>Ga0208316_1000094_pt1 | contig 117569 bp, 117 predicted proteins | sample MalvireepMed_231_FD_184240 | JGI IMG/M metagenome (GOLD analysis project Ga0208316, IMG submission 184240) | Marine viral communities from the Global Malaspina Expedition - Malaspina viral metaG DeepMed_231 (SPAdes) (version 2) | ecosystem: Environmental > Aquatic > Marine > Oceanic | place... | reverse complement strand
TGGCGCCATCGGGCAAACGTGAGACAATTTGCTGTTCATCGAACAGGTTGTCCACTTTCAGGAAGACATCGGCACTGGCGGTCAGTGCGTAGCGGCTGATGAAATCGACCAGGAACAGGGACTCGGTCTCGTCCAGTTTCGTGGCGGTGTTGTTGCATCCCGCGCTGACACACATCTCATCGACGTAGGTGGCCACAAGGTAGTTGTCCCAGCCACTCGGGTGTTCCATGCCTGTCCGGAAGCTCATCTGGTTTTCAGGTACGTCCTTGAGCTGCTCGCCTTTTTTCAGGCCCGAAGCGGCATTGTCCTTGCTGATTTCCGCCTGGGTAAAGGTGTAGGTAAGGCTGACCGGAAGGTAGAACTCGCCTGCCCGGGTGCCGGTCTGGAGCTGGAACTCAACACCGGAAATTTCAGCCTCGCCGGTTACAAAACTGCCAGAGGTGGCGCCATTGCTGCACGGCGAGCCCACGGAACAGTTTTCGGCCTTGTTGGAGAAGTCGCTGTAGAAGCCGATCATTTCCGCGAAGAACGCATTGCCAAAGTACCGGAGGCCGGCCTCCCAGTTCTTGCTGGTTTCCGGATCTTCGTTTGCCTTGGCACCACCTCCGAGAGGGGAGAAACCCCGGTGCACGCCACCCAGAACCTGCCAGCTTTGGGACAGGTCATAGGTAAAGGAAGCGCCGGGCAGGAGTTCAGCACTGTCATTGGCGCGGGTGCTGTCGACGGTTGTGCGGCCGGGATCCGCGTATTGGGTGCGGCTGGTCTGTACATCCTCGTAGCGCAGGGCGAGGTTAACGCTGAGCTTGTCCGTCGCCTGCCAGGTGTCGAGCGCCCAGAAGCTCAGGGCTTCGCCGGTCTCAAAGCGATTATTGCTGCCCGTGGGGGCGACAGTGTTCTGGAACACCAGAGAGCCGTTGACCTGGTCATAAACATCGACCGGCTGGAAACGATCCATTTCATCTTCGTGGTAGCGGGCGCCGAAATCAAACTGGTGGCTGCCCATGTCGACATCAAAGTTTACCTGCACGCCCTCGGACAGGTAGTCCCTGGCGTTGTTTTTGTAATCCAGGCCGCTGGCGTCAACTGTGCCGTCCAGAATACCCTGGGCATTGGCGTCGCCGCCGTTTGCCGAGTCGATGATGCTTCCGCCGCCGCTGAGCTTGAACCAGTTCCGCTTGAAGTCGTTGCGATAGAGGGTGGCCGTGCTGCTTACGGTATTACTCCAGTCGAACTGATGGGTCAGGCTGATACCGGAGTGGGTATTGTTCATCTGGTCGATGCTGGACAACCCGTAACGCCGGTTCGGATCCTGGCTGAAGTCCGCATCGGTCAGGCCGAGGTAACTGGAGTTGGAGGTTTCCTCGGAGTATTGCAGCTTGGCGGTCACGCTCTGGCGCTCTCCCTGCCAGCGCAGCTTGCCGACATAGTCTTCGATATCAAAGCCGGTATCGCGGTTACTGCGGTCAATCTCCTTGAAGCCTTTCGCGGAGCGCTGGACGGTCTCAAGCAGGTAGCCCCAGTCGCCGGCCGTGTCACCATAGGTTACATGAACGTCGGTGGAGCCGCGGTCGTTGGTGACTGTCTCAACATAGCCCTGCCGCTGATCGGGAATGGGTGTGGAAATCAGGTTGATGACACCACCGGTGGTTTGCGGGCCATAGCGCAGCAGCGGGGCACCCTTGAGTACTTCCAGCGAGGACATGCGCTTCAGTGTCGGAAAATAATAGGCGGCCGGATTGGAGTAGGGCGCCGGTGCGATCAGAATGCCATCTTCCATCAGGGTAATATTACTGCTGCGCTCGGCCGTGGCGCCGCGGATGCCGATATTGGGGCGCAGGCCCAGGCCTTCTTCTTCCCGCACATAGACGCCCGGGACGGTTTTCAGCACCTGGTTGATGTCGGTCTCAACCTCGGTTTTCAACTGCGCCTCACCAACGACGTAGCCTGACCCTGGCAAGGTCTGGGCTGCGGACGCATCGCCAATGATTTCCATGGGTTCAAGCATCTGGGGCTGATCATCGCCGACTGCCCAACTGGCGCCCGGGGCAAGGCTGACAGCCACGGCCAGTGATAAGCGGGAAGGTTTAAACATGTGGTTAATCTCCATTACCATTTGTTTTTCGAAATGTAAGTGACAATCATTACTATTACGTTCGGGCGAAACTTTACGGTTCCGTAACTATAAAGTCAATAGTCAGTGCTTATGACGCAGGCAGGTGTCAGGTCAGGCGAAGAAATCCCCGGTCGGCCGGGGATTGAGAATAGGATCGGATCGGTCGGCCAGGCTCAGTGGGTCTCGCGGCCGATGGCGCGGTGGCCGATGTCCTTGCGATAAAACACGCCATCCCACCGGATCCGGGAGGCCAGCTCATACGCACGCTTCTGTGCTTCGGTGACGGTATTGCCCAGAGCCGTGGCGCAGAGCACCCGACCGCCGTTGGTAACCACCTGGTCTCCGTTGAGACGGGTGCCGGCGTGAAACACTTTCTCGCCTTCGGTCTCGGTGTCCGGCAGGCCGGAAATGGCGTCGCCCTTGTTATAGCTGCCCGGGTAACCCCCGGCTGCCAGCACGATACCGACGGAGGCGCGGTCATCCCATTCGGAATCGCACTGGTCGAGCTTGCCGTCGATGGCCGCGTCGCAGAGTTCCACAAGGTCCGACTTCATCCGCAGCATGATCGGCTGGGTTTCCGGGTCGCCAAAACGGCAGTTGAACTCGATCACCTTGGGGGTGCCGCTGTTGTCAATCATCAGGCCGGCGTAGAGGAACCCCTTATAGGGATGGCCCTCGGCCGCCATGCCGCGCACGGTCGGATAGATCACTTCATCCATGATGCGCTGATGAACATCCGCGGTCACCACCGGGGCCGGCGAGTAGGCGCCCATGCCACCGGTATTGAGACCGGTGTCGCCGTCGCCCACGCGTTTGTGATCCTGGGAGGTGGCCATGGCCAGAACGTGCTCGCCATCCACCATCACGATAAAGCTGGCTTCTTCGCCTTCCAGAAACTCTTCGATGACGACACGGCTACCGGCATCACCAAACGCGTTCCCGGCCAGCATGTCGCGGATGGCATCTTCGGCTTCTTCCAGGGTCATCGCAACGATCACGCCTTTGCCGGCAGCCAGGCCATCGGCTTTGACGACGATTGGAGCGCCCTGCTGGCGAACATAGGCCAGGGCTTCGTCCACATCAGTGAAGTTGCCGTAGCCGGCTGTCGGGATTTTGTGGCGCGCCAGAAAATCCTTGGTGAAAGCCTTGGAGCCCTCAAGCTGGGCAGCGCCGGCACTCGGGCCGAAAACCCTCAGGCCACGCTGCTCAAATTTGTCGACGATGCCTGCAACCAACGGCGCCTCCGGGCCGACGATGGTAAGCCCGACATGATTGGTGGCGGCGAAGTTGGCGAGACCGTCCAGGTCCATCACGTCGATGTCGACATTTTCCAGGCCGGTTTCCCGTGCCGTGCCGGCGTTGCCGGGCGCCACGAAAACACGGTCTGCCTTGGGGGATTGCGCGGCTTTCCAGGCCAGGGCGTGTTCGCGGCCGCCGGAGCCAATAACGAGAATATTCATGGTGATAACCCCTCAGTGCCGGAAGTGGCGCATGCCGGTGAAGACCATCGCGATGCCGTGTTCGTTGGCCGCATCAATCACTTCCTGATCGCGCATGGAGCCACCAGGCTGGATGACAGCGGTGATACCAGCCGCCGCAGCAGCGTCAATGCCGTCGCGGAACGGGAAGAAGGCATCGGACGCCATGACCGACCCTTTCACTTCCAGGCCCTCGTCGGCGGCCTTGATACCGGCAATCTTCGCGCTGTAAACACGGCTCATCTGGCCAGCGCCGACGCCGATGGTGCGACCCGCCTTGGCATAGACAATGGCGTTGGATTTGACGTATTTAGCCACTTCCCAGGCAAACAACAGGTCGTTGAGTTCCTGCTCGGAGGGCTGGCGCTCAGTGACCACCTTGACGTCCTCCATGGCCACCATGCCCAGGTCCCGGTCCTGAACGAGCAGACCACCGGTTACACGCTTGTAATCCATGGAACGGGCACGGTCGCCGTCAAACTCGCCGCACGCAAGCAGACGCACGTTCTTCTTTGCGGCTACCAGTTCCACTGCTTCCGGAGCAACGGTCGGCGCGATGATCACTTCCACAAACTGGCGATCAATGATGGCTTTGGCAGTTTCCGCATCCAGCTCACGGTTGAAGGCGATGATGCCACCAAAAGCCGATGTGGGGTCCGTGGCGAACGCCAGGTCGTAGGCCTGACGGATATCGGCGCCGATCGCCACACCACAGGGATTGGCATGTTTGACGATCACGCAGGCCGGATCCGCGAAAGGCTTCACGCATTCCAGGGCGGCATCGGTATCGGCCACGTTGTTGTAGCTGAGCTCCTTGCCCTGAAGCTGTTTGGCCGTGGCCACGCAGGCTTCCTTGGGGTTGCGCTCGGCGTAGAATGCGGCGCGCTGATGCGGGTTTTCGCCATAACGCATGTCCTGGACCTTCACGTACTGGGCGTTGAAGGTGCGGGGGAAATCAGCGTTGTCGTTATCCGGCGTGCGGCCGCCCAGATAGTTGGCGATGGCGCCATCGTAGCCAGCGGTGTGCTCAAACGCTTTTACGGCCAGATCGAACCGGGTGCTGTAGGTCAGTTGGCCATCGTTGGCCTCCAGTTCCTTGAGGACCCGGCTGTAATCACTGGCGTTGACCACGATGGCGACGTCGTTGTGGTTCTTGGCAGCAGCGCGAACCATGGTCGGACCGCCGATATCAATGTTCTCGATAGCGGTCGCCAGATCACAGTCCGGCTTTGCAACGGTCTCCTCGAAGGGGTAGAGATTGACCACAACCATATCGATAGGGCTAATGCCATGCTCGGACATCACCGCATCGTCAGTGCCCCGGCGCCCGAGAATCCCGCCATGAATCTTCGGGTGCAGGGTTTTTACACGGCCATCCATCATCTCGGGAAAGCCGGTGTAGTCGGAGACTTCGGTTACCGGGATGCTGTTTTCTTTCAGGAGCCGGTAAGTGCCACCGGTGGAGAGCAGCTCAACGCCGCGTTCGGTCAGGGCACGGCCGAAATCGACGATGCCGGTTTTATCACTCACGCTGATCAAAGCGCGACGGACGGAGGTGTTAGCCTGGTTTGCCATGGGTCACTTTCTTCGCTGGAGATGAACGAATAAGGGCCTCGCGAATGGTGTCCGGGAGGCCCTCTTCAAATCAGGGTGTCTGGATTATAGCAGACCGTACTGCTTCAGCTTTTTGCGCAGGGTCCCGCGGTTCAGGCCCAGCATGGTGGAGGCCTTGGTCTGGTTGTTGCGGGTGTATTTCATCACCTGTTCAAGCAGCGGGGCTTCCACTTCGGAAAGCACCAGCTGGTAGACCTCGGTCACCGGAGCGCCGTCCAGTTGGGCGAAGTAGTTTTTCAGGGCGACCTCAACGCTGTCGCGCAGGGTGACGGTGTTGCCGCTGCTGTTCACCGTCTGCAACTGATGGATATCATCGTTGGCCGGGGTGCTCAGGTTGTCGTTTGCCAAAGTCTCAGCGCTCATGCTGCGAATACCTCTCCATTTCGTAAGCCTGCAAAATACCGTTGAATCGTGTCTCTCTGCTCCAGCGCATCGTCGATCGCGTTGAAGCGTTTGCGGAACTGTTTACCCGGATCGTGGGACTGCAGGTACCAGCCCACGTGTTTTCTGGCAATACGCACGCCCATGGTCTCACCATAGAAAGCATGCAACGCCTGGAGATGCTCGGTCAGAATTTCCTCGACCTCATCAAGCTCCGGTGCGGCCATGTGGCTACCGGTTTCCAGGAAATGCCGGATTTCCCGGAAAATCCAGGGGCTGCCCTGGGCAGCGCGGCCAATCAGCAGGCCGTCGGCGCCGGTATGGCGAAGGACGTCCCGGGCTTTCTCAGGCGATGTAACATCCCCGTTGGCAAACACCGGAATGCTGATGCGGGATTTCACATCGGCGATGGTGTCGTACTCGGCATTGCCCTCGTATTTGTCCGCACGGGTCCGACCGTGAATGGCCACTGCCTGAATGCCGGCATCCTCCGCCATTCGGGCAATAACCAGTGCATTGCGGTTTTCCCGGTCCCATCCGGTTCGCATCTTGAGGGTGACTGGGACATCAACCGCCTGAACCACCGACTCCAGAATGTCGCGAACCAGGGCTTCATCTTTCATCAGGGCGGAACCGGCGGCCTTGTTACAGACCTTCTTGGCCGGGCAGCCCATATTAATGTCGATGATCTGGGCGCCGAATTCCGCATTCTGACGGGCGGCATCGGCCAGCATTTGCGGATCGCCGCCGGCAATCTGCACCGAGCGGGGCTCAGGCTCGCCTTCATGGTTCAGGCGGGTCTGTGATTTGCGCGTATGCCAGAGTTTGCTGTCCGCTATGACCATCTCCGACACCGCCAGACCCGCGCCCAACCTCCGGCACAAAAGACGGAAAGGGCGGTCTGTCACGCCAGCCATGGGCGCAACAATCAAGGGGTTGGGCAAAGTGTACGGCCCGATTTTTGCCGTTGGCAGCATGATCTGAGTCCGTGTCACAGCGGGTTAAGCAAAGGTCGGGCTGAGCGGTTGTTCAATAAGTAACCGATCCAGCATCCGAAGGGCGGTAATGATACCGCCGGGTGGACAATGATTGAAGGGGCTGGGCGGTGAAAAAACTGATTATTTTTCGCCCTTTCTGGTTGACTTTTGTTCTGTACGATGACCGTCGGGAATGGCTGTCGAGTGAATACTTGCTTACGGCATCAGGGTGCGTGGGGGCGGAAGAGGATGTTGTAATTCACCGCGTCACGGCCCGGATCCCGAATGTTGATGGCAATGCGAACGGGAGTATCCGTGGGCATGGCGTCCAGCTCCCGACCTTCGCCGGCCAGGTACTCCTCAGGCGTGAACAGACTCTGTGCCACCACATCGCCATTCAGGTTGGAAAAGGTGAGGGCAATGGCGGGAAAGGGTTGCTCGAAGTCGGCCCGGTTAATGATCACGGCATCGACCACCAGTTGCGAGCGATTATCCGGATCGGTCCGCACCACCAGTTTCCGGCTCTGGATGGCTTCCACATTGATCAGCGGTTTGAGTTCGCAGCCGGCCAGTTCACAGCCTTTCTCATAGAAGGGGCGCAGCTCGGGGATGGCCGACAGTCGATCGAACTGGAACCAGGTTACCTGGGCGATCAGAACACCGATCAGACCCAGTACAATCACGCTCCACACGATCGTGCGGACGCCACTTCCACCGGAATCGACAGCAACCGGCTCCCGGCGTAGATCCCGGAAGGGCGGGTCGGCATGGAACGCGTCGGCCGGTCGCTCCGGCTCATCAAAATCGAAACCGGATTCGTCCACAAAGTCATCGAACGGATCAGAATCTTTGGCCGGCCCGGTCGCCGCGGAGGAGGGTGTTCCGGTCTGCTCAAACACCGGTTCTTCCTCCAGGCTCAGCTCAGGGCGAGGTGCTGGCCTCGGCTCCGGTTCGGGAGAGGTGTCTTCAGGTTCCGGTTCGGGGGCAGGCTCGGGGCGCTGGGGGGCAGAAGGTTTTCGGGATGCTGGCTCGTCATCCTGAAGAATGGCTTCGGCCCAGCTCTCATCGACTTGCTCATCGGGGCCGTCGGTGTCAGCGTCTTTGTAATCTGTTTCGTCGCGCTCATCAAAGCTGCGGAAACTATCGCTTAACTCGTCATCGGAGAAGGTCAGCTTGGTGCCGGCGTAAGGCCCTTCCGCCGCATCTTCTTCCGGGTTATCGGCGAAGACAAAATCCTCCTCGCTGACGCCGGAGCCGGAGGTAGAGCCGGCAGGCGATGATGCACCTGCGGGTTGTGCCGGGGTGGCGGGGGTTCGTGGTTTCTCGCCACCGCCTGGGATAACCTGGTGCTCAATGGCATTGAACACCTTCATGCAGTTCCCGCAGCGCACTTTGCCCTTGGCAATGCCAAGCTGTTCTTCGGTTACCCGGAAGCGGGTCTGGCAATTCGGGCACTGTGTCTGCAGGCTGCTCTGGGTCATGCTTCTTCCTGAAAGCGACTAGGCTACGAGTTTCGGAGTTTAGTCGTTAAGACCGGTTTCGTCATCTGTCGTGGCGCCGTCCTGTGAGGCGTATCCACTCTTCCCGCTGCTCGGGCTCGTCCATGACGAACCATGGCTCATAGGCGGCCATTACTTCCCGGGCCTGGTTAGACAGGATGCCGGACAGCACCAGATCGCCGCCGGGCCTGGTCCGCGAGGCAAGATGGGGAGCAAGGCCGATCAGGGGCTGGGCCAGGATGTTGGCAAGCATGATGTCGGCTTTGGTCTCGGGCTCGTTGTCTGGCAGGAACAGGTCCAGCTTGCTGTCTTCGACACCGTTGCGGCGGGCGTTTTCCCGGCTGGCTTCGAGGGCCTGCGGGTCGGTATCGACACCAATCACATGGTCTGCGCCAAGGAGCAGGGCCGCAAGGCCGAGAATGCCGGAGCCACAGCCGTAATCGATCACCTGCTTGCCATGGGGATCCTGGCCATCAAGCCATTCGAGGCAGAGGGCCGTGGTTGGATGGGTGCCGGTACCGAAGGCCAGACCGGGGTCCAGCATCAGATTCGCCGCATCCGGGTCAGGTGCGTCATGCCAGCTCGGGACGATCCAGAGCCGCTCGCCGAATTTCAGGGGCTGGAAATCGTCCATCCAGGCCCGTTCCCAATCCTTGTCCTCAACCAGAGTGACGTCGATTTCCGGAAGGGCCTGCTGGGTTTGCTGGTGCCAGGCATCCCGGATATCGGCGCAGAGCTGCTCGATATCCCGGCCGGAATCGAACAGCCCGGTCACCGTTGTCTGGCTCCATAAAGGGGTGGTGCCGGGGTCCGGCTCATAGAGGGGCTGGTCGGCGGCATCTTCCATGGAGACGGCGTCAGAGCCCATCTCCATGAGCAGATCCTCCAGCTGATCCGCGTTGTCCGGATCAGCCGGGATCTGGAGTTGTATCCAGGGCATGATTAATCCCGCATCAGTTTCTCAAGGTAGTGGATGGTGAAGTCTACCTGTTTAAAGCCACCATCGCGTACCAGTTTCCGATGCAGTGGTTGATTGGTCTTGATGCCCTCGACCACCAGTTCGTCCAGCGCGTTCTTCATCCGGCGCCGGGCAATGTCCCTGTCGTCGCCCCAGGTGATCAGTTTGGCCACCAGGGAATCGTAGTAGGGGGGAACCGTGTAACCGCTGTACAGGTGAGAATCCACCCGCACACCATTACCGCCCGGGGCATGGAAGTGTTTAACCTTGCCGGGGCTGGGGATAAAGGTTTTCGGATCCTCGGCGTTGATCCGGCACTCCATGGCGTGGCCGGAAATCCGGATGTCGTCCTGGGTGTATTGCAGCGGAAGGCCGCTGGCAATGCGGAGCTGTTCGCGGACGATATCAACACCGGTGACCATCTCGGAGACCGGATGTTCTACCTGGACACGGGTGTTCATTTCGATGAAATAGAACTCGCCGTCCTGATACAGGAACTCGAACGTACCGGCGCCCACATAACCGATTTCCTTACAGGCATCGGTACAGGCTTTCAGGGTGCGTTCCCGGGATTCCGGATTGATGTTCGGAGCCGGTGCTTCCTCTATTACCTTCTGGTTCCGGCGCTGCATGGAGCAGTCGCGATCGCCCAGGTGAATGCAGTTGCCATGCATGTCGGCAAGTACCTGCACTTCCACGTGACGCGGGGCTTCCAGGAACTTCTCGAGGTAAACCGTCGGGTCGCCGAAGGCATTTTTGGCCTCGCTCTGGGTGATCTGGACACCCTTGAGCAGGGCCGCTTCAGAATGGACCACCTGCATCCCGCGGCCGCCGCCGCCGGAAGCCGCCTTGATCATGACGGGGTAGCCAATTTCCTTGGCAATCCTCAGGGTCCGCTCCTCATCGTCGTCCAGCGGGCCATCGGAGCCCGGCACGGTCGGAACGCCGGCCTTGATCATGGCATTGATGGCGGACACCTTGTTGCCCATCAGCCGGATAGTCTCGGCCTTGGGACCGATGAAGCGGAACCCGCTCTTTTCCACCTGTTCGGCAAAATCGGCGTTTTCGGCAAGGAAGCCGTAGCCGGGGTGAATACCCACGGAATCGGTTACCTCGGCGGCGCTGATGATGGTAGGGATGTTCAGGTAGCTGTCGGTCGCGCTGTTAGGGCCAATACAGACAGACTCGTCGGCAAGCCGTACGTGCATCAGGTCGCGATCGACCTGGGAATGCACTGCCACGGTCTTGATGCCCAGCTCCTTGCAGGCGCGCAGAATCCGGAGGGCAATTTCACCCCGGTTTGCGATCAGAACTTTTTCTAACATGGCCATGAGTAGCTATCACCGCGTTCAGGAAATGACGACCAGGGGCTGGTCAAACTCAACCGGCTGGCCATTCTCGACCAGGATGTCCTGGATGGTGCCGCTCTTGTCGGCCTCAATCTGGTTCATCATCTTCATGGCTTCCACGATGCAGATGACATCACCCACATTGACGGTCTGGCCAACTTCCACAAACGCCTTGGCGGTGGGCGAGGGTGAGCGATAGAAAGTGCCTACCATGGGAGACTTCACGCTGTGTCCGGCCGGGGCCGCTGGCGCAGAGGACTCTTCCGAAGCCGGAGCGGACGCTGCCGGCGCCGGAGCTGGCTGCTGGGCAGGCGCTGGCGCCGGGTAGTGGCTCACGTACTGGGTGCCGGCAGCCGGTTCACGCCGGCGGGAGATGCGTACCGAATCGTCGGCTTCGTGAATTTCCAGCTCCTCGACGTCAGATTCCTCGAGCAGCTCGATCAGTTTCTTGATTTTACGAATATCCATAGTCAGTCCAGTCCCGTTTTGTCAGGTCTATCGGTGAATGCGTTTCAGGGCTGCCTGGAGTGCGAGGTCGTACCCCTGGCTACCCAGCCCACAGATAACGCCTTCGGCGATATCCGAGAAATAGGAATGATGCCGGAACGGTTCCCGGGCATGCACGTTCGAAAGATGCACTTCTATAAATGGAATTCCCGAGGCCAGCATGGCGTCGCGTAGGGCAACGCTGGTATGGGTGAAGGCGGCGGGGTTGATGATGATGAAGTCCACGCCTTCCGCCCGGGCCTCGTGAACCCGCTCAATCAGTTCGTATTCGGCATTTGATTGCAGGTGCAGCAGATGATGCCCCTGCTCTGCCGCCAGTGAGCGCAACCGGTCGTCGATGTCTGTCAGTGTCTCGTAACCATAGACCTCCGGCTCGCGGGTACCGAGCATGTTGAGGTTGGGTCCGTGGAGCACAAGAATTGTCGACATGGTTCTGTCTGCCTTGATGTCTTTTTACAGGATCGCCGATTTTAACGGCATGTTCCCCCAATGGTGCGTGCTTGTTTTGTTCAGATCAACACTTTTTGACAATCGTTCCTGTTGTCCATTGGTCGTAAAAAGACGGCAAATGAATCGAAACGGGATCTTTCCGCTGATGACAATCATTGTCGTGAACGGCGGAACGAACTTCCATACGACGTTGGTTTCATAAAAGGTAGCAGCCGGGCAGTGACTGAGCCATGCCCGACCGAAAATTGTCTGAAAAGTCTGGGGGGAGGGATTCGGGCCGCGGCACGGCCCGGATTCAGGAATCGGCCAGGGTTACGCAGTTGCGGCCAAGCTCCTTGGAGCTGTAGAGCGCACGGTCGGCCCGCTCGCAAAGTGCCTGGGAAGTGTTGTCGTCCCAGGCCGCGATGCCACAACTGAAGGTGACATTGAATTCCCGGTCGCCGGCCGGTTGCTGCAACTCGGAGAATCGCTCCCGGATTTCATTGAGAACGTTACGGGCATCGCGCGGACGGGTGTTGGGCAGGATGATGGCAAATTCCTCACCACCGTAGCGTCCGATGTGGTCGGTCTTGCGCAGGCGTTGTTTGAGGAACATCGACAGGCTGCGCAGCACCCGGTCGCCGATCGGGTGGCCAAAGGTATCGTTCACTTTCTTGAAATAGTCGATGTCGATCATCGCAAAGCACAGCGGCTGTTGTTTCTGGCGCGCCCGCACGATCTCCTGGTCCAGCAGGTGGAGGGTGTGGGTGTGGTTGAACAGGCCCGTCAGGCTGTCGCGAATCATCAGGGCCAGCAACGAGCGGGCGCGTCGCCCGCGATTGTGGATCGTGGCAATCAGGTGTTTCGGGTCGATCGGTTTGGTCAGGAAGTCGTCGCCGCCCAGGCTCATGGCATGGAGCTGTTTCGTCACGTCTTCCTCGGCCGAGAGGTAAATGATGGGCACGCTGTGAAAACGGTCCTGCTGGCGGATCACCCGGGCGATTTCCATGCCCGTACAGCCCGGCATATACATGTCCAGGATGATGATCTCCGGCGAGAACTCCTCCAGGGCGTGAATGATCTGCATCGGGTCGGTGATGATGTGGGCGGTCATACCCGCTTTCTTCAACACCGTTTCCATATATTTTGCCTGGGCCCGGGAATCATCCAGAACCAGGACCTTGTAGGGCTCCACGGTGTTGCCGTGGGTGTAGGTCTCGATCTTTTCGATCAGCTGCCCCGGATCGACAGCAGGGTAGAAGAACTCTTCCCCGCCGCAGCGGGAAGCCTGCAGACGGGTCTCGATAGAACCGTCCTCGTCACTCATGAAAATAATCGGAATCGGCGTATCGTGTCGTTCCTGCAGGCGTTCGATGGTGGTAATGCCGGCATTGGGCGAGCCGCCGAAATTGACATCTACCAGGATGGTTTCCGGCTTGTGCAGTGCGCAGGCTTCGGTCAGTTCATCGGCATTGGCAAAAGCGGATGCCCGGAAGCCGAAGAATTCCAGCTGCCGGATCAGGCGGGCTGCCATTTCCTGGTTGGCCAGGGCAATGTAAACCGGGGTTCGACGAAATTGGTGGGGCGCTTCAGAACTGTTGAGGTCGGTCCTGCGCAGAGTGCTCTGGGACAAGGTCTCGATGGCATCCTGCAGTTGTCGCTCGAGGCTCTCGTTCAGGGCAGATCCGGGTTCCCACTGGTTGATCAGCGCCAGCGTGGTCTGACCGGCCCGGGCGTGGCTGTCCATTTCAAACCGCTGGGCGTAGCGCACCAGTTTGTCCGTAGCCGCGGCGAACTCGTTGCGGTGGGCCGAAGCCTTGTCCCGGTCCTCGTGAATTTTCTGCCAGGTATCCAGAACAACCCGGGCCTGGGTTGTCACACGGCGTGCGAAATGCTGCCTGAGTTTTTCTTTCTGGCTTTCGTCGTTCATGTTGCTCGGGCCTGTCTCTTTTTCGTTATTGGTCGTCCTTTCCCGGTGTGGACGATTTTTCAACCTTAGTCCTTTTGCAGAGTCTATAGTGTTTAATGTTGTCGGCGTAGGTTGCGCTATGTAAATGTTTGTCAACTCTGCGGTGCAGGTCACAAACACCTGGCCGGCTGGCTCACAGCCAATGAGGAGAAGCTTCCCCGCGCGCCAGGGGATTCCATTGGGGGCGATCGCCCGGGCTTTAGGCGTATCATTCAGTTGTCTGAGAAATCTGGGGTTTCAGGCCCTGCGTATCGACAACAGCTTCATCCACAATATCGACACCCATGAAGATAACCGCTTCTACCTTGAGTCTGTGGTGGCCATCGCTCACAGTCGTGGCGTGAAAGTCTTCGCCACAGGAGTGGAAACTGCCGCGGAATACTCGGTACTCTGTAAACTGGGTATCGACGGGGCCATGGGTTACCATCTGGGCAGGCCGTTTGCCGCTGACAATCAACAGACAGGGGATTAAAAGTCATATGCCAGGCAAAATCAGACAGTACTTCAAGGACAAGAAAGACGATGTTCAGGATTATGCCGGCGGCAGCGGCGTAATTGGCAAACTGATTCTGGCGTTGGTTGTGGTCTACCTACTGGTGGCGCTGGTGCTCGGCATGATCTGGAGCAGCGAGCCGGACACCTTCTCGGTGCGCGAGCACACGAGGTCGGTGGCCAACACGATGGAAAGGGAGCCCATTACCGGCTTTGCCACCACGGTCACCATGATTCGTATCGCAGAAACCCTGTTAGACAAGCCTGGTGGCTATATTTCCAACGACATTTTCCCGCCTGGACTCTGGCTGGATAACATGCCGAACTGGGAGTACGGCGTTCTGGTTCAGCTTCGGGATCTTTCGCGCGCCATGCGCAAAGACATCAGCCGCTCGCAAAGTCAGTCCGCGGAAGATCGGGATCTGACGATCGCCGAGCCCCAGTTCCATTTCGACAGCGAGAGCTGGGCAATCCCGTCTACCGAGGCCGAGTACCGTCGGGGTATTACCGCTCTGAAGCGTTACCTTGACCGGCTGTCGAGCCCGGAACAGGCCGACGCCCAGTTTTTCGCCCGAGCGGATAACCTGAGCAACTGGTTGGCGGACCTGGAGACTCGCCTGGGAAGTCTGTCCCGTACACTTGGTGAGAGTGTCGGCAAGGCATCGGTATCAGACTCGGTGATCACCATGAACTCCGGTGATCCTCTTGCTGAGGAAGCGACCGGAGAAGACGTGAAGACACCCTGGACCAAAATTGATGACGTTTTCTATGAGGCCCGCGGCAGCTCCTGGGCGCTTCTGCACATCTTCCGGGCAATTGAAGTGGATTTCCGGAAAGTGCTGCAGGACAAGAACGCCATGGCCAGCGTACGGCAGGTGATCATCGAGCTTGAGGGCGCTCAGGGCGAAATGTGGAGCCCGGTGATTCTCAATGGCAGCGGCTTTGGCGTACTGGCCAACCACTCGCTGACCATGGCCGCCTACCTTTCCCGCGCCAACTCGGCGATCAGTGACATGCGGGACCTGCTGTCCCGGGGCTGATGACAGGAGAGTTCGATCCAGAAACAAAAAAACCGGGCGCTAAGCCCGGTTTTTTTATGCCATCAAACCAAGAAGAGTCCGGCTTAGCCTTTGTAGGCGTTAACGGAATCCACGATGGCTTTCCTGGCGGCGTCGGCGTTGTCCCAGCCTTGCACTTTTACCCACTTGCCGGGCTCGAGCGTCTTGTAGTTCTCGAAGAAATGCTTGATCTGGTCGCGCAGCAGCTCGGGCAGATCGTCAATTTCCTTCACGTCATGGTAAGTGGTGGTCAGCTTGTCATGGGGAACTGCAACCAGCTTGGCGTCGCCACCGGCTTCGTCTTCCATGTTCAGCACACCCACGGGGCGGCAGCGAATCACGGAACCGGCCTGGATCGGGTAGGGGGTTACAACCAGTACGTCCAGGGGGTCACCGTCGTCGGCCAGGGTGTGCGGGATGAAACCGTAGTTGGCCGGGTAGAACATGGGGGTCGCCATGAAGCGGTCTACCAGCAGGGCGCCCATGTCTTTGTCCAGTTCGTACTTCACCGGGGAGCTGTTGGCCGGGATTTCGATAGCAACGTAGATGTCTTCAGGCGGGTTCTTGCCTGCGGGGATGTTGTCGAATTGCATGTGCGATCCTTCCTGGTACGTTAAAGGTACGTTTAACTGCGGTTAAAAAGTGGGCGCAATTATACGGGAGTATCCTGCAGTTCGAAACTAAACCTTGGTCGTTGAGTTGGGTGCACGCGGCTATCTGGCGGGGCTTTCCGAAAAACGCCCGTGAATACGTCCCTGTAGGGCTCGGTCGCGCCATCCCTGGCGCTCCACGTTTTCGGAAAGCCCCGCCAGATACCCGCCCGAACCTTTGAGGAAAACCGTTGAAGTAAACCCGAAACAAAGAACGCAATATTCAACACGAGGATTGCAAAGTGTTCGAACGGGGCGTGTCAGTGGCTGTTCCAAAACTGTAGAGGGCCATGGATGGCCCGAAACAAGCGCACATGGATGTGCTCGTAGCGTGTTTTGGAACAGCCACTGACATGCCCCGCCACCAAAACCCAGCAAGCTGGGTCAGGACAAGAGGGCGAACGCGGAACCCACAGCTCAGAGCTTGATCTGCTTGGCAATGAGTTCCTTCATGATCTCGGTGGTGCCGCCGCCGATGGAGAGAATCTTGGCATCCCGATAGAGGCGCTCGACGACGGTTTCCCGCATATACCCCATGCCACCGAACAGCTGCACCGCTTCCCGGGTGACCTTTTCGCAGACATCCACCGAGAAGTTCTTGGCCATCGCCACTTCCTTGATGGGGTTTTTGCCCGCCTGCATCAGGGCGGCGCAGCGGTAGGTGTATTCCCGGGCTACGTCGATCTGGGTCGCCATATCCACAAGCTTGTGGCGGGTCACCTGGAAGCCCGTGATATTGCGGCCGAACGCCGTGCGTTGTTGGGTGTATTCCAGCGCCGCTTCGTAGGCCAGTTGGGCGGTCATGTAGGCCATGATGGCCAAGCTGAGACGCTCGAACAGGAAATTGCTCATGATGGCGATGAAGCCGGCGTTTTCGGCGCCGATCAGGCGGTCGGCCGGCACGCGGCAGTCCTCGAAAAACAGCTCGGCGGTATCGCTGGCCCACCAGCCCATTTTTCGCAGTTTCTTGCCGGTGGAGAATCCGGGCATGTCCCGGTCGATCAACAACAGGCTGATACCGCCGTGGCCTTCTCCACCGGTGCGTACAGCAACCGTATAGTGGTCGGCGCGGATGCCGCTGGTGATGAAGGTTTTGCTGCCGTTTACAATGTAATGGTCGCCATCGCGGACGGCCCGGGTTTTGAGGTTGGCGACATCGGAACCTCCGCCGGGTTCGGTCACTGCCAGGGCGGCAATTTTTTCGCCCCGCAGCACCGGCGGCACGATCTGTTCACGGATGTCCTTTTTTGCCCATCTGGCGACTGGCGGCAGCCCGATATCCAGAGACCCCAGGCCAGCGACGAGACCGCCTGATGTGGAGCGCATAAGCTCTTCAGAAACGGCTACTTTCAGGAAAATGTCGCCCTCTCCGATGCCCCCCAATGCTTCCGGAAAGCCAATGCCCAACAAACCTGCATCCCCGGCTTTTTTGTAGAGATCCCGGGGAAATTCACCCGCTTCTTCCCAGTCGTCGATGTGCGGCAACACGTGGGTTTCGATGAACTTGCGGGCGGTCGCGCGGACCTGCTGATGGGTTTCGTTGAAGTATTCGGACACGGTCTGGCTCTCCCTGATCGGAATCAATGGGAAGCAGTGTCGCCTAAATATTATTACCAAGCAAGCGCTTGGTTGTTCGTTCATTCAGGCAATAAAAAAGCTGGCCCGAAAGGCCAGCTTCGACATCGAGGAGCGACAGAAGTCGGTCAGGCGCCTTCGCTGGAGATGCTTTTCACGCCGTCCTTTGTTCCCAGCAGCAGGAGATCAGCGCGGCGGCGGGCGAACAGGCCATTGGTGACCACGCCGACGATGTTGTTAAGCTTTTCTTCGACTCGGATCGGTTGGGAAATGTCCATGTTGTGGACGTCGATGATAATGTTGCCGTTGTCGGTCACTACCCCTTCCCGATAGACCGGATCACCGCCCAGTTTCACGATTTCCCGGCCAACATGGCTCCGGGCCATGGGAATGACTTCGACCGGAAGCGGGAATTTGCCCAATACGCCGACCATCTTGGAGTCATCGGCAATGCAGATGAAGGTCTTGGCAACCGCGGCCACGATTTTTTCCCGGGTCAGCGCGGCACCGCCGCCTTTGATCAGTTCCAGGCGGTCGTTGGTTTCGTCAGCGCCGTCCACATAGAACTCCAGTTCTCCGGCACTGTTAAGGTCGTAAACCGGGATGCCGTGGCTTTTCAGACGCTCGGCGGTGGCCTCCGAGCTGGCAACGGCGCCGTCAAACTCGGTCTTGAGTTCCGCGAGCATGTCGATGAAGAAATTGGCCGTGCTACCAGTGCCCACACCGATCACGCTCTCGCTATCAAGACGAGGAGCAATGTAATCAATGGCGGCTTTGGCGACGGCTTTTTTCAGTTCGTCCTGGTTCATCATTGGCTCCGGCTGTAAATCAGGTTGGCTTTGCCGGCATTATAGCGCTTAAGAGCCCTCTTCTTATAGACGGCTGCCGTGCAAACTTTCTACACTGTGGGTTTTTCTCAGCCAGTCATCACTCACACATCGACCAAAAGCCGGAACTGCTATGCCGCAACGCTACATCAAGAAGATTCTCGATGCGCGCGTCTATGACGTGGCCATCGAAACACCCCTGACTGAAGCCCGCAGTCTGTCCAAGCGCTTTGGCAACAATATTCTGCTCAAGCGTGAAGACCTTCAGCCGGTGTTTTCCTTCAAGATTCGTGGTGCCTATAACCGGATTGCGCAGCTTTCCGAGGAGCAGAAGGCCAAGGGTGTCATTTGTGCGTCGGCCGGAAATCATGCCCAGGGTGTGGCGCTGGCTGCCAAGAATCTCGGGATCAAGGCGGTAATTGTGATGCCGCAGACCACGCCGGAGATCAAGGTGCGTTCGGTACGGGATCACGGTGCCAAGGTGGTTCTCAAGGGCGATGCCTTCGACGAGGCGGCGGCCCACGCTCAGGAGTTGATCGCAAAGCACGGCTACACCTACATTCCGCCGTACGATGATCCCGATGTGATCGCCGGCCAGGGCACGGTGGCCATGGAAATCATGTGGCAGTTCAGCAAGCCGATCCACGCCATCTTCATCTGTGTTGGTGGCGGCGGGCTGATTGCCGGCATGGCCGCTTACATCAAGTATCTGCGCCCCGAGATCAAGGTGATTGGTGTCGAACCGGAGGACTCCAACTGCCTCCAGGCCGCCATGAAAGCGGGCAAACGCGTGGTGCTCGATGAAGTGGGCATCTTTGCTGATGGTGTGGCAGTCAAGCAGATTGGTAAGTACCCCTGGGAGATCTGCAAGGGCCACGTGGACGAGGTGATCACCGTATCCACCGACGAAATCTGCGCGGCCATCAAGGATGTGTTCGAGGATACCCGCTCCATTGCCGAGCCGGCCGGTGCCCTGGGTGTGGCCGGCATCAAGAAATACATCGAGCGCGAGAAAGTCGAGGGCGAGAACCTGATTGCCACCCTGAGCGGTGCCAACATGAACTTCGACCGTCTGCGCTACATCTCCGAACGCACGGAAGTGGGCGAGAAACGCGAGGCCATCCTGGCGGTGACCATTCCGGAGAAACCGGGCGCGTTCAAGACCTTCATCAACGCCCTGCACAAGCGCAGCATCACCGAGTTCAATTACCGCTACGCCGATGCTACCAATGCCACGATTTTCGTTGGCATCCAGATTGCAGCGGGTGGTCACGGCCGCGAGGATCTGGTTCAGGATCTTCGGGAGAGCGGATACTCGGTGGTCGATTTAACCGACAGCGATCTGGCCAAGCAGCACATCCGTCACATGGTGGGCGGCCACGCGCCGACCATCACCAACGAAAAGGTGTTCCAGTTCGAGTTCCCGGAGCGTCCGGGGGCGTTGCTGAAGTTCCTGATGTCTCTTGGTACCCGCTGGAATATCTCCATGTTCCACTACCGCAACCACGGTGCAGCCTACAGCCGTGTTCTGCTGGGCGCCCAGGTGGACGACGATGAAGTGCAGGATTTCGAGAAAATGCTGGATAAGGTTGGCTTCCGCTATGACAACATGACGGACAACGAGGCCTATCAGCTGTTTCTTGGGCAGGGCAACGCGCGTTCAAGTTAACTCTGGGTAGGGCAGGGTCTGGCAGGGCTTTCCAAAACTGTGCGGAGCCATGGATGGCGGAGCCAAGCGTACAGGGATGTATCCACAGCGTGTTTTGGAAAGCCCTGCCAGACCCTGGCCGGTCCCCGAATGCAAAGCTTACTGAATTTTAATCTGTGAAAAATTGTAAAAGTACAGATAGGTGTTAGTCTTTCTTCTGATTCTTGAAGTCAAGAATAGCTATCTGATTTCCCGACACTTTTAAAACCGCATTTTGAGGAACTGAAGCCATGGGCGGCAAGCCTGACATCATCAAAGCCATTGTGCTGATTTTTGCCATCGGCCTTGTGATTACTGGTTTCACATCCATCCACGCCTCCGAAGATAAAGACGCACGAGCGGCCAATCTGGTTGGCTCCGTTCAAGTCATGAATCAGCCGCTGAACCGGTAACGTCGCTTATCGGTCACTACGCTGTGAAGGGGCACGTCCCAGGGCTCTATTGGCAGCTTCTTAACTTTCTGGAAATCGTGGGCCAGGCCAATCAGCTTCGGCGCCAGCCTTGGCCGTATCCGGCTGAAGGCAAATGTTCTGTCGTAAAAGCCTCCTCCCATCCCCAGTCTTCCGCCCTGTTCGTCAAACCCCACTAACGGAAACAGTACTGCATCCAGTGCCCAGGCCGGGCGCCGCAGGCCTTTGCTGAACCCTGGCTCGGGAATGCCAAACCGGTTGGCGGTGAGTTCCACGCCATCGTAGTAGGGGCTGAACACCAGCCTGCCTTCATGAATCGGATGGAGTACCGGCAGGTAGAAGCGGATGCCCTTGCGCCGGGCGATGTCCAGGTATACGTGGGGATCAATTTCGCCGTCGTTGGGCAGATAGATGGCAATGTGCCGGGCCCGGTGCAGGTCTGGATTCTTCAGCAGATTGAGGGCCAGGTGCTCGGCGGCCTGTTGCTGTTTTTCAGCGCTCAGGTCGCGACGATTCTGCCGCAGGCGTTTGCGAAGTTCACTGCGCGACAGGGTATCAGGGTGGGACTGGAACGGTTGAGGCTCGATAAACTGGCTCAAAATAAAGCTTCCCGGGCTGCCGTTATCGGATGTGGCCCTTGAACCCAAAGTTCAAGGTCGGTGGCCGCTGTGACATATTAGGCTTTCCCCTGTCGGGGACGTGCTCACAATGCCCTGAAGTAGCCACCTGGGTAGTGCGCATCGGCTCGAGGACGTATCCGACTATCCCGAACAGCCCAGGAAGTTGTTCTCATTATACGGGCAGTGTCGGGGCCGATTGCAACACCTGTCTGAGATTCTCCGGGGATTTAACGACCGGAGCCATCACCCAGCGCTCCGTCCAGTTTGTTGTCCATGGCTCGCAGCAAGGTGCTGGTGGCATCGGACATGGTGTCGCGCTCGAGCAGTTCGTGGGTTATGTTGAGAGCGGCCATTACAGCAATGCGCTCGGTACCAAAAACCTTGCCGCCGGCGCGGATTTCCCGCATTTTGCTGTCCAGATGCCGGGCGGCACGCAGCAGTGCCTCCTGTTCTTCCTCGGGGCAGGCGACCAGGTATTCCTTGTCGAGGATTTTCACCTCAACCGTGGTGGATTGCTGTGCCATCAGTGATGCTCCAGGGCCCTAAGGCGGCTGATCATGGCTTCGATCTTGTGCTTCGCGTGATCGTTCTTCTGCACCAGCTGGGCCCGTTCCCGGTTCCAGTCGTCCTGCAGTTCCCGCAATGTGGCGTTGTCCCGCTCAAGTTTCTGACAGCGTTCAATCAGCCTGTCCAGCTTGTCCGCTAATGCCTGTACTTCGGACTGTTCCATGACGTGCCCAGCAGTGGTTTTATGATATTAAGCTCAACTATAAGTGTGGACGCTAAGTCGGTCAATTTACAGGCTTGTCATTGCGTTCCCTGCGTGATGCCCATCACTGATCTGCTGCCTCGCCAAAGCCCAGCCGGCGGCTCTGGCGCCATGTGTTGAAGGCGGGTATCAGCGCCACGGTGAAGGCGGCAACCGGAACCAGGGCCATTAAAGTCCATTCCTCGGGCGTTAATGGGCGAAGCTCAATCTGCAGGCCATAGTTGGCCAGTAACCATGGGCTCGCCAGTGCAAGGCCCGCCATGCCAAGGGCCAAAGCCATCACGCAGGCGGCAAGGGCAAGAACCACGCACTCGAGGATGTAAAGTGAGGCAATCAGCGCCGGAGAGGCACCGGTTGCCCGCAGCACCGCAATTTCATGGGCCCGCTGGGCCTGGAGGGTCAGAAGTACGGCAATCAGCCCGATCAGGCTGGTTACCACGACAAAACCGGTTATGCCCAGCAGTGCTCGCTCAAACTGGCCCATCAGCCGCCAGAGTTCACTGAGGGCGACTCCCGGAAGTATGGCCGAGAGCGGCTCGCCGGCAAACTGGTTGATTTCCCGCTGTATGCGGAAGGTCAGGATTTGCCGGTCGATACCAACGAACACGGCGGTAATGGCATCGGGTGTGAAATCTCGGCCCTTTGCCTGCTCCGGTGTGATTGTCCGTCCGGGGATGGCGACCCCGGATTCCCAGCCTACGTGCATGGCCTCCATGCCATCCAGGCTGATATACACGGCCTGGTCCACCGGCGTGCCAGTGGGCGCCAGTATGCCGGTGACGGTAAACGGCGTGTCTTCGTGGTTGGAGAAACTGGTGCGTCCACCGCCATGGGATAGCACGATCTGCTCGCCCACCTGATGCGCCAGCGAGCGGGCAACGCCGGCACCCAACACTACATCAAAGACGCCTTCAAACCACTGGCCTTCATCCAGTTCGAGGGGCAGGTCGCGGCCGTAGCGGAAGTGCTTGAAAAAGTTCTCATCTGTGGCGACCACACGATTACCCCGGTAGCTGTCTCCCAGGGAAATCGGAATCAGCCAGGCCAGGCGGTTATCCTGTTTCAGGCCCTGATAGGTCGACCAGCGAATGTTGTTGGTGGCATCGCCAATATGAAACACGGTGTACAACAGCAGGTTCAACTGGCCACTTCGGGCGCCGATGATCAGGTCTGTACCGCTGATGGTGCTGGTGAAGGACTGCTTGACCTCCGTGCGGAGGTATTGGATGCCCAGCAACAGGGAAACGCTCAGGGTCAGGGTCAGGCACACCAGGGCCAGTACTTTTTTCCGGTGCCAGAGGCTGGCCAGGGCGAGTGTCAGGGCCAGGCGTGCTTTCATGTCCGGTCACCCTGCAGTTCCAGCTGATTATCGAAATGGCGGGCCAGGGACTGGTCGTGACTGACGAACAGAACCGAGGTGTTGTGCCGGTGCGCAAGAGTTAGAAGCAGTTCCAGGAAACGGTCCCGGTTGTCGGCATCCAGTGCGGAAGTCGGCTCGTCCGCGAGAATCAGGCCGGGCGCGCCAATCAGCGCCCGGGCGGCTGCGATACGTTGCTGCTGGCCAATACTCAGCCTGGTGACTTTCCTCTGCCAGTGGTCCGCGGGGATGGACAGGGCGGCAAGCAATCTCTCAGCCTCGTCTTCGACGGTCGGTTCGGTGCGCTCTCTGCGCAGTTCAGAAAGTCCGCAGGGCAGGGTGACGTTGGCTCGTGTGCTCAGGTAGGGCACCAGATTGAACTGCTGGAAGATCACGCCCATGTGGTCGGCCCGGAACTGGTCGCGGGCGCCGGCACCGAGCCGGTGGATATCGGTTCCGAGTACGCGGACAGTGCCAGAGGCCGGCCGAAGCATGCCTGCCAACAGGCTGAGCAGCGTGCTTTTGCCACTGCCGCTCGGGCCGTGGAGGAAAAGGTGTTCGCCGCGTTTCAGTATGATGTCCGGAAAGCTGAGGCGGGGCTGGACAGGATCCCAGGAAAAGGCGAGCCCGCTGACTTCCATCGCAGTTTCTGTGCTTCGGGAACTGTTGCTGGCTGAGTCTGTCTTGCTGGTCATGTTGGTTGCCGTCGGCCCGGTGTATGATGGCGGTTTCCGGATAGTAATCTCAGGAGTCTTTGGTCCAATGATGTCTGCCCCGGCACGTTCGCGCTTTGCGCTGCCTTTTTTCATCGCGCTTACCCTGGTGTGTGTACTTCCATCAACAGGCCGGACTGAAACCCGGGAGATCGACTGGCTTGAACTGATGCCCGCCGAGGATCTGGCGCTGCTGGAGAATATGCCAGAGATTGAGCACGAGGGCGATGGCCCGCCGCTGCTGCCGGATGAGATCATGACCGGTCGGGTTGTGCCGGAAATGGGCAATGTTGAAGGCCGCATTCCCGGCTTCGTGGTGCCCCTCAAGACAACCGAGGACATGCGCATCCTGGAGTTCTTCCTGGTGCCCTACTACGGCGCCTGTATTCATGTGCCGCCACCGCCCCCCAATCAGATCATTCACGTCAAGTACAAGGAAGGTTTCACGCTCGAAGCCCTGTACGATCCGGTGTGGATCGAAGGCAAGCTGGTCATTGACCGCACCGAAAACGACATCGGCACGTCTTCCTATTCTATGGTCGCAACCGGGGTTGAGCCGTACGAAGAATAGACGTTGTCATCGGCTGCGGAGTTCAAACGTGCTTTGTCCGTGGCCCAGACGGGCTGATCCCTGACCTTCTGGCCATACCCACTGAACGCCGAGATGCTCTATTCCGGAAAACCGGGTTGTAATGGGTGTTGCAAGCGCCTGGGATGAGCTCAGGCCCGGACAGCTCAGGGTCTGGGTAACTTCGAAATCCGAGTGGGATGATTCGTCCTGGTGATCATGGTCATGCCCATGACTGTGTCCGTGATCATCGCCACCTGCCTGATGATGCACTACCGCATTCATGACGGTGCAGCCCCCCTCACTGGTGTTCGCAAGGGGGGTCTGTCCAAGCCAGTTGGTTACGTCGTTAACCAGTGCATTCTGGTCGTCCGAACGGGCACGATGCTCGAACCCCAGCAGGTTGTAGGCCGGCGATGTGAACAGGAGATCAATCTGCTCTCCCTCGATGGCCAGTTGTAGTTCGGCATGACCGTGCTGGTGAGCACCTGGATTGTCGCTGGCAAACACAGGGCCAGCGCTTGCAATAGCGGCGCCAGCCAGGAAGAAGCAGGTTTTGGCTCGTAAGGACATGGCTTTATCTCTCGGCAAAAATGATACGTTATAACATATTGTTCGCTTGCCGGATAAAAATCAACAGGCAGTGCCTTGGCACCGCCTGAATGCTAGGATAGACCTCTAATCCATTAACACAGGATCCGCCTGTTTCATGTCAGAAACCGACACTTCCGGTGCTGCCCGCGCCGCAGAATTCGAGCGCTGGGCCAACGTTTTTACAGCTCACAAGGCATTCAGCCACCCATCCGAATTGCACGGCGCGCTCTGTGGTCGCCTGGCGGCCGGATCGCGTATCGAAGAGCCGGAGTGGCTGGCGATGGTGTGTGAACACATGGGGCTGGCCGAGAACGCGGCCGAAGAGTCCGATGATCTCGCTCCGTTCATGAACAAAGCCTATGAACAGACCCTCGAGCTCTTGAAATCAGCAGACATGAGTTTCCATCCTTTACTGCCGGATGACGACTATGCCATTGAGCAGCGGCTGGAAGCCCTGGTTTCCTGGGTGCGGGGATTTCTCGAGGGTATGGCACTTTCGGCCGGCGAGTCACTCGGCCAGGCGCCGGACGAGATCCGGGAGCTGATCGAGGATATGGTGGCCATCAGCCAGCTATCCGAAGAGGAAGAAGCGGACGACGAAAGCGAGCAGCAGTTGCTGGAGATTACCGAATACATCCGGCTGGGGGCGTTCGCCGTGTTCACTGAATTCAACGCCCCTGAACCACCGAAGTCTGATTCGCCGACCCTGCACTGAGCCGGGTCCTGATTGCAGGAGAGACTATGAACTCCATGATTCCCGTAAAGGAGTTTGCCGAGCGCCGTCGCAAGCTGATGGAGCGTATGGCGCCAGACAGCATTGCGATTATTCCGGCCGCCCCGGAGCGCGTTCGTAATCGGGACGTGCTGCATCCGTTCCGCCAGGACAGCGATTTTCATTACCTGTCCGGTTTTGGTGAGCCGGAGGCCGTCCTGGCGCTGATTCCGGGCCGTGAACACGGGGAATCGGTACTGTTCTGCAAAGAGCGCAATCCGCAGAAGGAGCTCTGGGACGGTTTCCTGGTTGGCCCGGAAGGCGCCATCGAACGCTACGGCCTGGACGATGCGTTTCCGATTGCAGACATCGACGATATCCTGCCGGGCATGATCGAGGGTCGCAGCCGGGTGTATTATCCCCTCGGCAAGGATGATCATTTTGACGCCCGTGTCATGGACTGGGTGAAGATGATTCGCAGCAAGGTTCGCAATGGCGCCCACCCGCCGGGCGAGTTCGTAGCCCTCGAGCACCTGCTTCATGACCTGCGGCTATACAAGAGCGCCAATGAGATCAAGATCATGGCCAAGGCCGGCCAGATCAGTGCCGAGGCCCATTGCCGGGCCATGAAACGGGCCCGCAAGGGCGGCTTCGAATACAACCTCGAGGCCGAGCTTATCCACACCTTCATGGAGCATGGCGCACGGTCTACGGCCTATCCCTCCATCGTGGGCGGGGGCGCCAATGGCTGCATCCTGCATTACATCGAGAACAGTGCGCCGCTGAAGGACGGCGATCTGGTGCTGATCGATGCCGGCTGTGAATACCAGTGCTACGCCTCCGACATCACGCGCACCTTCCCGGTCAGTGGAAAGTTCAGTAATGAACAGCGGGCCCTCTACGAGGTGGTGCTGGCGGCGCAGTATCGGGCCATCGAGGCGGTCTCGCCTCAAAATCACTGGAACCGGCCCCATGAGGCTGCGCTGGAAGTACTGACCCAGGGCCTGATTGATCTGGGGCTGTTGTCCGGCACCCTGGAAGATGCCATTGCCAACGAAACCTACAAGCCCTTTTTCATGCACCGAACCGGCCACTGGCTGGGGCTGGATGTACACGACGTCGGCGATTACAAGGTCGGTGACGCCTGGCGCCAGCTGGAACCCGGCATGGCCCTGACCGTCGAGCCAGGCCTGTACATTGCGCCGGATAACACCGACGTGGATGAGAAATGGCGCGGCATTGGCATACGGATCGAAGACGATGTGGTGGTGACCAAAGACGGCTGCCGGGTCCTGACCGAAGCAGTGCCGAAAACCATTGCCGAAATCGAAGCCCTGATGGCGGACTGACAGCCTGTGACCAAGCCTGATACCGATCTGATCATTGCCGGCGGTGGCCTCGCCGGAGCGACCCTGGCTCTGGCGCTGGCACGGATGGTGCCGTCACTGCGCGTGACCGTGGTCGAGGCCTTCCCGCTCTCGCCCGACGCCCTGCCGGAGAGTTACCAGCCGAGTTACGATGCCCGTTCAACCGCACTGGCGTGGGGCTCCCGGTTAATCTTTGAGGAGCTGGGGCTGTGGCAAAGGCTGGCCGAACATGCCACACCCATCGAACATATCCATGTTTCAGATCGGGGCCATTTCGGCGCCACACGGTTGCATGCTGCCGAGCATGGCCAGGCGGCGCTCGGGTACGTGGCTGACAATCGCTGGATGGGGCTGTGTCTGATGCGTGAGCTTCTGGATACCAACGTCCAGTGGCGGGCGCCGGCAGAAGTAACGGACATGACGCCCATTCCCGGCGGCGTCCGTGTTCAGCTCTCAGAAGAAGGTGAAGAGACCGCGGAACTGAAGGCCCGTTGCCTCGTCGTTGCAGATGGCGGTCGTTCCGGTCTGCGGGAAAGGCTCGGGTTCCGGCCGGATCGTCACAGCTACGGCCAGAACGCACTGATCGCAAATGTCTCTACCAGTGACAGCCACGGATTCACTGCCTTTGAACGATTTACCGATGCCGGTCCCATGGCTCTCTTGCCCCATGGATCACCGACCAGAGCCGGACATCAATCGGCACTGGTCTGGACGCTATCCGATGAGGTTCTGCAGCAGGTTCTGGCGCTGCCCGACGACGAGAAATGCCGTTGGCTTCAGGACCGGTTTGGCTGGCGTCTGGGCCGGTTTACCCGCATCGGCGCCTGTCACCATTACCCGCTGACCCTGACGACGGTGGACGAGCCGGTACGCCCTGGGGTTGCCCTGGTGGGCAATGCGGCCCATGCCCTGCATCCGGTCGCCGGGCAGGGCTTCAATCTCGCGCTGAGAGGGCTCATGACGCTGGTCGAACAGTTCCGCCTGGCTGAAGAGCATGGCAGGTCGATTGGCGATCTCGAGGTCCTGAAGCGCTACCAGGCTCTGCATCGGGAAGACTGGCAACAGACGGTGCGCTTCTCCGATTCGCTTGTTCGTTTGTTCGGGCATTCCATGCTGCCGGTTGCGGCGGCCCGCGATGCCGGCCTGGTGGGTCTTGATCTGTTGCCTGGGGCAAAACGCTGGTTTGCCCGCAAGGCCATGGGCCTGGGCGGCCGCAGGGCCGTGATTGAACGGCCCGGAAACCTGAACCGGGAGGCGCCGGCTAATGAGTGAGGCGCAAACGTTCGATATTCTTGTGGCTGGCGGTGGCATGATCGGTTCCGCCCTGGCTCTCGGGCTGTCACGACAGGGTTGGCATGTGGGGCTGGTGGAAGGTTCCGGCCATGAGTCTCTGGTTGAGGCGCCGGACTCCGCCACCACCGTTGCCGATTTTGAACCACGGGTCAGTGCCATTTCGGTGGCGAGCCAGCAATTGCTGGAGCAACTCGGAGTCTGGTCCGAGGTGACCGCCGGTCGGCACTGTCCTTACCAGACCATGACGGTCTGGGATGGCGACGGCACGGGGCGTATACAGTTCGAGGCCGCCGAGCTTCAGGCGCGGGCTCTCGGAACGATTGTCGAGAACCGCAGCATCGTGCGATCACTGTTCAGGGCCCTGGAACAAAGTCCGGTCGAACTGATTGATGGCGCGAGGATTACTGGCTGTAAACGGTTGTCTGGAACTTATACGGTTGAGCTGGAGGATGGTCGATCCCTGTCGGCGGGGCTACTGGTAGGGTGTGACGGTGCCAATTCCCGTCTGCGCCACTGGGTTGGCCTGCCAACGCGTGAGTGGGACTACGACCAGCAGGCAATCGTATGCACGGTGAAAACCAGCCAGAGCCACCGTTTCACCGCGTGGCAGCGATTTTCGACGACCGGGCCGCTGGCGTTTTTGCCCTTGCTGCCAGAGTCCGGAGATGAGCATTTCTGTTCCATTGTCTGGTCCCAGGATACCGGGGAAGCGCGGCGTCTGATGGCTTTGGACGACACCGACTTTGCCGCTGAACTTGAGCGTGCGATTGAGCGCGAGCTGGGATCGGTGGAGTCCATTTCCGGCCGCTTCGCCTTTCCGCTTCGACAGCGCCACGCGAAGGACTACATTGCCCCCGGTTTTGCCCTCGTCGGCGATGCGGCCCATACCATCCATCCGCTGGCGGGACAGGGTGCCAACCTTGGCTACGGAGATGTACGGGCTCTGCTCGATGAGCTTTCGCGAGCCAAAAAGGCGGGCCTGAGTCCAGCCAATGAGCTGGTTCTGGCGCGCTATCAGCGCCGCCGGAAAGGCGAGAATCTCGCCATGATGGCCGCCATGGAGGGCTTCAAGCAGCTGTTCGGCCGTGAGGAGCTGCCGGTCCGCTGGCTGCGAAATACCGGCCTGCGCTGGCTCAACCAGATGGGGCCGGTGAAAAATCGTATAGCTGCCGAGGCCATGGGGCTTAACGGCTGAATAAAAAAGGAATTGTCCAATGGCAGGAAGCAGCCTTCTGGTTCTGATCGATGACATCGCCACCGTTCTGGACGATGTTGCCCTGATGACAAAAGCCGCCACCAAGAAAACCGCAGGTGTTCTGGGGGATGATCTGGCGCTCAACGCCCAGCAGGTGACCGGTGTAAAGCCTGCCCGGGAACTGCCAGTGGTCCTCGCGGTTGCCCGCGGCTCCATGATCAACAAGGCCATCCTGGTGCCGGCGGCCCTTGCGATCAGTTTTTTCATGCCCTGGCTGGTAACGCCTCTGCTGATGCTCGGCGGTGCGTTCCTGTGTTTTGAGGGCTTCGAGAAGCTGGTGCACAAGTTTTTGCACCGGGAGCAGGACCAGAAGCGCAAAGGCGAGCTGCGTGAAGCCCTGAAGAGCCCGGACGTCGACTTGCGGGCGATCGAGAAAGACAAGATCAAGGGCGCCATCCGCACCGACTTCATTCTGTCTGCCGAGATCATTGCCATTACCCTTGGAACGGTAACGACCCAGACCATCGGCATGCAGTTCATGGTGCTGGCGGTGGTCGCCATCCTCATCACGGTCTGTGTTTACGGTCTGGTGGCGGGGATCGTGAAACTGGACGACGGCGGTCTCTACCTCAGCCAGCAAGAGAACCCGGTGCTCCAGCAGTTGGGTTCAGGCATTCTCTGGCTGGCCCCCTATCTGATGAAGACACTCTCCATTCTGGGCACTCTGGCAATGTTTCTGGTGGGCGGTGGCATTCTTACCCACGGACTGACGCCGGTATACGACGCTATTCATCACTTTGCCGAGGGGTTCAGTGGTGTGGCTGGTGTGCTCGTGCCAACGGTGGCCAATGGCCTGTTCGGTGTGCTGGCAGGTGCGCTACTGGTGGCCATTATCACGCCACTGACGCGATGGTGGCAGGCGAGGAACGCCTGAGAAGGCCGGGGCTCTAGAGGCAGGCGTCGAACAGCCGACTCACCAGTACCGGTACCGCGGTTTCGACCCGCAGAATACGGGGGCCGAGATGCACGCTCTGGCAGCCGGCTTCTTCCAGTTTGCCCACTTCGTAAGCCGTGAAGCCACCCTCCGGGCCAATGCAGAGCACGGTCGGCTGGTTGAGGTGCACAGGGCAGGGGGTGCTTGTGCCGGGATGCGCTACCAGGGCTCGTTTATCCGCCAATAGCGCCGGCAACTCATCTTCCACGAAGGGTTTGAACAGCTTGCGGATATGCACCTGTGGCATCAGGGTATCTTTTGCCTGTTCCAGCCCCAGCGTGAGGTTCTCCCGAAGCTGTTCGTCTGAGAGCCATGGCGTCTGCCAGAAGCTTTTCTCGACCTTGTAGCTGTTGATCAGCCAGAGATCCTTCACACCGAGGGCAGCGCAGGTTTGCAGGATACGGCGGAACATCTTGGGCCTGGGCATGGCGAGTATCAGGGTGAGCGGTAGAGGCGGCGGCGGAGCCTGATCCAGCGTCACCCGCAGCTCCGCCTCGGTATCGGTAAGCCGGATCACTTCGCCGGTTCCCAACTGGCCATCCGCGCGGCCGACGGGCACGGTGTCGCCAGCAACCACTTTGATCACGGACTGCAGGTGCGCCAGGCGTCGACCGCGCAGAACGGCACGGTCAGTTGCCACGAAATCCTCGTCAAACAGTAACGCCAGATTCATTCGCCGGCGGGCTCATCGCTTTCCGGGTCTGCGACTTCCCGTTTTGCCAGCCGCCCGAACAGGATACCGACCTCGAACAGGATCCACATGGGAACCGCGAGAAGGGTCTGGGAAATAATATCCGGCGGCGTCAGCAGCATGCCGATGATGAAACAGCCCACCACCACGTAGGGGCGCTTGGCTGCAAGATCGGCGGGCGTGGTGGCGCCGGTGAGAATCAACAGCACCGTGGCGATCGGAATTTCGAAGGCCACACCGAAGGCGAAGAACATCTTGAGTACAAAATTGAGGTAGCTGGTGATGTCCGGAAGTTCGACGATGCCTTCGGGGCCTATCGCAGTAAAGAAGCCGAACACCAGCGGGAAAACCACGTAATAGGCAAACGCCGCGCCCGCGTAAAACAGGATGACCGAGGTAAACAGCAGCGGAAAGGCCAGGCGTTTTTCGTGGGCGTAGAGGCCCGGCGCAATAAAGCTCCAGAGCTGGTAGAGAATGATCGGAATGGCAGCGAACACAGCCAGAACCAGGGCCAGCTTCAGCGGTGCGAAGAAGGGCGACGTAACATCCGTTGCGATCATGGTCTGGCCAACGGGCAACAGGGAACGGATGGGCTCCGACAGCCACAGGTAAAGTTCGTTGGCAAACGGATAAATGGCAGCGAAGCAGACCAGCACCGCAAGAACCATTTTCAGAAGGCGATTACGCAGTTCGAGCAGGTGCTCGATCAGTGGCATTTCCTGCTGCTCCGGAGGCAGCTGGTTGCCGTCGGGTTTTGCATTCATGAACGATTATCCGGCGGACTTTGCGGGGTTTCGCGTTTGGGTTGTTCGTTTCCGTCAGAGCCGGAATCTGGCGTCTGCGAGGAGCTACCAGCATCGGGCTGATCCTGCGCTGGAGCCTCAGAGGCCTTTGGCTGGCCGGATACCCGCCGTGTCGCAGGTGCAGGCCTTGGCTTCTGGGTCTCGTTCTCGGGCAGGATCATGTGCTCGTATTTCCTGGCTTCGTCCAGGGCGCCACGCACGGTTTTCTGAACGTCGTCGAGGCCAACATCTCCTGCCTTGCGAAGCTCGTCGCGGAGTTCGCCGGCTTTTAGCTCCCGGTCCAGTTCCGAGGTGAACTGGCCAACCATGCGCCGTGCACCACCCACCCAGCGGCCAGCCGCACGGGCGGCCGCAGGCAGGCGCTCGGGGCCGAGTACCAATAGCGCTATGACGCCGCAGATCAGCAGCTCAAGAAAGCCGATATCGAACATTCAGCCTGGTCTCAGCTGTGGGACTTGTCCCGGGGCTTGTCTTCGGCCGCCGCTTGTTGCTGTGGCTGCTCCCCTTCCTTGCCTTCCAGGGATTCCTGGTTCTCGGCCTTGGAGTCCTCATCGCTCATGGACTTCTTGAAGCCGCGAATGGCACCACCGAGGTCGCTGCCGATGTTGCGAAGCTTCTTGGTTCCGAACAACAGAATGACAATGCCGAGTACGATAAGTAATTGCCAGATGCTGATACCCATTACGGGGTCCTCATTTTAATGTTTCTGTTCAATGACATTGTACGTTACCAGAACCGTTACGCGGAAACCCCTTTAGAGGTATTACCGCTCACTTGTTCCTCGACGCTTTTTCTTCCAGGCCTGACAGATCGAACCGGCTGGCCAGTTCGTCCAGGATGTCCTTCGGGCCAAGGCCCAGTCTCGACAGCATGACCATGCTGTGGAACCAGAGGTCGGCGGTTTCATAAACCACGTCCCGGGTTTCCCCGGAATGCTCTGCGTCCTTGGCTGCCAGCAGGGTTTCCGTGCACTCTTCCCCCACTTTTTCCAGGATCTTGTTCAGGCCCTTGGCGTGGAGGCTGGCTACATAGGAGGTTTCCGGGTCTGCCTCTTTCCTGGCCTCCAGAACCCTCGCCAGGTTTTCCAATACATCGCTCACAGTCCGTGCTCCTCAGTTGCTGCCGTAAATAGTGCCGGGGTCCTTGATCACCGGGTCAACGCTGACCCACTGACCGTCTTTCAAAGTCCGGTAGAAGCAGCTGCGTCTGCCAGTATGGCAGGCGATGCCGCCTTTTTGTTCTACTTTCAGCAGGATGACGTCCTCGTCGCAGTCCAGTCGAATGTCCCGGATGACCTGTTGGTGCCCCGAGGTTTCCCCTTTGCGCCAGAGCTTGCCCCGGGAGCGCGACCAGTATACGGCGTGGCCTTCTTCGGCGGTCAGCCTGAGCGACTCGCGGTTCATCCAGGCCATCATCAGGATGTCGCCGGTGTCGGCGTCCTGGGCGATGGCCGGAACCAGGCCGTCCTCTGTCCAGCGAATGGCATCCAGCCAGTCAGGGGTCTCGACGTTATCCGAGCTATTTTGCATTTTTGTGAATCCTGAAATCTTTATCGGTTATCGGCTGCCCCGGAGCATGAGCCCGCCGGCGACGGCAAACAGGGCCCAGCTCCAGGCAGGCACGCTTTCAATCCACTGCCGGCTCTCGGGCTGAGTGCCCAGAAAGCCGCCGGCAATGAGCAGTACCGCCAATGTCGCCCGCCGCCAACGCCGCTCGGTACGGATCTGCTGCTCCCGGAGCAACGCCAGTGTTGCCCGGTTCTGGGGCTCGGTGGGCCCCGCCTGCCGCAGTTGCAAGAGCGCATCGTGCACCAGCTGGGGCATTTCCGGCGACTGTTCCAGCCAGGAGGGAAGGTGCGACTGCAGCGACTTGATCAGCCCCGAAGGGCCAATGCGTTTGCGCATCCAGGTCTCGAGGTAGGGTTGCGCGGTGCTCCACAAATCCAGATCCGGATACAGCTGTCGGCCCAGACCTTCAACGTTCAGGAGGGTTTTCTGCAGCAGAACGAGCTGGGGCTGCACTTCCATATTGAACCGCCGTGCCGTCTGGAACAGGCGCAACAGGAAGTGGCCGAACGAGATATCCTTCAACGGCTTCTCGAAGATGGGCTCGCAAACAGTACGTATGGCCGCCTCAAACTGGTTCACTGGCGTGTCGGGCGGTACCCAGCCGGACTGAATATGCAGCTGCGCAACCTGCCGATAATCCCGGCGGAAAAAGGCCAGAAGGTTTCGGGCAAGATAGCTCTGGTCATCCGGTGCCAGGGTGCCAACGATGCCGAAATCGATGGCGATATATCGGGGATCCGAGGGATTGGACGTATCCACAAAGATGTTGCCCGGATGCATGTCGGCATGGAAGAAGCTGTCCCGGAACACCTGGGTAAAGAAAATTTCCACGCCTTTTTCAGCCAGTACCTTCATGTCGACGCCGGCGGCCTTCAGAGCCGCAGTATCGGCAATGGGGATGCCGTGAATCCGCTCCATCACCAGCACGGATTTGCGGGTGTAGTCCCAGTCGATAAAGGGAATGTAGATCAGCGAGGAGTTTTCGAAATTCCGGCGCAGCTGGCTGGCGTTGGCGGCCTCGCGCTGGAGATCCAGCTCATCGTGAATGGTGGAATCGTAGTCGGCTACCACTTCCACCGGGTGCAGGCGCTTGCCTTCGGACCAGTATTTTTCCAGCAGGCCAGCCATCAGGTACATCAGGGCCAGATCCTGACGGATTACCTTCTCTATGCCCGGTCGCAGAACTTTCACGACTACCTTCTGGCCGTTGCGCAGGGTGGCTGCATGCACCTGGGCAACCGATGCCGAGGCAAGCGGGTCCGGACTGAATTCGGCAAACAGGTCCGAAACCGGGGCACCGAGGGAGGTTTCGATAATGCTCCGGGCTTCATTGCTCGGGAACGGCGGTACCCGGTCCTGGAGATTCTTCAGGGATTCCGCCATGTCGTCCGGCAGAAGATCCCTTCGGGTAGAGAGGATCTGGCCGAACTTTACGAACACGGGGCCCAGTTCCTCCAGCGCCAGCCGAAGGCGGTCGCCACGATCGAGCTTCGGTTGCGGGAACAGGTGCCAGGGCGCCAGCAGGAAAAACACCTTCAGGGGCGCGGGCAGCTCTGCGATAGGCAGGAACGTGTCCAGCCGATAGCGGCAAAATACCCAGGCAATTCGGAACAGGCGTTGCAGGCGGGTCACAGGTTCTCCGATTCGTCAGTCTTGCCGCGGTTTTCAATCAGATTAAGCCGCGCTTCCAGTCTTTCCGTGCGCAGGTTCAGTTCGTCGATATCCTCGAACGTAGCTTCCAGCTCCCGCCGACCGGGCAGGGCGCGACTTTCCTCGTGCACATACTCCTCGATGTTGGCATTCAGGGACTGAAAGGCCTGTCGACTCCATCGGATAGCGCCGCGAACCCGTTGGCCCAGGAAGTGTGCGGGCACATCGCCGATGTGCCGGGCCATGGCGGCTTCCCAATCCGGTTCAAGCTGGTTCAGGGCTCGTTGCAGCTGATGGGCCAGCGCTGTGTCGCCGGTCACGTCAAGACGGCCGTCGGCAAAGACCCGGTCATCGCCGGTGGCCAGCGCTGCAAAGGCGATGGGTTTGCCGGTGATCTCGAGCGCTGGCTGTTCGACCGGCTGGCTGCCGACGCGGACGCGGTTTCCGGCCTGGTCCAGGGTGTAGGTCAGGGCAATCGGGTCGGTGATATTGAACTGAACCGGACCCGCCAACGCTTCCATCAAGGCACTATGCCCCGCCTGATCCAGTTCCAGTGCCCGGTTCAGGGCACTTTCCAGGATAGCGGAGACAGCGGAAAGCAGGGTGGGGCCGGGAAACATCAGGGCTTGATTCCCACGTGCAGGGCGACGATACCGCCGGTCATGTTGTAGTACTTGCAGTTCACCAGGCCGGCGTTCTCCATCATGCCCTTGAGGGTGTCCTGGTCGGGATGCATGCGGATGGATTCGGCCAGGTACTTGTAGCTTTCACTGTCGCCGGCGATGAGCTGGCCCATCAGGGGCAGGGCGGAAAAGGAGTAGGTGTCGTAGGCCTTGCTCAGCAATGGATTGGTCGGCTTGGAGAATTCCAGGATCATCAGCTTGCCGCCGGGCTTGAGAACCCGGGTCATGTCGCGCAGGGCCTGGTCTTTATCGGTGACATTGCGCAGACCGAAGGCGATGGATACCGCATTGAAGTTGTTGTCCGGAAACGGCAGATGCTCGGCATCCGCCTGTACGTATTCAATGTTGCCCGCATAGCCGCGATCGGTCAGCCGGCTGCGGCCCACCTGCAGCATGGAGGCATTGATGTCGGCCAGCACCACCTTGCCGGACGGACCCACAAGGTCTGAAAACTTCATGGTGAGATCGCCAGTGCCGCCGGCAATGTCCAGCACCTGGTGGCCGGGACGCACGCCCGAAAGCTCAATGGTGAAACGTTTCCAGAGCCGGTGAATTCCCATGGACATCAGGTCATTCATGAGGTCGTACTTGCCCGCCACACTGTGGAACACCTCGGCCACCTGGCTCGCTTTCTGGCTCTTGGGCACATTGCGAAACCCGAAATGGGTTACGTCGTCCTGGCCGTTGCTGTTTGCGGCCTGGTTGGCTGGCGTTTGCTGCTCGCTCATGGGGCATGTCCTGTCAGAATCTGAACCCCGTATTCTAACCGCTGACGGGGTTGCTACAAGGGTGGCGGTGAGTTAAATAGCGCCCTAAACTGTAAATCTATCCAAATCCGAGAGAAAACCGCTTCATGTCTGTAATTGATGTACATCGCCCGCACACCCTGGATCAAGAACACGCAAGGCAGGCCGCAGAATCCCTTGCCAAAGACCTGTCCAGTCAGTTTGACGTGCATTATGAGTGGGAAGGCGACCACCTGAAGTTCAAGCGCAGTGGCGTCAAGGGGCACCTGAACATCACGCCGACAGACCTGCACATTCACCTGGAGCTGGGCATGATGCTGCGGCCCTTCAAATCGCGGATCGAGCAGGAAATCCACTCCCAGCTGGACCAGATCATCAAGGCCTGAGCCAGCCAACTATCCCCGGCTCAGAGGTTTTCCGGCAGGCTGAACGGGTCCGGGTGATGGTCGAGAATGTTGCGCATTACCCGCTGCTCCCGGGAAACCAGCCGGTCGATCAGTAGCTCCACATCGTCCATCTTCCGGAAGGCGGAATAGCCCCGGTGCAGGAAGCTGTGCAGATCCGTCAGATCGGCCATCTCTGCCGGGCCCCGGGTCATCGATAGCAGCCATCCAAGGGTGCGGTTGCGGACATAGCGATCAAGTTGCTGGCCAACGTCTGCCACCAGGGTAGTCTGTTTCTCTCTCTGCGCCAGCCGTCGGCTCTCCCGGTAGGCTGCACAATAGGCGTCCGTGGTGATTGCCCGCGCAGACACACCTTGCTGATGGAACAGTTCGGCGAGCTCCAGGTCCAGCTGTTGGGTGATCAGGTTCAGTTCCACGAGGCCGGCGAAGGTGTCCAGCAGATTATCTGGCAACCACTTCACCATTTTGGGAAACACCCGATCAATATTGTCGTCCCGGCGGGTCATGCCGGCCGGGGCGTAGAGGTCGGTCAGCAGAAATTCGAGGCCGTGGTGATATCCGGGATGGCGATAAAGATCCTCATGGGTCGACTTCAGCCGCTCCGCCTGCCAGTCGGCGACGGAGACGGCGTGTTCCATCAGCGGATGCTCGGCTTTCAGGCGCCGGAAATCATGGTAGTCCAGAAGCAGTTGCTGCAGCCGGCGAGCGCTTTCAGAGCGGGCTTCGGTAGCGACGAGGCGCTCACGGTACATGGGCGATGGCTCCACTAAACCTGAGGAAAAGAGCGTAGTTTAGCGGAGCTGCAGTGGTCTTGCAGCAGGGTGCAAGCCGGGCGTCAGCCCTGCGCGGCTGTCGGGAGCGTTTCGAACCCCGGAACCCATTCCTTGCTGTCCAGCGTAATGAAGTGGCTCGGTGCCTCGGTTTCCACGATGCGCATGGTGGTCGGGCTCTGGCGGGCGCTGGCCAGCATGGATGAGCGATCGAGAATGCGATCCACGGCAGGGATCAGGAAGGTGCCGTGGCGCACATGGCCGTAGACACTGCTGTCCGTCCGCGCCATCCAGTCCATGATGTTCTCGATGTTACGAACAATGGTCAGGTGATCCTTGGTGGCTGAGAACAGCTTGCTCAACAGCTGCTTCTTGCGCGGATTCATCTTGCCGAAAAAGGTCTGGCCATAGGCCGACGACGGAGCGCTGTTGATCAGACGGATCAGCCAGGGCCACATGCCGTGACTGACCGGTTCCAGAATGGTGGTTACCAGAGCTGAGAGCTTGCCGTTGGGGAGTACCGGTGCCTCCAGAACCACTTCCACGTCATCATAGAGCTCGGGCCATTGCTTGATGGCCTCGAGAATGACCGCTCCGCCACGGGAATGTCCATGAACCCGGATGTTCTGAGTAGTCGGGAGGCTGGAGAGCGCCTGGTTAAGAATGCAGGCGTCGTACTCGATCGTGCCTTCCAGCTGCTTGATCGGCACTTCCCATTCCGGCGTTTCCGGCGTAACGCCGTTTACCGGGATGTGGTAGTTGCTGCAGGTGAGCAGGATCAGTTCAGTGGTCGGCGCTTCATAGGCCTGGGTGAAGTAGCAGTGATTTTCCAGAAAGCCGTGCACGCCAATTACGGTCTGCTCCGCTTTGCCGCTGTGGTTGCGAACGGAAACAGCGCCCTTGCCGACGCGATACACATGCCCGGAAAACATTTCCGAGTAGGCGCTTTCAATCGGTTTGATCAGCTTGCGAACATGGCTCGCTTTCATAACTGTTCTCCCACCCAGCACGGCAATGGCCTGTTGTTGGAATTTGGTTGTGCTGGTAAGCCTTTTGTACCCCGATCATCTCGTTATGTTACTGGCTCTGAGTACGGATTTTTTGATGTCCCAGGGCCAATCGATCACGGATCGGCAGCGTTTAATAACCATTGCACCAAGGCTTATAACCAGTATAGGACTGAACAGTTACTCACGTGTAATTTTTTGTAACAGCGTGCGCTGGTGCCGCATATGGAGACGGCGCGGCTTGTCTGGCACAATGCGGAGTTCGGTTTTTACTTAGGGCGCCTCGTGCTTGGCATTGGATCCAGGGCCCCTTTCTTCATTACTTCTCCAGGGACGTTCGGGTTTGAGTCACGAGCAATCGCATCTCCTGCTACCTGCTGATTCGGCCTGGCTGGCCCTGGAGCGCCCGGAAAACCCCATGACCATCACCGTGATGTTGCGGGTTGATGGGCTTACTGCGCCCCGTTTCAGGGAGTTTCTGCGGGTGTACTGGATGGCCTGGGAGCGTTTCCGGTACATGCCCGTCAAGCGCTCACCTGCCTGGTGGTGGGAGCAGGATCCGACGTTTGATGTTAGCCACCACCTTGATGTGGTTGTGGATCGTTTCACGCCCGACAGCCTTCAGGAATGGGTGTCCGCGCGTCTGAACCAGCCTCTGCCCATGTATCGCCCGCGCTGGAAATTCTGGCTTGCGCCCAATGCCGAGGGTGGGGCGGTGCTACTGCTGCGCATTCACCACTGTTACGCCGATGGCCTGTCTCTGCTGGGCATCTTTGACCGACTGTGCCCGCCCTCTCCCCAGCAGCATCCCGCCATTTACGGCGCCCCCGAAATCGCGGAGCTGTCACGCTGGACGGCTGCGGCAAAGGCCTGGTTCGGGCAACTGATGGCATCCGAAGAGCCTTCTGAAGAATCCCACGGTGCTGGCAATGCAGACCGGTCCGCCGGTAATCAATGGCAGGACGCGGGTCGCTTGCTGGAGCGGGTCGCCCAGAAGAGCCTGAAGCTGGTCAATGAATTTTCGGAGTTCCTGGTGGAGCCGGAAGACACGGCGACGGATCTCAGGCAGCCGTTGCTGGGGAGGCGACATTGTCGCTGGTCCGAGCCAGTGCCCCTCGACCGCTTCAGAAACATTGCCCGAGCTACCAATGTAACCATCAACGATGTGTTGCTGAGCTGTGTGGCGGCGGCTGTGCGCACCCGCCTGGGCATTGAAGGCGAGGACCTCGATGAAGCCGTGCTGCATGCCGCCGTACCGGTGGATATTCGCAGTCGCCTGCCCGAGGAGCTCAAGCCGGCACCCGGCGCGCTGGGCAATTATTTTGGCACCGTGTTTGTACCTTTGCCGTTGGATGGTGAAAGTCCCCTCGAGCGACTTTTCCGCATCAAGCACGAAACCCGCCGTCTTAAGAAAAGCTGGCAGCCCGGCATTGCCTGGGGTCTCGCGGCCAGCGCCACGATTGTTCCAGAGCCTTGGCGGGAGCCGTTGGCCGAGGTGTTCTACCGCAAGGCCAGTGCCGTGGTGTCCAACGTGCCCGGCACTCCGGAGGCCCGGTATATTGCCGGCTGCCGGATAACCGAACAGATGTTCTGGGTGCCCCAGGCCGGGGATATCGGTTTGGGTATCAGCATTGTCAGCTACGCCGACCAGGTGCAGTTTGGCGTCGTTGCCGATGAGGCGGTGATGGCCGACCCCGAAGACTTCCTCAACGACTGCCTGCAGGAACTGGCTCAGTTCCCCGGCGACTGATCCGCCGGGTCGTACTCCCAAAGTTTCAATTCAAGTGCCTCCCAAATGAGCAGAAAACCTGCTCCGTCGAAGCATTTTCCCCCTCCCTTGCATCACCGACCATGGAATTCAGGCGACAGACCGCGCCTGGGGCGTCCGGATGATCCGGGCCTCCGATCCCAGATTTCCAAAAACAACCGGGGGAACTATGAAAAACAATAACGTCAGAAAGTCAGGGTTAGCGATTGCCATGGCAGCGGCCATGGGCGCCAGCGCAGGAGCCAATGCCGCTGTTGAGCTGTATAACCAGGACGGCACCAGCTTTTCCGTGGATGGCTACTTCAATGCATTCTACGTAAACCGTGACGACAAGCAGAACGACGTTCGGGATTCCCGCATCAAGATGGGCTTCCTGCCGAACACCATCGGCTTCAATTTCAGCAAGGATATGGGTGATCTGACCCTGGGCGGACGTTCTTCGTTCTGGACCACCATCAATGACAGTCTTGATTCACCCACAGACACCGCCATCGACGTGCGTCAGTTCTATGCCACGGTAGACGGCGATTTTGGTCAGGTGCTGATTGGTAAGGACTTCGGCCTGTATGCCCGCTCCAACATTTTCCTCGACGAAATCCTGATGGGATTCGGTTCCCCGGGCGTCGCCGGTGGCGTTTCCTTCGGCAATATCCGCGCAGGCTATCCGTACCCGACACCTTCCGCCCAGATTACCTATCGCTCGCCGGATATGGGCGGCCTCAAGGTCGCGGCCGGTGTTCTGGATCCCGCCGATACGGTGACCGGTGCCAATGACGAAAATGCCGCACCCCGCTTCGAGTCCGAGGTAACCTACAACGCCAACCTGAACGATGTGGCCCTGACCGGCTGGGTGAACGGGCGCTATCAGTCTGCTGAAAATGGCAGCACGACCGTCGACAGCACAGGCCTCGGCTACGGTATCAAGGCGTCGGTCGCGGGACTGACCCTGGCTGCTTCCGGTTTTACTTCCAAGGGTGACAACCCGGTTCTGATCGGCAACGGTGCGGTGACCGAAGACGATGCCGACGGCTTCCTGGTTCAGGGCTCCTATGCCTTCGGTGCCAATCGCGTTGTGCTTTCCTACGGCGAGACGGACGCTGAAATCCTGAATCTGGAAACCGAGAGCACAACGCTCGGGTTCTTCCACGATGTAAACAGCAACTTCAAGCTGGTTGCCGAGTACAACATGTACGAAGACAACAACCGCACCACCGGTGCAACCACCACTGAGGCGGACACCATCGCCCTTGGCGCCATCGTGATGTTCTAAGCCCTACCTGGCGTTGCGGGTGGCAGGAGGCCTCTCGCTGCGCTGGTTTGTCTAAGACTAAAGTGCCGGTTTGCCTTGAGGCAAACCGGCAGCGCCACCAGGCATTGATTCAGGAGGCAGTTTAATCAATGGCTTACGATCATTTTGGCGCGCCGATTAAAAGCACTGAAGTCGCATTGGCTGCGTTTGCGGATGCCGTAGAATCGGTGAAAAGTCATCCGTTTTCGGGAACCGCGTTTATGAAGCCAGCGACGACCCTGCCTGCGGTCCGGGTAGCGAGCTCCAGCGTTCGCGATCCCATGTTGGCCGCCACCAATCTCGCCAGCCAGCTCAGCCACGAGCATCTTGGCTGTGTACTCTTCTTCTGTTCTGCGGAATACGACCTGGGTCGACTTGGTAGTGCCCTTGAGCACAGTTTTCAAGGTGCGCGTGTCTGCGGCTGCACTTCGGCCGGGGAGATCACTCCGGACGGCTACGGACGTGGATGCATCACCGCCATCGGGTTTGACAGCCGCTATTTCGCCATCGATTGCGCACTGATCCGGGAGCTGGACCGATTCACCCTGCAGGATGCCCAGGGGGTAATCGACGGCCTGCTTTCGACCTGTCGGGATGCCAGACTCGCGCCGGTCAAAGGCAACACCTTTGCCATCACGCTGCTGGACGGCCTGTCCAGCCGTGAAGAGCTGGTGCTGGCAACGCTCAACTCGGCCCTTGGCACCATTCCCCAGTTTGGCGGTTCTGCCGGCGACGATGAGCGTCTGGCCAACACCCACGTGTTCTACGACGGCCAGTTCCATACCGGAGCTGCCACGGTGTTGCTGGTAAATACACCGCTGGATTTCCGGGTATTTTCCACGCACCACATGGTCGAACGCAGTGAAAAGCTGGTGGTGACGGACGCCTGCGCGGAAAGCCGCACGGTATTCGAGCTTAATGCAGAGCCGGCGGCCGATGCCTATGCCCGCGCCGTTGGTGTGGATGTCGAAGCACTGGATCGCAAGGTCTTCGCACTCAGGCCCATGGGAGTAAAAATCGGCGGTCACTATTTCGTCCGATCGGTGCAGCGGGTGAATCCGGACAAGAGCCTGACTTTCTACTGTGCAGTGGAAACGGGAATCGTGATGACGGCGATGGCGCCGGAATCCCTGCTGGACAGCGTTCGCACCCAGATCGAGGCGGCAGAGCAGGTCGTGGGGCCGCCCCTGGTTACGATTGGCTGCGATTGTTTTCTGCGACGGCTGGAGGCTGAACTGACCGGGGAAGTGGAGGCAGTCTCGGAGTTCCTTCGCCATCACAAGGTGATTGGCTTCAATACCTATGGCGAGCAGTTCGACGGTATGCATATCAACCAGACGTTTACGGGGGTGGTCATTGGCCAGCCTGATGTCCGTTCCGGACAAGATTGAAGCACCCGTCGAGGACGAGCGGGACCAGCGAATTGCCGAGCTTGAGGCGGAGAACGAGCGTCTGAGGCGGATTCGCGATGCCCTGATTGTCCGGGTGGAGTCCGGCTCTGCCCATAAGCCGGAGCCCTACGCGGCCTTCGAGCACTCGGTGGTGCTTGCCGAGCAGGTTCGGGAGCGAACCGAGGCGTTGAACCAGGCCATGGAACAGCTCAAGGGCAGCAACAAGGCCCTGAATCGGGCCCGGGAAGAAGCCGAGACAACCCGCCAGAGGTTGAGCGATGCCATCGAGAGCATTGCCGACGGCTTTGTGCTGTTTGATAACCAGCATTGCCTGATCCAGAGCAACAGCCGGTTCCGGAGCTACTGGCGGCATGCCGGTGTTGAGGCGCCAGGCCAAGGCACCCGGATTTCAGACGTGAAGCGGCAGGCGGTGGCCTGCGGTCTGGTTCTGGAGGAACACAGCCATCCGGATTCGGAAGGCGTGGTGTTTCTGCTGGCCAACGGCCGCTGGGTTCAGGTTACCGAGAGACCGACCCGGGAAGGCGGGTTGGTCGTGCTCTACTCCGACATCACCGATGTGAAGAACAGCGAAATGGCCCGGCGGATCAAAGCGCTCGAAGAGAGCGAGCGCTGGATTCGGGTGGTGACCGATCATGTGCCGGCGCTGATTGCCTACATCGGGGCCGATATGACCATCCAGTTCTGCAACAAGGTCTATGAGTCCTGGTACGGGCGCAAAGGCGAGTCGCCACTCGGCAAACGTCTCAACGAAGTACATTCGCCCGAGTTCTACCAGCGGCTGCTGCCCCAGATCCTCGATGTCATGGACGGCCACAATGTCACATTTGAATTCGAGGAGACCGGTGAGCAGGGTGAGGTGCGCCACATGCTGCGCTCCTACGTTCCCAATTTCGATGAGCAGGGAGACATCATCGGTTTCTTTGTGTTGATCCGGGACATCACCGACCGCCGCAAGACCGCCCTGGCACTGGAGCAGGCCTACGACAACCTGGAGCGACGGGTGAAGGAGCGCACCGCGGCCCTGACCGGCCTGAACAACCAGCTACGCCAGGAAATCACCGAGCGGGCTGCCGTAGAGGCCCGCCTTCGGGACGCCAAGCTGGAGGCCGAGAGGGCCAATCTCTCGAAAACCAAGTTCCTCGCTGCGGTCAGCCACGACTTGCTGCAACCTCTGAATGCCGCACGGTTGTTTACCAGTGCTCTGCTGGAACAGTCGTTCGGGCCCAAGGCGGAAGGCCTGGTTCGGTCGGTCAGTACCTCTCTGGATGACGTCGAAAACCTGCTGGGCACCCTGGTGGATATTTCCAAGCTCGATGCCGGCGTTATCAAACCGGATGTCACCGCCTTTGATCTTCGGGACCTGCTCAATAACATCGCCCGGGAATTCCGGCAGATGGCCACGGCCGAGGGGCTGCAACTGGATTTCGTTGCCAGCTCCGCGATTGTGGAGTCGGATTCCCAGTTGCTGGCGCGGATCCTCCGGAATTTCCTGACCAACGCCATCCGTTATACCGGCAACGGCCGGATTCTGCTTGGCTGCCGTCGACAAAAGGACCATGTCCTGTTGCAGGTGTGGGATACCGGCCCTGGTATTCCCGAGGACAAACTCACCGAGATCTTCCAGGAATTCAAACGCATCCGTCCGGCTGGCTCACAACCCGATAAAGGCCTTGGGCTTGGTCTGGCCATCGTGGACAAGATATCCCGCATGCTTGGGCACGAGGTGACGGTGAATTCCATCGAGGGCAGGGGGTCAGTCTTCAGCGTCCGGGTCCCGGTCGGCAAACTGAAGCCCCGGCAACCGGGTGCCGACCAGAATCGAGCCGCGTCTTTCGATAGTGGTCTTGGCGGTGCCCGGATCTGGGTGATCGACAATGACCAGTCTATTTGCCAGGGCATGCAAACCCTGCTCGAAGGTTGGGACTGCCAGGTGGTGACGGCGGTGTCCCTTGAGGATCTCGAGCGTCAGCTGGATCCGGCTACCAGTGCAGTGGACCTGATCCTGGCGGACTATCATCTGGACAACGATGAAAACGGCGTGGATGTGGTGGCGGAGATCAATGGCCGCCGGAGATGTCCGGCGCCAGTGGTGATGATTACGGCTAACTACACCAATGAACTCAAGCAGCATATCCGCGAACTTGGGCACCTGCTGATGAACAAGCCGGTGAAGCCTCTGAAGCTGCGCAGTGCGCTGAGTCATCTACTGAGAAGCTGACTGCGGTCTCATACGAAAAGGGTCAGATGAACATGTCACCTGACCCTTTTTGCTTTTAGCCTGTCAAACCCTGACCTTATTACCGCTTCAGATACTGACTGAAATCCACATCGCTGGCAGAGAGAATCGCCTGCACGCGGTTGTGAACCCCGAGCTTGCGAAGTATCGCTGATACATGGGCCTTCACCGTGGTCTCGGCGATGTTCAGGTTATAGGCGATCTGCTTGTTGGATTCGCCCTTGGACATGCGCTCGAGCACCAGCAGCTGCCGACGTGTCAGTGAGTTGAGCAGCTCCGGTGAAATCGGGTTGTCTTCATTGCGACTACGACGAGTATTGCTCTCCTTGCCGGTTCGGATGATGTCCGAAGGCAGATAGACATTGCCGTTCAGGATCTGCTGGATGGCCTCGGTCATCTGGGCCCTGGGCGAGGACTTGGTAATGAAGCCGCAGGCGCCGTAGGTAATGGCCTGCAGCACCACCTGCTTGTCTTCCTCGGCAGAGACAATAACCACCGGAATCGTCGGGGCTTCGTTGCGCAGGGTGATCAGGCCGTTAAGACCATGCATGCCGGGCATGTTCAGGTCCAGCAGGATCAGGTCCAGGTCGTCATTCTCACGGGTAATGTCGAGAGCGCTGTCCAGATCGTCGGTTTCGATGATCTCGCTGCCCTCAAAGCCAGAGGCGATAACGCTGCTGATGGCTTCGCGGAACAGTGGGTGGTCGTCGGCAATCAGAATCTTGTAAGCCGGCTCCATGGATGGGTCTACCTGTTTGTTTTCAGTGTCGGGAATGGCTTCCGAATCATGATAGCGTTTTTTCAGAATCATGATGGCAGTTTTCGGAAGGGTAGTTCTCGGTAGAGAGTGCGGCTTCGAGCTCGTTCAGCATGGCGGCCTCCTGTGCAGAGAATCGCCGGAATCGGTTCCGATCCTCTGTTTATTATTGTGATGGTTTCATTACACGCCATCTTGGTCTCGGGTTGAATGCGACCATCGCACCAAAAAACAGGCACCAAAGTACTATTCTTGCAAGGCTGTGGGCTTCGTATCGTGGAGCAATGAGCCTACAACCAACAATAACGACCGTCTCCCGATCCTCGCTTGCCGATCCCTGGATCAAAAAGGGAATGGCCGCCGTGCTGGGTCTTTTCCTGAGTCTCGCAGGCAGTGTCCATGCCCGGGAAGAAGCGTCTGACCTGCCCGTGCTGTCTGTCAGCGTGTTGCAGTTTGGCACCGCCCACTGGGAGCTCGACCATCTCCTGCATCGGGAGCTGGACCGGGAGCATGGCTTTCGGCTGGAATTGAAACCGGTGGCCAACCTGCCGGCCTCCAGACTGGCGGTCACCAGCGGCTCGGTGCACGGTGCTGTGGCCGACCTGCTGTGGGCCCAATCGCGATTCCAGGCCGGCACGCCCTACCTGTACGTTCCTTTCTCCTCACAGATTGGCGATATCGTCGTCGCTGACAGCTCAACGATTCGCTCGGTGGCGGATCTGGCCGGCAAGCGCATTGGTATTGCGGGCGGGCCGGATAGCAAGGGCTGGATACTGCTCAAGAAGGTGGCTCAGCGCCAGGGAATCAATCTGGAGGAATCCGCCCAACTTCAGTTCGCAGCTCCGCCTCTGTTGAGCCAGGCGCTAAAACGCGGGCAGGTGGATGTCATCGTTACCTACTGGCATTTTGCGGCCCGCCTGAGAGGTGAGGGCGGCTGGCGGTCGGCGTTTGGTATGGCTGACCTGCTCACGGAGCTGGACCTGGATCGCAACCTGCCGGTGCTTGGCTATGTTTTTCCCGAGAGCTGGGCCCAGGACAACGGCCCGCTGACTGATCGTTTTGCTGCTTCCCTGCAACAGGCCAAAGCCGAGCTGGCGGAGAGTACATCCTACTGGCAGCGCTTGCGTCCTCTCATGGGAGATCCGGACGACAGTGTTTTCGCAGCATTACGAGAGGGCTTTGTCGCCGGGACGCCTGCGCCGCAAACGGACCAGAGAATCGCTGACTTGCAGCGTTTGATGACCCTCACCGGCGCCGACCCGGACAACCTTATGCCGGCCCATCTGTTTTACCAGAGGCAGCCGTGAAAGGCCGTGCCGGCCGGCCGCCGCTGTGGAGCTACTGGGTAGTTCTGCCGTTATTTGTCCTGTTCTGGGGACTGATCGCCTGGCTAATTCAGTCGCCGTTGCTGCCGACGCCCCTGAACGTGCTGGACACCCTGATTCGTGAATCGGCGACTGGCGAACTCTGGCATCATCTGGGCGCGACGCTCGGGCGTGTGGTGGTTGCCTTTATTCTGGCCATGATCATTGGCACCGCTATCGGCATCGCCATGGGCCGTTCGCAAACCACCAATGCCCTGTTCGATCCCTTGCTGGTGCTTTTATTGAACCTGCCGGCCCTGGTCACCATCATCCTCATGTATGTCTGGTTCGGCCTGGTGGAAGTGGCGGCCGTGATGGCGGTCGTGATCAACAAAGTGCCCAACGTGGCGGTTACCGTCCGGGAGGGCGCCCGCAGCCTGGACTATAGGCTCGAGGAGATGGCCACTGTTTACGAGTTCACCCGGTGGCAACGGTTGCGGGAAGTCTGGGTACCCCAGCTGTTTCCCTATCTCATGGCGGCTACCCGGGGCGGCCTGGCCCTGATCTGGAAAATTGTCCTGGTGGTGGAGCTGCTCGGCCGTTCCAGCGGCGTTGGCTTCCAGTTGCATATGGCGTTTCAGGTTTTCGACGTGGCCGCCATTCTTGCCTACAGCCTGGCGTTTATTGCCATCGTCCAGCTGATTGAACTGGCCATACTTCAGCCTCTTGAGCGCCGATCCAGTCGCTGGCGACAACCGGAGGCCGCCCATGCTTGAACTCAGAATCGCCGGCCGCGATTTCGGCCAGCCGGTGCTCGGAGAGGTCTTCGCAACCATTGCGCGAGGCGACCGCATCTGCCTGCTGGGACCCTCGGGAATCGGCAAGACCACGTTACTGAACGCCATTGCCGGTCTCGATAAATCGGTGCCAGAGAGCGCCGTTATCGGCCGGGAGCAGCTCCGGGTGGGCTACCTGTTTCAGGAGCATCGCCTGCTGCCATGGCGGACTTTACACGCCAATCTCAGGCTGGTTGGTGCCAGCGATGACGAGGCCGGGACGTTGCTGGGCCAGGTTGGCCTGGCCGGATACGGCCATTATCTCCCGGACCAACTGTCACTCGGTATGGCCCGAAGAGCCGCCCTGGCCCGTTGCCTGGCGGTGAAACCGGACTTGCTCTTGCTGGACGAGCCGTTTGCCTCGCTGGACCCCATCATGGCCGGCGAACTGAAAGCCTTGATCGCCGGAATCCTGAACTCGCAACCTGATATGGCGATGATCTGCGTTACCCATGATGGCGGTGATGCAGAGATATTGGCGAACCGCCTGTGGTATCTCGACGGCAAGCCTGCGCGACTGCAGTGGGACGATGTATTGGCAGAGCCTGGGCTGGTCGATGGGCTTCTTGGGCGCCTTCGTGATCTGGATTTGACGGGCTCTTAGGTTGATCGAGGGTGTCCGCAGTCTGTCGGATTACGCTTTGCTAATCCGACCTACCTGTGTTGGCGGTTTGCACGGAGTATGGGTGGTCAGCGGGGAGAAGGTTTCCAAAACTGTGCGGAGCCAGGGATGGCGGAGCCCAAGCGTCACAGGGATGTGCCGTAAGGAGCGTGTTTTGGAAACCTTCTCCGCGCTGACCACTGGCACCAAATCAAGCCGGCTTGGAAGCCCCAATTATCCTGGTGCGTTGGGGCCGGAAGCCTGCCGTGGCCAGTAGCGCTAGCACCGCCGTCACACCGGCGGTAATCCCGTAAGCCATCGGATTCCACTCCAGGTACAGCGAGAAGCGGATCGCCTCGACCGCGTGGGTGAACGGATTGAACTGGCAGATCCAGTACAGCCAGGGGCTGGCCTCGTTCATGCGCCAGAGCGGATAGAGCGCCGAGGACATGAAGAACATCGGGAAAATGACAAAGTTCATCACCCCGGCGAAGTTCTCCAGCTGTTTGATCCAGGTGGCGATCAGCAGGCCCAGAGCGCCAAGCATCAGACTGGTCAGAATCAGCGCTGGCAACACCGCGAGGTAACCCCATAGCGGTGGCTCCACATCCACCAGCAGTGCCAGCAGCAGGAACACATACACCTGGCCAATGGACACCACGCCCATGGCCAGCAGTTTGGTGACCAGCAGGAACGGCCGGGGCAGGGGGCTCATGAGCAGCACCCGCATGCTGCCTAGCTCCCGGTCGTACACCATGGACAGGGCTCCCTGCATGCTGTTGAACAGGATGATCATGCCGCATAGCCCGGGGGCAATGTAGGTCTCGTAGGTGATGTAGGTTTCATAGGGCGGAATGATGGAAATGCCAAGAACCGCCCGGAACCCGGCGGCAAACACCACCAGCCAAAGCAGTGGCCGGACCAGGGCGCTGGCAAAGCGAGTGCGCTGCTGCCAGAACCGCAGCCATTCACGGGTCTGGATGCCAACAAAACAGTGCCAGTAGTGCGCTGCGTTCATATCAGCCGGCTCCGATCAGGGCATGGAAGGTTTCAGCCAGGTCGCGGGTGCCTTCGGCGTCGCAGATGGCCTGGCCGTTGCCGTCGGCGAGCAACTGGCCCTGATGCAGGATCAGCACGCGGTCGTCGGCGCGGACTTCTTCAATCAGGTGCGTGGCCCAGAGCACGGTCAGTCCGTCTTCGTCGCACAGGGTTCGCACGTGCTCGTTGAGCGCTTTGCGGCTGGCGACATCCAGGCCCACCGTCGGCTCGTCCAGCAACAACAGGGAAGGGTTGTGAAGCAGGGCCCGTGCTATTTCCACTCGCCGACGATGGCCGCCGTTGAGCTGGCGGACAGCGTCGTTGGCCCGGTCCTCAAGGCTAAAGCGTTCCAGTTCCCGATCAACCCGAACCCTGGCTTCCTTGCGGGACAGACCGTGCAACGCGGCGTGGTATTGCAGGTTTTGGCGCACGGTCAGATCAAGGTCCAGGGCGTTCTGCTGGAATACGACGCCGATCTGACGCATGGCCTCGGCCGGCTGTTTTTTCAGGGACTGCCCGGCCAGCAGGAGTTCGCCCTGCTGCAGGGCCAGCAGTCGGGTGAGCAAACCAAACAGGGTTGATTTGCCGGCGCCGTTGGGCCCGAGCAGCGCGTGAAAACGGCCAGAGGTCAGCGTAAAGCTGACCTCCCGGAGCACCGGCTTGTCGCCGTAACGAAAGCTGAGGTTGCTCGCTTCGATGGTCATGACGTCGGATCGATGACCACACCCCAGGGGTAGCGGCCTACCTTGATGGATTTGATGACCTTCAGGTCTTCCACATCGATCACGGATACATCGCCGGACACACCATTGGTGGTGTAGAGGTGCTTCTCGTCCTTGTCCAGATCCAGCTGCCACACCCGGGCGCCCACCAGCAGGTAATCCAGGACTTCATAGGTCTGGGCATCAACAACCGCTACATGATTGGAGGGGCCGAGCGCTACGAAGGCGTATTTGCCATTGGACGTCAGTTCAATACCCACCGGCTGGACCCGATCCTGATTAACGCCAGGCACCTTGAAGGACATCTCGTGAATCTGCTCCAGGTTGTCGACATCGATGATGTGCACGGTGCCGCCGATTTCGGCGGAGGCCCAGGCAATCTTGCTGTCCTTGCTGAACTCCACGTGGCGCGGGCGCTGACCCACCACAATGTTTTTCTCGATCTCGAAGGTCTCGGTGTTGATCCAGTGCAGCATGCTGGTGGTTTCGGAGGTGTTTACCGCCCACTTGCCGTCCGGGCTCACCGCCATCCCCTCCGGCTCAATGCCCACATCGATCTGGGCCAGAACATCCTTGGTATCCACATCCACCACCGTCACGATGGCGTCGTCCTCGTTGGCGATGTAGAGGTGCTTGTTATTCGGGTGCAGCGCGAACTGCTCCGGATCTTCACCGGAAGGCAGGGTGTCCACAATCTTGCGGGTGGCCAGATCCAGCACCTGAACCGTGTCGTCGTCGCTGGCACAGATGTACAGCTTGGTAAAGTCTTTGGACAGCAGGATACCCCGGGGCCGCTGGCCGACACTGATGGTCTCAATCACTTCCTGGGTTTCGGTATCAATCACCGACAGGGTGTTATCTTTCTCGTTGGACACATAGGCCACGCTGGCCAGTGCCGGTGTCGACAGGCCGATCATGGCGGCCAGTGCGGTCTGTTTGAACAGGGTTTTCATGGTGTGACTCCTTTTTGTTTTGAACGTTGGCCGGCATGGGCTCAGCCGTTAATCCGGCACTCGCTTTCAGGTCTGTCGAAGCCGAGGGTGTCCATTTCGGTATTCGGGTGCAGGAAGCCTTCAAAAGGAGCTCGTGCTACCAGCCCCCGGGGATGCACGAGTGGAATCGGCTGTCTCAGCTGGCCGTTCCAGTCGCGGAAGGTGAGTTTGCGGCCCTTGAACGCGGCCAGCTGGAATTTGTCACTGAACAGGAAATTTCGGATGTCGGTGGGGTGCGCAGAATTCAGGTCGGTCACTGCCGTACCCATTGACCGAATGGCAGCCCAAGCCGCGTAGTCTTCACCGTTCATATCCCGCCCAGCCAATTCGCGGAAACGGTTTTGAAGTTGCGCGGCACCCCAGCTTTCCACCACCCGATGCCAGGTGACCGGTGACATGCCCTGGGTGCCCACCACCGGGCGCGGCAGCCAGGTGTTGAAAGGCACGTACTCGCCAAAATCGCCCCGTACATCAGCGACTACAACCGCATCATAATCACTGGCCTGGGTGAACAGCGGTAGTTCTTTGGAGGCGGTACGGCGCAGGTCGGCGTCAAAGGTCCAGGGCTTGTCTTCGACGATCTCCAGCCCGAAGCGCTTGGCGGAACGGCGGAAGGCATCGGCCCAGCCCTTGTCTGCTTCAGTCGGCCCGGTAATCAGGAAAACCTCATCCCAGCGTCGCTTATTCAGCCACTGGCCCAGGGCGTCGGTGAGCATCGAATAGCTGGGGATGGTGTGCAGCAGGTTCACGTGACACTGGCCGGTGCGCAGGGCATCGTCCTTGGCGCCAGCGTTGAAGACCAGGGTGTTGTCGCCGCTCTTGCCCGTGATGGTCTTCAAGGTCTGGGCCGGAGCGTTCACCACGAAGAGCTCAATGCCGCTCTCACGCATGGCATCAAAGGCCGCGATGGCCGCTTCTTCCGAATCGGCAACCTCACTCCGGAGTGAGTAGGCCTGGCCCAGAAACTTGCCGGTTGTGCTGTTGTCGTTGATGGCCAGTTCAGCCCCTCGCAAACCGGCGTCTTCAGGTTCCGGAATCACATTGGAAAGCACCGGCCCCTGGTCTGGCACCCACTGCAGGTAGCCGATCTGCACATCCAGGGATTCCGCCTTTATCGGGCTTGTCAGCGCCAGCGTTACCAGTGAAGTGGCCGCCGTCCGGGACAGAAAAGACATGGGATTCTCCGGTTTGTTGTTGTGCTTCCAGCTTATGGAAGGGGGAAACGCCCGGAAATATTCAGAAAGTAGGAATCAGGCAGTACCAAAGGATGAGATTTCCTCTCGGGGACCAAAAATCTACTACCAAGGAACTAAGCCAAAACCCCCAAAGTGGCATTCGGATTGGACATGGGGATTCCTAGACTGGTGGTCAGCAAGTTGGCAACTGACAAATCCAATAGCCAACCACGGGGAATCCAATAACAGAGGTAAGACCAATGGCAATGTCCTTTTCACTCAAAACCATCGTGGCTTCGGCCATGTTTGGCCTGGCCGGCTTCGCTATTGCCCACGGCAATGTCACACCACAGGAAGTGGATACGGGCAACCTGCCGGAGCTGGGCGATGAGGTGCGCATCGAGAACCCCTTCCGCGAGGGCAATGAATTCGGCGAGTTCAACGCCCAGGCCGCGAAAATCGGCGAGAGTGCCTACGCTGGCAACTGCGCCGCGTGCCATGGCATTCGGGCGATGTCCGGCGGTCTCACGCCGGATCTTCGCGAACTGACCGAGTGGGATGACGAGTACTACATCGGACGCGTTATGAACGGTACCGATCGCGGAATGCCGTCCTGGAAAAAGAGCATGGACCAGAACGCCATGTGGGCAATCCGCACCTATGTGGAATCCCTGCCCAAGCCAGAGTGATGAGCGCGGCTACTGTCAAAACGAGCGCCTGAATTCGGGCCGGCCCTGTGCCGGCCCTTCGTCGTTGGGAGAAAAGGAGGGAGAAAACAATGAAAAGTCTACTTGGAATACTTGCCCTGTTGCTGTTCGCCCAGGTGGTCCTGGCCCAGGAGGTTAACGACGGGAACGAATTGCTCAACCGGCCTGCGGAGCGCACCTACGACATCATCCTGGATTCCGGCTACCTGAAGGTCGGTGTCTATGAGAATTTCCCGCCTTATTCCTACGAGGTTGATGGTGAGCCAATGGGTATCGACATCGAACTCGGGCGGCGGATTGCCGAGGAAATGAGCGTTGAGTTCAAGGTGCACTGGATCATCCCCGACGAGAATCTCGGAGACGACTTGCGTAACAACGTCTGGAAAGGGCACTACCTGGCCAAACAGCGGCTTGCGGATGTGATGCTCCGGGTGCCCTACGACAAGACCTATGCCTACATGCAGGATTCCACCGGTGAGTACATCAACGAACAGGTCGTTCTGTTCGGCCCCTATCAGCAGGAAACCTGGCAGATTGCCTACAACCCCGAAAAGCTCGATGCCGTCGAAACCGTGGCGGTTTTTCAATACAACCGTATTGGCGTCGAGATAGATACCTTGCCTGATTTTTATCTGACCTCCGCGTTCGGCGGCCGCATGCGGGAACAGGTTCGCCATTACACCAACGTGGCGGACGCGTTCGAGGCCATGCGCAAGGGTGAAGTAAGTGCCGTCATGGGTATGCGCTCGGAGATCGATCACGAACTGGCCAAATCCGAGAACGCCATGTTCGAAGCCGCTGGAAACGGGTTTCCGGGTATCGGCAAACAGGTATGGGATGTGGGTATGGCGATCAAACACACCCATCGCCAGCTGGGCTATGCCCTTGAAGCCATCATCGACAGGCTGGTGAAGACCGGCGAGATGAACGAGCTGATGGCCAGCCAGAAACTCCGATACAGCGTGCCGGGTTATTACCGGGAATTTCTGGATGAGCAGGCTATCGCCAGGGCTGAAGGGGATCTCTGAGGGTTTGCCCCGAACGCCGGGGCCGGAAGATCCGGTGTAGTCGTACTACCAAGTGATGAGAAAACCTGTTCCGGCGAGCAATTGTTGGTTTTGCCCCCGAGGCGAAGAATCGTATCAGAGGCGGGAAAAGTTCCCGGTTCGGCCTGAAACGAACTCAAGAGAACTGAAAACAAGAGACTTGGAGAGCGCAACCATGAGAACCAACAAGTTCGGGATTCGCATTGCGGCCAGCGCCCTGGCCATGGCTGTTTCCTACGGGGCCCATGCGGTAACCGACGAAGACATCATCAACGATCACAAGACCCCTGAAGACATTGTCAGCTATGGCATGGGTACCCAGGGACAGCGCTATAGCATTCTGGAAGATCTGAACACCAGCAACGTTCAGTATCTGCAGCCGGCCTGGGCTTTCTCCTTCGGCAGCGAAAAAATGCGCGGCCAGGAATCCCAGCCGCTGATCAAGGACGGCGTCATGTACGTGACCGCCTCCTACTCCCGCATCTATGCCATCGATGCCAGGACCGGCGAAGAAATCTGGCAGTACGATGCCCGTCTGCCCGATGGCATCATGCCCTGCTGTGACGTGGTGAACCGCGGTGCCGCCATCTACGGCGACAAGGTGATCTTCGGTACCCTGGACGCCAAACTGGTTGCCCTGAACAAGGACACCGGCAAGCCGATGTGGATCAAGAAGGTGGCCGATTACCAGGCCGGTTATGCAATCACCGCCGCGCCCATGGTCATCAAGGGCAAGGTCATTACCGGCGTTTCCGGTGGTGAATTCGGTATTGTCGGCAAGGTGGAAGCCTACGATGCCAATACCGGTGATCTGGTATGGACCCGTCCGACGGTAGAAGGCCATATGGGCTATGTCTACAAGGATGGCAAAAAGATCGAAAACGGCATTTCCGGTGGCAAGGCAGGCGTGACCTGGCCCGGCGAAATGTGGAAGAACGGCGGCGCGGCTACCTGGCTGGGCGGCACCTACGATCCGGACACCGATTCCCTGTTCTTTGGTACCGGTAACCCGGCGCCCTGGAACTCGCACCTGCGCCCCGGCGACAACCTGTTCTCCTCAAGCCGACTGGCGATTGATCCGGACGACGGCAGCATCAAGTGGCACTTCCAGACCACCCCGAACGATGGCTGGGACTATGATGGTGTTAACGAACTGATCTCCTTCAACTACGAAGAGAACGGTAAAACCGTGAAAGCAGCGGCCACCGCCGACCGTAACGGGTTCTTCTACGTACTGAACCGCGAGAACGGTGACTTTATTCGTGGCTTCCCGTTCGTGGACAAGATCACCTGGGCAGAGGGCCTGGATCCGAAGACCGGCCGTCCGATTTACACCGAGGGCGGACGCCCGGGCAATCCTGCCGATATGGAAGGTGGCAAGGGTGAAATGGTTCTGGCTCAGCCAGCCTTCCTCGGCGGCAAGAACTGGATGCCCATGGCCTTCAGCCAGCAGACCGGTCTGTTCTACGTGCCCTCGAACGAGTGGTCCATGGATATCTGGAACGAGCCTGTTTCCTACAAGAAGGGCGCTGCGTTCCTGGGTGCAGGGTTCACCATCAAGCCGGCCAACGATGACTACATCGGCGTACTTCGGGCCATGGATCCGAAAACCGGTGAGGAAGTCTGGCGTTACGAGAACACCGCACCGCTGTGGGGTGGCGTGATGACAACGGCCGGTGGTCTGGTGTTCACCGGTACGCCCGAGGGCCATCTGAAGGCGTTTGATGCCAAGACCGGCGAAGAGCTCTACCGCTTCAACACCGGTTCCGGTGTCGTGGGCACGCCCATCACCTGGACCATGGATGGCGAGCAGTACGTCTCTGTGGCGTCCGGCTGGGGTGGCGCGGTTCCGCTCTGGGGTGGCGAAGTGGCCAAGGTAGTGAAGGACTTCAACCAGGGCGGTATGGTCTGGACCTTCAAGCTGCCGAAGGATCGGGTTGCCAGCAACTGATCCAAGCGAAAGTGAAAAAAAAGGTCGCCCTGGGGCGACCTTTTTTATTGAGCTGTCCGTTAGATCAGGCGGCCTGATTACGGGCTGTCTCGCTGACCGACTGGTGAATGTCTTCGAACAGTTTTCGATCTGTCTGCCCGATCGGCAAGTCGTAGGTGATGGTGGCACCAAATGCCTGTGGGTCATGGGGATCGTTGCGCACCTTGTCGAACACCAGCAGTCGGGTGCCCAGGTAAAAACCTTCCTTCAGATCGTGGGTCACCATGAAGATGGTGGTGCCGGTTTCCTGCCAGAGTTTCAATAGCAGATCGTGCATGTCGCCCCGAATGCCGGGGTCCAATGCGCCGAATGGCTCGTCCAGCAGGAGTACTCGTGGGCGCATGATCAGCGACTGGGCGATGGCGAGGCGTTGTTGCATGCCGCCGGAGAGTTCGTGGGGCCATTTGTTGGCTGATGGGCTCAGGCCCACAGACTCCAGCATGGCACCCACTTTCTCCAGGGCTTCGCGGCGGGCGCTGCCGAACAGTTTGCCCAGCCAGGGCTTCTGTTCCAGTTCCAGACCCATCAGCACGTTCTGGCGCACTGTCAGGTGAGGGAACACCGAGTAGCGCTGGAATACGATACCCCGGTTTCGGTCCGGCTCGCCGGGGAAGGCCTCGCCCTCCAGTAAGAGTTCGCCGCGGGTCTGGGTTTCCTGGCCCAACAGCATTTTCAGGAAGGTGGATTTGCCACAACCGGAGGCGCCCACCAGAGTGCAGAATTCGCCCTGTTTCACGCTCAGGTTCAGGTTCTCCAGGATCACCTGGTCACCGTATTCTTTCCAGAGATTGTTGACGGTAATGAAGCTCATCAGTGGCCTCCTGCGTTGTACCAGGGGAACAGCCTGCGGTTTGCCAGGCGCAGGCACTGGTCGATAACAATGGCGAGAATGGTGATCCAGATGACATAGGGCAGGATCACGTCCATGGCCAGGTAGCGCCGCACCAGGAAGATCCGGTAGCCGAGGCCTTCGGTGGAGGCAATCGCCTCGGCAGCAATCAGGAACAGCCAGGCGGGGCCAAGGCTCAGGCGCACGGCGTCGATCAGGCGGGGCAGCACCTGGGGCAGGGCCATGCGGGTGATTACTTGCCAGGAATTCGCGCCCAGAGTCTGGATCTTGATCAGTTGCTCGCCGGGAAGTTCGCGGACCCGCTGGGCCACATCCCGCATCATGATGGGCGCGGTTCCGATTACGATCAGCATGACTTTGGAAAGCTCGCCCAGCCCGAACACAATGAAGAGAATCGGTAGTATGGCCAGCGGCGGCACCATGGAAAGGGCAGAAACCAGAGGAGCAAGGTTGGCCCTGACCAGTGGCAGCACTCCATTGAGAATACCGACCACCAGCGCCAGCGACGCGGCGATACCGACGCCCATTCCAAGGCGCGCCAGACTGGCGGTCGTGTCCTGCCACATCAGGTAGTCGCCGCTGCGACGGTCCTCCTGAAAAGCCATGCGATCCACGGCCGCGGTCATCTGCTCCAGGCCGGGAAGGAGTTTATCGTTGGGGTTGTCTGCCAGGCGCTCCTGGGAGGCCAGGCTGTAGATGAGCATGATCAACAGAAAGGGCAGCAGGCCCAAGAGGGTAGCGGAAACACGCCCGGGGTGATGGTTGATCATTCGCATGAATCGTCTCCTCTGGTTACACAACACGGCAAGGTCATCGCGGGTAACAGCGTCCCTTGCGATTCAGTCTCCCGGGCTTTTGTCCCGCCGTGTAACCTCCCCAGAGGTCGGTAACTCTCGGACCAGCCATCCGGGAATCTTGACTGCCCGGACCGGAACCCTAGTCACCCATTTTGTCCGTCGCTCTGTCTGCGGTGTTGTGAACAGTGCTTTGAACGGATCGGGTTTTTGAAAACCGTCAGTCGGAAACAGTGCAGATGGCATGCCAGATCCGAAGAGCGGGCGAAAACGGGTCATCCCGGCAAAGGAGTCGGCAAAAATATGCACCGGGTTGGTGCAACATAGGTTCGGGTGCTCGATCATGACGCCTTTCCCGAGAGCAAAGCCCGGGCGGCCGCAAGGATGCGATTGTGGCTTGCAGCCTCCCGGCCCGCACCACCGGCAACGTGGCCCCAGTCCGATTCCAGCGATTCCACGGTTGCGCCAGGCATCCGGAGGCCATCCTCACTGGCGTCCTCCCTGGTAAAGTAGAGATCGGTGGTGCAGGGCATCATCCGGGTAGGCATGGCAATGGCAGAGAGCGCCGCGTCGAAATCCATGCCAAATACGGGGTTGTCGCTGATATCGCCGTTCTGCCAGGTGTTCAGCACGGTGAGCAGATCATTGGCGTCCTGGCCCAGATGATCCTGCTCCCAGAATCGAAGCAGCTCTTCAATGGAGCCAAAACCCTGTTCGCGCCAGAGCTCGTGACGGAAAAACGCCTGGGAATAAGCCCAGCCCGCATAAACCCGGCCGAAGGCCCGGAGTCCGCGTTCGGGTGGAGTCCGGTAGCGGCCATTCTCGAAGGCGTGGTCACAGGTCAGTGCCGCCTTTACGCCCTCAAGAAATACCCGGTTGTGGGGATAGCACCGCGCGGTGCAGCAGGTGGCCAGCACTGCGCGCACCTGCGTCGGAAACAAACAGCCCCACTGCAGCGCCTGCATCCCGCCCATGGACCAGCCCATCACCAGCGCGATCCGGGCGTCTCCGAAGACGTCCTCCACCAACCGCTTTTGTAGCATCACGTTGTCATACAGGGACACGGCAGGAAAGCCCGGGCCGCCCTGTGCTCCGGCGGTGTTCGAGGGTGAGGATGATTCGCCTGCGCCCAACAAAGCGGGAATAACGATGCAGTAACGATCCGGATCGAGGGGGCTGTTGCCTCTAACCCACGGGTGATTACCCGCGGCTGCACCACCGTAGTACGTGGGCAGCATAATCAGGTTGTCTTTTGGTGCATTCAGCTCGCCGATGCGGTGGTACCGCAATCTCGCGGAGTGCAACGTTTCGCCGGAAGTCAGAGGCAGGTCACCTGCTTCGTAATCTTCTACAAGCCATTGCTTCGACGCCATTTTCCCCTCTCTTTCAGGCTGACTGTTTGCCTGAAGTCTCTCGCCTTCGCTCTTATATATACACGCTGGCATGTAAGTTGAATGGCAAAAACAAAGAAAGAAACGTGCCAGAACCCAAACTGATTGCCCGCATGACGGGCCGGAGAAAAACAGGATGACGGAATTGACCAACACCCAGGCCCTGAAAGAGAAGCTCACAGAGGAAGGTGTGAAATACGCCATTGCCAGCTACGTGGACATCCACGGTGTGACCAAAGGCAAGTTCGTGCCCGTGGCTCACTTGGGGCAAATGATGGAAGGCTCGGAGCTTTACACAGGCGCCGCCCTGGATGGCGTGCCCCAGGATATCTCCGACGACGAGGTCGCCTCCATGCCGGATGCCGATGGGCTGGCCATCTGCCCCTGGAATCGCCAGCTGGCCTGGTTCCCGGGCAATCTGTTCCTGAACGGCGCGCCTTTCGAAGCCTGTTCCCGGAATATTCTACGTCGTCAGCTGAGTGCGGCGGCCGATATGGGGTATCGCTTCAATCTCGGTATTGAAACCGAGTTCTTCCTGTTCCGGGATACCGAGGATGGCGGCTTTGCCCCGCTGAGTGATCGCGACAACCTGGGCAAGCCCTGTTATGACCCCCGCACGCTCATGGATAACCTGCCCATCATGGATGAGCTGGTAGACGCCATGAACGAGCTGGGCTGGGATGTGTACTCGTTTGATCACGAAGACGCCAACGGCCAGTTCGAAACCGACTTCAAATACGCTGACGCCCTGACGATGTCTGATCGCCTGGTGTTCTTCCGGATGATGGCCAACGAGATTGCCCGCAAACATGGCGCTTTCGCCAGCTTCATGCCCAAGCCCTTTGCCGACCGCACTGGCAGTGGCGCCCACTACAATATGTCGCTGGCGGATCTGAAAACCGGCGAAAACCTGTTCGAGCCCAAGGGCGACGATCTGCACAACTGCGGCATCAGCAAGATCGCCTATCACTTCACTGCCGGTGTGCTGAAACACAGCGCGGCCATCAGTGCCGTGATTGCACCGACAGTGAACAGCTACAAACGGCTCGTTCGCCAGGGCAGCATGTCCGGTTCCACCTGGGCACCGGTATTCATGTGTTATGGCTCCAACAACCGCACGAATATGATCCGGATCCCCGGCATGGGCGGGCGTATCGAATGCCGTGCCGCAGACATTGCCTGCAATCCCTATCTTGGCAGCGCGCTGATTCTCGCTGCAGGGTTGGAAGGCATCCGTGAAGGTCTGGACGCGGGCGTACCCCACCACGAGAACATGTACAACTACAGCGATGCCGAGATCACCGAGCAGGGCATCGAGTATCTGCCCCGGAACCTGGGCGAGGCCGTGGAGGCTTTTGAGGCCGATCCGCTGGCGAAAGAAGTCTTCGGTGAAGCCATGTTCAACAGCTTCATCGAATACAAGAAAGGGGAGTGGGAGAGCTATCAGAACCACGTGTCGGCCTGGGAAGTGGACCGTTATCTGAAAATGTTCTGATAGCTACAGGGCCTGATGTCAGCTTCGGAAGCCTGGATCGATGCGGTCCAACTTCCGGAGAAGTCCTGGCCAGGCAAGGTTGCCACCCATGCCCTTGGTGACCTTTTTGGCCTGCTCCCGAATGGAGCTGAGAATGGTATCGGGAATACGTACCAGCGGCTGGCCTCCGGACATGGCCTGAATCTGGACCTCGCAGGCGCGCTTTCTCGTCTTCGCGCAGCGCCACGCCTTCGTAATCGTGGTACGCGAGTCCGGATAGCGGAAAAAGACTTTGCTGGGACAAGGGCAGCAAGCCTTCCTTCTGCGCTGACACAGCGACACCGGCGGTCGTGTGGGTGTGCATGACACAGGCAGCATCCTCACGAACCGCATGGATGGCGCTGTGAATGGTGAAACCGGCAGGGTTGATGTCGAAATCGTCTGGATTGATCTTGTTGCCTTCCTGATCAATGCGCACCAGGCTGGAAGCCGTAATTTCCTCGAACATCATTCCGTAGGGGTTGATCAGGAAATGATGCTCGTCACCGGGAATTCGCACCGAGAGATGGGTGAAGATAAGGTCGTCCCAGCCGTAGAGAGCAATCAGTCGGTAGGCGGCGGCAAGGTCAATGCGAAGCTGCCACTCCTCCTCACTGACTTCACCCTTTTTGGATGGAATTGCCAATTGCTCGGACATAGTGCTGACCCCTCGGAATCGGTTGGTTTTATTGTTGATTGACGGTCAATGTAGCGCCCGCAAGAATCGGATGGAAGGGGGCGAAGCAAACGCGCATCATATGGATGATGGGTTGTGCGCACATGAAGGAGCCGAAGCATGGAAAGTTTCCGAACCCCGATGCAGGACGAGAAGGATAGTGACGCGAAAGCATCCATGCCCGTTGCCGATCGAATGGTCGCACTGGCCAGGTACATCGAGAGCCGGCCAGATGAACCGTTGAGCCTTGCCGACCTCGGCGCTGTGGTTGGGTTGTCGCCATCCCGCGTACAGCGGGTGTTCAAGGAAACCTTCGGTGTCTCACCAAAGGCTTATCAGGATGCACTGCGCCTGAACCACTACAAGCGGGCGTTGAGAACAGGCCGGACCGTGACCGATGCAATCTACGATGCCGGCTTTGGTTCGGTCAGTCGCGTCTATGGCAAGGCAGACCGACAGGTCGGCATGCCGCCTTCCCGCTACGGCAAGGGTGGGGAAGGTGAAACCATTGCCTATGCCTGCCGGGAAACGGCTCTCGGCCTGCTGATGATGGCCGCCACCGATCAGGGTGTGTGTTTTGCCGAATTCGGGGATGATGAGACGGCACTGGGAGATCAGTTACAGAAGGAGTTTCCGAAGGCTCGACTGGCTCCGTCTGGGGCAAAGGGATCGCCGGAGCTGGATGCGTGGATGTTGGCTCTGGATGAGCATTTGAGCCAGAACATGCCCAGACCGGATGTCCCTCTGGATATCCGTGGCACCGCATTCCAGACACGCGTCTGGAAACTCCTGCTGAGCGTCCGCGAAGGTGAGGTGGTGAGTTACACAGAGTTGGCAAAGCGACTGGGTGAGCCCAGAGCCGTTCGGGCGGTGGCCTCCGCCTGCGGGCGGAACCGCATCGCCGTGCTGATTCCCTGCCATCGGGTGTTGCGCAGTGACGGTTCCCTCGGTGGTTACCGCTGGGGCCTCGACCGAAAACAGCAATTGCTGGAGAAAGAGCGCTCAGCCTCGACCCAGTAGCACCCAGAACTGTCGCTGGAAAAACGCCGTTTCCTGTTTCAACGAAAACAGCTTCGGCGCAAACAGCCAGGTCTGGGTAATGCCCATCAGATAGGTGTAACTCAGCAGTCCCAGATCCTCCGGGTCTTCCTGTGTAGAAATCAGACCCTGCTCAGCTGCCTGGGCAACCAGGTGCCGGAACATCGCAATAATCGACCGGGTCAACGCCCGTTCCCGCTTCAGCGTTCGGCTCATGGCATCGGTTAGTTCGGTCTTGTTCAACAGAATCTCGAACGACTGACGATACTTCCGGTCATTGGCCAACAAGCTCAGCCAGCGTTCAATAAAATGATCCATGGCCTCAATGGGCGTTTCCCGCATGCCAGAACACTCCGCGACCAGGGCTTCCAGCGGTTCCTGGGAGTAGGCAAGTACAGCTTCGTACAGATCATCCTTGTTCTCGAAATGCCAGTAGATCGGCCCACGGCTACAACCGGCTTCTTTGGCAATACGGCTCAAAGTCGTTAGTGAGTAACCGTCCCGGCTAAACAACTTGAGCGCGGCCTCAAGCACAGTCTGGCGGGTTTTCTCGGCATCTTCCTTGGTACGGCGCATCTGATTCGTCTACTTAACTTGGCTTGGGAGTTTCGGGGTGGTATGAGGGTGCCTTTCCAAAACACGCTCCTTGCGGCACATCCATGTGACGCTTGGGCTCCGCCATCCATGGCTCCGCACAGTTTTGGAAAGGCACCCCCACACCACCCCTCCCGCGAAGTCTAAACAAAAACGGGCACGAATGTTCGTGCCCGTAGCTTCAATGTCAGTAGTGCGGCTTGTTCAGATCTCTCCGTCAGCCGCCATCTCCATGTAGCTATCATTAAACCGCAGCTTCACGTTGCCAGAGTCACCCATGATCGACCCATCGGGGAACTCAATGCCTACGAAGTCCGGGCTCATGGCCCCCTGGCCCAGCAGGCCCTTCTCGAAGGAGAACTCACGTACGCTGTCCATCGCTTCAGACGCCTCGTCGCTGTTGATGAAGTCCACCGACATCTGCGGCTCCCAGAACATCTTCATGCCTGCCAGCTGTGCTTCGTAGCCGCCCTGGTCCGTGCCGGAAAGCTCGCCCAGGTATGCCCGCGCCTCCGCACCCTCTGGGGTATCGGACTCAAGAATACTCATGGTCTCGTACCAGGCTCCGACCAATGCCTTGCCCAGCTTGGGATTGTCGGCCAGGGTCTCGGTGTTTACCAGAGTCAGATCCTTGATGTGGCCCGGAATCTGGCTGGAATCAAACAGCTTTGTAGCACCGGGATAGGCTTCCACTTCGCTCAGCAACGGATTCCAGGTTGCCACATGGCGAACATCGTCGGTCTGGAATGCAGAGACCAGATCAGCGTCAGAAATGTTGACCACGCTCAAGTCACGTTCTTCCAGGCCAACGCTGGCCAGGGCGCGGGCCAGGAGGTAGTGGGAGACGGACAACTCAACCAAATGAACGGTTTCGCCTTCCAGCTCTTCGATGCTGGACGCATCTTTTGAAACCAGGCCGTCGTTGCCGTTGGAGTAATCACCGACGATCAGCGCGGTGGTATCCACACCAGAGGCTGCGGGAATCGATAGGCCGTCCATGCTGGTAGCTGTCACACCATCGAACTGGCCGGCGGTATACTGGTTAATGGACTCGATGTAGTCGTTCACCTGCACGATATCCACTTCGATATCGTACTTGTCCGCCCACTTTTTCATGATTCCGTAGTCCTCGGCATACTGCCAGGGCACCCAGCCGGCATAGATGGTCCATGCGATGCTGAAGGAGTCCTTTTCCTCGGCCATTGCACCCATGGACAGGGAGGCCGTGAACAGACCGGCCGCCAGACCTTTGGTGATGTCGCGTGTTTTCATGGTGTCTCTCCTCGGGCCTTGCCCGTGTTTGCAGGTTTGGTCTTTCTTCAGTTTTTTGGGGTTGCTGGCATTACTCGGTAATCTCTTCAACGATCACGACCGGCGTTCCGGGCGAGACCGCCTGTCCCGCTTCCCGGCGCACGTCTACCACGCGTCCGGTTACGGGGCTCAGTAATTCGATTTCCATTTTCATGGATTCAATAACCGCCACCGGCCGCTGGGCATCGATGGTGTCGCCTGGCTTGACCAGGCACTCCCAGAGGTTACCGGCTACGTGGCTTTCCACCGCGTGCTGGCCTGCTGGCAGGTTGGCAATGTCGTCTTCGCCGGTGTCCTCGATCGGTGCTTCGGAACTGAAGTTAATCTGGCCCGACTCGATCCAGCGCTGCAGCTCCTCATCGAAGGCCTGTTTGCGCTTGGCTGTGAAGGTCTGAATTTCGTCGTCGTTGTTCGCCAGAAACTGCTCGTAGTCCTTCAGATTGAAGCGGGTTTCCTCGACCTTTATCGGGTAGTCGCCATTGGGAAAGTCCCGTCGGATTTGCTGCAGTTCTTCGGCACTGACCTCGTAGAAGCGCACCTGGTCAAAGAACCGGAGCAGCCAGGGCTTGCCGGGCTCGAAGAAATCGGTGGTGCGGTAGCGATTCCACATCTGCAGGGTACGACCGACAAACTGGTAGCCGCCTGGCCCTTCCATGCCGTAGATGCACAGGTAGGCGCCGCCGATGCCAACGGAGTTCTCCGCGGTCCAGGTACGGGCCGGGTTGTATTTGGTGGTCACCAGCCGGTGCCGGGGATCCAGCGGGGTAGCGACCGGGGCGCCCAGATAGACGTCGCCCAGGCCCATCACCAGATAGGTTGCCTCGAAAAGCGTCTTTTTTACCTCATCGATGCTGTCCAGTCCGTTGATGCGGCGGATGAACTCCAGGTTGCTCGGGCACCAGGGGGCATCCTTCCGCACCGACTGCATGTATTTCGCGATGGCGGTCTGGCAGGCTTCGTCATCCCAGGACAGGGGCAAATGAACGATGCGCGCGGGCACATCCCATTCGGGCTGTTTTTCCAGTTCCTTTTCGGCGCCGATCAGCAGATCCAGCAGCGTGCGCTGGTTCAGTTTCTGGCTGTCGTAATGCACCTGCAGGGATCGGATGCCGGGGGTCAGCTCCAGAATGGCATCGTGATTCTGCTCACGCAGCCACAGCATCAGCGCGTGGGCGCGGAAGCGCAGGCGGATATCCAGCTCCATTGGGCCGTATTCCACCAACACGTAGTTGTCGCCGGCGGCCCGATAAACCACGCCGGTTTCGTGTTCATCGTCACTGAGTGCCGCCAGAACCGGGGAGGTTGGTGTGATCGGTTTGATATGGGCGGTCGCTGCGGTCAGGGTGGCGATGGACTCGTCGAGGGCTTCCCGCAGGGCCACGGCCTGGTCCTGACTGACCGGAACAAATTGGACCTTGTCACCGGCTTTCAGTTGGCCCAGTTTCCACAGGTCAGCGCTGATGACCGTCACCGGGCAGACAAAGCCGCCCAGGCTGGGGCCATCAGGACCGAGAATCACCGGCATGTCGCCGGTGAAATCCACGGTGCCCACGGCGTAAGCGTTGTCGTGAATGTTGGACGGATGCATACCGGCCTCGCCGCCATCGCTGCGCGCCCATTCCGGTTTCGGGCCAATCAGGCGAACGCCGGTGCGGCTCGAGTTGTAGTGAATCTCCCAGTCGCTGGCGAAGAAGGTGTCTATATCTTCTCCAGTGAAGTAGTCCGGCGCGCCATGAGGCCCATAGGTAACGTGCAGTTTCCAGGTCTTGCCGATGGTCGGTTTGAGGTCGGCAGGGAGAGTGGTCAGGCCGGTTGGCTCAGACTCCGCCAGGGCCAGCACATCGCCGGCCCGCAAGGCGCGGCCGCAATGGCCGCCGAACTGGCCGAGCGTAAAGGTGCTGCAGGAGGTCAGGTATTCGGGGCAGTCCAGCCCTCCGCGGAACAGCACGTAGGCCCGGGCGCCGTCCGCCGTGGTGGCGCCCAGCTTCAGGGTGGCGCCAGCGGGCACGTCGATCACCTGCCAGGAAGCCATGGGCTGATCATCCAGTGTGGCGTCCAGCTGGGCGCCCGTCAGCGCAATCTGGGTGGCGCGGTTGAAAGTGAGCACCGGCCCCTTAAGGGTGATTTCCAGGCCTGGAGCCCCTTCCGGATTACCCAGCAGTCGATTGCCAAGCCGGAACGAATAATTGTCGAAAGGACCCGACGGTGGTACGCCAATTTCCCAGTAGCCGATGCGCCCGGGGTAGTCCTGGATGGTGGTCAGGGTGCCGCCACTGAGCACATCCACGGTGGCCGGCTGGTAATCGAATTCGTTCAGGGTTCGAGTAAACAGTCTGCCCTCGGCAAAGCGTGGGTCGTCCAGCACCTGGTGCACGTATTTCAGGTTGGTCTCGATGCCATAGAGCTGACTGTCGTCGAGTGCCTGCATCAACCGCTGACGGGCAGACTCGCGATCGGCCTCATGCACAATCACCTTGGCGAGCATGGGATCATAGAGCGGCGACACCTCTGTGCCCGGCTGAATCCAGGTATCGATTCGCAGGCCATCCTCGTCGGGCCAGGCCACGTTGGTGAGCAGACCGGCGCCGGGCTGGAAATCCTTGTTGGGGTCTTCCGCATAGATCCGGGCCTGGATGGCGTGGCCGGAAGGCACAAGGTTGCTGCCCAGTTTCGCCAGGTCGGGCAGGGTGCCTGCGCCCAGTTCCACCATCCATCGGACCAGGTCTACGCCATAAACCTGCTCGGTCACACCGTGCTCCACCTGTAAGCGGGTATTCACTTCCAGGAAGTAGAACTCGGTGGTGTCCGGGTCGTAGATAAACTCCACGGTGCCGGCGCTGCGGTAGCCAATGCTTTCACCCAGCTGACGGGCTGTCGCGTGCATGCGGGAGCGGACGTCGTCGGATAGCCCTGGCGCCGGAGCTTCCTCGATCACTTTTTGGTTGCGACGCTGGGCCGAGCAGTCACGCTCGCCCAGGGCCAACACCTGCCCTCCGCCATCGCCGAAAAGCTGTACTTCCACATGGCGGGCATGTTCCACGAATTTTTCCAGGAACACGCCGCTATTGCTGAAATTGTTCTGGCTCAGGCGCTGGACCGACTCGAAGCTTTTGCCCAGATCGTCCGGGCCGTAGCAGCGGGACATGCCAATGCCGCCACCGCCGGCGGTGCTTTTCAGCATCACCGGGTAGCCGATGGTGTCGGCGGCTTTTAGCGCTTCCTCCAGATTGGTCAGCAAGCCGGTGCCTGGTAGCAGTGGTACGCCGGCGCTTTCAGCCAGTGACCGTGCCGTATGCTTGAGACCGAATTGCTCCATCTGCTCGGGTGTCGGGCCCAGGAAGACCACGCCTTCGGCGTCACAGCGTCGGGCAAAATCGGCGTTTTCGCTCAGGAAGCCGTAGCCGGGGTGGATGGCGCCGGCACCGCTCTTGCGGATTACCTCGAACAGTTTGTCCTGATCCAGGTAAGTGGTCGCTGCCGGGCCGTCTCCCAGGGAATACGCCTCGTCCGCCTGCCGTACGTGAAGCGAATCGGAATCCGCTTCGGCGTAGACGGCAACCGAGGTCAGCCCCATGTCACGCAGCGTGCGAATAACCCGGCAGGCGATGGCGCCGCGGTTGGCGATCAGGACCTTTGAGAATCTGCCGCTCAGCTCCATACCAGCACCTCAATCGGTGTCGGGTTCCAGCCGTTGCACGGATTGTTGAGCTGCGGGCAGTTGGAGATCATCACCAGAACGTCCATCTTCGCTTCCAGCTCCACGTATTTGCCGGCATCGGAAATCCCGTCCGCGAAGGTGAGTCCGCCGTCGGCCGTGACCGGGACATTCATGAAGAAGTTGATGTTGTGGGTGATGTCCCGTTTGCTCATGCCCAGTTCTTCGTGTTCGGTGACGGCCACCAGCCAGCTGTCCCGGCAGGCGTGCATGCACTTTTTCTCAAGGGCATAACGGGTTGTGTTGCTCTCGGCCGCACATGCACCGCCCAGGGTGTCGTGACGGCCGCAGGTGTCGGCGGTGATTTCCAGCATCACGTTGTTTTCAGAAGACATCAGCTTCGAGCCAGCCGTCAGGTAGACGTTGCCCTGCTCGCGGATGGTGTCGACGGCGCTGTAGCGTTCGGTCGGATTATGGGCGTTGTAGAACAGGGTGTCGGCGGCCTGGTTGCCCTCCAGATCCAGAATCCGGATGGTTTCGCCGGCGTTCACCACTTTCAGGAAATACTCGCCTGCCGGTACGGTTTCACGGAAGGCGGCATTTTCGGGCTTCAATGTGCTTTGCTTGATCATCTCCGGCCTCCCATTACTGCATCAGGTGATAAAGAGCGGTGTTGGCAAATGCCCGTGTCGCCTCGGGCGACGAGGTTTTGCACGGATCGGCATCGGTCACCGGGGCCGCCTTGAACAACTGGTACCGCAGCGGATGGCTGGGGTATTCGCTGGCCGGATTCATCGGATGCGGGCAGGTGTGCAGCACCACGATGGTGTCCATCTCGAATCGAAGGTCCACTGTGGCGCCGGCGTGGGAGTGGCCCTCGGAGAAGGCCATGTTGCCGTCGTCATCTGTTTTTACTTTGCTGAACCAGTTCAGGTTGGCGGTCAGGTCTTTCTTGCCAAGGCCGTACTTGGCCAGTTCGTTCAGAAAGCTTTTGAAACCGTTCCGGTGGTAGTGATTATGGGCTTCCTGATAGGTCTTTTTGCCCCAGCGCTTTTCCACCAGATCGGCATTGCAGGTGCCGGCGACGGTGTCGTGCCAGCCCAGGTCATCGCGGATGATGGAGGCAAATACCCGGCCCATGTCCGAGAGCAACACGTGGCCCTTGGTGAGCAGGAAGGTGTGCTGGTTTTTCAGGGTGTCCGGCATGTTGTACCGCTCGAGCGGGTTCTCGGGGTTGTACATCAACATGCCGACGTTGGCACCGCCGGTTTCGTCAATCAGGCGCAGCACGTGGCCGCGGCGCATGATAAAGGACCAGTGGGATCCGCCGGGAATCAGATCGTCGTAGAGGGGGGTTGCGGTTTGCAACATGGCCTTTTCCTCCTGGTTAGGGCATTTAAAAAGCGAGAGGCGTCAGTAACTGAGCGATCCTCCCGGGCTTTTGTCCCGCCGTGTAACCTTGGAAAAGGTCGTCAACTCTCGGACCAGCCGTCTGCACGGATTGATGGCAGACCGGAACCCTAGTTGACCATTGGTCAGATTGTGGCGCGTTGATTGTGGTTTCAGTAACCGACTTCTCGCTGCGTAATGGATACTCTGCAGAGTCCATGCCAATCGCTAAATTACTGTTTTTTATTGTGGTGGGATTTGAGGTGTCTGACAGGTCTGCTTCTTGCCTGGGCGAGCGCACTGTTTTTGTGCATCGAGCAGTGCCTTTCCTGTGCATTTATTTTCGGAGAGTGATTTCGGAGCCGCGCCAATGGTGGCATGGCCTTCGAGCCATCTACTACCAAGGGAGGAGTTTTTCGCCTCCATCGCACCATTCAACTTTCCGGGTTTGGCGTCTACATTGAATGGGTAAACGCGAAAGGCCGCGTTGCCCTGCGACAAACACAACAAGAGGTCGAGATCATGATCTACGCACAACCAGGAAAGGATGGCTCCGTCGTTTCTTTCAAATCCCGTTACGAGAACTACATCGGTGGGGAGTGGGTTGCCCCGGTAAAAGGCCAGTATTTCGAGAACATCACACCGGTCACTGGCAATGTGATCTGTGAAATTCCGCGCTCCAGTGCCGAAGATATTGATCTGGCCCTGGACGCAGCGCACAAGGCGGCACCTGCGTGGGGCAGGACCTCTCCCACCGAGCGTTCCAACATCCTGCTGAAAATTGCGGACCGCATCGAGGCCAACCTCGAGAAGCTCGCAGTCGCTGAAACCTGGGACAACGGCAAGGCCGTGCGCGAAACCCTGAACGCCGACATTCCCCTCGCGGCTGATCACTTCCGCTACTTCGCGGGTTGTCTTCGTGCCCAGGAAGGCCACATGGGCGAGATCGACCACAATACCGTGGCGTACCATTTCCATGAGCCGCTGGGTGTCGTTGGCCAGATCATTCCATGGAACTTCCCGATTCTGATGGCGGCCTGGAAACTGGGCCCCTGTCTGGCTGCGGGTAACTGCACCGTGCTGAAGCCTGCCGAGCAGACGCCTGCCAGCATCCTGGTACTGATGGAAATCATTGGTGACCTGCTGCCGCCGGGCGTGCTGAACATTGTTAACGGCTACGGCATCGAGGCCGGCCAGGCCCTGGCCACCAGCAAGCGTATTGCCAAGATTGCCTTCACCGGCTCCACCCCGGTTGGCTCCCACATCCTCAAGTGCGCGGCTGAAAACATCATCCCGTCCACAGTGGAGCTGGGTGGCAAATCCCCGAACATCTACTTCTCCGACGTGATGAAGGCCGAGCCGGAATTCATCGACAAGTGCGTGGAAGGTCTGGTTCTGGCGTTCTTCAACCAGGGCGAAGTCTGCACCTGTCCGTCACGGGCGCTGGTCCAGGAAGACATGTTCGAAGAGTTCATGCAGAAGGTGGTTCAGCGCACCAAGTCGATCAAGCGTGGCAACCCGCTGGACACCGATGTTCAGGTAGGTGCCCAGGCGTCGAAAGAACAGTTCGACAAGATCATGTCCTACCTGGCCATTGGTAAGGAAGAGGGCGCTGTGGTGCTGACTGGCGGCGACCGCGAGCATCTGGATGAAGAGTTCAACAATGGCTTCTACATCCAGCCCACCCTGTTCAAGGGTGACAACAAGATGCGCGTGTTCCAGGAAGAAATCTTCGGACCGGTCGTGGGCGTTACCACCTTCAAGACCGAGGAAGAAGCCCTGGCCATCGCCAACGACACCGAGTTTGGTCTGGGTGCCGGTGTATGGACCCGCGACACCAATCTCGCCTACCGGATGGGCCGCAACATCCAGGCCGGTCGGGTGTGGATGAACTGTTACCACGCCTACCCGGCTCACGCAGCCTTCGGTGGTTACAAGAAGTCTGGCGTTGGCCGTGAAACCCACAAGATGGCGCTCGAGCACTATCAGCAGACCAAGTGCATGCTGACCAGCTACGACACCAACCCGCTGGGTTTCTTCTGAATCAATGAGCGGTAAGCGGGCCTCCCACACGGGCCCGCCTGTGAGTCAGCACAGCGGATGTGCACCTTCATTCCCCGGCGTCTGGCTGGGGCGGCTCTCTGACGAGAGTTCGGGTTTTTCTGTCACTCTCTTTTGGCCCTTCCCAGGGCCTTTTTTATTGGGGCGGATTGTGGTGTCAAAGCGCTTTATCGCCCCAGTGAGTAGAACTCTGCGTTAGGCCGCATGTTTGTCACGTTTGCCATCCGATTGGAAAGCCCGAAGAACGCGGCGATGCCGGAGATGTCCCAGATATCCTCGTCGTTGAAACCATGGCGTTTGAGTTCCTCAAAGTCCGCGTCACACACCTCTTGGGCTTGTTGCGAAACCTTTATGGCGAAATCAAGCATGGCTTTCTGGCGTTCAGTGATGTCGGCCTTTCGGTAGTTCACGGCGACCTGATCTGCGATCTCCGGGTTCTTTTCACGGATGCGCAGAATAGCGCCATGGGCCACCACGCAGTACTGGCACTGGTTCAGGTTGCTGGTAGCGACCACGATCATCTCGCGTTCGCCTTTGGTGAGGTTGCTGTCTTTTTCCATCAGGGCATCGTGGTAATCAAAGAAGGCACGAAACTCGGCTGGGCGATGTGCCAGTACCAGAAAGACATTGGGGATAAACCCCGACTTTTCCTGAACGGCAAGAATCTTCTCCCGTATGTCCGCCGGGAGTGATTCAAGCGACGGAACCGGGAATCGGCTTATTGGTTGTTCGTTGGACGAGCTCATAACAATTCCTTTAATGGCGGTTTTATGGTTCAAGAAGTTTCGGTTCAGCCTGCGACCGGTACGACGATACGTCCACGAACCTTGCCTTCCAGCAGTTGGCTGGCACCTTCGATGGCGTCTTCAAAGGGTATTTCCGTGATCATGCGCTCGAGCAGATCGATGTCGAGATCCTCCGACAGGCGCTTCCAGGCTTCGAGTCGCTCAGCTTTGGGCGCCATCACGCTGTCCACGCCACACAAGGTCACACCCCGAAGAATGAACGGGGCAACGGTGGACGGGAAGTCCATGCCGGCCGCCAGACCACAGGCTGCGACGACGCCACGGTATTTCATGCCGGCACAGACATTGGCCAGCACCTGTCCACCGGCCACATCAATGGCGCCGGCCCAGGTCTCGCGCACCAGGGGTTTGCCTGGTTCACTCAGCTCAGCGCGATCGAGGATGTTTCCGGCCCCCAACGACTTCAGATAGTCTGCTTCCTCGGATCGGCCGGTCACCGCGGTCACGGAATAACCCCGCTTGGCCAACAGCGCCACCGCAATGCTTCCAACGCCGCCGGTTGCCCCGGTCACCAGGATGTCGCCGGAATCAGGTGTTACGCCATTCTTTTCCAGTGCCATGACACAAAGCATGGCGGTATAGCCGGCGGTGCCAATGGCCATGGCCTGTCGAGGAGAAAACGCCTTGGGCAGAGGAATCAGCCAGTCACCGGAAACACGGGCTTTCTCGGCCAGGCCGCCCCAGTGTTTCTCGCCAACGCCCCACCCGTTCAAGACAACCGGGTCGCCTGCCTTGAAGTCTGCATGCGTGGAGCTTGATACGGTGCCGGCAAAGTCGATGCCTGGAATCATCGGGTACTGTTTCACGATCGGTGACTTTCCGGTGATGGCCAGAGCATCCTTGTAGTTCAAGGTTGAGAAGGCTATATCCACGGTAACGTCGCCTTCCGGCAGTTCCGATTCTTCTATGGATGTCAGTGACACTTTTTGGTCGCCGCGTGATCCTTCAATGAGTATGCCTTTAAACATGTTGCCTCCGTGTTTGGGTAATGAGGGTGGTTTTTCGTCCCGGGTCATGAGCCGCGAAGTAGCGACAAAAATCCCTGGGCGAACCGATCCAGTGGTTCTGGGGATTGATCCAGCTTTGCGCGCAACACCGCGCCCTCCCAACCAATCCAGAAGAAGTGCGCCATCTGATCGCACTTTAGATCCTTGGAAATCTCACCGGCCTGCTGGGCCTCTCTCAATACCCCAGCGGTGCGGCACTCCCAGTCCGTGAAAACGTCCTGTAACAGAACACGGAAACCCTCGGGCAGGGCGGTCATTTCCTGTCCCAGATTGCCGATCAGGCAGCCGCGGCGATACTCGAACCTGGCCATGCCCGTTTTGGCATCCTCAACAAACGCTTCGAGCCGCTGCAGGGGAGTGAGGGCGCGATCTTCAAACCAGCGATCAAGTTTGCGCGCAAAATAGCGGCCGTAGGCTTCGATCAGGATCCGGCCGAAGGCTTCTTTATTGTCGAAGTAGTGGTAGAAGGAGCCTTTCGGTACGCCGGCTTTGCGAAGTATTTCGTCGATGCCGGTGGAGGAGTAACCCTTCTCCGTCAGCACTGACAGGCCCACGGTGATGAGCGTTTCCCGGGTATCCCTGAAATCGGCATTTTCAGTCTTCGGGGGGCGGCCCCGTTTTCGCTTGATGTCTGCTGTCTGGTTCATCGTCTTGACTCAATTTAGACCGATCGTCTATTTAATTATCAGAATAAACTAGACTGGTCGTCTAATAAAATCAAGTGAAGTTGCTATGGGGTGCAGCCAGGGCGGAATGGGATTCGCTCTCCCAAGTGGGAGCGATGCTACTTTGTGGTGGCCAAAAACAGTTCCAAAGTACCATATTGGCCCCTTGCCCCGGCCGATAGGATGGGAACTGGGTTATCGGCAATGTCGTTGATTCACCCTCAATGCGCTAACAATCATGACAATAGAGGTGAGCATTATGTGGACCAAACCAGCCTACGAAGATCTCCGCATCGGTTTCGAAGTCACCATGTACTTCGCCAATCGCTGAGTGCTGAAGCGGCCAGCCTCGAGCTGGCCGTTTTGCTTGTGGAGTGACCCACCATGTTGATTCACGTTCTGGGCTCCGCTGCAGGCGGTGGCTTTCCCCAGTGGAACTGTAACTGCGCCAACTGCGACGGCTTCCGGAAGGGTACCCTGAACGCCAGGGCCCGTACCCAGTCTTCCATTGCCATCAGTGAAGACGGCGAGCACTGGATCCTGTTTAACGCGTCCCCCGACATTCGCGCCCAGTTGGCTTCCTTCGAAGCGATGCAGCCGGCACGTGCTTTAAGGGATACCGGCATTGATGCCATTGTGCTGATGGACAGCCAGGTGGACCACACCACCGGCCTGCTGTCCCTGCGCGAGGGTCTTCCGATGGATGTCTGGTGTACCGAACAGGTGCATGAAGACCTCAGCGGTGGTTTTCCGCTGTTCACCATGCTCAAGCACTGGAACGGTGGCCTGAACTGGCAGCGCATCGAGGCATCCGAGCAGACGCCTTTTACCATTCCCTGCGCACCGTCCATCGAGCTGACCGCCATTCCGCTGCTGAGCAACGCACCCCCGTATTCACCGCGCCGGGACAACCCGCATCCGGGCGATAACATTGGCCTGTTCCTGAAAGACACCCGCACCGGTCAGACAGTCCTTTATGCCCCGGGCCTCGGCGAGCCGGACGACCGTATTCTCGGCTGGATGCGCCAGGCCGACGTGCTGATGGTGGACGGGACCGTCTGGCACGACGACGAGATGATCCGCCAGGAAGTAGGCACCAAGACCGGCCAGGCCATGGGTCATCTGGCCCAGAGCGGCCCGGGTGGCATGATCGAGGTGCTCGACACCATGCCGGCCCAGCGCAAGATCCTGATACACATCAACAACACCAACCCGATCCTGAACGAGGACTCCCCGGAGCGGGCGGAGCTGACCCACCACGGCATCGAGGTGTCCTGGGATGGAATGCACATCGACCTGTCGGGGCAGCCATGAACGCCAAAGCCAACACCGCCATGAACCGGACGGATTTCGAGCAGGCCCTGCGCGCCAAGGGCCAGTACTACCACATCCACCACCCGTACCATAAAGCCATGTACGGCGGGCAGTGCACGCCCGAACAGATCCGCGGCTGGGTGGCCAACCGGTACTACTACCAGATCAAAATTCCCCAGAAAGACTCCGCCATCATGGCCAACTGCCCGGACGCTGGTGTGCGCCGGCTCTGGCTGCAGCGGATTCTGGATCACGATGGCCACGACGGCGATGTCGGCGGCATCGAAGCCTGGTTGTCCCTGGCCGAGGCGGTGGGCCTTAGCCGGGAAGAGGTGATTGACCAGCGCCACGTTTTGCCGGGTGTCCGCTTTGCCGTGGACGCCTACCTGAACTTCGCCCGCCGGGCGACCTGGCAGGAGGCGGCCTGTTCGTCACTGACCGAGCTGTTTGCCCCGGAAATCCACCAGTCTCGACTGGACAGCTGGCCCGCCCACTATCCGTGGATTGAAGAGAGCGGCTACAGCTACTTCCGCAAGCGTCTGTCCGAAGCTCGACGAGACGTGGAACATGGCCTGATCATTACCCTGGACCATTTCACCACCGAGGCGCAGCAGGCCCGGGCCCTGGAGATTCTTCAGTTCAAGCTGGACATCCTCTGGACCATGCTGGATGCCATGACCATGGCCTACAGCCACCGCACCCCGCCGTACCACACCGTGACCGACGAACAGGTCTGGCACCGGGGACTGTAATGGAGGTGGGTATGCACGAAGTACCGCGTTTTCGGCGAGGATTCCGGTTCCAGTGGGAGCCGGCCCAGGAAAGTTATGTGCTGCTTTATCCGGAAGGTATGGTGAAGCTCAATGGCAGTGCCGGCGCCATTCTCAACGAGGTGGACGGTCAGCGTACCGTGGCCGACATCGTCGCCAGTCTGGAGCAGCAGTTCCCCGACGCCGGCCCGCTTGGCAAGGACGTCAGCGAATTTTTGCAGGACGCCCGGCACCAACACTGGATTGAACTGTCATGAGCCGTACCGAGACTGCCGAACCGATCAAACCGGCCAACCCCCATAACGCCGGGCCGCCCCTGTGGTTATTGGCAGAACTGACCTATCGCTGCCCGCTGCAGTGCCCCTATTGCTCCAATCCGCTGGACTTTGCGCAAACCCAACAGGAGCTGACCACCGAGGAGTGGGTGAGTGTGCTTCGACAGGGCCGCACGATGGGGGCGGCGCAACTGGGTTTTTCCGGCGGCGAGCCCCTGGTCCGCCAGGACCTCGCGGAGCTGATCGCCGAGGCGCGGCACCTGGGGTATTACACCAACCTGATTACTTCAGGGCTGGGCCTGACGGAGGCCAAGGTGGATGCCTTTGCCGAGGCGGGGCTGGATCATATCCAGGTGAGCTTTCAGGCGTCCGATCCGGAACTGAACAACGCCGTGGCCGGCTCCCGAAAGGCCTTTGACCAGAAGCTGGCCATGGCCCGGGCGGTGAAGGAAGCCGGCTATCCCATGGTGCTCAACTTCGTGATCCACCGCCACAACATCCACCAGATGAACGACATCATGGATTTGTGCGAGCGCCTGGGGGCGGACTACGTCGAGCTGGCCACCTGCCAGTATTACGGCTGGGCCTTCGAAAACCGGGAAGGGTTGATGCCTTCCAAAGCGCAGCTGGTGAAGGCAGAGCAGGAAGTGAACCGGTACCGGGAACGGCTGCAGCAATCCGGTTCGGCCATGAAGCTGATCTTTGTGACACCGGACTATTACGAAGAGCGCCCGAAAGCCTGTATGAACGGCTGGGGTAATCTGTTCCTGACCGTGGCCCCGGATGGCACCGCACTGCCGTGCCACAGCGCCCGTTTGCTGCCCATCGACTTTCCCAATGTCCGAGACATGGATCTGCAAAACATCTGGTACGACAGCCCGGGGTTCAACCACTACCGCGGCGACACCTGGATGCCCGAGCCTTGCCGTTCCTGCGATGAGAAGGAGAAGGACTTCGGTGGCTGTCGCTGTCAGGCCTATCTTTTGACGGGCAAAGCGGATAACGCAGATCCAGTATGCAGCAAATCGTCGTATCATGATCGAATACTGGCAGCGAGGAAAGCTGCCGATCATGCCACGGCCGGCCTGACTGAACTGGTATATCGAAATGCGGATAATTCACGGCTTTTCTTCCGGGGTTAACAACTCCGCCATCAAGCCTGCACTGGTCGGCCATCACCACGACAAAACGGTACTGAGTGCCTACGAGGCCTGCTCGGCGCATGTCCAGCGTGGGGAACTTGCGGTGGCCCCGGCGGGTGTGTTCTGGCTGGAGACGGATCCGGCACGCGGCTGCAATACGCTCTGGCACCTTTCCGATCAGGGGCCTGTTCGCCTTGGACCTGATGATCTTGGCATCCGCAGCCGGGTAAATGGCTATGGTGGTGGCGCCCTGGCGGCTGCCGACAGCGGTGTGTTCGTGGTTGGCGAGGATCAACAGATACGGTTTGTCAGTCTGCCCGACGGCCAGTGCCACAACCTGACCGATGACCCCGGAGCGGCCTATGGTGGGTTGGTCGCTGACCAGTCCCGTCGACGGGTGCTCGCGGTACGGGAAGCAGAGGGCAAGCAGCAGCTGGTTGCCGTCTCCATGCTGGGCGAGCGTTCGGTGCTTCATTCCGGCCTGGATTTTTACAGCGCGCCGGCGGTCTCGGCCGATGGCAGTCAGGTTGCCTGGACCAGCTGGCAGTTGCCGGATATGCCCTGGCTGCGTTCACGGCTGTGGACCGCAAATTGCTCTGAAGATGGATTGCTGGATCAAGGCCGGGAATGGCCCACACCTTCTGAGGCGTCGGTACAGCAGCCGGTGTTCGATGGCAACCAACTCTGGGTTTTGTCAGACCACGGGGGTTGGTGGCAACCCTGGCATATTGATACTTCGGGCGAGGGCGCTTGGCACGCCACCGAATCGCCAGCCCGGGATCATGGCAACGCGCCCTGGCAGTTGGGTGAATCCCACCACTGCCCGACAGGCAGTGGCAGTTGGGCCCGGGTTCGTTACTGCAATGGGACCGGCGAGCTCTGGCTAAGCTCCGGCGAAACGGGTGAAGCAATCCGGGTTGCCCGGGGCTTTGGCGACTTCCGATGTCTGCAGTCGGCTGGCGAGCATCTTTACTGCATCGGGCGAGCCGCCACCCGCCTGGACGCGGTCCTCCAGATTGATCTCGAGACCGGCCAGGCCCGCACCATTGCCGGGGGCGAGGAGGCCATGCCAGAGCCGCGGGCGGCACTGCCGCTGGATATCGAGATTCCGGCTCTGAACCCGGGTGAAGCTTCTATCCACGGATTTTTCTACACTCCGAAGCTGGCCACGCCAGACGTCCCTCCACTGATTCTGATTGCTCACGGAGGACCCACTTCGGCGGCCTATCCGGTGTTCAATCCCCAGGTTCAGTACTGGTGTCAGCGGGGCTTTGCCGTCGCTGAAATCAACTATCGAGGCAGCACCGGCTTTGGTCGTGAGTTCCGCCTGGCCCTGGAAGGTCGGTGGGGTGACGTGGATGTCGCGGATATGGAACGGGCGGCAGACCACCTTGCCTCCTTCGGCCTGGCTGATGGGAGACGGGTGTTTATCCAGGGTCGCAGCTCCGGGGGTTACACGGCCCTGATGGCGATGATCCGGAGCAGGCGTTTCACCGCTGGCGCGAGCATGTTCGGCGTAACGGATCCCATGCGTTTACGGGCCATGACCCATCGGTTTGAATCCGGTTATCTGGATTGGCTACTGGGGTCGCCAGAAAAATACCCGGAGCGGTGGCAGGAGAGAACGCCCCTGTTGCACGCCGAACGCATTACCGCGCCCATGATCTTTTTCCAGGGCGGACAGGACCGGGTTGTGGTGCCTGAGCAGACCCGGGCAATGACTGAGGCCATGAAAGCCGCGGGCAGGGCGCCGGAGCTGCACTGGTTTGAAGACGAGGGGCATGGTTTCCGGCGACAGGCCAACCAGGCAGGTATGCTCGAATGGATGTTCAGCTTCTACCGAAAGCATAGCCAAAAGGCCAATGATCAGGCGGAGAACTTGAGTTAAACTCTCGGCTATTCCTATAACAACAAACGGTCGAGTGCAGTCTGATGAGTCACGATATATCCAGCTTGCGAAAGTTTGTCTCACCGGAAATCGTATTTGGTGCCGGCTCCCGGAAGTCCGTGGCCAACTTCGCCAGTAATTTCGGTGCCCGGCATGTCTTTCTGGTGTCCGATCCGGGTGTGGCTGCCGCCGGTTGGGTCGATGAGATCGTGACGCTGCTGACCGATGCAGGTATCCGCTCCACCGTTTATACCGGTGTTTCACCAAACCCCAAGGTGGATGAGGTGATGACCGGGGCCGAGCTCTACAAATCCAGTGAATGTGATGTCATTGTCGCCATCGGTGGCGGCAGCCCCATGGACTGCGCCAAGGGCATCGGTATCGTGGCCACTCACGGTCGCAGCATCCTGGAGTTCGAGGGCGTCGATACCATCACCAACCCGTCACCGCCTCTGATACTGATTCCCACCACGGCAGGTACCTCGGCGGATGTGTCCCAGTTTGCGATCATTTCCGACCCCAACCGCCGGTTCAAATTCTCGATCATCAGCAAGGCCGTAGTGCCGGATGTTTCCCTGATCGATCCGGAAGTTACCGAGACCATGGATGCCTACCTCACCGCCTGCACCGGGGTGGATGCCCTGGTGCATGCCATTGAGGCTTACGTGTCGACTGGCAGCGGCCCGCTGACCGATACCCATGCCCTGGAGGCAATCCGGTTAATCAACCGGAATCTCGAGCCGCTGGTGGACAACACGGCAGATCCCTATCTCCGGGAGCAGATCATGCTGGCCTCCATGCAGGCGGGGCTGGCCTTCTCCAATGCCATTCTCGGGGCAGTACACGCCATGTCCCATAGCCTGGGTGGTTTCCTGGATTTGCCCCATGGTCTGTGTAATGCGCTGCTGCTGGAGCACGTGGTGGCTTACAACTTCCAGTCTGCCGAAGATCGTTTCCGCCGCGTTGCCGAAGCCATGGATATCGATACCCGGGGTATGAACAAAGCGGAAATCAAGAAGCGGCTGATGAACCGTATTGTGGAGCTCAAGCGGCGGGTCGGTCTGGAGGCCCGTCTTGCCCAGCTGGGTGTTTCGGTGTCCGACATTCCCCACCTGTCCGGCTTTGCGTTGCAGGACCCGTGCATTCTCACCAACCCCCGGAAGTCGTCGCTGCGGGATGTCCAGGTTGTCTATGAAGAAGCCCTCTGACATCAAGGATGGCGAACAGGACAGTAGCTACGGAATTGGCGATCTTCTCGGGCTGGGCAGCCAGTCCGTCCGCAAGAACTATTACCCGGCTCTGCAGGAACGCATTGACGAGCTGGAGCAGGAACGCAACCGCTACAAATGGCTGTTCGAGAACGCCCTGCACGGTATCTTCCAGGCCAACCTGCGGGGCGGCTTTCTGGCCTGCAACCCGGCGATGGCGAGAATCTGCGGTTATGACAGCCCCGAGGCGCTCACGGAAAAGGTCATCCGGCTCCGTGAACAGTTGTTCTGCAGTTCCAGTGAATTCGATGCCATACGGCAGGAGCTTCTCAACGAGGGCAGCCTGAGTGCCCGGGAAACCCGTTTCCAGCGTGCTGATCGCACGCCGGTCCACGTTGCTGTCACCCTGCTGCGACGCCCGGACCTCGGACCGGAAGTGGTGGAAGCCTTCGTTGCCGACATTACCGAGCGAGTGTTGGCCCGGCAGAAACTGGAGCAGTTGAACGCCACCCTCGAGCGGCGCGTGGAAGAGCGGACCGAAGCACTGCAGAATGCCAATGTGGGCCTGCGCTACCAGATTGAGGAGCGCGAGAAGGTTGAGCGCGAGCTCTTTGTTGCCATGGAAGCCGCCAAAGAGGCCAACCGCAGCAAGGATAAATATCTCGCGGCGGCCAGCCATGACCTGCTCCAGCCCCTGAATGCAGCCCGGCTGATGATATCCGCGCTCCAGGACAGCACGCTGCCGGAACAGGAAACCCGCATGGTGCACCAGGTACATCGGGCTCTGGAGGGCGCCGAAGACCTGCTGGCGGACCTGCTGGATATCTCCAAGCTCGACCAGCAGGCAATGAAGCCTGATCTGGTTTATACCGATGTGGCCGCCCTGGCCAGATCCCTCGGGGAGGAGTTCGAGGCCGTTGCCAGCAATGCCGGCCTCGGGTTCCGGGTACGCACCATTCCGGCGATGGTGCGAACAGATCAGCGTATGCTGACCCGTATCCTCCGAAATCTTCTCAGCAATGCCTTCCGGTACACCCGCAAGGGCGGTGTTGTCATGGCGTTGAGATCCCGCGGCGACCGTCTGCGGATTGAAGTCTGGGATACCGGTGTTGGCATCGAGGAAGACAAGCTGCGGGACATTTTCACCGAGTTTCACCAGCTGTTGCCCCAGGGCACCGGCGGCCGGCAGGGTGTGGGCCTGGGGCTGGCCATCGTGGAACGGATGGTTCGGGTGCTGGGGTACGACATTGATGTGTCATCACGGCCCGGTCGTGGCTCCCGCTTCGTGCTGACCCTGCCGCTTGAACCCGCTCAGGCCAGACCGGATATGGCCCGTACAGATTCGCTCCAGAATTTCGCCGATGGCTTTGATGGTGTGCCGGTGCTGGTGATCGACAACGAGCCGGCGGTGTTGGAGAGCATGCAGTTGCTGCTGGAGCGTTGGGGCTGTGATGTGCTCACAGCCGCAAGCAAGGCAGAGGCCGTGGAGGCTCTCGAGCAAACCGGCCAGATACCGGCCCTTATCCTTGCGGACTATCACCTGAACAATGAGCGAACCGGTTACGATGCAGTTCACGGGGTTCGCCGCCACCTTGGTCGGGATATTCCCGCCGCCATCATTACCGCAGATCGCAGCGATGACACCCGCAAGATACTGCGCGCCCAGTACCTGCCAATACTGAACAAGCCGGTGAAACCCAACCGGCTCAGGGCCCTGATGACCAGCCTGCTGACCTCTGCCTCGGCGTGACCCCTTCTCGCCCGTCCTGTAAGACCTTCTTACATACACTCTGAAGCCCTTCGCGAAATACTCCCTCAACCGGTCTCCGATACCGGCAGGTTTCAAAACATCTGAGGGAGTAACAGATGAAAACAACAACGATTGGCCGGAAAGCCGGCAGTGGATTTGGGCATTGGTGGCTGGCAATGATCGGCGCTGTGCTGTTGGCCGGTTGCGGCGGTGGGGGCGGCGAGACGGAGGTGTCCAGCCCCTCGGATTTCGAACCCCCGGCGGAGCCCGTGAACATAGGGGGCGATGCCGAGCTTTATGATCCCGAGCGGCTGATTGATGTGTCGGTCACCATGAGCTCCGCCGATTTCAGCAAACTGAAATCGGAAGCCCGAACCCTGGCCAGCACCGACCGGGAATGTGTGCCCGAGTTCGAATACACGGAATTCACGGCCAGCGTCACCATCGACGGTGACCGCATGGACCGGGTGATCGTGCGCAAGAAGGGCTACATGGGCTCCCTGAGCCCCAGTATCCCCTCTCTCAAGCTCGATTTTAACGATCTCTGGCCTGGTCGCACCTATCAGAACATGACCCGGATGACCCTGAACAACAACCGCCAGGACCCCTCCAATGTCCGCCAGTGCATGGCCTATGACCAGTTTCGGCAGGCCGGGCTCGCGGCGCCGAAATGCAATTACGCCAGAGTGTCTGTCAATGGCGAGGATCTGGGTGTGTTTACCAATGTCGAGCCTATCAAGAAGCCCTTTCTGGCACGGGTATTCGGGGACGACGACGGTAACCAGTACGAAGCCCAAACGGCGGACTTCGGTACCTGGCTGAGCGAACGTTTTGAGAAAAAGACCAACGAAAAAGAAAACGACCGAACTGACCTGCAGGCCGTTACCGATGCTCTGGCCTTGCCCGATGAGCAGATGGTGAATGTATTGCCGCAGCTGGTGGATGTGGATGAATTCATCCGGTTCTGGGCGGTGGAAACCCTGTTGGGCGCCTGGGATTCCGCCACTGGCAACGCCAACAATTTCCACATCTATCGGGACCCCGGAGACGGCCTGTTCCATTTTATTCCCTGGGGCGCTGATACGGCCTTTCGTGGGGCGCATCCCCTGAGGCCGCTCACGGGGGTGCTATACCGCAACTTCTCGCTGGCGGACCGGCTTTTCAGCATTCCCGAGTACCGGGCGCGCTATGAGGCCGAGCTTGAAGACCTGCTGGCCACCCAGTGGGATGAGGCCGATTTGCTGGCGGAAGTGGAGCGGATACGTGAACTCACCGGCACCAGCGCGGAGGCGACGGCCAGCCTGAATGCCTTCATTGGTGGCCGCGGCGTGGCCGGTGATGACGATTTCCGGCCTGCCCGCCGAGCTGTTATTGAACAGGCCATCGCCGAGGAGACGCCCTCCGGGGAAGTGTACCGGCTTGCGGACACGCAACCGGATTGCAGCGTGCCGGCGACAACCAGCCTGACCGGCACCATCAAGTCCGAGGACGGTGCCGACACAGGTGCCTTCCGCTTCACGCTGCCCGGAGGTCGGGCGGTGAACGCGAGCCTGACTTTTGCCGCCTTCGAGGTGGACAGCCTGGTTTACTCGGTTGATCGCGAATCAAAGCCGGCGGTGATCAGCCTCCTGCTGATTGGCGCGGATATCAACGACAACTTCACGCCCTATGTGCTGCAACTGTTTATCGAGGCATCCGATTACGTGCCGGGCACACACGAGTTCCATGGCTTTGCCACCAACGCTCTGTTGTTTGAGGTGGATGAAAGCCAGCCCGGGGATGTGCGCACCCTGGCCCTTGGCGCAGAGGGCAGTATTACTGTCATCGGGGTGGGATCCGGGGCCAGTGAGGGCGACGTGGAACTGAGCCTGAACGCCACCCTGGAATACGATTCGGCGATTCGATGAACATGGCTGTCGCCAGCCCGCTGGAAGGATTCCGCGGGCATTGTCTGGCCGAACAGATGCAGGCCCGTTTGATGAATCGGGTCGACACCAAGTTTCTGGTGCCTGCATACCTGCTGGATGCCTGTCTGCGTGGATTGGAGCACCATTACTCCATCCTGGAGATCGACGGGCGCCGGCGGTTCACCTACGACACCCTGTATTTCGATACACCGGAACGCCAGCTTTACCTGGATCACCACAACGGCAAGTTGAACCGGTTCAAGCTCCGTATCCGGCACTACCGTGAAACCGGGGACAGCTTCCTGGAGGTCAAGAAAAAGAACAACAGGGAGAGAACCATCAAGAACCGTTTGCCGCTGACATCGCAAACCGTTGCGAGCAGCCGGGTGGTCCCTTTCCTTGAAGAGCAATTGGGCCGACCGGTGGCAGGGATGCTGCCGGCTCTTTTTGTCGGCTACCGCCGGATGACCTTCATGAGCGCACGGGGGACCGAGCGTATTACGGTGGATACAGGGCTGGGTTTTCACTCGGCCGACCGTCGCAGCGGTCTGTGCCTGCCTGATGTTGCCGTTTTCGAGGTCAAGTACGATCGCAAGGTCCCATATTCCCCTTTCCTGGAACGTCTTGGTCAGCTCGGCTGCCGCCCCGTGCAGTTCAGCAAATACTGCATCGGCACAAGCCTGTTGTTCGGCCACGAATGCAAAACCAATCGCTTCAAACCGCTGTTAAGGAGACTTCATGGAATCTGCTGTTGATGTCCATTTTGCGATCCGGCTTTTGATCAATACCGCCTCCGTGTTTGTGCTGATTCGCTGCTACTACGCGTTTTCCCGTCACCGGGAGAATGCCGCCTCGTTCATTCTTTTTGGTGTCGGCGTTTTCCTGGTGACCGCATTGCTGCATTCGGTCACCGTCACCATGGGCTTTGCCTTCGGTCTGTTCGCCGTTTTCTCGATGCTCCGGTACCGAACCGAAGCCCTGGGCATAAAGGAAATGACCTACCTGTTTCTGGTGATCGCCATGGCCCTGCTGGCAGCAGTTGGCAACATGCACCACCTGGAGCTGGTGTTTCTGAACCTGCTGGTCATTGTTCTGGCGCTGGTGCTCGAAACCCGTGTGCTTTTGCCGCGACACAGTGAGAGAGAGGTGGAGTACGAAAAGATAGAGAACGTTCACCGGGACCGCCGGGAGTTGCTCATTGCGGACCTGCGAGAGCGCACCGGTCTGGATGTGTTCCGGGTGGATGTGGTGTCTGTCAGCTATCTGAGGGACACCGCCATGCTACGTATGCACTTTCGTCAGGAGGCCGATCATGCTCGCTGAGCTGAGATGGGCGTGGCTGGTGATCGGTCTGACACTGGCGTTCATGTTACAGCCTCTGCTCGCTGTGGCTTCCCCTGTCGAGGCAGAATTGGGTGGTTACGTCGCCGCCGGTGTTGACCATTACGGGTCATTTTATGATGAAGACGGTGGGCGCAGCACAACCCGGGGCGTCCTGAGAAACGCGAAACTTGAACTGGAGCTGGCCTTGGGCAAGCGCTGGGAAGCAGAGCTGGATGGCAGTTATAAGATTGAAGGTGACAAGAAAGAGCTGGATCTGGGCGATGCCTATCTCCTGTATGACGGGGAAAGCCGTTTCGAGGCTCAAATTGGGCGCTTCAAGGAGCCTTTCGGCCTGGAACGCCTCGCCAGCTACACCAGCCTGAACACCAGCGAGCGTTCTCTGGTGACCTCGGCGTTCGCACCGGGGCGTTCCATCGGTGTTATGGCGGGGCAGTACCGCAAACGCGGCACCTGGTCCCTGGGCCTGTTCACCGATGAGCCCGATGGTGGCTCCACTCACGCTATAACCGCGAGACTGACCCGTGCCCCCATTCGTTCAGAAAACCAGACCCTGCATCTGGGCGCCGCGGCCTCTTATCGTGATCTTGGCGACAGCCGCTTTCAGATCAAGGATGAGGGAGAGGTGTTCAGTGCCGATAATGTCATCCGCAGCCCACGATTCGAGGCTGGTGATGCTTGGCTGGCAGGTCTCGAGGCCGCCTGGCTTTATCATCGTCTGACCCTCGTGGCGGAGGCCATGGCTCAGAGCGTGCGTCGAACCGACGGGTCACGCTGGCAGTTCGGTGGCGCCTACCTCCAGGCCGGTGTGTTCCTGACCGATGATCGGCGCTATTACAGCCGGGGTGAGTTTGACCGGATAGAGCCCCGGCACCGGGCGGGCGCCCTGGAACTGGTCGCACGGCACAGTGCTGTGGACCTGAGAGACCGGAACCTGGGCGCCGAGGCGAGTGTGACGCTGCTGGGTCTTGCCTGGTATCTGGGCGAGCTGTTCCAGCTGCGCCTGAATTACCTGATGCCGGATATTCGCGGCAATACCCTGATGGCCGTGCCGGACGGAGACGCTGTTACCCTGCGTGCTGTGCTGCGGTTCTAGGCAGCGTGAGGGTCACCTGCGTCCACTGGCCGGGTTCGCTGGTAATCGACATCTTGCCATTGTGATGGTGCATGATGGTCTGACAGATACTGAGGCCCAGCCCCAGGTTGTCCGGTGTATCACTGGTGGAATAGAACGGATCAGTGAGCCGCTTCATATCGTCTGGCGCGATGCCCTGGCCGTTGTCCCGAATTACGATTCGATGGGCACTGTCAGCGCTTTCGGCCGTTATCTCGATTTTGCCGGGCTGCCGGTTTTTGCTCACGGCAGAGACGCCATTGAGCAGCAGGTTAACGAACACCTGGGTCAGGGCAGATGGATAGCAGGGAACGGTCGTTCCCTCCGGGATGTCAGTCTGAAGCTCGACACCTCGTAGCTGATGCTGGCAGAAGCGGGTGGCGGTGGTCACCAGTTTGCCGAGGTCTGCCGTTTCCAGGCTGTGTTCAGGGACGGGGCGGGAAAACTCGATCAGGTCAGACACAATATCGGCAATGCGTTTCTGGTGGGTGCTGGCGTCGGTCAGGGCGTCTGCGACCTCGACATCCCGGTTTACCGAGTTGGCAAAATCCACGGCCTGGCTGGCGCAGTTCAACGGGTTCATGATCTCGTGCAGCAGCCCCTTGGCCATATGGCTCAGGGCCTGATGTTTCTGTTCCTGGGCCAGTCTTTCTTCCGTTGATTTCAGGGTTTCCAGAGTGCGGGAAAGTTGTCGATTCCGGTCTCGGAGCAGGAATTGGAGCGCCAGCAGGTTGCGCAGGAACTGCGACAGGAACCAGGCCGATAGCGGTGCGACCACCAGGCACATCAGAATCAGCCAGTTGGTCAGAATGCCGATCAGGGTGTCGCTTACCTGAGTGCTGTCGACCGCCACGAACGTGGCGAGTACCAGCAGTGTCAGGTTGATCAGGATAATCACGCTGGTGTGGAACAGGGACAGGGTAATGATGCCCACGGAGCTGATGAAAAAGAACAAGCCCACGATGGGAGCGAGCGACGCGCCCGTTGCCATGTATCCCAGGTAGCTGAACGCCGCCATGTTGAAAAACACCAGGTAGACAATCATCGGCGCTGACCGACGCAGGCGCGTGAACCGGTGAGCGGCGATCAGACCGGTCAGAATCGCGGTGTAGATGAGGTAGATACCGAATACGTCCGGTGCATCCGGGTTCAGGGCCAGTCCCCCGAGAAACAGCAGGGTACCGATAAAGGCAATCACCAGGTAAACGTCGGCGAACAGTGGCAGCACCCGGTACCGATACTGGGTGTGGTAGAAGCGTTCGAAGCGTCGCTGTCGGTAGGCGGGCAGCTGGCGGATCTGATCCATCCCGGAAAGCAGTTTCACTCGGCGGCTCCGTGTTGGTGTCGTTGCATAAAGAGAATGAGCTCGGGCAGGCGCTCGAAGCCCAATTTCACGAAAATCCGGTCCTTGTAGGAATGCACCGTCTTGCAGGAAACGCCAAGCCTGCCTGCAATATCGCGTACCGGCAGCCGGCTGGCCATCAGCTGTGCCACTTCCCGCTCCCGTCCGGACAAGGCCTGATAGGCGAGCATGGCGGCCGGTGCTGGTTCCTGCTGCCAGTTACCGACATAAACCTGCCCGTTTCGAATGTAGAAGAGCGTCTTGATCAACTCCTGCACTGGCTGGTCCTTGGACACCACGGCCTTGATGCCTGCTTCCAGATAGATCGCCATCCGCCCGCTGCTGACCGGCGTGTCCGATATCAGCAGCACGGACAATGACGGATTCACCGCCAATGCATGCTCGGCGATGGTGAGCCCGTCGTTGTCCTGCAGGTTTTCCTCAATCAGCAGTACCGAAGGGGTGGCCCTCTTTAGCCGATTGAGCGTTGCCACTCCGGTCTCCGATTCGCCAACCAGCTCGACCTCATCGTGCAAGAGGATCTGGAATAGCAGGCTGTCACGGAGCAGTCGCTGCCCCATGGTGACGTACAACCTGAGCCTGCGCTGACCTGACGCCATCAGTCTGCCCTGGCCGGCAGATGGAGACTCAATCGAAGACACTGGTCGCCTCCGGTCACGTCGATATCGCCAGCAAGCAGTCGGGTGCTTACGAAGAGCATCAGAAGAGCGCTCTGCTGCTCCAGCAGGGGGCGGGAGAGGCGGGTGATTGGCGCCAGCAGATGGCTGTACATGTGAAGTGGGCTGGCGCTGGCGACCATGAGGCCGCTTTCGGTCCGGGTCAATTCCAGAGCAGAGCGCTCCAGCCCGGAGGCCTTCATCAGGGTTGCCAGTGCCTGGCAAAGGGCCATCAACGGTGTTTGTGTTTCGCTCGTGCCTGCCGGGTTCTCCAAGGCGTTCGCGAGAGCCTGGTCAAAGGCTTGCCGGTTCTGGATGCCGTGCACGTGGCCTGGCTGAAGGGTGCTGAGCTGCCTGCCCGCCATTCCGGCAAAGTCTCTTACAAGATCATGCTCAAGCGCGGTTTCCCGGCTTGCGCGCAGATGGGGTGGCTGGGCAGGAAGTGTGCGAACGGTTGCCAGGGCATCCAGAAAGTCGGCGGTGATCGGTTCGCCGGTAAAACCGTCCACTCGCTCGTTTAGATGTTCAAGCAGTCTGGCTCGTCGTTGCTGGCGAAGCTCCGCGAACTGTTGTTCTGCAATTGAGCGTGAACGGTCTCTTGCAGAGACCAGGGTGCGATGTTGGACAAGAGCCTTGCGGAAGAGCGACAGCAATTCGGCTGCGTTCCATGGCTTCTTCTGATAGCGGAAGATCCGGCCCTCGTTAACTGCATCCATGGCCACATCAACCTCGCCCCAGGCTGACGTGAGAATTCGGACAATTGTCGGGTGCGACTGGCGTAGTTCGTCCAGCAGCTCTTTGCCATGCATCCCGGGCATTCTCTGGTCTGTCATCACCACCGCGACATCGCTGTCTTTCTGCAACACGAGCTGAGCCTCTTCTGCACTGATGGCGCTCAGCACGCGGAATTCGTCCTGCATGCGCTCCAACTGCCTCGACAGATAACGGGTGGCAGTCGGTTCGTCATCCACGATCAGAATCGCCGGTTTGGGGCCCTCGTGGGCCTCGCTGGTATCCGGAGAGAAGGTTTGTCCTTCGCGGGTAAGCGCGGCTGTGAGCACGTGCGACCGGATAACATCGGGATTGACCGGCTGTTCGAAGCAGCGATCGACCAGCTGATGGTCGAGCAGTTTCACGAGGAGGTTCAGCGCAATGGCATCTCCTATGAGGATCTTCAGAATCCGGGGGTGGTGGTCCCTGGCCCGTGCCAGTAGCGACGACTCAAGATAGTCATCAGCGCGGTTCGGAAGCAGAACGATGGCGGTGGGTATGGTGGCAGCCGAGGGCAGGTAGTCGAGTGCCCCCTGGTCAGTGGCGAACGCGTGAATAACGAAATCGCTGGCAAACAAGGTTTCGAAGTGCTGTCGGTCCTGGTCGTCGTCATACCGGAGAAGGATCTCCGCCGCTCCGCTGGTCGCCATGATTACTCTGTATCCTGTTAATGGGGTAGGGAAGAGATTAGCAACAACAGTGGCTTAGCGGTGTAGGAACTTCCTACAGCAGTGCCTTTGCCGGCAATGAAAACCTGGTTCTGTGACAGCCTTGGCACTATGGACTGTCCTGGCGTCAGGAGCGACTACACTTACCAGAGGCTCATCGAAAGGGAGATAACCATGACAGTTCCTGAGAATGGTCTGACGAATCACGAAGTCACCATCTGCCTGGCTGGCGGTGCCGTGCTGGGTCCGTTCAATGCGACCTGGAGCAAGGATTCCGGTGGGGATGTGCGTGAGCTGGTCCGCGAGTACGATGCGTTTCTGCAGGGTGAAAAGCAGCACCGTTACAAGTTTCACCTGCACGACACCTACACCAACACCGTTCATACCCTGATCCTCAATTTTGAACAGGTTACGGGCATCTGCGACCATGTCCGGCTCAGATCCCAGGGCGGCGGCTGAGCCATGGCCGGGCCCCTGGCGTACACGCCAAGAAGCCCACAGTGCAAATGCACGGACAGGAGGGAATATGAGCGAATTCAGAACGGAAACCGACAGCCTCGGGGACGTCCAGGTACCTGCTGATGCGCTCTGGGGCGCTCAAACCCAGCGGGCGGTGGAAAACTTCCCGGTCAGTGGCCAGCCAATGCCTCAGCCGTTTATTGCCGCCGTTGCCCAGATCAAGCGCGCAGCCGCCGAGGCCAATACCAGCCTGGGCCTGCTCGACAACGATCTGCGGGATGCGATCTCCCAGGCTTGCGAAGATCTGGTCAAGGGCGAATACGCAGATCAGTTTCCGGTAGACCGCTACCAGACCGGCTCGGGCACCAGCACCAATATGAATGTCAACGAGGTGATCGCCAGTATCGCCCGCAACGCAGGCTTCGAGGTGCACCCGAACGATCACGTGAACATGAGCCAGAGCTCCAACGACGTGATTCCAACGGCGATCCACGTGAGTGCCGTGATTGCAGCCAAGGAGAAGCTACTGCCGGCGCTGTCGCATCTTTGCGGTGTGATCTACGAGCAGGAAGCGGCATTTTCCAGCCAGGTAAAAACCGGCCGCACCCACCTGATGGATGCCATGCCGGTGACCCTCGGCCAGGAGTTGAAAACCTGGCGCGAACAGCTTCTGGCCGTGGAAAAGCGGGTAGAAGCCGCAGCTGATGAGCTGTTGGCCGTTCCCCAGGGCGGCACCGCGGTGGGTACCGGAATCAATGCGCTCCCGGAATTTCCGGGCCAGTTCGTCAAGTTCCTGCGGGCCAACACCGGCTATCCCTTTACGTCGCTCGATCACAAATTCACCGGCCAGAGCGCGGTGGATGCCCCGGTGGCCCTCTCCGCACAATTGCGCGGTGCAGCCATCGTGCTGACCAAGATCGCCAACGATCTACGCTGGATGAACAGCGGCCCTATTCACGGCCTGGCTGAAATCAGTCTTCCGGCATTGCAACCGGGCAGCAGTATCATGCCGGGCAAGGTCAATCCGGTCATCCCGGAGTCCGTGGCCATGGTTGGCGCCCAGGTGATGGGGCTGGACAGCGCCGTGGCCATTGCCGGTCAGTCCGGTAATTTCCAGCTCAACGTCATGCTCCCTCTGGTGGGCGGCAACCTGCTGGACATGACCGATTTGCTCGCCAATGCGGCCATCATGCTGGCGGACAAGGCGATCAAGGATTTCACGGTCAATGCCGACAACCTGAACGCAGGTGTGGGCAAGAATCCCGTACTGGTGACAGCGCTTAATCCCGAGATCGGCTACAGCCTGGCGGCAGACATCGCCAAGGAAGCGTATAAAACGGGCCGGCCAGTCATCGATGTGGCGGAGGAACGCAGCGGCCTGAGCCGGGAGCGGCTCGAGGAGTTGATGGATCCGCTCAAGCTGACCCGGCGCGGTATCGCCTGATCGGTCGTTTCAGAGGGGCGCAAACGCTTGCTGATCATCCTGGAGCTGTTTGTGATGCTGGTGCTGGCCAACGGCACGCCGGTGGTTGCGGCCGGGCTGCTGAAAAACCGCTGGTCGGCCCCGGTGGACGGCGGTCGACTGCTGTCCGATGGTCGCCCCGTATTTGGTGAAAGCAAAACCTGGCGGGGTGTTGTATCCGGTGCACTGGCTTGCGGGCTTTTTGCGCTGTTTACCGGGCTGGGATTCGTGTTCGGGCTTCTGTTCGGCCTGCTGGGGCTGGGAGGAGATCTTCTGAGCAGCTTCATGAAGCGTCGAATGGGTTTGGCATCAAGTGCCCGGGCTGTCGGGCTGGATCAGATCCCGGAAGCCCTCCTGCCCATGCTGCTGGCGATGTGGTGGCTGCCGGTGAGCCTGTGGGTAGTGTTGGTTGTCGTGGTGGTTTTTACCCTGTCCAACATCTATGGCTCACCGCTGCTCTACCGTCTCGGTATACGCCGGCAGCCCCACTAAACCGGGCCGCGAGTCAGGGTGTGAAGGGTTACTTCCGGCGGGCAGTTCAGGCGAACGTTTACCACGGACGTTCCGGAACCCGGTGAGGTGTAGCCCTGCATGCCATTCATCCGCCAGTAACCTCGACCGAGTGTGCGCGGGCAGTCAGAGTCGAGAGTCACCGGTATACCTCCGGGCAGGCAGATCTGGCCGCCGTGTGTGTGTCCGCAGAGAAAGACGTCGTAGCCGGCGTGGGCAGCCTCGCGCCAGATCTCCGGCGTATGGCTGAGGAGGATGCTGGTGCCTCCCGCAGGGATATTGTCCCCCGCCTGGTGCAGGTTGTGGACCTTGAAGAAGTGGGCGTCGTCCACACCCGCGAGGTACAGGGTCTGGCCTCCCCGTTCAATGGGCGCCATTTCGTTCATCAGCAGTTGGTAACCCATGTCTTCCAATGCCGGTACCATGCGAACGCTGTCGTGGTTACCCAGAACCGCATAGGGCTTGCTTTTTATACCGTCCCTCAGCCGCGCCATGCCGTCCAGGGCGCCCTCAATCGGGCCCCACGTGAGTTTCCGGTAGTCGCCGGTCAACACGCACAGATCGTAGTCTAACGGTTCGATCTGGCGCAGGACTGCCTGCAGGTTGGCTTCGTCCATGTCTACGTGCAGGTCGGTCAGATGCAGAATGCGAAAGCCCTCGAAGGCTTCCGGCAGGCCGGGAAGCTGGAAATGATTGTGCACGGTGTTCAGACGCCGGCTGTTGCTCTGGCCCCGGCCCCAAAGGCCAACCATGCGCAAACAGGTACGGATAAAGCCGGGCGCGGTGGCCCAGTTTTCCAGATGGAATGAGCTGTGATCCTGCCCGAATACCTTCGCTTCAGCTTCCCGTTCAATGCCGAGCCTCTGGCGGGCGTGAACAGGGCCGAGCCTCAGGCTCAGGCGGTATTCCAGGAGTTCATCCTGGTTCTCCGGTGTACGAGCCCTTGCCGTCATTTTTCTTCCCTTATATGCCGAGCCGGGCATGGCCGATGTGCTAAGTGGCAAACCCTGTCTGTCATTATGGATGGCCCTCGAAGGTATGCAACCAAAACGACACAATGTTCATGTTTGATGACACACTGGCGGTGAAACCGGCGGAGCAACAGACTCAGGAGATTTATGACGGAACCATCGAGTGATGACAGGCTGTCGTTCAGCCAGATTTTCCTGCTGTTCCTTCGGCTGGGGCTGACGTCGTTTGGTGGTCCGGCAGCGCATCTCGGATTCTTTCACGATGAATTTGTCAAACGTCGGCGGTGGCTCTCAGACAGTGCCTACGCAGAAGTTGTGGCCCTCTGCCAGTTGCTGCCGGGACCGGCTTCCAGCCAGGTCGGTCTAACCATCGGGTTCCTGCGCGGCCATTACCGAGGCGCACTCGCAGCGTGGCTGGGGTTCACCCTGCCATCGGCGGTGATCATGATTGGTCTTGCGTTGGGGTTGAACGCCTGGCCAGAGGCCAGCAGTGGCGGCTGGGTACAGGGTCTCAAGTTGTTTGTGGTGGCGGTGGTGGCCAAGGCGGTCTGGCAGATGGGAACAACCCTGTGCCCGGACCGTCCCCGAATCGCCATGGCGTTGCTGGTAGCGGTGAGCCTTCTGATGATGGGCGAAACCTGGATGCAGATACTGGCGTTGGTCATTGCCGGGGCTGTGGGTTCCTTTCTGGGGTTGGGGAGCGGAGAGGCATCTGAGCCGCTGCATGTGCCACTGTAATCCCGGAAACCTGCGCTTTTTGCGGGGGCCTTTTTGATTCTGTTGTTGGTTTCCTTTCTGCCTCAGGCCACCGGCAGTCTTGGCTGGATAGGCGCTGAAATGTACCGGGCCGGTGCCCTGGTGTTTGGCGGCGGACATGTAGTGCTGCCCTGGCTGCAGGAGGGCTTCGTGGCCTCCGGTGCCATGCCGGCGGACACTTTCCTGGCGGGGTATGGCGTTGCCCAGGCTATGCCGGGACCGCTGTTTTCCTTTTCAGGATTTCTGGGTGGTTCACAGGCCGGTGTTCTCGGTGGTGTGATTGCGGTACTGGCTGTGTTCCTCCCGGGAACCCTGCTTGTATTCGCCGGTCTTCCCCTATGGAGCTGGCTTCGGGAGCATCGTCGCGCCCGGTCAGCGCTGGCCGGCGTGAATGCAGGCGTGGTGGGGTTGTTGCTGGCGGCTCTCTACGATCCGGTCTGGGTCTCCGCCGTCCATGGTGCGCATGATCTGGCACTCGTGCTCGCCATTTGGGTCTGTCTCGCTGTCTGGCGGGTTCCGGTCTGGGTACTGGCGCCGCTGAGTGCGCTGGCTGGAGTGATCCTGCTGTCCTGATCAACGTACATATAATCCCTTCTTCCTGAGCCGGCACATGGGTTGGCAAATCGGCAGGTTTCCAGCCACAATCGAGCGGTTAAAGGCAGATAATTCGAACGCAGAGGTTACCATGACGACATCCTGCAGTATCCCGGGTCTCAACGTACCACGTAGTCGTTTTCCTGATCCTGAACAGGACCTGCCGGCGGCCGAGGGCGAACAGCGTGTCGTGCTGGCTGGCGGCTGTTTCTGGTGTGTGGAAGCCGTTTTCCTGGCCATCGATGGCGTAACCAGTGTTGAGTCCGGTTACGCTGGCGGTCACGCCAGCTCTGCCAATTATGAGGCCGTATGCTCAGGTACTACCGGCCACGCAGAAGTGGTGGATGTTCACTATGATCCCGCCAGGGTCAGTTTTGGCGAACTGCTGAAGGTGTTCTTCTCGGTTGCTCACGATCCCACCCAGTTGAACCGCCAGGGCAACGACCGGGGCACCCAGTACCGCTCGGCTGTGTTCTACGAGACTGCCGAACAGCGGCGGGTAGCCGAGGCCTACATCCACCAGCTCAATCAGGCCGAGGTGTACCCGGATCCGATAGTGACCACGCTGGAGCCGCTGGAGGCATTTTACCCGGCAGAAGAGTACCACCAGAATTTTGCTGCCCGGAATCCCTACCAGCCATACATCATGGCCGTGGCCGCCCCGAAAATGGAAAAGCTTGTAGACAGCTATCCTGATCGCCTGAAGCCGGAATTTACAGACAACGACGCAGGCAGCACCGCCTGAGGAGGCAGACTATGGGAGTTTCCGCTGCAGGTTATGACCTGACACCACTAAACGAAGCACAGGTTGAGGAGAAAGCTGCGGATCTGACATCGGAAGAGCGGCGCGTGCTGCTCGACCATGGCACCGAGCATCCGTTTTGCGGAACCTTGCTGGATAACAAAAAAGCCGGTGTTTACCACTGCCGGCTTTGCGATCTGCCTTTGTTCAGCTCGGACTCGAAGTTTGACTCGGGAACCGGCTGGCCGAGTTTCTTCCAGCCCTTTGATCCGGAGCATATCCGATACATTGAGGACACAAGTCTTGGCATGACCCGCACCGAAATCCGCTGTCCCCGTTGCGACAGCCATCTCGGCCATGTCTTTCCTGACGGCCCGCCGCCAACCGGGCAGCGCTACTGCCTGAACTCGGTTGCCATGGTGTTTCAGGAAAACGCCTGAGACGAAAAAAGGGGGCCGCAGGGCCCCCGATTCTATTTATTGCCGCCTGTCACAGTCGCCACGTAGTGTGCTACCGCATTTATCTGTTCCTCAGACAGCGACTCGTTGAACGCCGGCATGACACCCACCCCGCTGGTTACGGCATTGACCACCTGTTCCATCGTGGGTTTGAGTTCATCGAGATCCGGGCCGATTGCACCAGCCGAACCGGCGTCCGCCAGGGTGTGGCATATGGTGCAGGAAGGTTGAGCCTCCTGAGTGAATACCTGTTTCCCCTTGTCAAAGTCGCTGGCCATCGTCAGGGGCGACAGTCCGATCAGAGCTATGGCGCCCAGTACTGCAGTTTTTCTCATATCATTGCTTTCCGGATAGGTCGGAGCCGCCTTACTCCCGGGTCGGCTCCGCCAATGATCAACTGATGGCAACCGTGACTCCGTGGTCGCTCCAGCCATTGTGACCGTAGCCACGTTCATTCTCGGTCCGACCCTCAGGCTGGGTGTTGCCCTGCACGTCGGTCGCCCGGCTGACAATACGGTGCTCTCCGGCCGCGAGATCCGCTGCCAGGACAAACGGCCTCCAGGCATAGGGGCCAAGGTCCGGTCCCAGGAAACGAGCCTGTTTCCAGGTTTTACCACCATCCACTGAAACGTCGACTTTTTCGAGCGGAACAGTGCCACCGAAAGCGACGCCATAAATCATATTGCGACCGTTCTGACCGCTTTCCAGAGGCGATGTTACCCAGGATTTGACGTTCATTTCCCACATGGAAGGCTGATCCGGGGCGCCTTTCACGCCGACATCACGAACCCGGTAGCCTGAAGCCTGGATCTTGGCGTCCGTCTGGTTTTCGGTGAAGGCAAGGTTCTTGACGTACTTCACGTTGTTCACGCCGTAGTAACCCGGCACAACCATTCTTAGCGGGCCACCGTGCGTGTGGGTCAGAGGCTCGTCATTCATTTCCCAGGCCAGCAATGCGGTTTCCATGGCACGGGTGGGAACGGAACGTTCCACGATAATCGTTTTCGGGTCCAGGCCGTCGGGAAGTGTCTCGCCGCCGGTGCTGGTGATGTACCGTGTACCGTCAACAGGGCCGCCAAGAGCCTCCACAACATCTTTCAGCGGTACACCGGTCCACATGATGCAGCCCGCAGCGCCAACAGACCATTGGGTACCACTCGCGCCATGGGGGAAGAAGGCGCGACCGTTACCGGAACATTGTAATACGGAGGCAACGGTGGTAACCCCCATCTGTTTCAGGTCGCCGACCGTCAGGGTTCGGGGATTTTTCACGCCCTCGATCCGCACCTCCCAGACATCGGGGTTATCGGTTACCGAGGCTGGTGGCGCGGGCAGGTTATTACGAACGAACAAGCGGTCACTTGAGGTAATAACGCCATTGCCGATGGCCCCCCGTTGGGTTTCCATCGTGTTTGCGCTGTGAACAATCAGGGCGTTGCGTTCTTTCCAGGCGGCGTAATCCGGGAGTGATTTTGGTTCATCGGCTTTGGCAAGGGGCGTAAATCCCAGCACGCTTACCGCGGCCATGGCGCCGGCACTGCCAAGTAGCAGGGTGCGGCGGGAGGGGTTCTGAAGGCCCGGGTCATTCGGGCCGCGCATCAGCGCTGATTCCTGCTTCATTATCCGTCTCCTTCTTAGGGTTGTCGTCGGACGGTGGGACTGCTTTTTCAATTCTTCGCGGTTATATCCTTATATCTTATAGGTAATGGTTAAAAATTAATCAATACTTTTGTGTGTTATTCAACGGGTTTTTCAGTCGCTATAATTCGCCCCCTATTGAACGCGCAGCAACGAGGCCGCGAACGAACCCGGGAAACAGAGAAGGGTGCTGAGATGATTCGATTGAAGATGAATCCGCTAACGGAGTCAGCAACGCTTCTTCGGCGGGCGGGTGTGGTTCTGGGCAGTGTCGGATTGACAGCACTCTTTTCCCTATTGGTTTTGCTGAGGGCGCTGTTCGGGAGGTTGAACCGGCCCATCGTCGACAAATACTGCCGCGAGTGGTCGGCCTCGCTGTTACGACTGGTTCGTGCCAGCCTCACCGTACGCGGGCAAGTGCCTGATTTCGGCGACGGGCGCCGGTACATCATCATGTGCACTCATGCCAGCCACTATGATATTCCGGTTACCTTCGTATCGTTGCCGGGATCGATCCGTATGCTGGCAAAAAAGGAGCTGTTCAGTATCCCGCTGCTGGGGCAGGCGATGCGTGCAGCGGAATTCCCCTCAGTAGACCGCTCCAATCGGCAACGTGCAGTCAGGGATCTGGAGAAGGCCCGGGCGATGATGGAAAGCGGAATCGTGCTCTGGGCCGCGCCCGAGGGAACCCGCTCGCCGGACGGAAAGCTTCTGCCTTTCAAGAAAGGCTGTTTTCACCTGGCGCTGGATACTGAGGCGGTGATCGTGCCGGTGGCCGTGCGGGGTATCCACCGTGTTTTACCGGCCCGCACCTGGCAGATCAACCTCGGGCAGCCGGTGGATGTGAGGGTAGGAGAACCGCTGGATACGGCCGGTAAGACCAAAGCCGACCTGGACGAAGTCATGACCGAGGTGCGCGCAAGGCTGACGGAGCTGTTGGGAGACGGTGAAGCCGGTTAGCGCTGGCCTCACATCGGCACGCAGATCAGGCCGTACCGGCAGCCACCACCGTGGAGAGCAGATAGCCGGTATAGGCCACGTACACCAGCACCAGGATGCCACCATCCACACGGCTCACCAGTTTTCGCCATCCGGTAAGCCCGTAACCCATCAGGAACAGACCCACCGTGAGCGCCAGCATCAGCGTCCAGTCACGGTAGAGCACTTCCGGGTCCACCGCGAGGGGTTCGATAACAGCCGCGAGACCCACCACGGCGAGGGTGTTGAAAATGCCCGACCCCAGAATATTGCCCAGGATCAGGTCGTGTTCGTTCTTTTTGACCGCGGCCAGAGCCGAGGCGAGTTCGGGCAGGGAAGTGCCGATGGCAACGATGGTGAGACCGATCACCAGATCGCTGACTCCAAGGCTCTGGGCAATCGTCACGGCACCCCAGACCAGCATCCGGGAGCTGACGATCAGCAGTACCAGGCCAATTACCAGCCAGATCACGGCGGTTTTCAGGGGCATGGGATGCGCAATGATCTCGGCGTCGGCATCACCGGCCAGGGGGTCTGCCTTGCCTTTCAGGCCCTGGAAGATTGACCAGCCCATAACCACTGCAAATACCGCCAGCAACACCCAGCCATCCATACGTGAAAGTTGCCCGTCGAGCAGCTGGGCGCCGGCAATGAGGGTGAGCACGATCAGCAGCGGCAGTTCTTTACGGATTACCTGGGAGTGCACCGCGATGGGCGCGATGATGGCTGTCAGGCCGACAATGAGCGCAATGTTGGTAATGTTGGAGCCATAGCCGTTACCCAGTGCCAGCCCGGGATTGCCATCGGAGGCTGCCATGGCAGACACGGCCAGTTCCGGTGCCGAGGTACCGAAACCGATAATCACCATGCCGATCAGCAGGGTGGGCATGCCGAGATGTTTGGCGGTCGCCGCGGCGCCCTCCACAAATTTATCGGCACTCCAGACCAGGAGGACCAGGCCGGCGATGATTGCGCCAAATGCCATTAGCATAGATAGACCTCAGTTGATGAAACGCCCGAGCATGTAGACACCGGCGTAGCCCAGGGTATAGGCCGCCAGAAGGTGTGCAAGATACCGCATATAGGCGGCAAAGGTCAGCCCCGGAATCTTGCTCATTGCCACTATACCGGCGGCTGAGCCAATCACCAGGAGCGATCCACCCACACCCACGGCATAGGTCAGGCCCATCCACTCGCCGGGGCTCATGTCGATGCCGGCCTTCAGCAGGGCCGCCGTCAGAGGCACGTTATCGATAACGGCCGAGAAGATGCCCATCAGGTAATTGGCGTACAGCGGCGGCAGGATGTCGTAAATCGCCACCAGCGAATCCAGCGCATGGATCTCCTTGAGCATGCCCACCAGCAGGAGGATGCCGAGAAAGAACAGGAGCGTTTCAAACTCGATGATGCGGATGTACTCGAGAATCGGGTCCAGATCGGAGTCGTCACTCATGAATCGAGACACCAGGAACATGATGGACAGGCCGAACAGAAAGGTCAGTACCGGTGGAATCCCGAACAGGGCATTACCGGCAATGGTGCTCAGGATTGTTAACAAAAACAGCCCGCTGATGATCGCGTCCACCCGTCGCACCGGGGTGGTGTTGGAGCGCAGTGTCACGGTTCCTGTGAGCCCTCGCGACAGGAAAACCGCAAGGATGAAAACGGTGATCGAGGCCGGAATGGCCAGGGTCAGAAGGGTCAGTATTTCAACCTTTTCCGCCAGGAAAATCATCAACGTAGTGACGTCGCCGGTGATCAGAGAAACGCCTCCCGAGTTGACCGCAAACACAACCAGCGTGACGAACTGGATACGTTTTTTCAGCTCCAGATCCAGAGACAGAATCAGCGAACATGAGACTAAAGTGGCGGTGATATTGTCTGCTAAAGAGGAGAAAATGAAACAAAAAAGACCGGTCAGGAATAGTAGCCGTCGCTCGCTTACCTGCTTCGGCATGATCAGGTAAATCACGTTTTCGATCATACCCTTCTTGTTCAGGTAGGCGACAAACGTCATGGCTGCGACCAGAAACAGCCACAGCCCGGCGATTTCGGCGATGCTCTCGGACAGACCATCGGAAATGGCAGACGTTTCACCAGCGTTATCACTGAACAGGAACAGCAGCATCCAGCTCATGGTGCCAAAGAACAGCGTTACCTTGGCCTTGTTGATGTGGATGACCTCTTCAAATATGACGCCAAGCAGTGCCAGAACCGCGAGCATAATCAGAAACGCATCAAGGGCAGACATTGGGGAAATCCCGTCCTGGTTTGTCAAAGTGGAGGCCTGAGCCGGCCAGACAGATCACGTGGGCGGATTGGATTTTAGACCTTTGACCCGTAGCAAACCACTGTTCGTAAGTGCACGTATCTGCCCCTGAAGCAACTAGATGCCGAAGAAAGACGCAACGATTGACAATCGCAATTTATTATCCCGGCAAAAATCGGGATAATTGCGCGCACATTCAGACCGGAAGCAGACGGCGGCGCCGTTTACCTCGCGCCCGGCCGGCTTCCGACAGGCTCTCTTGCTGATCGTGAGAGGGCAAAAGGCTCAACACTAGCTAGGGTGAAAACCAATGGCCGTTAGACAGGCAGACGTAGTGCTGGTCGGCGGTGGCGTCATGAGCGCCACTCTCGGCATGATGCTCAGGCAGCTTGATCCGTCCCTGGACATCGTCATGGTGGAGCGTCTCGACCACGTTGCCCATGAGAGCACAGACGGATGGAACAACGCAGGTACCGGGCATGCCGGATACTGTGAGCTTAACTACACTCCCGAGACCGGTGATGGCGATGTCACCATCGATCGGGCCCTGCAGATCAACGCCCAGTTCGAGGTGTCACTGCAGCTGTGGTCCTACCTTGTGGAGCAGGGCATCCTGCCCGAACCCTCCAGCTTTATTAACCGCACACCGCATCAGAGCTTTGTCTGGGGCGAGAAGGATGTGGCCTTCCTCAAGCGTCGTTATGAACGCCTGAGTGCCCACCACCTGTTCCGCGACATGGAATACACCGAGTCCCCGAAGGATCTCGAGGAATGGATGCCGCTGATCGTCAATAACCGGGACCCCATGCAGCGGGTTGCAGCGACCCGGATCAAGCACGGTTCCGATGTGGATTTCGGCTCGCTCACCCGCAGCATGGTGAGCTGGCTGGAAACCCAGCCGAATTTCGAGCTGATGCTCAGCTCACCGGTGCACTACATCGACCAGCGGGACAACGGCCGATGGAAGATCCGCGTCAAGAACCAGAAGACCGGCGAGCTGACCAAGCTCGAGACCGGCTTCGTATTCCTCGGCGCCGGCGGTGGCGCGTTGCCGCTGCTGCAGAAATCCGGTATCGACGAAGCCCGTGGCTACGGTGGCTTCCCGGTGAGCGGTCAGTGGCTGGTGTGTGGCAAGCCCGACATCGTCAAGCAGCATGACTCCAAGGTATACGGCAAGGCGCCGATCGGGGCACCGCCCATGTCGGTACCGCACCTCGATACCCGCATCATTAATGGCGAGCCGGCCCTTTTGTTTGGCCCCTTCGCCGGTTTCACCACCCGCTTCCTGAAACAGGGCTCGATCTTTGATCTGATTGGTTCGGTGAAGCCCACCAACCTGAAGCCCATGCTTTCGGTGAGCAAGAGCAACATGGACCTGACCCGCTACCTGATCGGGGAAGTGTTCCAGTCCCACGGTGACCGGGTGGCATCGCTGCGCAACTTCTTCCCGGACGCCATGGAAGAGGATTGGCAACTGCGCATGGCCGGCCAGCGCGTCCAGATCATCAAGCAGGTTGATGGTGGCGGTGGCAAGCTTGAGTTCGGCACCGAAATTGTGGCGGCAAAAGATGGAACGCTGGCGGCACTGCTGGGTGCTTCTCCCGGAGCCTCCACCGCAGCCAATGCGATGATCAATGTTATCGAGCGCTGTTTCCCGGAGAAGATCAAGACGCCGGAGTGGCAGGAACGGATGAAAGAGCTTGTTCCGTCCTATGGCCAGTCCCTGGTAGAGGACGAAGCACTGCTTACCAAAGTTCGCGAGAGGACCCTGTCGACCCTGAAACTGGGCTGATATTCCCAATCGATCTAAGAAAGCCTAAGGCACTGCGATTGCTGGATTCACTCCCGGCTGTCGTAGTGCTTTTTGCGTTTCAAATGGGGGCGAAATTTGCGATTTCACAGCTAATGCGTAGGGTTATAAGTCAACCCTTATGAAAGGAGAGAGCCTGTGAGTGAGCAAAAGTACAGTCCTGAGAAAGGGTATATTGCATTACTGGGCTGGAGCCTGAATGCGGTTGAAGCGGCCGACAAATTCGACCGTCGGTATGTTGTCGTGGCACCGGACTGGGCCGAAGCCTATTGCGAAGAGCATGACATTCCCTACGTGCCCTGGAATTTTGAGCGCCTGAATGACCGTTCGGTAGAAATTGCGCAGACCCTCAAGGAGATGGGCGTAGACGTTGCCATCCCGTTGTTTGAGGAGACTGTGGAGTGGGCGGGCGCCATTAACTCAGTGTTGATGGACAAGCCTCGTTTGTTCGGTCAGGCCATGCTGCTGCGTGACAAGGCCCTGATGAAACGCCGTGCCCAGCTCGGTGGTATCCGGGTGGGTATCTTCGAGGAAGCGCACGACAAGGGTGATGTTATCCGGTTCCTCAAGCGGGTTAACCAGACTCTGCTGAAACTGGATGGTGACCCCAACGATCCGATTCACCTCAAGGCCTTTGATAAGGCCGGCTGCCTTGGCCACCGGGTGATCCGTACGCCGGATGAAGTCGATACCATCCCGGAAGAAGAATTCCCGGTCTTGATGGAGTCGCACCTGGATGGCTGGGAGTTTGCGGTCGAGGCCTGGATTCACAACGGCAAGATCGCCTTCCTGAACATTTCCGAGTACGTGACGCTGGGCTATTCGGTATTTGTGCCCGCAACACCGGACCTGGAGAAGTATCGCGACCAGATTCGCGGCGAAATCGAGAAGCTGATCAAGACCTTCGATATCGAATTCGGGTTTATCCACCCGGAGTACTTCGTGACCAGCGACCGGACCATGTACTTTGGCGAGGTGGCCTATCGTCCACCGGGCTTCAAGGTATTCGAGCTGCTTGAGCGTGCCTATGGTTTCAACGCGTATCAGGGCATGATCCTGGCCTTTGACCCGAAGACCACGGAAGAGGAAATCAAGGCCTTCTTCCCGAAGGAAGTGGTGGATGCGAAGGGTTACGCCGGTTGTTTCGGTGTGTATCCGCGCCGCCGGGTTGTCAGCAAGCTGGAAATCCCGGAGGAGACCGAAAATCACGAGTATTTCGAGTCTCACGAGCTGACTGCGCCGCTTGAAGAAACGGTCACCAAGCGTACCGCTTTCGGTACCCACTGGGGGCTGGTGTATTTCTTCGGTGAAGACCCCTATGTCATGCGGGACCTCCTGAAACATCAGGAAGACCTCGATTTCTATGTATAATCAGGAGAAGCATTAACAACAACCGGGTTTGGTGCCAGGCCCTGAGGATTATCGTTTGAACGATCACCAATCGGGCAGCGCAGCGCCAGCTGTAAACATTGACAAGCTGGCTCAACGCCTGGATGACGCCATTCAGGCTTTGGAAGAAAGCCGGTCTTTTACCAAGGCCGGCAAACTGCCGCGTGTGCTGGATATTGCCCGCCGGGTCCTGCTGCAGCCGGATGGCTGCCGGATCATCGAGGAGCGCGCTGAGCGCCTTGAGCTGGCGGGCGTCTTTGCCGGCACCGACTGGGCCGAACCCGGTATTCTCCTTCCCACGCTGACAACCTATTCGCTGCAGAGCCAGAATGCCGATACCGTCGTCATTGAGGCCTTCAGCGAATTGCGGCTGCTTGCCGTCGCCCGGGGCAGCTATCTGCACCCTTCGGTGTCGGCTGAACAGGCCCACCACTATCTGACCCAGGTTCTTGCCATCAACCTCGGCCTGCTGTTTGGCATGACCGGCGAGGCTGAGCGGGAGCAGGGCAAGCTCGCGCTGATCAGCCAGAACCTTGTGCAGTACGTGGCCCACCACATCGGCTACGAACATGTCATTGATAGTCTGATCGAGGAGATCTGGCGGATCCTTGAACAGCGACCGATCCAGGTATCGGACGTACGCAAGATGATTACCCAGATTGCCCTTTGCCGGGCCGATCCGCAGGCCGATCTGGGCAGTGCCGGGCGCGGTGCCGACCGGTTGATCTCCAGCCTCTATGGGCCCACCCGGGCCTGCAGTGAAGACCCCGGAACCGTGGTCTACGAGCAGCGGCTGGAAACCATGGACGCCCAGGCCCTGCAGAACGAGGCCACCGGGTTTGCGCGTTCCATGCACGATACCGGCCTGGTCTCGCCTTACCATGCCTCGTTCATACGTTTCATCCTGTTGGACCAGGACACCTTGCTGAGCGAGGCGCTGGGGCTGTCCAGTACCGGCCGGGATTGCCTGATGTGCTATCGGGAGCTGGTCCACACCCTGATTAAAGAAGGTATCTATCCGGAAACGGCACAGGGCATCTACGGCCTGGCGCTGCTGCTGGAGCGGGGTATTCTTTACCAGCCTCCTGTTGCGCCGGGTCTGTGGCGCCAGGCACGGCTCTCTCTGTGCCCCCATGCGCGGGAGCGACTTGAACTGGCCTATGGCTACCAACCGCAACCCAATGCCTGGCTGATTCAGGGCGTGTTGAACATGTTGGGCCAGCCTTTGGGCGTGGGGCAGGGCAACAATCCTACCTGCCAGTCGGCCCGTGCTCTCTCGATGTGGGCCTATAACGATCCGGATTATCTCTTGCAGATGGTTGCCTGGGCTGCCCGAGACAATGAGATCGTCATTCACTTTGAAGGCCAGCCGGTGTCGTCGGCCCGCAGTGTCGGCGGTGTCGCGTCCGAGGTAACCCTCGATCTGGATCCTGTCTCCCTGGTTGTAGTGCCGCATCTGGACCGCATTTATGTGGAGATGGGCCGGTTGTGCGTCGGCCGCCAGGGCGATCCCCACAAATGGGTGAACCCGGAGTTCCACGGCTGGTCTGCCGGGCGCGGATTTGCCATTAACGTGGATGTGGCCACTGGCAAGCTGCATGATCTGGAAGGCTTTATCCGGCATTTCTATGCCAGCTATCACCCCTACTACAACGGCAATCAGCCGCTGATCCACCCGCAGCCTGCGGGTATTGCGGTGACCGATAGTGCCGCCCGGTTTATCGGCTGGCACGCCATTACCATTCTCCGGGCCGCGCTCGACCCGGAAGGTGAGATGCGGATTTATTTCTTCAATCCCAATAACGACAGCGGCCAGAACTGGGGCGATGGAGTCAAAGTCAGTACCTCGGGCAACGGAGAGCGTTTTGGCGAGTCGTCGCTGCCTTTCGAACAGTTCACATCGCGACTGTACATCTTCCATTACGATCCCCTGGAGCGGGGGGAGCCTGCGGAAGTGAACGAGGATGCCCTTCGGCGCGTAACAGAGGGTGTGTATCGCAGTTGGGGTCTGGATCGCGTGCCGGCGGATGCTTTGCAGGCGGAGCCGCCCATAACCGATTGATCCCGGAACCTGCCGATCACCCGGAATCCACAGATCAAGAGGAAGGCCATGGCCAACGAACAGACCCCGGCCCGTAATGGGGCCGAGTTGTTTATCCGGGCGCTGGAAAACGAAGGCGTTGAATACATTTTCGCGGTGCCCGGTGAGGAGAATCTAGCCTTCCTTGAGGCTTTGAGGACCTCCAGTATTCAGCTGGTCCTCAACCGCCATGAACAGGCTGCCGGGTTCATGGCCGCCACCTACGGCCGCCTGACGGGGCGCGTGGGAGTCTGCCTTTCCACGCTCGGGCCCGGCGCCACCAACTTCGTGACTGCCGCCGCCTACGCCCAGCTGGGCGGTATGCCCATGATGATGATCTCGGGCCAGAAACCCATCAAGTCCTCCAAGCAGGGGCTATTCCAGATTCTGGATGTGGTGGACCTGATGCGTCCGCTCACCAAGTACACCCGGCAAATCAGCAATGCCAACACCATTCCTGCCAAGGTTCGGGAAGCTTTCCGCCTGGCCTCTGAAGAGCGTCCGGGTGCCGTGCATCTGGAGCTGCCGGAGGACATCGCCGATGAGGCGCCCGAATCCGATACCCATATCTTCAAACCCAGTGACGCCCGGCGGCCCTCGGCCAGCCCGAAAAGCCTGGAGATGGCGTGCGAAATGCTGCGCGAGGCCCGGCATCCGCTGATCATGATCGGTGCCGGCGCCAACCGGAAACGGGTTTCCCAGGCGTTGCTGCATCTCGTGAATGTCACCGGCATCCCGTTCTTCACCACCCAGATGGGCAAGGGCGTGGTGGATGAGCGACATCCGCGCTACCTGGGCAACGCTGCCCTGTCGGCCGGGGACTTCGTTCACTGTGCAATCGACCGCGCCGACCTGGTGATCAACGTGGGCCATGATGTGGTGGAAAAGCCACCTTTCTTCATGACCCCCGGCGGCAAGAAGGTCATTCATGTGAACTTCAGTGCGGCCGACGTGGACCCGGTGTACTTCCCCCAGCACGAGGTTGTCGGGGATATCGCCAACAGCGTGGAATACATGGCCGAGAACTGTGGCCAGTGCGCCAACCATGATTTCACCCGCCTGATGGAGGTGAAGGAGGCGGTGGATGCGCACCTGCAGGAACGAGCTGAAGACGATCGTTTCCCGGTGATCCCCCAACGCATTGTTCATGATGTGCGCCAGGTAATGCCCGATGACGGCATCATCACGCTCGACAACGGCATGTACAAACTCTGGTTTGCCCGCAATTACCGCGCCTACGACAACAATACGGTACTGCTCGACAACGCCCTGGCCTCCATGGGCGCCGGCTTGCCCAGCGGCATGATGGCCTCCATGCTGTATCCGGATCTGAAAGTGATGGCGATCTGTGGCGATGGTGGCTTCATGATGAACAGCCAGGAGCTGGAAACGGCGGTTCGACTGAACCTGAATCTGGTGGTCCTGATTATCAATGACAGTGCCTACGGCATGATCAAGTGGAAGCAGGGCCAGGAAGGCTACAGCGATTTCGGCCTGGATTATCGCAACCCGGATTTTGTCACCTATGCCCAATCCTATGGCGCCAAGGGTCACCGCGTGACCCGCACAGAGGACCTTCGGCCAACCCTGGAAGGTGCCCTGGCTGAAGGCGGTGTTCATGTGGTGGACGTGCCCGTGGATTACAGTGAAAACCGACGGGTGTTTGATGAGGAGCTGGCGGAACTGACCTGCAAACTCTGAGGGGTGTATTATGCGTCCATGGATGATGAACCCGAGGTAGCACTGCAATGATCCGTTCCTTTTTTCGCGGCCTGGTGGCCATCGCGACACTGACGTTGCTCGCCGGTTGCAGCAACCCCGAGACACCCCAGGAAGTGGCGGCGGCCTTCTGGCAGGCCATGGCCGAGAACGACGCCGGTGATGTGATGGAATACTCCACCCTGGCAGAAGCCACCGCGTTCGACGGTTACAAGCGTAGCTGGACCGACGCTGTGCCATCCTTCGGCCGGGTCGTCATTGAACATCGCGAAGCCACTATCGTAACCCGCCTGCCGGCCGAAGCCGGAACCGAAGGTGAGCGGCTGGAGCTGGTCACCTATCTCGTGCGGTTCCAGGATCAGTGGCTGGTGGATTACGACCGCACTGGAGAGGCCATCCTTAACCCTTCCCCGTTCAGCAGCATCATGGGCGAGCTCAGCCGGCTCGGTGACGAGCTCAGCGCCCGTTTCTCATCGTCTTCGGATGACTTTGAGCAGCAGATGGAGCAGCTGGCGCGGGATCTGGAAGCCTACTCCGAGGAAATCGGCCGCGAGGCAGAGGGCGCCATGGAGGCGTTCGGCAAGAAGTTGCAGGAAGCCATGCGGGAGCTTGAGCGCTCGGTGGAAGACGCCCTGAAAGACAGTGAGCCGACACCGGAAGAGGACCGGGTGATTCTGGAGCAGGCTGCCCGGGATCTGGATCGCCAGGCCGATGAGCTGAACGAGCCCACCATGGAATCGATCGCCAGTGCCAGCCGCACCGTGGCCGAAACCGGCGAACGCTTCACGCGCCTGAGTGAGGAAACGCTGAATCGTTACCGGGAGGAGTGGCAGCAGAGGCTGGCTGAGATGCGCGCTGACGCGGACGAATTTATCGAGCAGCTCAGACTTTAGCGGGCTTGCTCGGCGCCTCGCAGCATGGCCTGAAGCAGCTCCTCGGCATCGAATTTCGTCAGCGCTTCGTTGGCGCCCACCTGATTGGCATAGCTTAGGCTCATCTCACTGTTCAGTGACGTATGCAGGATGATGTAAGGCTGCTTCAGCGCTGAATTGTCCCGCACATTGAACGCCAGTTCGTACCCATCGAGCCCCGGCATCTCGATATCGCTGACCAGAATGTCCGTGGGCCGGCCCAGTTCATGGTCGCGCAGCAGAATCTGCAGCGCGTCATCACCATTCGACGTCACCTGGTAGGGGATGTCCTTGCTGTCCAGCACGTCCGAGAGTTGCTTACGGGCCACCTGGGAATCGTCGACCATCAGAATGTTCAGGGACTTGAGCGTCTCACTCTGCACATCCGTGAGAACCACCTCCTGGGTGTCCAGGGATTCCGGGTACACCTTCGCCAACAGCAATTCCACATCCAGCAGCTGGATGATATCGCCCTCCACGTCCAGCAGCCCTGTGATAAACGCCTTGCTGCCCAGGGCTTTGGGTGGCGGCATCACCGATTTCCAGTCAGTCTCGATGATCTGTTGCACGCTGCGCACCAGAAAACCGATCTCCTGGCGCTGGATATCCGTGACAATAATCGAGGCTTTTTCCCGTTCTTCCTGCGTCAGCGGCGGATAGCCGACCGCGGCAGCCATATCGATCACCGGAACGGCGGAACCCCGGAAGGTGGCCGTGCCGATGACGGCGTGATGGCTGTGGGGCAGTTTCGTCAGCCGCATGAAAGGCAGGATTTCCCGGATCTTCAGGGTTCCGATCCCGAACAGACGCTCGCCGGAAAGCCGGAACAGCAGAAGTTTCTGGGTCTGCTTCGCTTTGCTGGACATACAACCGGGTCCTTTCAAACGCAAAAGCCCCTGCCGCAGGAGCTTTTCAAGAATTGGATTCAGCAGGCTGTCTGGCGGGCGGACGCTGCCAAGCCAATAAGCCTGAGGTATGTAGCGATAGTAGCAGCTTTACCGTGAATCGGGATTCAGAAGGATTGTTTCAAATGGTGACAGAAACACTCCGCGCGAGGCCTTGTGTTGCCATACCAGTGTGCCCTCAGAACACCATGTCCTTGCCGTCCCAGGCCTTGAAGCAGCCGGTTTCGGCGAGGGTGAGGCTATCAATCTGCCGCCTGAGGCCATCAACCGATTGTTCAACCGATACCTCGGCGTCGCTGCCGCCCATGTCCGTGGCCACCCAGCCCGGGTGGTAGATGCCCACGGCTATGCCCTGCTCACGCAGGTCCACGGCCAGATTTCGCCCGAGATTGAGCGCCGCCGCTTTTGAGGCACGATATATGTACCGGCCGCCACCGGCAGAAGCCTGGGATCCAAGCTTGCTGGATATGATGGCGATTTTCGGGGTGCCGACCCCGGCCAATGCCAGTCTGAGATTGGGTAGCAGCGCCTGTATGGTGAGGAATACGCCGGTCACATTGACCTGGAAGTGCTCCGCCCAGAGTTCTGGCGGATAGCCGCCTTCCAGCTGTTCATGGCGATCAAGCAGAATGCCGGCGTTACAGACCAGGGTTGAGATCGGTTGATTTTCGAGGCGCTCGCCCAGCGCGGTCACGTTGGCGGGGTCGGCGACATCCAGCACCTCCATGCCTGGTTCGCTGCGGGCCGTGCCGATGACATGCTCGCCCGCCTCTCTCCATTCATCGGCCAGGCCCTTGCCGATGCCGCGATTGGCGCCCGTGATAAGAATGGTCATGTTTGTATTCCTTGTGGCTGAGGCTCAACAGTAGCACAGGTCTCTGGCGATCCCTGCCGGAGGTGCTGCCTACCAGGGGAGGTTATTCAGGATGAACCAGGCGGTGCCGCCGGTCGCCAGGATTGCCACCAGGGCAAGCAGACCGTCCCGCGCCACGATGGCGAGGCCGAACGCCATCAGGGCGATTCCGGCACCGTTGGCGCTGAATGGAATCACTTCCATCAGTGGCATGGCAGCCGCTACGGCCATGCAAATGATGGCGATAACGTATTGCCCCGGCCCGCGAACCAGCCAGAGCAGCCTTTGTTTTGTCCATCGATCCACAAATCGGGCGGGCTTGTTCATCCAGTCCAGCCCCCTGGCAAGCTTTTCTCTTTCGATGTTCCGGCGCGCCAGCTTTGAGGGAATCCATATCGAGTGGCGCTGGAAAATCAGTTGCCCCAGGGTGAGTAGCACCATCAGACCAAGCAGCGTCGGTACTCCCGGAATATCACCTATCAGCGGGGCCAGGGTGATTACGCCGGCGATCAGAACCATCGGCCCGAAGGAACGTTCACCAACAGCTGCCAGTACATCGCCCACAGACACCTGAACCTGTCCCTCGGTGTTTGCGCGAAGGCGTTCCAGAAGTTCTGTCAGACTGGCCGGATCGTCTGGCTGGTTCATGGTGGTGCTCGTGGTCTCCTATTGAACAGGTTTTGCAGACACTACCTTGATTGGGCAACGAGTGCATGAACACAAGATGACAGGGAGTTAGCCCGGGCGTTGCCGCTCAGAATATTGAGTGCCTGACTAATTAGTCTATATTAATTAGACCTCCCCTCCTCGGCGGCATCAAAGATGTATCCAGGCCAGAGCAACGGGTTGCCGTTCTCAAAGTTGTTGCACCCGCATTTTTTGACGCCCGCACGGCGCAGATCTGCTTTGGTGCTCGCGTTCATTCTCTGTTTTTCCGCCCCAAGCTATGGCGACTGCGACATCACCCTGCGCTGGGACGATGATCCGCCGTATTTCATGGTTCAGGAGGGTAAGGTGGTCGGCATTGATGCCGACCTGGTCCGTGAGGCCATTGGGCGCCTGAATTGCGGGCTTTCCTTTCAGAAGATGCCATGGGCCAGGGCGCTTCGGGAGTTGCGTGATGGGCATGTGGATATGCTCTCCGGCGCCTACCGGACTCCGGAGCGAGAGGAGTATGCCCATTACTCCGACGTGGTCGGTCTGGTATCACCCAATATCCTGTTTATACGGCGATCTGACGAGTCAAGGTTCGAGCTGAATGGCTTGCGGCAGCTGCTGGAATCGGGTTTCAGGCTTGGTGCCCAGATTCATGTGTCCTACAGCGAGGAATACAGCGCCCTCATCCAGAATCCCGACTACGACAAAAACATCGAGTACCTCTCCCGCAGGGAGCCGCTATGGCTCATGCTGGCCCGGGATCGGGTCGATGGTGTGGTGGCGAGTGAGTTAACCGGGCTCTAAGAGATTCAGGAACTGGGGCTGACCGGAACGGTTATTCCCAGCTCCCTGGTCGTGTCCAATAAGCCCGCGTACTTTGTTTTTTCCAAAGCCACGGTTACAGCCGGATTTGTGGCAGATTTTGATCGCGCGCTGCAGTCGATGCTGGATGATGGCACCTTCACGGCTATCGTAAATCGGTACGTTTGCGTGGATGCAGGCGCTGGGCTGTCAGAAACTGAAGATGACCCAGAGGCTTGTTCTTTGGCAGGTCTTTCGGGGGTAGCAAATCTGGCAAAAGCGAATGAAAAAAGCCGGAGGGTTGCTCCGGCTTTTTCGTCTTCAGGATTGGGTCATCACTCGCCAGTTTCAGTGGCGCCGACACCACCCTGGTAGTTGGCAGGAATGAATTCATAGCCCTGGTCTGCGCTTTTCAGGTGCCCCAGGCCGGGAAAAGACAGGTGGGCAGAGCCTACCCAGTACCCGGTTTCCTGGGCGTCGGCAAAGGCCTGTGCACGAGACTCCACTGCCTGTTCACTGTTCACATCGAACTGGATGGCAATGTCCGGCTGCGGGAACTGAACCGCTGCCACGTGAATCAGGTCGCCCCAAAGCATCAGCGTGTTGTCCCCGCTTTCCACCTTGTAAAGGCTGTGGCCCGGGGTGTGCCCGCTGGCGGACACTGCAGAGATACCCGGCACCAGCTCCCGGTCTTTGTCGAATGGCTTGAACTGGCCGGACTCGACATACGGGTTCAAAGAGGCCATCGCGCCCTTGAAAAAGCCCTTCGAACCTTCGTCAGCGGCCTTCAGGTTGTCTTCGTTCAGCCAGAAATTCTGGTCCTCCACGCTGGCGCGAACAATGGCATGCGGGAACACAATCTCACCGTCAGATACCAAACCGCCAACATGGTCCGGATGCATGTGCGTGATGTAGATTTCATCGACATCTGCCGGCTCGTAACCGGACGCTTTCAGGTGCTCAACGAGTTTTCCGAGTGTCGGCCCGAACAGACTGCCGGCACCGGTGTCGACCAGTACCAGATGGTTGCCGGTGTTGATCAGATAGCCGTTAACTGACGTGTCGAGCGGGGCAGAGAGGAAGTTATCCGCCAGGGTGTTATGCACGTGTTCTTCGGTGGTGTTCAGCAACAGTTTGTCCACCGGCAGCTTGACGGTGCCATCGGACAGGGCGGTGATTTCGAAGTTGCCGAGCATGGTGCGGTAATAGCCCGGAGCCTGCTCTTTTACCATCGGGGCCTCCGCCTGGGCGGCGGCCGCAAACAGAACACCGGCTGTCAGGCCGGTAATGCGAGTCAGCATGGTAGGCATACGTAATCCCTCTTCCGTCTTGTAAACAGAATGAATGTTTGGGTGTGGCGGTAATCTTCGTTGAGGGAACCAGTTTAGACCACTCTGGCCGGGCACAAAAAAAGGCCTCGTTGTGTGACGAGGCTTTTTGGTTGTTTGGTGGAGACGGCGGGAATTGAACCCGATGCCGCGCGCTCTTGAGGCAACACAGTAAACCACTGTTCCTGTCAAATCAGACATTTGGGATAATAGCCATTCACTGTAAGCCACATCAGACCACTAAGCCGTGGACACTTTGTTGACACCTTCGGTAAGCTTCCTATCGGTGTTTCAATGGAGTGAACGATGTCCTGGTTCAAAATCTTTTCTGCTGTCGTTGTCGGCAATATCGTCTCTTGGGCAATAATCGGCATAATTGGGTTTTTCCTTTCGTTCGTAATTATGGAAGCGACCATGGAGGAAATCTTTGGTGGTCGCCCTACGTTCAGTGTTCCTTCAAGTTCTTCTCAACAACCTTCGATCGGCTCGAACGTTGACTTGGCCGAGCAGGCGAGAGAGGAACAGCTACGTCTTCAACAAAACCGGCGACAGCAAGCTGAGGAGCGCACAGACCCGAGCGTTATTCGTACCAACAGGCAAATGTGTGAATTCTGGACTGAGGAGTTCAAGAAAGATGGATCTGAACAAAGCCGGAAGTACCGTGACGCAGCCTGTTCTAGGTATCGCGCCAGTCTCAACTGACTTAACGTCTTTATTGGCCGTTGTTTAGCCGTGCCTAAAAAGCCTTTTCCTGGCTTTTTGTGTTGTTAGAACCTGCCCATAAAATGATCATACGTATTGTTTTCCTAACTCTGCTTCTATACTATCGGCGGTCCAATTTGCGCTGCTGAAAGGGATGAGCGAATGCCGATTGAGCTTAGAAAGGTTTCGAAAGATGTTGTTGCGGAGCTTCAGCATCAGTGGCTTGAGCCCCTTTCTAAATTGCCAGATGTTCCCGACGCCCCTTATGAAATGGCTGTCGCTTGGGCTGAAAAGTCAGCCGAAAGTCCCTCTGGCACAGATGTTCATTGTATTTATGATCGCGAGAAGGAAGAGGCTCTTGCGATAGCGACTTTTAAGCCAGTATTCCCCAATAACCCGGATGGGTGGCTTAAAGTGATGAACATTGGTCTTTCTCCGTGGTTTGATCTTCGTCAGCCTGAAACGGAGGAGTCTAATCGTTTTACGCGCGGTAAAATCTTGGGTCAGATCGCTTCATCCCTCGTTATTGGCGGTCTGGAACTTGCTACTTCTGTTGGCGTCAAAAAGGTTAAGATTTACGCGAGTAACGAAATTACACTTGAATTTTTTGAGCTTGTGGTCTCAACTATGGACACAGAGCTCTATAAACTTTCCGAGCTAAGTGTTGATACTCACGGAAATTGGCTCGTATTTACTGTAGGTTGATTTGATTAAGGTAGAGTTCCCTTAAGGAGAGGAAGCTATGCAAAACCAAAATCCTGCGTTTTTTAAGTATAAGGAAGAGCTTAGAAAAGATATCGCAGACTCTGTTGCTAAAGCGTTTGTTCAGATGGGAGAGAAAGGCAAGCATATTGATTGGAGCCTCTCTAACTCTCGCGCCTCTCGCAAAGATCGAAAAGCAGCTTAAAACAAGCTGCACTTTAGAAAAAACCCGGCTAGTGCCGGGTTTTTTGTTTGTTAGAGGTTGCTATCGAAACTAGCTCTCTTTTCATATTCTTCTAGGGTTGTTCTACAACTGCCCGAAACCGCCACCACATACTACGACGGCCAGCTCTTTTTCACACACGAATGGGAAGGAGTGTGGCAGAGTGCAAAACAGTGGGCGAGCAAAAGCAAATCATTCTGATCGCAACCCCCGTCATGACTCAGAACCGCTACGCCCAGCTTACGGGCTCAACGGAAGGGCAGGTCAGGGGCCAGATTGAAAAAGGACATTTGCCTTCACTCAAGTTTGGCCGGGTGCGCATGGTCAACATCGCCGCGCTCTCTCAGCAGGCCCTGGACCAGGAGGACTGGTAATGACTCCGGACGTTCGCAACCAGAAGAAAACAATCATGCGCCTGCGCTTTCAGCAGGCCTGTGAAGTCCATGAAGCGGGCGATTACGAGCTTGCCGCCCTGCGATCAGCCAGATCCACCAGATGGTGTCTTCCTACATGGGCGTCGATTCCGACCTCTACTGATCCGGCCTCAATCTCACCATCAGCTGGGCCGAATTCTTCCTCCAGGATGACACTCGCGACTTCAACGCGTGGGCTGTAGGGCAGGCCTGCACTGCACTGAGGGCTGCAGCAAGAAAACGCTGAATAATCACCTGGGCTACCTCAATGCGGTCTATAACCAGCTGAACCGGCTGAACGAAATTGAATTCGACAACCCGATCAGGAACGTCGAGATGATCCGCCTGGATGAAAGGGAGCTATCCTGGCTTACGATCGAGGAGATCCGTCACCTCCTCAAAACCATCGAGGAGTATAGCCAGAATCCGCACGTTCATCTTTTAACCAGGATCTGTCTGGCAACAGGTGCTAGGTGGGGAGAGGCTGAGAATTTGCAGCTGCGTCACATCCAGGAAGGAAAGCTTACGTTCGTGAACACAAAGAGCGGAAAGTCGAGGTCAGTGCCTGTCAGTAAAGAGCTGTTCGAGGAAATCCGGAAGCACTTGAAAAATCATGGATACTTCAGCTTTTCTTTGTCGGCGTTCCGTCGAGCGCTCGATAGGACTGATATTAATTTTCCTTCTGGTCAAGCTGCGCACGTCCTGAGGCACACTTTTGCAAGTCACTTCATTATGAATGGCGGGGATATCTTGTCGCTTCAGAAAATCCTGGGGCAATCTACTATTGCGATGACTATGCGTTACTCGCACCTTTCAGCGGACCACCTTAAGGATGCTATTTCAAAAAGTCCTATGAGTAATTTGGCGAGTTAACTTGAAAAAACCAACTTCTTGCTCTTTAATTACCAGCCACCGGGCGGCCACCCGGTGGCTAAGTAACTCCTTACATAGTTGCTTTAGTTCGGGGTAGAACGGTAATGCTCTGGGATCTTGATCCTTTTACCGTTCTTACCTTTCCTCTCATGTTCGGGAACATGAACCTTTTTCTTACCTTTTTTTGTGGCTGCCATCGTCAGTATCCTCCGTTAGGCTGCTTGTTTCATTCGGCTTTTTAGCCAGGTGACGACGTTATTATCCAGGAAACCGGAGTGCTCATAAGTCACCCTGTTTACCAAGATTCGGTCGTTCGCATCGAGAGCTGGTGAAAGCTTTCGATAAACGTCGTTGGCGGAATCTGACGTGTGAATCAGCCAGGTGGATTTAAGCCCTTTGATCCTGTCGGGATAGCTCCGCGAAATGCGCTCCTCAAGACCGTTATAGCGTTGACCCGGGCTGTTCAGGTCATAGTTCACTGAGAATACTCTCATTAGTCACCTCTCATATCTTGTGTTAACAGTAGATGACCACCGCACTATATGGTGGTGTGGTCAAAAAACACTCTACCAGCATGTGTATTTGTCCGACAATTGAAATAAGCTGTTACAAATCTAAAAGGTGAAAATAAAATTTATGGCACGCCTATTGCTTTAGAGTATTTTCAAAGGTATCTGAGAGTTACAGGATGGACAGTTTGTGGACGTAGCAGGGATGGGGCCGTTTTTCAGGCAAAAAAAAGCCCCTGAAATCAGGGGCTTTCTCTCGGTTGTTTGGTGGAGACGGCGGGAATTGAACCCGCGTCCGCCAGTACTCAGCCTTGAGGTCTACATGTTTAGCGTCTCTCTATTGATTTAAGTTCGAGCGACCCGAGAGCCAGGGTGCAGGAACCGAGTTCTTTAAATCTTAGCCGCTAGCCAGTGAACTCTGGATAACGGAGCATCCCGTAAGCGATGACGTCCTGAGATGTTGCTTCCGGGCTACGGGCGACCCGGTCAGGACGACTAGCAGCTTACGCTGCTAGTGCGTAGTTTTCGTCGTTTGCGACTATTGCGTTGCAGCTTTGGATTAACGAGATT
>Ga0208316_1000091_pt1 | contig 119114 bp, 101 predicted proteins | sample MalvireepMed_231_FD_184240 | JGI IMG/M metagenome (GOLD analysis project Ga0208316, IMG submission 184240) | Marine viral communities from the Global Malaspina Expedition - Malaspina viral metaG DeepMed_231 (SPAdes) (version 2) | ecosystem: Environmental > Aquatic > Marine > Oceanic | place... | reverse complement strand
TGCGGAAAACACGCTCAGAGTTGACTGATGGTGAACACTTAGCGTAAAAATGGGCTTCGCCCAATGCGGGAAATCTTAGGTGTTCACGATGCACCAGAATAAGCGTTCACGTTCAGCAGAATACGCATACGCCTCGAACGGGATTAATTTATACCCCAACACAAGAAACCACGGTTTACCTCAATTATTCTGAGAGCTTTAACCCTGTAGACTCCTCTGATTACGAAGACGCTGGGGTAACCCCGCTTGACCCAGAAACAGGCAACCAGGTGGAATTAGGCCTGAAACAGTCATGGTTAAATGGCAGCATTATGACCACTGTCGCCGTTTATCAAATTGAAAAAGAAAACCTCGTTATCAGTAACCCTGACTATATTGAAGGGGAAAATGACGATGTTGAGCCCGCATTAATTAATTTCGGTTTAGTCGAAAGCAGCGGGGCTGAATTCACTCTTGTGGGTGACGTGTCCGACAATATTAGTATTACTGCCAACTATGCTTACAACGACACCCTTGTAAAAGAAGGCAGCACCAGCAATACCTACGATGGAACCCGCTTCGCCAATGCGCCCCGTCATCAGGCTGGATTTTGGGCGCGGTATAACCTTGAATCTATCGACTCTTCTTTTGCCATGGGCGTAGACTATGTGAGTGAGCAAATAAGCTTAGATGGGCAGCGAGTGAAACCCTATACCATTTTTGATGCTAGCTGGACCACGCAATGGAATGCCATGTTGTTAAGCATTAACGTGAAAAATCTGTTCGATAAAGAATACGCAGTGAGCGGTTTTAGTGAGCGCAATGGTCACTTCCCTGGAGAACCACGAGAAGTTGTTGTGCAGGTAAGTTACGATTTCTAATTTCCCATTGAGCAAACAACACTGGTACAAATGGCACAGCTGGGCGGGGTTTCCGCTGGCTGTGCTTTGTTGCTTCGTCATGCTATCTGGCACCCTCGCGGTGATGTCTCACGAACTCGATTGGTTAACTAACTCTGCCATTCGCACCCAGCCTCATCAAGCCGAACCGTTTAATTGGTCAGAATACTATCGCGAAGTACAAAGCGTCTCCCACGGAGATAAAATTTATCAGTTATCGGCACCTCTACATGATGGATTCGCCGCCGAGGCCATCCTCTATGACGCAAAAAATCAGCGTTACCGCGTATACGTTGACCCCAATGACTACCAATATACCGGCAATGGGGCGTGGTTTAATTGGCAAACAACGTTAAGGCGAATACACCGCCATTTGATGATGCCATTAAACCTCGGCTTAACCATTGTCTCGGCATTAGCGTTTCCCTTACTGTTTAGCCTAGTCTCAGGCTTAATACTGCATCCACAATGGTGGCGAGGGCTTTGGCGCGCTCCCCGGCGCGCCAATAAACGGGTATTTTGGGGTGACATTCATCGCTTAACCGGCCTATGGACAAGTGGCTTATTGCTCATTATTAGTGTTACTGGAGTTTGGTATTTTGTGGAAAAATATGGCTTGGGTGCAAATTACCCGATAAATGGAAAGCCAGAAAGCGAGCTGGCCATGAAGACCCACGTTAGTGTTCAACCACAGATACTCGACACCGCGCTGGACACTGTTGCTCGTTTACGCCCCGCATTCCAAATAAAGTCGATTTACTTACCCATTAAAGCGGGGCAACCCATTAGGGTAGACGGCCAAGAAAACCAAATTCTAGTGCGAGATCGTGCAAACAACCTCATATTCGACCCCCTATCAGGGGCGCTACTTTCTCAACGTCATGCCGAGGATCTTTCAGCCCACGTAAGAATATCTGAAGCTGCCGACCCACTTCACTTTGGCACTTGGGGAGGTTACTGGAGTAAAACCCTCTACTTCATGTTTGGCTTACTCATGAGCAGTTTATCTATTACCGGCACTATTATTTATGCACACCGCACGTTTAAATGGCGAAAAGGGCAAACGCCACCACTGAGAAACGTCCTCTATCGTGGGGCAATGAACACGAAAGCTGGGGCGTTGATATCGTTGACGTTAATAACAATATGTTTAGTGCTTACCACCTTCTCCCTTTCTAGCCGCTAGCTTAAAAGCCATAATTGTGCATGCTAATTTCCCGTGAAAATGCTTCTGCTACGTAACCTTTCTGCGTAGCAGTAAACACCTCTTGATAGGGCCTTCGATCAACGCGATAGTCGCCTTTCGCGCGCACCGTCAGCCCGTCATTAAAGGGGAGAGAAAGGGTTTTACAGACCTGTGCGAGTTGGTGATCTAGGTTCTCGTAGTTTAAAACTCTATCTACCATGATGTTACCCTTCTGATCGCAGTACTTAGGGTAATTCAAACACAAATTACCCCGTTTAAAATACTGATCTAACGTCAGTTCAGGATAGCGACGACTTTTAACCATATAATAATGAGACAGGGTTTTATCCCACGGGTTTCTGTCGACACAAAACTTATAGTAACTATTCCAAATGTGCTTAGGCACACGATGACTTATCGTTAATGCAGATGCATGATTACGAAACTTTTTTCGTTTTACCCAATGCCACATAATCGTCGATTTCTCGCACAATGAAGATCTCGCCAGTTCAGGAAAGAGATTCCAATATCCTTTGTATCCGCGAGGCGTATGAGGTGAAACCGCAGGGTAAATAGGTGTCAGCACATCGTTTTCGTCGCAAAACTGCGATAAGAATACCTCTATGCTTGTGCCCGCCGTTTTTTTTGTTTTGATAAAGATAAATTTGTGCTTATGAGAAATAATCACTGTTTTCAGGTACTCTGTCATCAATAACCTTACGTACCCTAGTGACTGTTATTTAATGCGTAAGTTGATGGCTTTAGCGGTAATTTACAGTTGCTGTAGATATCCTGACGCTATTTAACGTTCACTGCCATTTTGCCCCTATCCACCCTATATTGGCTTGGTATGATTGCACTGTCATGCAGAAGAATAGTCGTTGGAAAGATTGGGGTTATTTTTTACTGTCTACTTTTTACTTATGGAGTTAACTGTGTCGTACACGCGTTTGGAAGAATTAGTCGCACACCTTTCTGAAGCACCCAATACTATAGCGTTTGGTGATGTGATTTCCCTTATTGATAATACGTTTTTCTTTACCCCCACAGCATTTGAAAACGGTGTCATAAAGAACCTGGAAAACCAAAATAATGGTTCATGTAAGCTCTTGGCATTAGGCCAATATCTTAACCTTTCAAATGAGCAAACTCTGGCGTTGTTCGGTAGCTTTTACCGAGACGATGTGCTCAACCACCCAGAAGGGGACGACCACGGAAACATTAGAAATTTCATGCAAACAGGGCATGCTGGTGTCACGTTCGAACAGTTCCCTTTAGTATTAAAGGGTTAACCACCCACTTCATCATTTAATTATTTCGCCTTTCCATTTCTTCTTCGTTAAGTGCGTGTCCGCTCCAGCGAACACGCCTCAAACCGCCGTGTTTAATATTTAAACAAAAAGCTTGCACAAATGGATTACACATGTAATCTTAAATAAAGACTACACTTGTAATTCATTAAGATGCAGATTAAACACAATGACTCATTCAGTAGATAAACCCGATATTTCTAATGCCGAATTTGACGTGCTCGACGCCCTTTGGGAAGACAGCCCAGCCACATCGGCAGACGTGATTGCTAGGTTAAACAAACACAAAGACTGGCACGAAAAAACCGTAAAAACCTTACTGGGGCGGCTAGTAAAAAAAGGGGTGTTACGATTCGAAAAGCAGCAACGTCAGTACTTGTATTACCCTCTTATTGCGCGGGATGAGTATACAAAAAAAGAAGCAAACAGCTTCATTGGTCGCTTGTTCAAAGGGAAAGTAGCACCTTTAGTGGCAGGCTTTGCTAACCAAAATGCGTTATCTCAGCAAGATGTTGATGAACTTAAAGCACTTATCGAACAGTGGGAACAGAACAATGATTGATTGGATAATAGCGCAGCAAGGCGTACTGTCTATTGCCCTTGCCCTTCTCATCGCAAACGAGCGACTCGCCGCGGTGAAGCTTAACCCAGTGTTCACCTATAGATTATGGGCGCTAGTGCCGCTTGTACTGATATTGAACAACTTACCTTCGGATGTGGTGGCTTTAGCCAGCAACACGATTAGCCGTTATGTGGTGGGGATGAACACAGAAGTCACCGTCCCACCTTCTACTGTGTATTTTTCTGTATGGGTATTGGGCGTTTGCAGCATCGTTTTGTACGTTGGCTTGCATCATTTCACTTTATGGCAATCCATAGATAAACAAGAGAAAGCATTCCCAAACACGCATTTTTCCCGTAAAGCGAATACCCCCATGCTATTTGGCTTTATAGCCCCCAAAATACTTTTGCCTTATTCATTCCACTCTACATTCACAGACTCACAGCAAGCCCTCGTTTTAGAACATGAAAATATGCATCTACGGCACCTAGATCACGTGTGGAATGCATTGGCATTGGTATTGGCCACCGTATTTTGGTTTAACCCCCTTGTGTGGATAGCGCTTAAGTCGTTTCGTTTAAACCAGGAATTGGCCTGCGACTTCAACGTGCTAAAACTAAAATCAGACAACGATAAACTCAATTATGCGAAAGCATTGGTTCAATGTGCAGAGCATAGTGCTACACCCTTAACGCTGTATCCTACTTTTGGAGAAAAAACGACAATGATTAAACGTATAAATGCAATTAAAACCCCTAGCAAGGGAAATAAAATGCTGGCCATGGCGATAACGTCCGTGGCAATACTAATGGCCGCGAATACGGCATTGGCCAACATGCCATCACAACCGGTAGAGTTAAACAAAGCGCAAATAAATAGTGCTGCTCCTATCAAACGTGTTGAACCTATTTATCCTAAAAAAGCCATTAAGGAGAACCTAGAAGGGTTTGTCATGTTCAAATTCGACATTTCAGAGAAAGGAGCGGCCGACAAAATCGTGGTGGTAAAGTCCTCACCTAAAGGGGTGTTCGATGAAAATGCGTTAAAAGCGTTTAAGCAGTGGGAGTTCAAACCAGCCACAAAAGGGGGTAAGCCAATAAGACAAAAAGGGTTACTCGTTCAGCTTGATTTTAAGCTAGCCCCTGAGCCTATTACTACAAAAAACACCCTGCCTCCCATGTAGCGTCGAATACATCACAGGCATCAGAATACTAAAAGGAGCTTACGCTCCTTTTAGTGTTTTGTCATTGAGAGGCAGCACACCACTGTAACTGCTACATTTCCGCTTTTAGCACCTTCGCGACAGATAGCACCAATTCAGCAGAAGGGCGTACCTTGTAATCTGGATTAACATAGCTAAACAGCACTTGCCCTTTTGTATTGAGCATAAAAATAGCTGGGGCAGGCAAAACTTCACGGCCTGCTTCATCTTTTGCTAGTTTAATGCCGTAGGTTTGATATTTTTCAGACGTTGATTCATCCACATAAAACCCCACACCGAATTCACGAATGGTGGCTAGCTTTTCATCGGAAAGAAGCGTAACTAAAAACTCAGTTTCAAGCTTTTGTTCTTGAAGCCGTTCTGGTGTTTCGGGCGAAATAGCGAGAATTTGAAAGCCCAGGTTAACGAGTTCTTTTTCAATATCTTTTAACTGCGCCAGTTGGCGGCTGCAATAGGGACACCATCCCCCGCGATAAAAAAGCACAATAGTCGGCTTTTGTAAGGTTAAGGCTTGTAAGCTAACCGGCGTACCATCGGCCATTTTTAACGTCGTTTTAGGCGCAAACTGACCGTTCAGCAATGGAGTCACTGCGTTCGCAGATTCTGCAATCCCACCTCTTTCAAAAGCTAACGCCTGATTTGCACCCAATATAGCGCTAAGCACCACCACAGCTATAACAATAAAATTTCTCACATATGTCTCCCTATTTATTTTTTTCGCGCGTATTGCGCTACCTACTACTAGACCGACAGGTAAAAAGAAAACTTTCAAGTCGCCAAGCTATGCTCGATAGAGCTAAAACTAAAGTTCATTGGTGAAAATACGCTAACGCACCTACGCTATAAAGAAGTGCTAAAGCAGACATGCTTTAGGTTGTCACCGTTTCTATGTAAGTGAGCTTCACATGCGAATAAAATCAATCATGGTTTTTATGCTAGCAGTGACTTTTGCCCACCACGCTGCTGCAAAAGGAAATGCTCACCACCACTGGCAAACCTCACCACACCATCTATCAGCTTTAATTGGCACCACCTATACAAAAGAGTGCGGCAACGCCTTCACCCTTGGCCTTGATTACGAATACCGTTTAAACAACTTTTTAGGCGTAGGCGTAGTGGCCGAATATGCAGCTGATGACCTCGACGCCTACACCTATTTGTTCGTTGCAGACCTTCACGTAACCCACAACTTTATCATTCAAGTAGGCCCCGGCGTAGAATTTCACGGCAGCCACAAAATGGAAGTAGGAAGGCTAGGTATGCTGTATGAATTCGAGTGGGCTGGCTTTACGGTATCACCCCAACTGCATTACGATTACCACAGAAATCACAAAAGTGCAGTGGTGGCGGGCTTGGCGATAGGTATTTCATTTTAACGCCAAAGAGAAGAAATCAGAGGTAAATACCCTAAACCAAAAAAAATGTTGGCGGAAAGCATCAGCCGAATGCCGAATGCCGCTTACCTGTTGTCTAAATTTTCTTTAAAGGTAAGCACCAATGTTTTGAATATTTCTTGATCCTCTACACTTACATTTTTTAGCATATCGGAAAACACGCGCTCTTCTATTTGAATAAACACGGCAAGGGCGCGCTCGCCACTTGTGGTAAGCGAAATAATTTGACTACGCTTATCGGTGTCACATTGCACTTTTCGTACTAAGTCGTTTTCCGACAACTCTTTAATTAAGCGATTTATTTGAGCTTTGTCTCTGCCTAAATATGCCGCTAATTTTTGCCCTGTACACCCTTCTAATTGATCAATAATTTTTTGCGTTTTCAGCTGCATAGGCGGCAACATTAACGATGTATTTTTGATTTCTAATAAAATCGCATTGCGTATTGTGTTAAGCAAGTTAAATAAGGCGTCGTTAAATTTCATTGGGGAAACCGTGGCATTAGTTGACATTGTCAACCCCTTTTCGCTTTTTTAATAGATGACGTGCGATACCGCTTTTCATAAACGCCAGATTTAGCGTTCGTTAATGGCGATTTCACACTTTATTTAGCCCCGAACTGTCCCAGGATACAATTCCATTTACGAACGTAAAAATATCGTAAAGCGCTGATAAATTTGTAGATTTACCAACCGAATTGTGCACATTATATACACCGTGCTTTTTGATATATAAATACTCTACTGATTGTGCACGCCGGTGAACTGACTCGTTCACGTTAAAATTGTCCTTACAATAACTAAATGGAATTAGTTTATGAAAGCATTTAAATCTTGTTTAACTACTTGCCTCGTTGTTTTCTTTTTATCCCCTGTTTGTCGTGCTGACCTCATCGATTCTAAACTTGCCCTCGTCATTGATGTGTCAGCCAGTGTTAGTGATAGCGATTACCAATTTCAAATACAGGCTTTTGAAACCGCATTTAATAACCCCACAGTTTTAGCGAATATTGATGCCTTAAATGAAGGTATTTTGGTAGAGGTATTCTTTTTTTCATCAAGTGCGGTTAGCGCGGATATCGATATGCTTTTAACCTCTGCCGCAGATGCCGCCGTATTTAGTACAATGATAGGCGCGTTAACTCGCCCCTTCAGCGAAGGCACCTCTCCAGCTGATGGCATGATCTTGGCCAGTGATTGGTTGCTGGACATTACCGTTTGGGAAAGCCCAAGTTTGTTGGCACTGGTAGTAGGCGATGGCTATGGGTCGTACCATAATGACGGTGCCGCACGTGATGCCGCTCAGGCGAACGGCGTCACCATTAATGGGCTGGCAGTGGATGACCCAGGGTACTTCATTGATGCTTGCTTACCCGGCGGCTACTATTTTGAAAATATTATTACTGCGGATGGCCAATGCTATCAAGCAAACAACTACGCCGATTTTGAACAAGCCTTAACCCTTGCACTCATTGATGCCACAGGAACGCCCCGTTTAGTTGCAGCGCCACGCCCACTCGCGATTTTCGCATTTTCCTTTTTACTTTTCACATGCATACGCTCAGTCTTGTTTCGCTGCTTATCAGTAAAATACGCTTAGCGATGGGTAAAACGAAAACGTGGCGGCGCCATGCATTATTTCCTTTTCATTTTAAAATGATTAATAGCACATGGACGCCAATACATACTGGCGAGACAATAAATGTTTTTTTCGTTCACGTAGACCTAACGAATCCCCTTCTTTAAAAATAGCCATAAGCGCTTATTCGCGTAGGAATTTTGAGGGCGAAAGGCTGTATTAGCTGCTAAAATAGCCCGCAAAAAAGCAACCGAGAAGACCATGGCGCTTAAAGCAACTATTTTCAAAGCAGACATATCGATAACCGATATGGACCGCAATTACTATAACGATCATAACCTGACTATTGCTCGCCACCCGTCTGAAAACGATGAACGCATGATGCTGCGCATCATTGCCTTTATTGTTAACGCCCACGAGCACCTTCAGTTTACCAAAGGTTTGTCTGATGACGATGTACCAGATCTCTGGCAAAAAAACTTTAGTGACGAAATAGAGTTATGGATAGAATTAGGGCAACCTTCAGAGCAACGTATTAAAAAGGGCTGTAATCAAAGCCAGCATATGATGATTTATGCTTATGCCGACAACAGTTTTGAGGCATGGTGGAAAAAAGAGCAAAACAAATTGCACACAAGAAAAAACTTATCGGTATTCACCTTGCCTGAATCATTAGCCGGTACGCTCGCTAATGCGGTTCAGCGTTCTATGCAAATTCAGGTAACTATTCAAGATGGGCAAATGTGGTTGACTATTGAGGGTACTGAAGTGACTGAAAGCGTTGAGATCGCCATACAGAAGCACATGTAATGAAAAAGCTTTCTGCGGTTCAACGTAAACAACAAACCCTGGTATTTGACATTGCCAATAGGTTAGAAGAGCAAGCCCGAGAAGAGATTCCAGGTATAGTTCAATGTTGGTTCGACGTACAATATCACCAGTTTCCAGGGTCGTTGCTGTTGCGTTTTCAGTTCGACAGTGAAGATGCCATGCGTTCTGCAGAGCCTGAATTGAAAGTGTGGCAAAAACGCCTGAGTGCAGCGCTGCTTAAAAAAGGCGTAGTGCTAAAAGACATGCGCAGACACTTAGTGTTTACTACTGAAGGGCCAGAGGGATAACCCCAAACGCCCTTTATTCAGAATAACACAAGTGCTGTTCTACTAGCCTTGCATGTCTTCTAGCTCTTTTCCACGAGTTTCATTGACGACACGAATAACATATATCACCGATACAAGTGCGCAGAAAGCGTATAGACCATAAGCGCCAGCTAAGCCTATTCCTGCCAGTAACATCGGGAAAGACAGCGTAATAGCAAAGTTTGTTATCCACTGCACTAGACCCGAAACCGCTAAACCAGAACCTCGAATCTGATTAGGAAACATTTCCCCAAGCATCACCCACATCACGGGGCCCCAAGAGAAGTTAAAGCAGAATACATAAAGATTTGCCGCAATAAGTGCGATAGGCCCCCAGTGGCCAAGGATTAGCTTCCCATCATCGCCAATTTGCGCATTAAAAAAAGCGAACGCCACAGCCGCTAGGGTAATTGTCATTCCAATCGATCCCCACTTGAGAAGTGGCTTACGCCCAATCTTATCCACTACAAGTAAGGTAATGATACAGGCTCCAATGCTGATCCCACCACTTATGACGTTTATGAGTAGCGCATCACCTTCTGAAAAGCCAACGGCTTGCCATAACACTGCCCCGTAGTAAAAAACCACATTTATTCCTACCAATTGCTGCAATGCAGCTAGGCCAACACCTACCCACACGATAGGGCGAATGCCAGTGCCGCTTGGATTTATAATGTCGCGTAATCTTGGTTTGTGATCATTCACCAAAGAGGCTTGTATGTCTTTAACTTTTTGGGCTACTCCTCTCGTTAAAAGCTTATTGAGTACATGGCTTGCTTGCTCGGTTTTCCCTGAGGCCACTAAGTATCGAGGGCTTTCGGGAATAAAGCACAACATGACAAGAAATAAGGCTGCGGGAATGAGTTCCATCCAGAACATCCAGCGCCAAGCGGCGAATTCAAACCATAGTGGCTGAGTAGAGCCAGAGGCAATATCAGCTAATAGGTAGTTGCTAACAAACGACGCAAATAACCCACTTACGATGGCTATCTGTTGAATTGACGTGAGCATGCCCCGATAGCGAGCGGGTGAAACCTCGGCAATGTATGCGGGTGCCATCACAGATGCCGCGCCTACGGCTAACCCACCGATAATACGGTAAAAAACAAATTCTCCACTACTTGAGGCAACGCCTGACCCCCACGCACTAATGAGAAAGAATACAGCAGCGACAAGCAGTAGCGAACGGCGACCTAGCCGCTCGGCGAGCCACCCAGCAAAGAAAGCACCTACCGCACAACCCAGCAACATACTAGAAACGTTAAAACCAGTTCCCACACTTTCGGATTGAAACGCAGATTGCAGTCCATCTACCGTTCCATTAATAACGCCGCTATCATAACCAAAAAGGAAGCCTCCAATTGTGGCAACAATACTAATAAAAATAACGAATCCAATATTAACGGATTCACCATTTATTGAAGAAACAGGCTTATTCATTATTATTCTCCTTGTAGCCTTAGTGAAGAGGAGGAGGGCTATCTGTAATTATGCCCTTCCCTGTTGCCGCCCAATAAATGCCACCAAATAGGTGCCATTGAAAAGCAGCTAACTCATAGGTACTCGCCATATGCCCGAGTGATGTATAAAATGAGCGGCCTCCGTCAAAATTGTGATACCACGCAATGGGATGAAAATAGCCCATGCCATTGCCTACAATATGCCCCCAGTCCGCATTCGTATTGTAAGAGCTTTCATGAACGGAAAGCAGATACTGTAAGCCAGAAACATGTGCCGGAGAAAATTCATACCACTCATCCGTCCATAGTTGCTGATCGTTAAATTTATGCATGCCTGGAAACTGGCTATTTAACAGCCGTATTTCTGCCGTTTGTATGGCGGGGTGAATGATGAAGGTGTGGCCAACGAGCTTTTGATACCAACGCCAGGATTTTTCAGTATCACTAGCACTATGAATACCCACGAAGCCGTTACCTGCTTGAATAAATTCTATGAAATGCTTTTGCTGCTCTTCGTTGAGCACATCGCCAGTGGTTGAGAGAAAAACCACGGCGTCAAACCGCGCCAAATCCTTGCGGTTAAAAATACGGGAATCTTCGTGCCACTCAACTGAGAAGAAGTGTTTTTTCCCCAAGTTTTGAATGGTTTCTACCCCTGTATGCTGAGATTTGTGATGCCATTCGGTGGTCTTTGTAAATAGTAATACATTAAACTCAGCGGCGTACGCAAGGCTTGAAATAGCTACAATAATCACAATCAGAACCACACTGCATACCTTCGTAAAATGTAACATAGATAATCTCAAGCGAATCCCAAGTTCGACCTCGGTGGTCAACACCACCTATTTCTAGAAGATGCGGCAAAGTGTATATCATGAAAGATTTACGAGTCTTATTAACAGCGTTATGAATTTACATTATATTCAACAATATTAATCATATCGTTAACACCGTTAATTTCATTGCACTTTATCTTCTTTGAGTTTTATCTAGATTTCTGTGCGCGAACGAAGTGCTCTTCTCTAAATTGGGTGGGCGTAAGCCCAAAATGCTTTTTAAAAATTGCGTACATATACTGCAGCGAAGGATAACCGCTTTGCATTGCGACCGATTTAGTAGGGAGTTCCGTTTCCTCGAGTAAATTGCGCGCCTTGTTAAGCTTTTCGTTATGAATTTCCGTGTGCACGGTATGTCCACGTTCCAAAATAAACCGTTGTTCAAGGTTCGAGCGCGAAATACCAATAAAGTCGGTTACTTGATCCACCTTTATCCCTTTAGTCGCATTTTGACGGATAAACTGCATTGCTTGGATCACGTAAGGATCGTGCAGAGCACTAAAGTCTGACGACTGGCGTGCAGAAACTCCGGCGGGTGGAATCAGCACTCTCACTGCTTTTGAGGAAGGTCGGGTTAGTCGACGGTGCAATAGTTTAGCTGCTCGATACCCCATTTCAACAGCGCCTTGGGTCACTGAGCTTAAACTGACTCTGCTGAGGTGCCGAGCAATATCGTCATCGTCGATACCTATAACGGCGACTTTATCGGGTACAGCAATATCGGCTAACTCGCAGGCTTGTAAAATATGTCGGGCGCGACTGTCAGTAACGGCAATAATACCAATGGGCTTTGGTAAACTATGTAGCCAATCAGCAAGCCGATTGATTGCATATTGCCATGTCTCGGGACTGGTGGTTATGCCTTGATAAGAGAACTGTTCATAACCTTGAGAGCGCGTGAGGTATTGATAGATTTTCTCCCTTTCAGTTGCCCATAAGTGAGACGCGTCTGCAGGCACACCGTAAAATGCAAAACGCTCTAACCCTTTACCTTTAAGGTGATCAAATGCTTGTTTAACTACTTGATAATTGTCTGTAGCCACGTAGGGCACAGGCGGATAATCTGCCTCATCAAAATAAGAACTACCTACGCCAATAACAGGCTTATCTGAATTTGAAAGTGCCTCTCTTATCTCCGCCGAGTCGAAATCGGCTATGACACCATCTCCTGACCACTCATCAATAAGATTAAGCCTTGCGGTAAAGTCTTCCTCGAGGTAAACGTCCCAATTGACTTTCGATGCCTGTAAATAATTGCCAACACCCTCAATCACTTGTCGATCATAGATTTTGTTAGCATTGAACAAGAGAGAAATACTATGCTTAACGTCAAACAAGATGCGCCTCCAAATATCATTGTGCCATGTCATTGATTAGGCTTGTATGGTCGGTTATTTAAAGAATGGTCTTTCAATGATTGACCAAAAGCCGCACAATCTCACAACAAGATACCTTAAAGTAAAAATGACTACTACAATTTAACAAATTATTTTAATATTTGTTAACATTTTATTTCTTCAATTAGGAAATTAGAAATGATGTCCGAACCCTACAGCCCTAATAAATCGTCATTCTTACCTCACCTCTCTGTGGATAATATTGTATTTGGTATTATTGACGGCAAGCTCAATGTGCTCGTGGCTGAATACAAGGAGGGGGACGCTGAAGGGAAAAAAGGGTTACTCGGTGGCTGGGTCGGTATAAATGAAAATATTGATGATGCAGCAAAGAGGCTAGTAAGGGCTATCACCGGTGAAAATGACTTTCACATGGAGCAACTTAGGGCGTTTGGCGCACCAAACAGATATCCCCTTGATAGAGTAATAACCATTGCTTACTACGCCTTAGTTCGCCCCGAAAATTACTCATTCCATGCAGGGTTTACCGCTAGTGATGTTAGCTGGTACCCCGCAAAACAGTTGCCACCACTTATTTATGACCACAACAAGCTGGTAGATGCTGCACTTGAACAGTTAAAGCGCAAGATTCGTTTTGAACCCATTGGTTTCAACTTGCTACCTGAGAAATTTACACTGCTACAGCTCTTGGAAGTGTATGAAGCGATATGGGGCGTGAAGCTCGACAAGCCTAATTTTAGACGAAAAATTCTCAAAATGAATTTATTGGTTGATTGCCATGAAAAGCAAAAAGGGGTAACGCATCGCGCTGCTAATTATTATCGATTCGATCCCATCGTTTACCAAAAACTCTGCGAACATGGGTTTAACTTTGAGTTTTAACCTATATCCCATCTCTTTGACCCAAGACGTCATTTATTCGAATACCATTCATAACAATGATTGCGCGCTTAGTAAATCACAACTAAAACATGGGCTTAGATTAATACTAAACCCATTGCCTTCGTGTTTTATTTATCTTCAGCGAAAGGGAGCTGTTTTGCAAAATCTTTCAGTCCCTTATCATGACCGAATAGAAGTGGATAATCCTTTCTACCAGGCATCGGCCAATCGTTACGCCAAGAATGCCCATCATGAAGCCCCCAGAACGTGACCCTACTAATCTTGTCGCTGTGTCGGTTTACAATAGCGAATAAAGATTGGTAACGGTTGGCAAGTTCCTTTTGTATATTAGAGGGTAACGAATCACTGTATGGGTTAAATTCGTCTTGTAACGCAATAGACAATCCCACATCTGCGCCCATGTTGTTTTCGTCAGGAAAAGGTAACACCGAAATATCCAGCTCGGTAAGCATGACATCTACACCTAACAAAGAAAAAGCTTTAATACTATCCTCAACCTCTTTCAAATCAGGGTGTTCCAACGAATAGTGAGCTTGCATACCGACGCCATCTATCTTAATCCCCTTTGACTGGAGCCGTTTGACTAAACTCACTACCCCCTCTCTTTTGGCAGGTTTAAAGAGATTGTAATCGTTGTAGTAAAGCTTCGCCTTTGGCGCTGCCTCATGAGCATATTCAAACGCTTTTTCTATGAAGTCTTCGCCAATAATTTCGTACCAAAGTGATTGCCTTAAACTTCCATCTTCATTGAAAGCCTCATTCACCACGTCCCACCCATATAGCCTATTTTTATATCGACCTGCCACAGTATCGATATGATTTTTCATCAACAAGAGTAGCTCTTCCCTACTCTTTCGGCTTCCGTCTTCACGATGAAAAACCCAGTCTGGGGTTTGACTGTGCCAAACCAATGTATGACCAACCACCTGCATATTGTTAAGTTCGGCAAAAGACACTAAGTCATCCGGACGTGCAAAGGAGAACTGCGTTGGCGTAGGGTGGATCTCTTCCCACTTCATCATGTTTTCTGGCGTTAGTGTATTGTAATGCTGTGTAAGCAAGAGGTTGTCCGCTTCACTGCTTATATGATGTTCGTTCACTGCTGCGCCAATAACGAATTTGCCCTCAAACGCCTGCTTTAAACTAAATGGTGATTCAACTTCGGACTTTTGTTCGGACATACCATTACACCCTGTCACAAAAATCATCGCGCTAAATATAGATGCAATATGTTTTTTTAACTTCACCATACACTCCTTATAGTCAATATGAGCGACAAATTCTGATAGCAATACTCTCCAAGACAAACAACCATTTTTAATATTTCCATTACATTTTTACGTTTTTCTATGGACGCGCAATTCACAAAGTATACTTTATATTAACAAATATTAAGTTATAGTGTTTTTGACAATTAGAAAGAGTGAGATGTTTCGTGAAAACAGCGCTAAGTGTTAAACAGAAATTTGGCTATGGCCTAGGGGATACCGCCAGTAACATCGTCTTCCAGATGGTCGCCAATTTTATGTTAATTTTTTATACCGATGTGTTTGGCCTCACTGCGGCGGCCGCGGGAACATTACTATTAGTGGTGCGTCTATTCGACGGTATAACCGACCCTGTTATGGGCACCATTGCGGATAGAACAAGAGCGAGATTGGGTGGTTACCGCCCGTATCTTTTATACCTTGCAGTTCCTTTTGGCGTGTTCGCCGTCCTTGCATTCTACACACCAGATTGGTCCTCCAACGGCAAACTTATCTACGCCTACGTTACCTATGGTTTATTAATGACGATATACACCGCAATCAATATACCTTACGGCGCTCTAGGTGGCACGATGACAACAGACCCTACCGAGCGCGCTTCTTTGCAGTCTTACCGATTTGCAATGGCAATGTTTGCGATGTTTCTTGTCGTATGGGCTATCCCAAAACTCGTTTTATTCTTTGGTGGCGGTAACGACCAAAAGGGATATCCGATAGCCATGCTTGTGATGAGTGTGCTAGCTATCATTTGCTTTGTTCTCTGCTACTTCTTTACCAGTGAAGAAAAGTTTGATGCTAGTACCTACCAGAAAGCTAAATTGAATGACTTTTATACGTTAATTAAGAATAGCCAATGGACACTAGTTGCCCTTATTAGCTTGTTCACTCTTATTTTGATTGGCGTACGCTCTTCTGTGGCTCCTCATTACATAAAATACTACTTAGAAGCACCAGATCTACTTTCTCCATTCTTAACCGTGGCTGCCACAGGTTCAGTATTAGGCGCTATTGCTACCCACTTACTGACAAAGAAGATACAAAAAATTCGTCTATTCAAAATAGCGTTGTGGGTGGTCATCGTTTCCCACCTTCTGTTTTTCATTGTTCCATCGTCTAGTTTATCCCTAATCTTTGGGCTATTTTTCATCGCTAACTTCGCCCACATGATCATTACTCCGCTTATGTTTTCAATGGTGGCGGACACTATCGACTTTGGCGAAAAAATGAGTGGAAAGAAGCTTACCGCCATAGCGTTTTCTGGTCATTTACTAGCGATAAAACTTGGTTTTGCCATTGGGGGAGCTCTCGCAGGCTGGCTACTATCAATGTTTGGTTATATAGCCAACCAATCGCAATCTGCTGAGGCACTACAAGGTATCCTAATTGCGTTCGCCGGCATTCCCACTCTATGCATGCTAGCAGCGGTCTTATTCATCTCAAGATATCGTCTCACAGAAACTACTGTTTTAGATATTCAACATTCGCTTTCAAAATAAATAGCAGGTTAATTATGCCATTAAGTCATGCAGAAGAAGTTCAAATTAAAGATGCAGAGCGCGCAGAGGAGCTTACTACGAAGCAAAAAAGTAAGCCTCTTGTGGAACACATGTACACGGCAGATCCCTCTGCCCATGTGTTTGAAGGAAAGATTTATGTCTACCCATCCCACGACATAGAGACCGAAGAAGGTCCATCCGTTAACGATGACGGGGACCAATATGCTATGCGAGACTACCATGTTCTGTCTTTATCTGAGGACTTAAGTACCGCCACAGACCATGGGGTAGCGTTAACCCTTGACGACATTCCGTGGGCAAGCACACAATTATGGGCTCCTGATGCGGCTAAAAGGGGCGACACCTATTATTTTTACTTTCCAGCAAGAGATACTGAAGGGTTATTTCGTATTGGCGTGGCAACATCCGATAAGCCCTACGGCCCGTTTGCCGCTGAAGAAAGCTTTATACCAGGTACGTACAGTATTGACCCTGCTGTCTATGAAGATGACGACGGCAGTTTCTATTTGTATTTTGGCGGACTATGGGGGGGGCAATTAGAGCACTGGGAGCACAATACCTATTCATCTTCAGCGAAAGAACTAGCGCCACAAGACCCTGCTTTTTGCCCACGGGTGGCTAAATTAAACGACGATATGCTCACATTAGAGAGCCCGCCCCAAAATATTCTCATTTACGACGAAAACGGTGAGTTAATTAAAGCCGGAGATAATCACCGTCGTTTTTTCGAAGCAGCTTGGATGCACAAACACAATGGTGTCTATTACTTCTCTTACTCGACTGGCGATACTCATAAAATAGTGTATGCCACAGGGAGCTCGCCTCTAGGCCCTTTTACGTATCAGGGAACTATTTTAGAGCCCGTGCTAGGCTGGACAAACCATCATAGTATCGTCTCTTATCAGGATAAATGGTACTTGTTCTACCATGATAGCACCCTGTCAAAAGGCCAATCTCACTTGCGTAGTGTGAAAATGGCGGAATTGATACATGATGAACAAGGCAAAATTATTACCTACAACGCCTACCACGTGTAACCCTATCCATTTTATTTACGTCACGAAGAGCGCAGCAAACTGGCGCTCTGCGGCTTTTAATGCGGTGGACAAATGATGATACCTGTTCAACAAAAATCTAAACGCAATAAAAAATACCCGCTATTCGCCAATGTTCAATTAATGTGGCTATGCCTCTTGCTTCTACCCCACATGGTCGACGCGGATTCTCTAAAAACGCATTTCAAAGATGACTTTTTGATAGGTGCAGCGGTAGGGAGAAGTATTGTAGAAGGAGACTCCCCTTTGGCTAACGAGTTAGTGTCGAAGCATTTCAACACGTTAACCGTTGAAAATGACATGAAGGCGGAAGTTGTTAGCCCACAAAGGGGGCAATATGACTTTTCAAGGGCTGATGCATTTATTGATTATGCCAAAGCACGAAACGCCTTTGTCATTGGACATACCTTAATTTGGCATAATCAGACGCCCTCCTGGTTCTTCAAAAATGAGAAGGGGGAACCTTTTGATGAAGAGGAGCAATCCCGAGTGTTAAACGCGCATATTAAAGTGATGGCTGAACGTTACCTTGGGCAGGTTCACGCATAGGACGTGTTGAACGAAATAATTGACGATGATGGGAGTTACAGACCCACTATTTGGGTAGAGCAGATAGGTGGGGGGGACAAACTCGCTAAAATGGCCTTCCGAGCCGCTCAAAAATATGCGCCTAACACAGAACTTTACTACAACGACTTCAATGCCTGGAAGCCAGGAAAAGTGAAAGGTATTGTACGAATGATAAGAATGCTAAAGAAAGAAGGCATTCGTATAGATGGTATTGGCATACAAGGTCACTGGGGACTGAATTACCCGAGTATTAGCCTCATCGAAGAGGCTATAGATGCTTACGCTGCCGAGGGCGTAAAGGTGATGATAAGCGAGATAGATATTGACGTACTGCCGATAACAAAAGAGGGACAAGTCATAGGCTCGGGGTTACTCCATAAACAGTTTCAAGAGCCGGAGTTCGAAGCGTTTCTCGATCCTTATAAAGAGAACTTACCTACGTCGGTTGCAAAGCAATTAGATGCTCGTTGGACAGCGCTTTTTTCCCTATTCAAACGTAAGTCAGACGCTATAGACAGGGTAACCTTTTGGGGGGTTGACGATTCAACCTCATGGAAAAATGACTACCCTGTAACTAATCGTACTAACTACCCATTATTGTGGAACCGAGACTTCTCGCCAAAAGGTGCATTAGAAAAAATTCTTACTTTGTAGTAGTCCCCCTATGTGTCGTGTTACGGCACATAGGGCCCTCACGTTTTCACTTCAATCACGCTATAAATACTTATCCCAGAAGAATCATAATTTCACATGGTACTTTTCGTAATTGTTTGGCCGCTAGTCTTCGTTAATGATGAGTTAAAAAATGAGGACATATCATGCATTACATCGGTATCGACATTGGTACATCTGGAATCAAAATAGTCGTATGCGACTCAGCGGGCACGGTGGTTGATAGCGAATCCCACTCCCTTAACGTTTCATCTGCTCACCCAAAGTGGTCAGAACAATCCCCTGCTGACTGGTGGCACGCCATTGATCATACCATGTCAGCACTAAGTCGAAGAGGAAGTCTTAAAAAAGTAAAAGCCATTGGATTAGCAGGTCAGATGCACGGTGCAGTTCTAATTGATACAAGCGGAAACGTTATCCGTCCAGCCATACTATGGAATGATGGACGTAGCGAAAAGCAGTGCACTGACATGATGAATGAATGCCCAGAAGCGACCGTCATCACTGGTAATCTAATTATGCCTGGTTTCACATCGCCAAAAGTGAGGTGGGTAAAGGAACACGAACCGAGTAACTTTGCAAAGATAGACAAAGTACTTCTACCAAAAGATTACATTCGATATTTGCTGACGGGACAATTTGTCAGTGAAATGTCTGACGCAGCAGGCACCTGCTGGCTCGATACCAAAAACAGGGATTGGTCCGATGAACTGTTGGCACTCGCCGATCTTAATCGCAAACATATGCCCTCACTGGTTGAAGGTACAGAAACATCAGGATCATTGAAGGCAGACCTCGCTAAAAAGTGGGGGGTGGATCAAATACCCATCGTGGGTGGCGCTGGAGACAACGCGGCAGGTGCCATTGGTAGCGGCGTGGTTGACACCGGTCAGGCGATGATTTCATTGGGCACGTCAGGCGTAATTTTTGCCGTGACCGATAAATTTATCTTTAACCCAAATTCCGCGTTACATAGCTTTTGTCACGCTATTCCAAATAAGTGGCATGTTATGTCAGTGCACCTGAGTGCTGCTTCTTGTTTACAATGGTTTGCTAACGTATCGGCCAATGGTGATGTCGCCACGTTACTCAATGAACTGGACGAGTCGCCCGAAGATACGACGTCCCATTCCTGTTATTTCACTCCCTATTTAAGTGGAGAAAGAACACCTCACAACAACCCAGATTTGACCGGGCGTTTCTGCAACCTAACCCACAGTACAACGCGTAAGGACATGACATATTCAGTGCTAGAGGGCGTTGCCTTTGCATTTAAAGATGGCCTTAAGGTTATGCAGGAAGCAGGCGTCCATTTAAATTCAATCTCCATTATTGGTGGAGGCGCTAGAAGCCAGTTTTGGCGGCAGTTAATATCAGATGTTCTTGGCATGCCAATTACCTACCGCCAAGGCGGCGAAGTTGGTCCTGCATTAGGCGCTGCCAAGTTAGCTAAAATAAATGAATTCCCGTCGGAAGATATCTCTACCCTTTGCCCAGTTCCTAACGCAATAGAAGAGCATAGTCCAAATCCAGCACGCCATAAGTTACTGATGAGCAGGTATGAAGCCTTCACTATGTTTACCAACCAACAAATCAAAGAGTAAATTGAATATGTTTTCAAACAAACAATGTGCTGATGCTATCCGAATTTTAAGCATGGATGGCGTAGAAGCTGCCAAATCAGGGCACCCAGGTATGCCTATGGGGATGGCAGATATTGCAGAAGTGCTATGGCGTAAGCACTTGGTTCATAACCCTCGCGATCCACACTGGATGAATAGAGATCGCTTTGTTTTGTCAAATGGACATGGTTCGATGTTACTTTACAGCCTACTTCATCTCACAGGTTATGATGTGTCTATTGACGACCTTGCACATTTTCGCCAACTGCATTCCAAGACACCAGGTCACCCAGAAAAAGGATACACGCCGGGTGTAGAGACAACCACGGGCCCGTTAGGGCAAGGCATTGCTAATGCTGTCGGCTTTGCTCTTGCCGAAAAAATGCTTTCAACAGAATTCAACAAACCTGATTTTAATATCATCGATCACTACACCTATTGCTTTGTAGGCGATGGTTGCTTAATGGAGGGAATATCCCATGAAGTCGCCTCGCTTGCAGGAACCTGGCAACTGAGCAAGCTTATTGTATTTTACGACGATAACGGAATATCAATAGACGGTGAAGTGGAAGGCTGGTTCACAGACAACACCCCAAAACGGTTTGAAAGCTATAACTGGCATGTTATTCAAAATGTAGATGGCCATGACGCCACGGCTATTGATAACGCCATAATTGCGGCTAAAAAAGCGTCGAAACCTACGCTCATTTGTTGCAAAACCACTATTGGCCATGGCTCTCCCAACAAAGCGGGTTCCCATTCCTGTCATGGTGCGCCACTAGGCTTAGAGGAGATATCATTAGTCAAACAAGCACTTGGAGTAGACGCCGAACCATTCTCTTTGCCCGATGGAATGTACAACGCTTGGAACGCCAAAGATAAAGGGCTGACATGGCAAACCGATTGGGATCAAAAGCTAAGCCACTATGCGAAACTATATCCGCAGGCCGCCTCTGAACTTCAACGACGATTAAAAGGTACATTGCCAGAGGCGTTTCTTTCAAAGAAAAAAGCACACTTGCAAAACCTTTTATCACACAGAGCCAATATCGCTTCAAGAAAAGCCTCTGAAAGTATGATTAATCAGCTCAAAAGTATCATTCCCGAGCTAATCGGTGGCTCTGCTGACTTAGCGCCTTCTAATCTAACGCAATGGAAAGAGGCGTTACCGTTTTCTCATTCAACTCCCCAAGGCCAGTATTTACACTTCGGTGTAAGGGAGTTTGGCATGGCAGCGATAGCAAACGGGGTGTCAGCTTACGGTATGCATAAAATTTTTGCAGCGACATTCCTAATGTTTATGGAATACGCTAGAAACGCTATTCGCATGTCAGCGTTAATGAAATTGCCCAATATTTTTGTATTTACTCACGATTCAATCGGCCTTGGTGAAGACGGCCCTACTCATCAACCTATAGAACAAATTGCGAACTTACGGGCGACCCCTAACCTTGATACCTGGCGTCCCTGTGATGAAATTGAAACTGCAGTTGCCTGGTACAGTGCGGTAGAACAAACATCACGTCCTAGCGCGTTATGTTTTTCTAGACAGTCCCTTTCCCCCACACCACAAACGACGGCATCCATAGAAAATATAGAGAAAGGTGGTTACATCCTTTCGGATAGCAAAATGCCGCCCTCGTTAATACTTATGTCGAGCGGTTCTGAAGTCCAGCTGGCGTTATCGGTGGCCAGCCAACTATCGAAGGAACAGGGTTTAAACATTCGGGTGGTTTCCATTCCCTGTTTTTCTCGCTTTCAACAGCAACCAAGCAGTTACAGAGACAAGGTCCTTCCCCCTCATATCAGGCACCGCTTTGCAATAGAAGCCGGATGTTCACAGCCATGGTATGAATTTGTAGGGCTGGATGGCCGCGTGTTTGGCATTGATTCGTTTGGCGAATCGGGTAAAGCGGAAGCGCTTTATGAACACTTTGAACTCACTCAAAAGGAGATTTGCAAACAAATATTGAGCGACATAGGTACCCCTAGCCCTTAGCAATAAGCGGAATGCTAATAGCAAAAAACATAATTGTTAGAACGATGTAAACGCTCAATAATCGCCGATACATAAACATAGATACGGAGAACTACTCATGTCTCAATTTTTCGAGTCAGTAGAAAAAATAAAATACGAAGGCCCTAATTCAGAGAACCCTCTTGCATTTAGACATTACAATGAAGACGAAATAATTCTTGGTAAATCTATGAAAGAGCACTTACGGTTTGCTGCGTGCTATTGGCACAACTTCTGTTGGGATGGGGCCGACGTTTTTGGTGCTGGTACATTTGGCCGCCCTTGGTTGAAACCGGGCAATGCCATGGAAAGAGCAAAACAAAAAGCGGATGTTGCATTTGAATTTTTTAGCAAGCTGGGTATTCCTTATTATTGTTTCCACGATGTAGACGTTAGCCCAGAGGGCGCTAACCTGAAAGAGTACACTGAAAACTTCTTAACGATGACAGATGTTCTGGAGCAAAAGCAGGAAGAAACAGGATTATCCTTATTGTGGGGAACCGCGAATCTTTTCAGTAACCCGCGATACGCAGGTGGTGCGGCGACTAGCCCTAACCCTGAAATATTTTCTTATGGTGCCACTCAAGTATTTAACGCAATGAATGCGACAAAACGTTTAGGTGGTGCAAACTATGTACTATGGGGCGGTCGTGAAGGCTATGAAACGCTACTCAATACCGACTTGCGTCAAGAACGAAAGCAGTTGGGACGGTTCATGCAAATGGTTGTGGAGCACAAGCATAAAATTGGTTTTAAGGGGACATTATTAATAGAACCAAAGCCTCAAGAACCCACTAAACATCAATATGACTATGATACCGCAACGGTTTATGGTTTTCTTAAAGAGTTTGGCCTAGAAAATGAATTTGCCGTTAACATTGAAACCAATCACGCCACTTTAGCGGGTCATTCATTCCATCATGAAGTAGCCACCGCTATTTCTTTGGGAATATTCGGCAGTGTAGATGCTAACCGAGGAGACGCGCAGAATGGTTGGGATACGGATCAATTCCCAATTAATGTAGATGAACTATCACTGGTAATGTACGAAATATTAAAGGCAGGTGGTTTCTCAACCGGTGGGTTCAATTTCGACACAAAATTACGCCGCCAAAGTACCGACCAGCTAGACTTATTCCACGGTCACATAGGCGGTATGGATCATCTGGCTATGGCCTTGAAACGCGCTGCTCAATTAGTGGAAAATGACTTCTTGGCAGAAGCCGTTTCATCTCGATACCAGGGCTGGAATACATCACTTGGGAAAGACATTCTAGGCGGTAGTTATTCTCTTGAATCGCTCTCTCAGCAAGCCCTCGGCGATAACCTAAACCCATCTCACACCACGGGTCAACAAGAGTTATTAGAAAATAAAGTTAACCGCATAATTTATGGTTAATTAGTTACCATACATTCGCTTTTATTGAAAAGGGCATGAGTTAATCATGCCCTTTTTCCAAAATGGACGTGATGAAATGTCAAAAAATTAACGCACTCTCCGTCTCATTCTCCACACTGAACCCACCCGATTTAGCCAACCTCGCCTTCATTGAACTCTTGATAGTTTAACGAATAAAAATGTGCGGGCTGTCTCGCACCGGATAAATCCTGACAACAGATCCCCACAAACGCGCCAGTAAAGTTCGCCCCAGCCCCACCCTCTCCGAATTCATCAGATAAGATACTGTAATCAAGATTTACTGCTACCCAATGCCAAGCACTTTCATCAGTTTTGTAAGCTAGGTGAAGTAAGTCATGATCAATATTTGCTTTCAAATACACTTTCCCCGTATCGGGTAGTTTTATTGGCTCTTCTAATAAGTATTCACAATTTGCTCGACCCTGACAGGATGACAATTCTATAACCCGTCCCTTTTCCTCGCTAAAAGTAACGTATAAATAGTAATATTGCTTGCTATTGTAGTAACACACTAACCCAGCCATCTGTTGAAAGTTTTTAGGTGAAAAAGAAAACTCAGTGGTATAACTGAAACGAAACGATTGTTGGCGTCGCGCCAAAAGGCTTTGCTCAAATAAGCTACCTAAACTTTGCTGCCCATGAAGGGTTAGCGCGTGGGTATTGTAGTATAAAACCTCTTTAGGTAAAGGGTAACGTAGCGAATGATAACTATTCGGTAATTTCTGCCGCTTAAAATCTACCTTTTCAATGGAACAAGTATTGTGTGGATGCCTATCTGTTTGGATAATTAATGAAGGGATATTAGCTCCGCTGGCTAACTCTGGCCAACCGTCTTTCCAAGATAGTTTTTGCAGTGCTGTTTCTCGCCCCATTACAGAGCGACCACGGAATGTCAACGGCCGACTACATAAGTGCACTAAGATGCTCTCACCTTCCGGCGTTGTGCATATATCACCATGACCAGAGCGTTTGATAGGTAGGTTAGGCGAGCATTTACTGGATAATAATGGCCTATTTAATGGTAGCTCATAGGGGCCGAAAACAGTTTCCGATCTCGCGATGGTGACGGCATGGTCTTTATCAGTGCCTCCTTCTGCTACGATTAAATAATAGTAGTTACCCTTTTTAAAGATATGAGGTCCTTCCGCCAAGCCTAGCTCTGACCCTTTAAATATTACACTAGGAGATCCAAGTAGCTTACCCGTATTGAGATCAATTTCTTGGCAACTAATCCCACCAAAAAAGCGACCAGCATGATTGCCTCTAACTTTACTCGGCCTGTGATCCCAAATCATGTTTAACCAATAACTTTTACCTGTGTCATCGTGAAACAATGAGGGGTCGAACCCACTGCTATTGATGAACCGAGGAGTAGACCAAGGCCCTGTTATCTTTTCACTCGAAATAAGATAGTTTGGTGTATCTTTAAAGTCTCCCTGAAAGCGACGAGTATTAGTGAACGCCAAATAAAATCGTTCGTTGTGATACGAAAGACAAGGTGCCCAAACGCCACAACTGTCGGGATTACCACGCATGTCTAACAATTCAAGGCTCGCTAATGGTCGCGCCGCTAGTACCCAGTTAACCAAATCTACAGAGTGATAAATGCAGACTCCTGGATACCACTCAAATGTTGATGTTGCCAGGTAATAATCATCCCCTACTCTGACAATGGTAGGGTCGGGATGAAATCCCCGTAAAATTGGATTTTTCATGTGAGTCATACGTTTACGCTCATGTCACAAACTAGAAGGGACTTTAGGTTGAAACTTTTATAAAACGCCAACAATTACGATTACTTACATACTATTAACTAATTTTTACTATCCTATTCTAAGTAACAGAAAATCATATAACCTGTGTACGATAACTGACGTAGCAGACACTAATACCGATATTAAAGGACGCGAGAATTGCAAAAAGACATCGTAAATTGGGGAATTATTTCAACTGCTCGCATAGCAAATACCTTTGCACAGGACGTAAGGCATTGCACTAATTCCAAGTTATACGCGGTAGCATCTAGAAATATTAAAGATGCTAAACATTTTGCCCACAACCACCAAATACCCAATGCGTATGGAAGTTATACGTCGATGCTAGAAGATCCCAACATTGACGCTGTCTACATTGCCACTCCGCATACCCTTCATTGCGAAAATGCAATACTAGCAATGCAGGCCGGCAAACATGTTTTATGTGAAAAACCTGCCACCACATCATTGTCTTTATTAGAGCACATGATTGCCGAAGCTCGCGCGCAAGACCGCTTCTTTATGGAAGCCATGTGGACCTATTTTTTACCTGCCATTCTAAAATCTAAAGCATGGGTAGAATCAGGGGAAATTGGTGAACTATTGCATATAAAAGCCAGCTTTGGCTTCCCTGTTCACTATGAGCCAAAATCTAGGGAGTATGCAAAAGAGCTTGGGGGTGGATGCCTTTTAGACATGGGTATATACCCTATCGCCCTAGATGCGCTTTTCAATATTAGCGAGCCAACAACGGAGTTCGTTAGTCATCATTTAGCCCCTAATGGGGTGGAAGACGATGTAACTTGGATTTACCAACGGGGACAGGTTACATCAACGCTTCATACCAGTTTTAGAAGCCGGCTTAATAATGATGCCTGGCTCATTGGTAGTAAAGGCACCATTAGAATCCCTGATTTTTGGAGTGCAAAAGAATGTTTTCTTTACGACGGGAATTCGCTTGTTGAACACTTTGCTGACGCCCGTGAGGGTAGCGGCTTTGAATTTGAAATAAGTCATGCGAGTGACAAAATTCTTAAAGGTGAAAAAGAGTCTTCTATTGTAAGCCACATGGTTTCGCGCCAACTCCTAAAAAGGCTAAATGATATTAGATTAAATATCGAAGCTAATGGAAAAGATAACAGCTGAATTAAGGTGAATGAATAAATTTATGAATATCTTAGAGCAACTTAAACAAGTCACAACAATAGTCGCAGACAGTGGCGATGTAGACTTGATAAAATCACTATCTCCTATCGATGCTACAACTAATCCTTCGTTAATTCTTCGAGCGGCAAAGCAACCTCAATATAATCACCTCCTTCTCGCGGCGATAGACAGCGCTGAGCCGCAAGCAACGACTGATGATATATGCGATCAGCTAATCGTTAATTTTGGGTGTGAAATATTAAAATATGTACCTGGCCGCGTAAGCAGCGAGGTTGACGCTAGATTATCCTTCGATACACAAGCTTCCATTGAAAAAGGGAGAAAAATCATTTCGCTGTATGAAAAGAGCGGTATAGGGCGAGAAAGGGTGCTAATAAAACTCGCCTCCACATGGCAAGGTATCAAAGCGGCTGAGCAGTTGGAAAAAGAAGGCATAAACTGCAACCTGACACTCCTTTTTTCAATGCCTCAAGCTATTGCGTGTGCAGAAGCTGGCGTAACCCTCATATCTCCATTCGTAGGCCGCATTCTAGACTGGTATAAATCAAAAACCGGGCTTGACTATGAAGGCGCAAATGACCCTGGGGTTAAGTCGGTTACGCAAATCTATCACTACTACAAACGCTATCACTACGCCACCACAGTCATGGGAGCAAGCTTTAGGAATACTGATGAAATTTTACAGCTAGCCGGTTGCGACCTATTGACGGTATCCCCCGCCCTGCTATCGCAGCTAAGTACTATGGAAGGAAAGCTAGACGTCAAGCTTAATGCCGATGCGATTGATAAAAAATCAAAAGCAGAAATTAAGCCACTAACTCATGAAGAATTCCTGTGGCAACACAACGAAGACGCCATGGCAACAGAAAAACTTAGCGAAGGCATACGCAACTTTGCAAAGGATCAGCGCTCCCTTGAAGCGTTAGTGGAAAACCTTCGTGCTTCCTCTAAGTAAGCGTGGGAATATCGGCAAAGTGACTAGTCTAATTTGGACTGCAAATAGATTACTCACAGCCTGCCAATATCACCGAATTTGCTGTTATTGTAAGTGGCGCTACACGCAGCAACGTGTTGATCCCCAGAATATTACTTCCCTTGGGGATCACCGCTACCTCCACAGGCCCTACCTCGCAATGTTCACCAATGCGAATTGAACTGAGTTGGTACTGAGTCACCTTTAGTATTTTACCATTCGCCAGTCTGGCTGCAGAGGTTCTAATGGCAACTCGTTTTTTTCTGTGGGTAAGCGCATCAAAGGTTTCTTGATTTAGGGTGAGCAAGCTTGACCCCGTATCGAGTAAGAATTTTGCTTTTACTCTCGATTCGAGGGTTGCCTCCAGATACAAGGTTCCCCCACCACTTTGCGCGAGGGGGATCTGTTGTTCAATGGCAAATGCGGCGTTAATGAAAACTAGCATCATGCTGATTAAGCTAAACCTAAGAATCTTCACTGCAGAGACACCAAGCTATTAGAGTCTAAAAACACAGCAAATTGGACACCAAGGCGTTAATCCCTTGATTTCAATAGCGTCCCCACCTTTCCTCACTACGCAAAAGCACCAATAATGCGCAACAAAAATGAAAACGCACCAAATTCAGGCGAAAAATAGAATCATCCCCCTCTTTTTATCATCAATTGATAAGATAAAACCGAATATCCTAAAAAACTGATAGCTTATGACTATCATGAATCATCATTGTTTTAAAAATTTTCATTAATACAATATGAAAAGGTACTAATTTGGTGCAAAAAGAGGATTCAGCATGAAATTACGCTATATTTTGGGCACACTACTGATAACTGCCACCCTGCCTCTAGCAGCGCAGGCTGAACAAGTTTCTCATCGAGAGATGGTTGATGTTCAACTGGTCGATTTTTCTGGTAAGCCACCTTTTAAACGTAGAACGGTAAGTGTTCCCGTGAGTGATGTTGCTCAACTGGAAACACTAGGCCAAGAAGCCATTGAATACGTTGAAGTTAAAGAAGTCGTAATGCGTGGCAAACCGCCGTACCGTAGAAAAGTCACTATGATGCCGGTATATGACGTCGCCCAGTTTGAAGTATTGGAAGCGCAAAATACTTCGCAAAAACGGGGGACGCGCCCTCCTTTCAAACGTTTTTAAGCCATCATTTATTACCAACATTGGCTGTTCACTATTGCATGAGTGAACGGCCTCTTAGTAAAAAAGCGACCTCTTCCCCACCGCCTTAACTTCTGTTTACACTTTAACCAACATTTAAGCTAGACTGGAAACGTCGAATGTTGGCAATCCGGCCTTGGTAACTTGAATGAGCAGATTGCGAATAATTGAAAACCACACTTTTACTGGCTTATACACTTGCCCCTAATTAGGCAAAAGGAGTTTCACAATGAAAACTAAAGCAATGGCGTTAGCCCTATTATTATCTGTAGTGGGTTGTTCTGAGAGTAACGAAGACGCAAAAACAGACATGAAAAAAGAAATGGAAAAGGCTGGTGAAGCAACAGCTGAAACCTATGAAGGCGCAAAAGAAAAAACGGCAGACGCGTGGGATGATACTAAAAATGCCACATCAGATGCTTATGAAGATGGTAAAGAAATGACCTCTGATGCCTATGAAGATGGCAAAGATATGGCCTCTGATGCCTATGAAGATGGCAAAGATATGGCCTCTGATGCCTATGAAGATGGCAAAGATATGGCCTCTGATGCCTATGACAAAACCGCGAAAAAAACCGGTGAATGGAAAGACGCAGCAGCCAAAAAAGCCCACGAAGCCTGTGTGGCAATGAAAGAAAAGATGGGCGGCGACGTCAGTGAGTGTGACGATTAAGCGTTGCGTGGTAGCGGTAGGTTAAGCCCCTGCAAAACAGCACAGTAAGCCCAAATGGGGTCAGAGTACTTTTTAATTTACTCTGACCCCATTAATTTTATTGGGTATGAATATGCGGCACTACAGACATCCCCACTCGTAACTGCTCAAGCTGAGGCGACTGATTCTCAATGCGAATGCGTACAGGTATGCGCTGTACTATTTTAGTAAAGTTACCGGTTGCGTTTACAGGCGCAATACTTGAGTAACTCGCTTGGCTTGCGGGGCCGACACTATCTACCGCACCTTCAAAAATGACACCAGGCAAGGCATCAACTTCAATTTTAACAGGTTGCCCCTCACGAATATTCGCAAGCTGCGTTTCACGGTAATTCGCGGTGATATAAATTCCCTTAGCTGGCACAAGTGCAGCTAATGAAGCGCCTCTATTTATAAACTCCCCTACTTCCACTTTTTTCTGGCCAACGATACCGTCAACGGGGGACAGTATTTTCGTATAAGATAGGCTTAATTTGGCACTATCTAAGTTTGCTTTGGCCACATCGAGGGACGCTTTCGCTTGTCTAAGATCGGCTTCCAACACATACTGCTGTGCTTGGTTAAAAGCCAATACGGCTTTACTTTTAGCAAGCGACGCTCGCGCTATGCTTTCATCAGCCTGCGCTTTTTGCTTGGCCTGAACGCTTCCCGCTCCATCCACTGCTAGGTTGTTAAACCGTTTTTTGTCGCGTTCAGCCAACGCAAGCGACGCTAGCTTAGCGTCTACATCCGCCTGGCTCTGATCAATAACGGAAGCATGCTGTGTAAGTGCAGCCTTCGCACGAACAAGGTTAGCTTCAGCCTGCTTTACGTTGGCTTGATGCTGACTAACCGCCAATTTGAAATCTTTATTGTCGAGTTCGAACAATACGTCGCCTTGCTTAACGCGCTGATTTTCCCTCACAAGTACCCGTGAAACTGTGCCTGCCACTCGCGCCCCTATAAAGCTTAAATCTGCGTCTACGTAGGCATCATCTGTAGATTGTTCTGAGCGAGCGGAGTCGGGTTGATTCAAATAAAATATACTACCGAATACGAGTGCTATACACACTAGAGTACCGGAGATTTTCAAAGGGCGAGATAAAGCCATTCGTGTTTCCTTGATTCAAAAAAATTGTACGATTAATGTTTAACGCTTGGTGCAGGAACGAACGTCATGTTCAACACCAAGGGGATCATCAAGCATGCAGCAATAGCAAATAGGTAATAGATGTCTGCAATGCTAAGCGTTAGTGATTGGGAGGCAATTTGGTGCACTAGATTTTGAGGCGTATCATTGTGAGACATAGCCTCATGCCCCACTAAAAGAGTGCTATGAAATTGCCCTCGGGTGACGAGCAAATGACTGATAAGGGAACCGCCTAGTAAGGTACCAATAACGCGAAATGTATTGATAATGCCCGAGAAATAAGGCCCCTCTTTAGGATCGACAACACTAGTCATTAAAAACAGCATTGAAACCACCGCCATAGGCTGTCCTACTGCCTGCAGTATTTGCGCTATATAGAATTCCGTTCTGTGCCACTCTGCACTTACGTGCCCGGCAACAAAGCATGCGGTAGCTACCGTTAACAATCCTAGTGCGAACACTTTTCTAGCATCAACCCACTTTTTATAAAGTAGTAATGCCACCATCGACCCCAAAACTAATTGGGGTAAGCCGATAATAAGTGCTAACGGAATTGACTGATAAACACGATATTGTGCAGCTTTAGACAAAAAGGTCATAGGCAATAGTGTCGCCGACATAAATACCATCAACAGCACAGTAAAAATAAGCGAGCCAAGCCCTAAGTTTTTCCGCTTGAGCAACCGTAAGTCGATAAAAGGCGTTGGATGCGTTAATTCGCAGGCAACGAAGAGGCCGAGTAAAACTAACCCATTGACTACACACAGCGTAATTAATCTTGAATTGAACCAATCAAGCCTTTCACCTTGAGACAAAGCTACAGTGAGTAATGTCAACGACACTATGCCAAAGGCCATACCCAGCCAGTCCCCTTGTGGAAAACGAGCATAATTCACCGGCTCTTTTGGCGCTCCCCAATTGACTAAACCAATGGCGATAATACAAAGGGGAATAACCTGCCAGTAAGTGAACTGCCACATTTGCATACCATCAGTCCATTGCCCACTTAGCCACACTGCAATATTGGGAGAAAAAGTAGCAGTCATTGCATATAACGCCAGCCCATGTAAGCGAATATTCAAAGGTAGAGCTTTAAGGGCCATCATCATTAACAAAGGCACTAAGGCCCCGCTAGCCATTCCTTGAACAAAACGCAATGCGACAAAAAGCGCTAAGTTCTGTACAAACGGCAGGTAAAGGGCAATAGCGGCAATAACAACAACGGCAAAGGTGTGAAAACGTCGTATCGACAAAGTGATAGCGAACCACGTGGCAAAAGGGGTTACCAGAATTTCACCGGCAAGGTAACTGGTGTTTATCCACGATGCGTCATCGGGTGAAAAACCAAGCGCACCTTGAACATCCACCAGCCCCAACGCGCCTACACGGTTGTTGAGCCCCGCCATCATCGCGCTGATGAAAATCCCAACCAATGCGGCTAAAAGTTTAGGAGGTAATAGCACCGCTTGCTGCGAAGGAGATGCGCTCATAGCGCCCCTCCCTCTTCTGGTTCGCGGTGTTGCCATCCACCACCCAAGGTCTTATAAAGTGTCACCAAAGCAACATTAACTCCAGTTTGGCTTTCACTTAACCTTTGTGCCTCTTGTGTTACTTTCTCACTCGCCAAAAGCACATCGAGTTTACTCATGCTTCCTTGCTCATAGCCATATTCTGTATGTTTAAGGGCAAGCGATATTTCATCATAAGCTTCTTGTAACGACAGGTGTTGTGCGTATATCGATTGCAAGTCTGCTAAAGCGTTATCTATTTCATGCCAGGCCTGAAGCACGGTTTTACGATATTTAAGAGCAGCTGCGGTTTGCTTCTCCTCACTCAACTTAAGCCGTTTTTGCAACTTACCACCATTAAACACTGGTAAATAAACCGACGGCCCTACAACAAAAAAGGCCGAATCCCACTCACTTAATTGGTCGCTATTAAACGCTTCAAATCCCGTTCGCCCATTTAGACTAATACTGGGATAAAAATCAGCGTTGGCCACACCCACTGTGGCGGTAGCTTGTTTAAGATGAGCTGAAGCGCTCATAATATCTGGGCGTTGCAGAGCAAGTTCACTATCTAGGTTTAATGGAATACTCTTGGGTACCTGCGGAAGTTGTCCTTTTGATGACAACAACGCATCTAGTGCCTGTGGAGGTTCACCGGTTAACCACGCAAGTTGATTCATAAAGTGATGCACCCGGGCTTTTGCAGGTTCGACTCTAGACTTTAGATGTGCCAGTTTTGCCCGTGACGTTGCCACAGCAGCTTTGCCCACCACGCCGTTATTAAATTGGCTCTGAGTCATAGTAAGGGTTTCTTCGCTAACACCAACCTCACGTGCTAAAAGCGCCAGTTGTTGCTGTGCGCCGCGAAGGTTTAAAAAAGTCGAAACCACGTTGGCGCGAACGAGAACCTGCACTGCCGCCGCGTCGAACACAGAAGCATTTACACCTTGCCTAGCGCCTTCAAAGAGGTAATCCAGTCGCCCCCATAAATCCAACTCCCACGAAATATCTACCCCGCCCAGCCAGTAGCTATTGCCATCAGGTTTTGCGCCAAGCGCCGCAAATTTACTATTGTCACTAATATCTTCCCTATCTACCGACGCGAACGCCGACACTTGTGGGCCTTGCTTAGCATCGACGACACCAAGCTGTGCCCTCATCTGCGCAATACGATTTGCGGCCAAACGCAAATCTAAGTTATTTTGCTCTGCGCGAATCACGAGATCATTTAACTGAACATCATCAAATAGCGACCACCAGTTTGATACGATGTTTTCACTACTGAACGGTAGCCTTTCATCTGCGAGATACTCTGCTTTCCATTCATTGTTGAAGTCAGAAATGGATACTGTTGGCTGAATGGGTGTCAGAGTGCACCCTACAGTAGCTAAAATCGTTAACGATAAGGCTAGCAAACCAATACGATGGCGAATAAATCTGTCTAATGTGTAATGGGTATGCATAACGATTCGCTCTCTCATATTTCAAAATAAACTGTACCGAACTGAGCGGTACACATTATTGGTAAATAAAAACCCCGCGAGTAATAACTACGAAAGCGAGGCTAAAAAATTTGTTAATTGAACTGCACCGAACGGTACGGTACTATAGCGATCAACTTCATGATTGTCAATTTGAAATATAAAAGGATAGGCAATGGGCAAGATCATTCTTACACAAAACGACGCTTCGAAGCGCACGCCAGAGCTATCACCTAAAGCACGCACAGTGCTTAATGCGGCTAAGAAGGTATTTTTGGCTCACGGTTTTTCCGGCGCCACAACAGATATGATCCAGCGTGAAGCAGGCGTTTCTAAATCTACTGTTTATGCCCATTTTGCCAATAAAGAAACCCTGTTTAGCGCCGTGGTTGAAGCAGAATGCGCTTCAAGTTCTCACTCTTTAAGTAGCATTCAATTTATGCCTGGGCAAATTCGCAAAGTACTTTTGGAAGTCGCTCATACTTACCTTGATATAGTGCTTGCCCCCTCTGGTTCAGCCTTAGCTCGTATTGTGATTGCCGAAGTGGAGCGCTTCCCTCAGCTTGGTGATACCTTCTACGCGGCCGGCCCACAGGGTTGCATAGATTTGGTTGCACAATTGATCGAACTTGCCATAGAGCATAAAGAAATTGACGCCAAAGGACGCACCGCAGAAGAATTAGCCAGATTATTCGTCGCCTCAACCCGAAGCGAGCCGCAAATTTATTTGTTAACGCACCCCAATGATCCGCCCTCTACCAAGCGCAAACAGCACTGGTCAGAACTAGTTGTAGATAGCTTCCTAATGGCATACACCTAAAAAATGGGGTCAGAGTACATTCCTGGCCGTGAAATATAACGTTGCCGCATTTTTCGCTGAGCAAATGACAGTTCACGATAAAAGTACTCTGACCCCATTATTTGTTTTGAAAATCTGTGATTTCTCCCTTACGCTATTCTGCAATTACGTGACGTAAAACGAGACTAAAAATGCAACCTCACGATCACTCACCACTTAACGATTTCATCGAATACCCTGAAGAACATATGCTTGCTCGAAGCACTGACTTTTTAAAAGCCATGCAGCGCCGTCATAGTATTCGTCATTTCAGTGATAAACCGGTAGATAAAGCCATTATTGAAAACTGTATTTTAACCGCAGGCACCGCACCTAGCGGCGCCAACCACCAGCCTTGGCATTTTTCTGCCATTCACTCTGCGAGTATAAAAAAGCAAATTCGCGAACAAGCGGAAGCCCACGAACGGGGGTTTTATGATGGGCGCGCTGGACAGCAGTGGTTAAACGACCTAAAACCTTTAGGCACTGATGCCAGCAAACCTTATCTCGAAACAGCCCCATGGCTAATAGCGGTATTCAGCCAAAAATTTGGGGAAACAGATACAGGAGAAAGAACTCAAAACTACTATGTCCATGAATCTGTTGGCATTGCAGTGGGTATGCTTATCACCTCGTTGCACAACGCAGGCTTAGCAACCTTAACGCATACTCCGAAACCGATGAACTTTTTAACTGACGTTTGCCAACGCCCTAGTAATGAGAGAGCCTACATGCTAATTGTGGCCGGTTATCCTGCTAAAGATGCCACCCTTCCCACCCATGCTAAGCAAAAGAAATCACTCAGCGAAATAGCCAGTTTCCTCTAACAAACTAAAAATGGGGTCAGAGTACTTTTTGAACGCGCTATTACGGTTCAATTCATGGAGTTAAAGCTCGACCCTCAAAAGTGTTAAGCCGCCCCCTTTCCCATTCTTTTTTAAGGGTATGGGAAATGTACTCTGACCCCATTATTTCTTTACCCTTTGTTTGGCACAATTAAGTATTTTTCGCCTGTCTTTTTGGCATTGTAAAGGGCTACATTTTCAGGCTGCAGCGCTTCTTCAAGACTAAGTTCCTTGGTGTAAGAAGAGGCAAATGTGGTGTTTATTTCTGCAGCTACTTTTTGGTAAAGCTCACCCACCCGCTTTTTATCAAGCTTGCCCAAAAAGCGCATTAGCAGCCAACCTCCGATACCCCAGGTCATGCCATACGCACGATTTAAAATGGTGGGAGAAAAGTCTAAACCGCCGTAAATATACACCTGTTTATTGCTATCAGAGCCGTACGTATTAAAACCCTTGGCACCTTTACTGCCAGATGCTTCCATCATCGTGAGAATATCGCTAACAAGCTCGCCACCGCCGATGGCGTCAAAAGCTAACGTTGCACCTGTTTTATCAATGGCTTGGTAAAGTTCAGCTTTGAAATTCTCACTACTAGAATCAAGCACAATTTTGGCGCCAATTTCTTTAAGCATATCCACCTGCTTTTGGCTGCGCACAATGTTCACTAACTCCACACCCTCATCTAAGCAAATCTTATTCAGCATTTGGCCTAAGTTAGACGCTGCGGCGGTATGTACTAATGCTTTGTGACCTTCCATTCGCATGGTCTCTACCATACCAAGTGCTGTTAGTGGATTAACAAATGAAGACGCCGCTTGCTGAGCAGTAGTACCTTCCCTATGCGGCAAACAAACTTGCACGGGAACACATGCGTATTCGGTGTAAGCTGCTCCCGTAAGAATAGATACGGTTTTTCCCATCAACGCTTGCGCTTCTGAGCTGTCGCCAGCGGCAACTACGGTTCCAGCACCTTCATTGCCGATAGGTAACGTTTGATCAAGACGTGATTTAATACGAGCTAGCAATGGCTTATGAACTGGCGCAATAAGCGCACCCTTATCAGCGTTAAACGACGCCTTATCTAAACTAGCGGGGCCAAACATTGGCCACATATCAGAAGGATTAATCGGTGAGGCCTCCATACGAACAATAACTTCGTGGGGCTTAGGCTCTGGTACATCAACCTCTTTAAGAGATACTTGCAATTCGCCTTCAGAGGTAATAAGCGTAAAAAGTTGTTTTGATTTTTTCATATCGGTGTTTCCCGCCCTAGTGATAAAACGCTAAATATATTCTTAAGCTAACACGACACCACTATCAGCAATATTTATATTGCGAATATATATGAGTTCCAATGATTTATAATTAAGGCGCTGAGTTAATGGGGTCAGAGTACTTTTCTCACGAGCGTACGCGGCATCTTTTCCTTCCAGCTTTTTCTCACTGTCTATTAGACCAGTTTTAGCGGGTACAGGGTTGTAGATAGTTTTTAAATTGCCCATCTTAGTAAAAAGAAAACTCAAAAAGTAACTCATAAAGGTATGGCTCGTAAACATCGACTAGGCCCCGCTGGCTTTGCACAGCATGTCATTCAACGAGGAAATAATCGCTCTATATGCTTTGCCGATGAAAGCGACTACATTGCATACGCCCATTGGTTAAAGAAGTTTTCGCTGCAATTTGACGTAGCTATTCACGCATGGGTTTTAATGACTAATCATGTGCATTTACTTTGCACGCCTAACTTAGATAATCGTGGCGTCAGCGCGATGATGCAATCATTAGGGCGAATGTATGTAAGGTACTTCAACCATAAGTACAACCGCACCGGCACGTTATGGGAAGGGAGATTTAACTCTAGCTTGGTGAGCAGTGAAGAATATCTGCTTGCGGTTTACCGGTACATTGAACTTAACCCCGTGAGAGCCAATATGGTTTTATCACCAGCAGAATATAAATGGTCAAGCTATCGGATAAATGCATTGGGTATTAAATCAATGCTATGCAGCCCGCACCCTGTTTACTTATCATTGGGGAAAACTGACTTTCGGCGATTAAAAGCTTACCGAACTCTGTTCAAAAACGACGTACCGCAATCGGTCATAGAAAAAATTCAAACCAGCTCACGAAAAGAGTTAGCTTTAGGAAGTAAGAAATTCAAACACCACATAGAACAGCTAACTGGCAGTACATTAAAAAATGAAACACTTGGCCGACCCGCTAGCAATAATAGAATAGCTAAACCTAAATATTCAGATGCTCAATAATGTACTCTGACCCCATTATTTTTCTTCAAACATTGAAAGGAAAGCGTGTAACGATGACATCACCCCATTCACAATTGCTTCAAAATTTATTCGGCTTTACTGCTTTCCGACAAGGCCAACAAGAGGTTGTTGAAGGCCTACTTAACGCACGTTCTACACTAGCGATATTTCCCACTGGTTCTGGAAAGTCGTTGTGTTATCAATATGTTGCTACCCAACTCCCCCACTTAACTTTGGTCATTTCACCTTTATTGGCCTTGATGAAAGACCAGCTTTCGTTTTTACACAGCAAAGGTATTGCAGCAGCCAGCATCGATTCAACTTTAACTGCTGAGCAAAATAAGCAAGTGATGAATGACGTGCGTTCTGGGCGCTGCAAAATTTTAATGGTGTCGGTAGAACGCTTTAAAAACGAGCGTTTTAGACAGTTTATAGAATCGGTTCAAGTGAGCATGTTAGTGGTAGACGAAGCACACTGTATTTCTGAATGGGGCCACAACTTTCGACCCGACTATTTAAAGCTACCGGCCTATCAAAAAGAACTGAACATTCCCTTAGTATTATTGCTAACGGCTACTGCCACTCAAAAAGTAAAGTTAGATATGGCCAGCCGTTTTAATATTGCTCAAGAAAATATTATCCAAACAGGGTTTTATCGACCTAACCTCAATTTAAATGTATTACCTGTAGCAGGTATCAATAAAAACAAAGTATTGCTAGAAGAATTACAACGCCAGCAAGGCGCGGGTATTGTATATGTCACCCTTCAAAACACCGCGCAAGAAGTTGCGCAGTACCTACAACAGAATGGGTACGCCGCACAAGCTTACCACGCAGGTCTACACAATGATGTTAGGCAAAGTATTCAGCAAGATTTTATGGAAAATAGGCTGCAAGTTGTTGTGGCTACCATCGCGTTTGGTATGGGCATAGACAAGTCTGACATTCGCTTTGTTATACATTACGATTTGCCAAAGTCTATCGAGAACTACAGCCAAGAAATCGGTCGAGGCGGGCGAGATGGAGGAACAGCCAACTGCACAGTGCTGGCAAACTTAGACGGTTTGGTGACCATTGAAAATTTTGTGTATGGCGACACACCCGATAAAAGCGCCATTCGGCGGGTGCTAGATGATATTTCAGCGCAAGCGCCTGCGCACTTACAAGCTGCTAATATCAAATCTCCCCCTACCCCAACAAGTAGCAGCGTTTACCAGTGGGAAACGCAAATTAACAGCTTATCGAGTATAAGCAACATTCGGCAGTTACCCTTAAAAACTTTATTGGTACAGTTAGAGTTAGCCAACGTTATTCGCCCCCTGTACGCCTACTTTGCCGAATATAAATTCCGTTTCAATACGGAGCAAGTAGACATCCTTAATTTATTTTCTAAAGAACGAAGAGAATTCTTAGAAGCAGTTTTTACTCATTCAAATATGAAAAAAGTATGGGGAGTAGTAAATTTCGATAGCATCTACGCACAATATGGGGCGGAGCGCTCGAGAGTTGTGGCTGCACTAGAGTATTTACACGAGCATAATCATATTGAGCTAGCGTCGCGCTTAATTACCGATGTGTACAGTGTTGACTATTCACTACTTCAACAAAGTGAATTAGCCGACAAATTGGCGCGCTATTTTGCTGAAAATGAACAAAAAGAGGTTGAGCGAATTGCCGCGCTAATTCAGTTTTTTGAACAAGATAGTTGTTTAAATTTCAACTTATCAGCCTATTTCGATGATAGCCAAGCGCCACGTAAATGCGGCCATTGCAGCGTTTGCGAAGGCAAAGTCGCAAAACTTAGCTATTCAAGCCCCATACCAACACCAGAGAGAGAACAAGTATCTGCAGCAATGGCAGCACTAAGAGCACACCTAGAGGGAAAATTTAATGACCCAATCACGATATCCATCTATTGCCGATTTTTAACCGCCATGACCATGCCTCTCTTTACTCGATTGAAAGTGAAGCAAGTTAAGGGCTATGGAAGTTGTGAACACTGCCGTTATGCAGATGTGAAGCAACTAGTTAGCGAGCTAATCTAGAAATAATGGGGTCAGTGTACTTTTTAATTTACTCTGACCCCATTTTTTGGGTACCATCAATTCCCTTCTAAGGCACTTAAGATGAGTTGTGCACTTTCTTCAGGTGCATCAAGCCATGGCAAGTGACTGGCATTTTTTATTACATGAACCGTGGCATTATTCATTTTCGATGCTAAATATTCAGCATTTTCTATCGTATCCCAAACATCTTTATCACCAACAATAAAGGTCACGTGATGGGGCAGGTTAAACAATGTATTTTGAATAAGAAACGCCTCATTGAACCCGCCAAACTCCACGCAGTTTTCAAGCAGTGAATTAAATGAGCGAGCACTTCCGGGAATAAGTTGAGCATTCACATCATTTTGCCAGTAGATATCAGATAATTGCTCTGGTTTATGCACCAGCATCATGCCATGAAAATCCTTACTTCCCTTTATTGTCGGCTCGCCAATTAGCTTTAACAGTATTTTATTAACGCCCGGTAGGCCCATCATTACGACTTGGGGAGGAATGGCTTCGGTGCCGCCAGCGGGGTGCCCAATCAGCACCAGCTTTTTTACTCGTTGGGGGTAGATGCCTGCAAAATTCACACTGAATAATCCACCCATGGAATGCCCTACTATATGTGCACTATCTAATTTTAGAGCATCCATAAAAGAACGGATGAATGCAGCGCCGTGTTTAGTTAGGTCCACTTCACCATAGATAAAATTATCAGTTAATCCACTTCCAGGGCGATCCAAAATATATATGTGATAGGACTTAGCGAGTTCTTCCATAATGGTATACCACTGAGATGCATAACCGCCTCCTCCGTGGATCAAAATTAGAGGTTCGCCCTCCCCCATTTCGTAATAGTGGACACGCTTAACAGGTCCTTGGGTATTTACAAAATGAGATTGAGGGTCAATGCCAATTTCTTCAAATAATGCATGGCTAGTTTGTATGTAGGCAGCGGTGCTGGTTTCAGTGAATTTTTTGTCTAATGTTAGCCCCCATACAATAAGAATGAGTATCGCTCCCAACACTAGCAAAAGTATTTTAATCCATAGTTTCATGTTAGCTCCTAGCAATTTAGATAAGCCATAAAAGGCACAGCGTACTTTCAAGGAATTAATGTTCTCACTAATCAACCCTCATTAATGTACTCTCATTAAAGTACTCTGACCCCATTTCTCACTTTAATGAAGTAATATCTTGCCCCGAATGATAGTATCTTATTGTCTTATCGACATTAAGCGGTTGTTATTAAAAGGATAAAGGCTGTCAGGAATGAACATATTAATACTGGGAACATCCAATTCTATTTTGAAAAATGGTTATGTTAGTGGCTTGAAAAGAGCACTCCCTAATGCGTCATGGACCAGCTTATCTTCAGGTGCTTCACCAGGCATACAGTTTTCTAAATATGCCAAGATGGACTTCACTAGCTATGATTTAGTGGTGCTGGATTCTGTACCAAATGATGAACAATATGCATTACAAACGCCGGGTTACTCTTATAGCAATCAAAATAAGCGTATTCTGCTTGAAGTCGTTTCAACCATCTCCTCGCAAACCAAACTGATTGTTCTAGGAATTGCGATTCGCGATTTCTTTGCAAAGCCATCCGCTATTTATACTGACAGAGAAAACCTTGCCAATAACATGGGCGCTCAGTTTATCGATTTTTCATCGCTGCTTAAGGTTTATCAATATTTATATGACGACGTGTATTCGAATCACCCCGCACACCCTAAAGATGAAATATCAAATAAAATAGGTTATTACCTAGGTGTGGCTATTAGTCATCACTATGATCACATAACAAACAGAGCTGAGTGTGTAGATTACAGTAAGAACTTTGAGATAGTTTCAACCCATCTTAATGAAGGCGAAATAAGAAACTATAAAAATTCATTAACTGAAGCACAATATCTGGAGTGTGAAAAAGGCCACACTGTGTCGATATCCACACAAAAGAAGTTAATTGGCTTTTTTGTAAACGGGTTTCAAACAAATACGTTCATTCAACTTACGGCCGACAACGGTGCAGTTCTCACCGTTCCGTTACTCTATAAACGAATGGAAAAGGGCTTTCTCAACCTATTTGCTCCCTTAGCGACATTTCAAACAATTAAAACGTTAACGGTGGTTGATCAATATGAGGGGGTTCTTCAATTTAAGCCAAGAATGACAACAGGAAAAAGAGATATCCACACGCCAAAATTGCAATTAGGCAGCTTTATTCATTGGGACAGTGAAGACGAAAGCAACTTAACCGCATATAACAAAGTGAGTAACTCCAATCATTTAGTGCTAAGTGATACTGTAAAAAACAGCGTTACAGATGAAGTATTGAAGGCTATACAAGCTTCATACACACAAAGTTCCGGATTGACCAAAATACGATACTTTTTCAAACTACTCCGTTTTAAACACCGGTTTAAGGTCACTTCACTGAAATAATGGGGTCAGAGTACTTTTTAATTAACTCTGACCCCATTATTCTCAACTTGCCGGCATAGTAAATAGTTGAAATCTATTTTATAGTGAATCTCAGATTAAGCGTGGTTATTGGTTAAGGAAATAATGGACACCGCCAAAAAAGGACAGTTGATTGTTGTGGGCACAGGGATTAGTGTGGCAGGGCAAATGACATTAGCTGCAAAAAGCCACATCGAAAACGCTGACATCGTCTTCATGGGTATCATGAATAAGGTTGGCGAACATGCTGTCAAAAACCTCAACCCTAACAGTATTTCATTGGATGACCTCTACCAAGAGGGTAAATCACGTGCTGTCACTTATGACCAAATGGCCGACCGTATTGTGCAGGCTGTATCTGAAGGACACAAAGTATGCGTGGCATTCTATGGCCACCCCGGCGTTTTCGTCACCCCTTCTCACGAGGCTATTCGCAGGGTAAGAGAGCTTGGTCTTAACGCTCAAATGCTGCCGGGCGTATCAGCGGAAGATTGTTTAATTGCTGACTTAGGCATAGACCCATCGCGCTTTGGCTGTCAGTCTTATGAAGCCACGCAATTTTTGTTTCGCGATTACCGCATCGACCCTTATATGACGCAAATCATATGGCAAATAGGCTTAGCGGGAGAAGCATCGTTAAGCGTGCTAGATGCCACGCACAATCAGCCAGGACTTGTGATGTTGGCAGATATCCTGCGCGAGCATTACCCCGACAATCATGAGCTTATTATCTACGAAGCGGCAACCTTGCCTATCTGCGAGCCCAAAATTCAAAAGATTCTGCTTAGCGAGTTGACGCTCGCCAAACTTACATTGATTTCCACTCTGGTTGTTCCGTCACTAGGCTTGCCAGAGTACCGACAGGACCGTTTAGCCAAGTTAGGTTTAACGGAACAACAAGTGATTAATTATAGAAACCCAAGCATAAACTAACAGGAAATAAAAATGGCAAAATCGATAGTGAACTTCTTAGTAGAATTAGACACAAACAGTAAATTGATGGAAGCGTATAAAAAAGATCCGGTAGGAATTGCTGCCGACTATGGCCTATCGGATGAAGAACTAAAACTGATTGAAAACAAAGATTGGGACGAAGTAGCAAAACGCTTTGACGATACAAGTAAAGCCATTCGTGTTGTTAACTATTAGTTGAAACACTGCAGTCAATGATGCGATGTATCTGCCGTAACATAAATGCCATCTTTTTTCTGGTGGCATTGCACCTGCTCGCCTTTCAGGCGCTAGCAGATACCGCTTCCTATCCCCTCAATTTACTAGACGGGCTAAGAGATCGAATTCGCGAAAACGACTCCTCGGTTGACGACACACTTTCAAAGTTAGAAGACTTCTTTGTCAACAACACCAACGACTTTGAACAGGCGCGCTATTTAAACCTAAAATCCTACCACCACATTCTAAAACAGAATTACCTGGCAGGTTACGAACTCCTTCTAGAGGCTCGTGAGTTTGCAAATGCCAGCAATAACATACTGGCTCTAGCCGAATCCTATCGATTAGAAGGATTAATTTTAGATTTCTCTGGCGAGCACGCGAATGCGTTAGAAGCATTAAACCGCTCTTTGGAACTATACAATAAAGTGCAAAGTTCGAGGGTATTGCTGGTATACAGTGGTATGGGGAATGTCTACATGTCGCTGAAAGACTATGAACAAATGTTGACGTTCGGACAGCAATACCTGTCTACCGCCCAACGTTTTCATAGCCGTCAAGATGAAGGCATTGCGTATTTTTTCCAGGGATACACACAAAAGAGGTTGGGAAACTACCAAGAAGCCAAGGTTAACTTATTACTTGCCGACAACCTGTTAAGCGAGGTTCAGTATCCCTTTATGAGCATTGTTTATAGTGCCATGGCAGACCTTCACATTGCTCAGGGCAATTTAAACGAGGCATTGAAAAAGCTAAATCAAGCAGCCGAAGTAGATCGTCAAGTTGGCTTTCGGTACAACGAAGGCACTTACCTACTTCAACTAGCCGAGATATATAGGCAGAGAGGTGAGAACGAACTCGCTATTGCGGAACTAGAAGCTGGGCTAAATAAAACGGCTATTCAAAACGACAAAGTCGTACTTTTAGACCTGCTAGAACAGTTGATTACTCTCTATGAAGCGGCAGATAATTATCGCATGGCACTCAACTATGCAAAGCAATATAGAGAAGTGTATACACAAAGTTTCAACGAACAACAGTCAAGACTTCTGGCATTGAATCGCGTACGTCTAGCGATATCCGAAAAAGAAGAAACGATAGAATTGCTGGAAAAAGACAACCAGCTAAAAGAACAGCGCAATCTCATTCAACAAAAGCAAAACACCTTCCAACTGTACTTTATCGGATGCGTTATTTTGTCGTTGGTATTAGTTATTGGCCTGTTAATGCGCACTAGGCAACAGCGTAAAGCGCTGGATAATCTTACGCAAGATTTGCAAAAAGCCACCAAAGCTAAGTCTGACTTTCTTGCTCGTATGAGCCATGAAATACGTACGCCATTAAATGCTATTATCGGTCTTACCAAGCTTTCACAGCGTGCTGCAGAAAATCAAGAGCAGCAAACCAACCTTATACAAATAGAAGGGGCATCGCAAACGCTCCTCGCCATCATCAAAGATATTCTAGACTTTTCAAAAATCGAAGCCGGAAAGTTAGATATAGAGTCGACCCAATTTAATTTAGATGCCTTGGTGAATCAGACCATTCGTCTTCATTTAGCCCGCGCGGATGAAAAGCACATAGAGCTCATTCAACACATTGCCAGAGATGTGCCGCATAACTTAGTTGGCGACCCCCTGCGAATTCAACAAGTATTAAGTAATTTGCTAAGTAACGCGTTAAAGTTTACGGAAGATGGGCTAGTTGCCGTGAGCGTGAGATGTACAAAAGAAGAACAAAATATTCAGCTTGAATTTGAAGTCAAAGACACGGGAATAGGCTTGAGTAGTAAACAAAAAGCCAAACTGTTCAAGCCCTTTAACCAAGGTGACGAGTCAATCTCACGTCGCTTCGGTGGTACCGGCTTGGGGCTGGCAATTTGTAAGCAGCTCACCACATTAATGGGTGGAGACATCTGGGTAGAAAGCCAACTAGGAAAAGGCGCAAGTTTTCATTTCACGGTTAATGTGAAGCAAGATCCTGCGCAGCAGATTGTCTCACCTTCTATGCAACTGTCAGCGCTTAAGGTGCTGATTGCTGATGACATCAGTATGTCTCGCGAAGCTATTACCGAAGCCTTATCCATGGCGAATATTCACGCCGACAAAGCCACCGGCGGTAAAGAAGCGGTGACGAGAGTGCGTGAGGCCGTCACCAGTAACCACCCCTATGATGTTCTTATTTTAGACTGGAATATGCCCGATATAGATGGTTTGGAAGTGGCTGCCATCATTAACCAGGAGTTTCCAAATAAACAGCCAAAGGTGATTATGCTTTATGCTTTTGAGTCGCCACATATGCGTGAACAAGCGAACCAACTAGGCATTCACACCTTTATTAAAAAGCCTTTTGGTAGCAGCGACTTAGTCAACAAGCTTCAAGAGCTCTGCCTTACGGTGAAGGGTAATGTAAAAGCAGTAGACACTATTCAGGTCCCCGATCTCACTGGCATAAAAATTCTATTTGCCGAAGATAACGCACTGAATCAGAAGGTAGCACTGGGTTTGTTAACCGATACTCATGCTACCATTAGCGTTGTCAATAATGGGTTAGAGGCGTTAAAGGCGCTACGCGAAGATAGCACATTCGATGTGGTATTGATGGATATTCAGATGCCCATCATGGATGGTTTAACCGCAGCAAAACGCATTCGCGAAGAATTGAAACTCACTCTTCCAATTATTGCGATGACCGCCCACGCTATGCAGCAAGATATAGATAAGAGCCATGCGGCAGGAATGGATGGGCATATCAATAAGCCTGTGGATCCAAATCGATTTTTCGATGTGCTCGTTGAAGTGCTAAACGATCAAAAGTTACATTCAATACCCAGCAACGAAGCGCCATTAGGTTTAGCCTCTTCTGATGCGTTTGTGCCTAATTCCCTTAGCTTTATTGATAAAAAGCAAGCGATGCAGGCATTGCTAAATGATGAATCCCTGTATACAGAATTGACTAACGACTTTGTAGCACTCGGCCCCGAATTACATGCGCTTCGCACTGCCATTGACGAAAAAGATTTCTCGTCAATAATAAGGATTGCACATATTTACACTACAGCGCTTAAATACATCGGGGCTTATGGGTTAGCTGAGCTTGCGAGGTCAATAGAGTTAACCATCCAACAAAACGAACAAGACAAGGTTGAAGGCTTTTTCGTGCAGTTAAATCTATTACATAGCGAGCTCACTAAAATGAACGCAAAATTCGAGCAACAGAGATAGCACCAAACTCATCACCCCACACAAGCAACAAAGCCTAAAGCGTTAGCCTTCCGTTAGAGATAAGCCCCCAAATAACCCCCGCAAAGCCACTGCCAATACCCAGCACTAAACATGCATAATTCAACACCTTCATAGAACCAGTGGTTTTCCTTTTTGCTTTACCACTTTCATTGAATTCTGCATTTTCGTGAAGAAAAGCCATGTTTCTTATCATCAACACGAATAAACCAAAAGCAAATATAGTGTAAGTCACCACCGGCGCCACCCAATCAAGAGTGAGTTCATATGCGGCGGTAATAACCAGCCCCCAAAGTAAAACCCAGGCTATAAGTTCGTTTCGATAGCGCTTCATAGTGCGTTTGCTGTCTTTGTTAGGCAAGTTAGACAGCGCCGTCTTCGACGACCACATGATTACCAATACGGCCATAAATGCACCGATGAGCGACCCTCCCAATATACTTAACGCTTTCAACCAGAAACTGCTTCCCGCTTTGCTTCCCGCCGATACCGACGTTAGGCTGCCTGATACCATAGCAGCGGCAACAGGCCCGCTTGGGGTGATTAACCCCAGCACCACAGCGCTAAAACCAATACTGGGGGCTGTACTGTAAATAGCACTACCTACGTGCTTTAGCATCTCACTTTTCAAAGCAACCCGCGCACGAGAGAGCTTTTTTCGTACGGAGGATTCCGTGAGGTTCAGCAATTGTGCCACCTGTTTGCTGGATTGCTCTTCACGAAGGTAAAGCAGTACTATTTCTCTGCTCTCCTCAGAAAGCTGGTCGATAAATTGTGCAACTAGACGCTTGTGTTGTTCTTGACTAAGTTTTTCATATTGCACGTCGTTGGCAGTCGCCATTTGCGCTAACAGTAAATTGGCTTCATCGGAATCTACACGGGCGTTAACTCTGTTGTCTCTAAGGAAATTCAACGCCGCATATCGCGTGGTTTGCCTGAGCCAAGGCAAAAAACTTTCCGGCTTATTCAATTGCTTCAAATTTTGCCATACACTTACGAACACTTGCTGAGCTATTTCTTCGCTATCATCCACATCTTTCACAATTGCTAGCGCAATGGTACTTACCAAATTCTGTGAACGACGAATAATACGCTCGTAGGCTTGCTGATCGTCCTGTTGAGCCAAGATAATGTCGGCATTCTCGGCGTGTGCTATCTGAGCATTCAACATCCCTATTTCTCCAAAAATGAGCGAATTTGATTCACTAACCATGTCGGTTGGTCGTACATAATGAAATGCCGCGCTTCTGTGCTCATAACCACTTTAGCATTCTTTACATCAACAAATTGTTGTTCATATAAATACTGTGCGTGCTGGTATTGAGCATCATCACTAAAGCCTCCCGATGCGCCCAACATGAGTATAGGGGTTTGGCTGTGTTTAAGAGGCTGCCTGAGATCTCTTGTCATGACTTCATACATGGCATTTCCAGCCGTTGGCGGGTGAGAGTCTTTTGCCATTTCGATGATGCGAGCTTGATCATCAGGCGCTGTGGCTTGAATAAAAATACCGCGTTTTGTTTGCTCTGCCAATTGGTCAGGCTTCATTGCACTAAACATAGCCTTAAATGCTTGGGCTTGCGGCTCAAGTTGGCTTACTTCAGTATCGTTACTACGCGTAAAAACAGGCCCAATAAATGGCAAGCCATCTATTGATACCACTTTCCCAATTATCTCTTCATGCTCTGCAGCTAGGGTTAACGCTATTAACCCTCCCATGCTATGCCCAACGACATGAGGCTTGCTTAGCTTGTTGACTGCAATATAATCGCGAAGCTCCTTTATTAACGTGTCGAAATTAAATCCCCCGTTTTGAGGCGTGCCCCCAAAGCCTTTTATCGCAACAATATGAACATCAAACTGCGAATTAAAATGTTCTGTAATCCCCTCGTAAACCGACGCGTTCGACATCAAACCAGGGATAAAGATAATCGCTTTTTTATTCGTATTACTTGCGTGCTGCTCAACAATAGCAGTGCCAAGATTTGTAATACGCTCATCACTGGGAGTGATCATAGTTTTGGCTTGTAACGCAGTTGGTATTACCACGCCTAAAATCAGCATAAACACAGCAAACTTCTGCCAAAACCCAGTGGACTGAACCAAAGTAGTTCTCTTTAGACCCCGTAATAGCCATTTGCTCACATGTAAGACCCGTTTCATATTCGTATTCCTCTCGTTTATAAAAATGGACAGCAAATCATTTGCTGGACATATAACTAAGAAACACGCCACGAGAAAAGTGTGACAACATTTTTGCTGGTAAGTAGTAAAAGGTATCCGTAATACATGGGGAGTGAATAAAAAATGGGGTCAGAGTACTTTATTCACTCCTTCGCATTTTTACGAAGCGCTTAACAGAGCCTAGGAAAATGAGGGCAGAGTTTATAGCTTTATAAAGTACTCTGACCCCATTATTTGTGGTTACTGGTTAAGAGTAAACTCGAGGGTAATCTTGGTATCAAGCAGTTGCGAAACAGGGCAGTTCTCTTTGGCTTCTTGCGCTATATTGGCAAACTCGTCTTCGCTAATGCCCTCAACGCTGGCGTCTAAGGTAAGTGCCGACTGACTAATTTCATAACCGTCGTCATTTTTATCTAAGCTTATTTTTGCTGTGGTGTTTAATTCACCATCGTCGTAGCCCGCTTCTGACAATGCGAAGGACAATGCCATGGTAAAGCAGCTCGCATGTGCCGCGCCAATGAGCTCTTCAGGGTTAGTTCCTTTCCCTTCTTTAAATCGCGTATTAAATCCGTAAGGCTGATTAGCTAATGCGCCGGTTTCTGTAGAAATACTACCTTTTCCCTCTTTACCTAAAGGCTTATAGGTTGCGCTGCCTGATTTAACTATGCTCATCAATTATCTCCTTGCGTTTTTCGTCCAAACCCTAGATACGGTTTGTATATTAAAAACATATCGATGCAAGTGCTTTGCCGACCTTAAACCTTAGCTAAAGGCCTTATTTTATAAAGGCTACAGACATTTCCCACTCCCCATTACCAGTATCTATCTATAGGTCATACGTGTAGCCTACATAGTCAATTGAAAATTTTACGCGCAATCACCCGAAAACCATTGAAAGCTATTTCACCTTAATCCGTTCTGTATGAGTAAGCCGTATTTTCTAATTAAACGTTACTCTTATAGGTTAATAATGAAATTTATTTTATCTGCATTGTTGTTAAGCGCGCTGCTTGTTGCGCCTGTGGCCAACGCTGACGAGGCTGTTTTAGCGGGTGGGTGCTTCTGGTGTATGGAATCAGACTTTGAAAAATTAGATGGCGTCACCCGTGTTATTTCGGGGTTCACTGGCGGTACTACGCCAAACCCTACTTACAATGGAGATCACAAAGGGCACTATGAAGCAGTAAAAATCACTTATGACGAAAGCAAAGTATCTTACCGACAAATACTCGATCACTATTGGGTGAACATAGACCCTTTCGACGCCCGCGGTCAATTTTGTGATAAAGGCCCAAGCTATTTAAGCGCAATATTTGTGGCCAACGACCAAGAACGAGCAATTGCCGAGGAAACCAAAAATGCCATACAGGCACAATTTCCTAAACAAACCGTGGTAACACCAATACTAAACGCATCCACTTTCTACCCGATTAAGGGTGATGAAATTGGCCACCAAGACTTCTACAAAAAAAGCCCCGTGCGCTACAAATTATACCGCTGGAACTGTGGGCGCGATAAACGCTTAGAAGAAATTTGGGGAGATAAAGCGACTGGCAAATCTTAGCCAGAAAAAATGGGGTCAGAGTACTTTTCGCCAAAGTGCGTCATGAAAAATGTACTCTGACCCCATTTTTTTAGCTTTTTATAGCCGTGATTTAACGGCGGTGATTAGCGCTTGTTTAACCACAGGTTTAACGATATGCCCTTGCATGCCAGCATCTATACAACGTTTTTTATCCGCTTCCATCGCATTGGCAGTCATGGCCAAAATAGGAATATTGTCCCACATTGCGTTTTCACGAATATGCTCGGTAGCCTCTATGCCCCCCATAATCGGCATCTGCATATCCATCAATATCAAATGAGGCTTAAATCCGCTGGACAGAAGCTCTAAGCACTCTTGCCCATTTTCAGCGAACTTAACAATGGTACCCGCCCCCTTCAACATAGAGCCTGCCACTTGCTGGTTAATTGGATTATCTTCAACCACTAGAATAAGGGTTTTAGCCAACAGCTTTTCATCGCCCTCTCCTGACACACTCTCCATAAGGCTAGTAGAGGATGAATTACAAGAAATTACCGTATCGTAGAGCGTAGAGGGCGTAAAGGGCTTATAAAGCAGATCATCAAATAGAACAAGAGAGTGTTCATCAAACCCTTCTCTGTTATGAGAAACAATCACTAAGTGCGTTGCTTCTTTTTGCTCTCGTTGCCAAGACGCCAGCGCATCTCTGTTAATCACATCTAAAATAGCTTCATCAATTAAAATGACTCGGGGCAAACTTTTAGCTGTTTTGTGCGACGCTAATTCTTCAACACTCGTAGCCACGTATGAGGGCCACCCAAGCACTGAACATTGGCGCTTAATACCTGTTTCGACATTCACATTTTGGGTAAATATAATGGCTTGATAAGTCACTACATCCTGTTCGTTAGTGTCTTCTTCTTGCGCCTTAGAGGCTTTTTTCAGCACAACGTTAAAGTGGAATTTGCTGCCTTTGCCTTTTTGGCTAACCACACCAATTTTTCCATCCATCATTTCAACCAACTGTTTGGCTATACTGAGCCCCAGCCCAGTGCCACCAAACTTGCTATTGGTATCTCTACTCGCTTGCGTAAATGCACCAAATACTTGGCTAGCTTGCTCTTCAGTCATACCAATGCCGGTATCTTGAACCTCAAAGCCCAGCTGAACCGTCTCATCATTTTCCGCGAGTAAATCAACGCTTAAGTTTACTTCCCCTCGCGATGTAAACTTTATTGCATTGCTAATCAAGTTGCTGATAATTTGATTCAGCCTGACGGAGTCCCCCACTGCATGTTTAGGGCATTTAGGGTCGACATCAATCCACAACTCTATATGTTTACCGTATGCAGCACGGCTCATCATTTTTCCAACCTGATTGAGCAAACTGTCTAACCGAAACGGCGCCTCAACCATATCTAGCTTTCCGGCTTCTATCTTTGAAAAGTCGAGCACATCATCAATAATTCTACTTAGCAAAGAAAAACTCGTGATGGCTTGTTCAATGTTGTCGTTTATTTTTTTGTAATTACGCTCGCCTTGTGTAATTTGTAGTAAGCCGTAAACACCATTCATCGGTGTGCGGATTTCATGAGACATTCTTGCCAGAAAGTCGGCCTTGGCCTTCTCAGCATTTGTGGCTTTATTCTTTGCCTTTATTGCTAGCTCTTTTTCCAAGTTCAACTGCCTAAGCAGCCTAATTAACAAATACGCTAAGCCAATTAAAAACAACGCCGCCAACACAAACCCAAGCGTAATAAAGTGTTTCGTTCGTTGCATGTATGCCACGACATCAGTGGGCTTTTCCATCACTAGCCAGTAATAAGCGTCTTCAATATCCGTATCTTTTGTATTGCTGTTACTAATCGGAATGATTCCATCGGTATACTTAGATGAAAAATGCGCATCTGGGGCTTGGTTTTCATTGCCATTAAAGCGACTTTCAAAGCCAGGAAACTGCATGCTAACTTGGTTCTCGGGCCTATCTAGCAACCAACCCCATGCAGTATCGTTAGGCGCTGCTAGAAAGAAGCCATCGGGGTTAATTAGCCAATGCGCATTTTGCTTTTGAAGGCTGTCTAAGCGGATAAACACCTGACGAAGGTCAAAGTTGAGCACAATTAAACCCGCGACTTCCCCATTCACACGATACTTGGCTACACTTCTAATCGTGGGGCGGTAAGGAAGTTCTACAACACCCCGCTCTTTGTTTAAATCTAAGGGCGAAATATAAAAGTCTTTTGGCGACTCCACCGCTTCAATAAAATAATACCGATCAGCTTTGTTTTGCAAGTCTTGCGTGTCTCGCCAAATAAGGGCATCAGAGGATTTTTCTGCGCGTAATTGTTCTTGCCCATCTAAGGTAATATAACGAATTTGCTGCAAATTAGGGTAAACATTAAAAAGCGCCGACCAATGAGACGTAAGATAGCTTTTCGCTTTCTCTTCAACTAGTGCGTCGGTTATTAGCGTGCTTTGGCTTTCTTGAATAGCAATTGAACGCGCATCCAAAACGACGTTGTTAATTTGGTTTTGGAAATCCTTACGCAACACATCGAATTGTTGGTCGATTGCGTCGTTACTGAACCGCTTAGTTTCAATCCATAAAATGTTGGCTAATACAGCCAAAATACAGATAAAAATGGCGCAGAAAACAGCAATAACAAGATCGGACTTTGATACTTTTTTGAACACTATGCATCCTTTCGGTTTAACGCAACGACCACACTACGTAGACCAAAGTATAATACCTAACTTACATCTTGCCGTGAATGTATATTTATTTTGTGCAAAAGAAACAAGGATTAGCGAATGTAGGGCAACAAAAAAGGGGTCAGAGTACTTTTTAAAGTAAATTAAAGTACTCTGACCCCATTATTTTTTACTTGGCGAGGTTTAAAGTTGGATAACGTTATCGCCGCTGTCTCTGTCGATCATTTTCACGAATGGATCAACGCCCACGTATGCAGGCCTTTCTTCTACCGTAACGGTAATGGTGTTTTCCCCATTCGTTAGCTTGTGCTTTTGGTTGTAAAGCACTTTAGTGTCACCAGACACATCCTCAGGATCACCGCTAAACAGCGCAATATCAATGTACTCATCTACTTCGCGTTCTGTCTCGCGACCATCGCCTTCTGCTTCAAATTTTGCCGCTGAAACTGTCATGGTGACTTGAATTTTGCCCTCGTTGGTTTCGTCAGTTTCGGCGGATAGCATCTTCAGGTCGTACAGCGTAATGCGTTCAAACAAATCTGCAATAAACTGCTGCTCTTCTTCTGTGGCCTGTGTGTTTAGAGCAGCCTGAAGATCTAACGTAGTTGGATACGGAGCATCACTGAACTTGTAGTCTTCTAAGAAGTTTTTAAGCGCGGTGTTAACCCGCTCTTCACCTAAACGGTCGAGGATTGCCATCATGACAACAGAGCCTTTGCGATAGTGAATGTACTGCTGATTTTCACTTCGCATAAACGGCATTTCCTCAATCAGTTCACTGCCGCGACCACGCAGATACCGGTCGAGTTCGTATTTGAGGAAGCGACGCATTTTCTCTTCACCAAAGCGTTCACGTAGCACCATAATGGCACTGTACTGAGACAGGCTTTCAACGATAATTGATTGGCCCTGTACATTTGCCGCGCCCACCTGATGCCCCCACCATTGGTGAGCAACTTCGTGCGCCGTAACATAGTACACGTAGTCGATATCCTCTGGGTCGCGCAGGTCCGCAATAAACCCTATTTCCTCAGAGTACGGCACAGTATTAGCAAAGCTCTGTGCAAATGAGCGATAGCCTGGAAACTCAATAATCCGCATCTGTCGGTGCTGATAAGGGCCAAACGCGTGAGTGAAATAATCAAGTGAATCTTTCACACTTTTTACCATCACATCCACGTTCCAGTTGTGTTCAGGGTGGTAATACACCTCGATATTCACGCCATTGTGAACGTCCTTTTTAACCTTGTGACGGGCTGAAAGGTAAGAAAAGAAATTTACGATGGGTGCATCCATTTTATAATGGAAATAGCGACGCCCATTGTCTTGCCATTCTTTTTGCAAATAGCCAGGGGCGATAGCTATTTGGTCGCTACTGGTAGACACGGTGGTTTCAAAGTCGATAAAAGTGACACCCTTACCAAAGCCACTTTCGCCGTAGCGAGAAGTATCTTCCAGTTTATTTGCACGAGGGCGCTGTGGTAAATCACGTTTACGTCGCTCGTGTCGGTCTGTTATCAGGTATTGTGCATTAAATCCGAAAGAAGGAAACAACGAGGCGTTATCAATGAAAGTTCCGTTTTCAGCCACCTGAAGGTCGAAATTGCCGTCTTTAAAACCCTTGCTTTCACGCAGTACAGTTAACGTACCATTTCGCGTTTCACCTGGTTGTAATGGTTCATCGAACGACAACCAGGCGGCACGAAGGTTGTCGAACCGCTCGGTAATTTTCGCCCCCGTAACTTCCATATCCCATTGTGTGGTGAATCGCGGTACGGAAATTAAAGTGCGTGAAATCGGCGCATCGAATGGGTTGCTAATGGTAAAGTCAGCTGATGCCTCAATACGACGCGCGGTTGGATAAATGTCTACGCTCGCATTAATGCGAGTGACCACTGGAATGGCGTCATCCTCAAATTGTACGAATTGGCGTTCGTATTCATGTTGCAACTCGAAGGTTTCATCCTGTGTAAGGAAAGTATTCACTACCTTGGTGTTGTAATGAATATAGCCGCCCGTAAGTACAAATACGATAAGGCTAGCAGCCAGCAGTGTCTTTCCAGAGGTGCCCAACTGATAGCTCAATAGCTTGAATCGGTGTTTTAGCGAAACCTCTGGGCCACGCTGCCACATGGCATAACCAATAGTGAAAAGCGCAAGCGATAGCGCGCTCCAATACAGCATGTACCAAGCGAACGGCCCTAGGAACCAGCCCCAGCCATTTAAGTCGGAATACAATACCTGGGGGGCGTCGCTGAAGCTCCACATATTGTGCTCAAGCCCAAGTTCAGCAAACACCAGGCTAACAATAAAATAAGCAACGAACAGTAACATGCCCACAAACTTATTCGGGCTTAATACCTGAATAAAAAATGCCAGCACAGCCAGTAAGGCCCAAGGAACCCAGGACACAAAATAGACGCCAATCAGGTAAGTGCCAAAGTCAAAATTAAAATAGCCTTGAGTGGCCTGGAAAATCACCGTAAAGATAATGCCAATGGCATACAATAAAGCGGTTACAGCCCACATTGCAAGTAGCTTAGACACCCAAAATACAAGGTTAAATGCTGGGGTCGCATCGACGATATCGCCCATACCTGAACCACGCTCGCGCCACACTATTTCACCGCTGTAGTAGGTGATAACAATAAGCATCATCAGCCCGTAGCTGTCACGAATGAACTCCACCATCTTGTACGTTAACGGCCAATCAGGTGTACCGTAAATACCGCCTATAGGCACAAAGAAAACCGCAGTAAGGTTAAACAAGGTGAATATCATCAGTACAAGAAGGGCTGGGCTAAACATCACCTGGCGCATTTCAAAGCCAATACGCGCTAGCAACTTACCAAATTGGCTGCCACTGTGTGCTTTTATGGTGAGGTTCAGCGTTGAAGGCGGGGGAACTTGAGAGGCTTTGGTTGGCTTCTCGTTACGGGCTTTTTGCTGCCAATGCATGTGATAAATACTGCCGACTGTGGCCAATATCAGTGCGCCAATACCTAGCCAGATAAGACGGTTATGTAACAACACTCCTTCCAGCGACACAACTGCGGTGTTCTTATCAAATACCGTCCAATATCGGGTTATCTCTGCATACGTGCGCAGACCAAATGGGTCAAGCAATGCGCCAATGGTACGGTATTCAGGCTCAGACGTTACCACTCCGCTAATAAGGTAAAAAATAAAAATACCCATGGCGACCAGATACGCCGCCATCATAGAACGCAGGCGCTGGGCAATGGCATAAAAAATCATACCCAGTGCCAGCATACTGGGCACGGAGAAGTAGAAAAAGGTTGTTAGATAGAAGCTTAAGTGTGTTGGTCCTATTCGCTCTTGATCTACCCACGGCATTAAAGAGCCCAATAATATAGCGATGGGAACCATGGCAAACACACTGATGCTTATCAAATAAGCGCCTATGAAACGGCCCAAATGGTAAGACAGCGGCGTTATGGGGCGGGTATAGACCAGTTCCCCCATATTGCTTGAGTGATTTCGTGTGGCTGTGCCTGAAACAAAGTTCACCAAGAGGAATAACGCAAAAATCCCCATGATGAGCGTAGTTTGTGTAATAGCAAACGAGCCGTTATAAAGCACATTACCACCACCAATACGCACATTGTCGGTGGTTGTGGCCAGAAAGGGTAGTAAGAAAAACGCCAGCATAGTGACGTAAAACGAAGGTTGGCGAAGGTAATAACGCCATTCAAAAGTTAGGCTATTTAGAAACATCTTTGGTCTCCTTACGCAGCAGTCGCAGCGCGGCTGTTATACAGCGTAGAGAAATAGACGTCTTCAAGGTTAGCGGGCGCCTGCTCAAAGCCTTCAGGCGAAGTGTCTGCCATCACGTGTATAACGTGCTTACCGGCAATGAGGCGAGCAGAGATAATGTTAAGGTGCTGCTCAAGCTCTCGATACTCGTCTTGGCTAACCTGTTTGCGCCAGATACGCCCAGTCAGCTCATGGGTCAAACTGATGGGATTACCTTCCAGTAATATTTTACCCTGCCCTAACACCGCCATTTTCGGGCAAAGCTCTGACACGTCGTCAACAATATGGGTAGAAAGTATGATGACTTTCTCTTCACCCAGGCTAACCAGCAAATTATGGAACCGGTTTCGCTCTTCAGGGTCGAGCCCTGCCGTTGGTTCATCAACGATAATAAGATCAGGGTCGCCCAATAACGCCTGAGCAATACCAAAACGTTGACGCATACCTCCAGAATACCCGCTCACGGCTTTATCTCTGTGTTGCCATAAGTTTGTGTGAACCAATAGGCTTTCTACTGTGTCTTTGCGCTCCGAACTATTATTGATCCCTTTTAGCACCGCTAGGTGATCAAGTAACTTTTCAGCACTAATGCGCGGATAAACACCGAAATCCTGTGGCAAATAACCTAGGCGCTGCCGCAACCCGTTGGGATCTGCCAATACATCAATGTCATCAAACTGAATAGTGCCGGTATCGGGCGTTTGCAAAGTCGCAATAGTTCTCATCAATGACGATTTGCCGGCGCCGTTTGGGCCAAGTAGCCCAAACATTCCCTTGGGAATTGACAAGTTTATTCCGTTAAGGGCTTTAACCCCATTTGGATAGGTTTTGGTAAGGCCGCTTATATTGAGCATGATCATTCCATGGTTTTTTATTATTGAAATTCCAACCTACCCACTATTTTTTGTATTGTTAATATGAAAGTTGTAACAAAGTGCAAAATTTGTTCAACACTTTGCAAATGGAAGCAAGTCAAAAATCGCTAACGAAGTCTTCAATACATTGAAAAATAGAGAAACTGCAGAAACCAACTGTTTTAATGGAATAGAGCGTAAAAATGGGGTCAGAGTACTTTTCGCAAAATCGTAATGTACTCTGACCCCATTTCTTTGTTTTTACTCAAGTAAGACCAGCAAAGACTCTTTCTCGTCATCAGAGATATTCTCTGACTGAATTTTAAGTTTGAGTACCTCTATTGCTGCCTCTCTCGACAATTCAACATCCTGTGTCTGAAGAGCCTGCTCTCCCATACGCCCTTTAATAGCAACGGTCACTTGTTCGGGGTATAAACTTCGTAACATCATATTTTTTTGTTTGGTACTGGCAATGGAAGAATAAAACGAATTCGCAAATAGCTTATCCTTTTCAGATAAAGTAGCGTGCACTTCTGCGTAACAGTGACTCTTCTTTCCTTGCTTATAATACTCCGTAGGGAACGGGTACAACATAATCGAATTTTCATCAAACGGCGATGTTTGTACGTCGTCTAAATACATCGTTTTAATGTTGGCAATTGCTTCATCTCTGCTCCAATGAAAAGGCGGAGATTCAAGTTTCTCGTAAATTTTCTCTAAATCATATTCTTGCTCACAAGCACTATGTTCCCCTTGGTGCTCATGGACTAACCCTAAAGCATGTCCAAATTCATGTAGCACCCAATGCGTAAAAACGCCATCGCCGGAAGGCTTCGACTTTGAAAATCCACCAAGTATCATTGTTGGATTGTGCGCTGCAACTTTCCGTATACCTAGTTGACCTCGATAGGTTGAAAGAGAACTCCCCCTAAAGGAGATCCTTATATTTTCACCAGGATACTCACCCTTGCAATCCTGTGGTTTGCGTCGCGGCCCGAAATCAAACAAGTCCTCTTTGATTGCCTTTGACCATTGCTCTGCTGCCTTTTTAACTCGAACTCGATCGCCCTTGTCGCCATCCAAAAAGCAAACGGTCAAAGGTACATCAGACAGCGCCCACTTTGCAGCCACATCTAACACGTATTTATAGTTGTTTGCATCATCAACATCTTTCGCCCACAGCGCTTCCAACGATTGGTAATTTGAAATACTCAATTGAAAAGGCTTTTCAATTATCAAATCTTCGTTAGTTTGGCTTAGGCAAATTGAAGATAAGCAAATAAATGAAAGATACGGTAACGCGTTCCACCTACTCATTGGTGGCTACACAAAGTAGTAGGATCCAACTCCTTCAATGCTTCGCAGGCCTTCCTAGCTTGGAGCTCAGCTAAGCGCTGGTGGTCTTCAGATTCGCCAGACGCATCGACGATGGCGACTTTCGTTGTTTGATAAGCAATCTGAGCATCGAGAAGCTTCTTTGCTACCTCATCTTTATCTTCCGGAACAAGCCTCGCCACCGCCGCTGTTGACAGTGTCTCTTTGGCTTCACCCAGTATTGCGGCCACTAACTTTGCTCCATCACTAGGTTTATTTGTTTGTATATTGGAAGCTTTCAATTTAATGGGAGAGTAGTGCGTTATTTTATTCTCTGCGTTTAAGTGATGCTGGCTAATAAAAGATAATAGCGACTCTTTTGACATCCCCACTGTCCGAATCCACCCGGACTCTTTGCCCTTTTTAAATTTTAAGGGAGCGTAGAATAAGCCTGGTTTTACCGTACCAAAATTAAACGCCGCAGACGCCAATACAACTGAATCTGGAGTCGAACCAGGGCCAACGAGTTCATAACTGTAAACCAATTCTGTTGAGTTTTTGTTGGTAAGTAGATTCTTAATATCAAGATACTGACTAACAAACTTAAATGCAGACGCATCTTTGGAGAACTCTAATTTACTCTCAAAAATAGAGTAAACCTCACTAACAAAGATCTCATTATCCTTCAGCCTTTGATGAACTTCGTTGTCACGCGTGTCTAAATTGGCAAGAGTAACTTGCGACGAGGTATTGTCTAATTCATCAAGTAAACCGCTTTCCAACGCTTCGTCTTCAAAAACGCCTGTGATACTAGTAATACACTTAAAGTCACTATTCCATTTTGGATATTTATCCTCTTTGTCATAGGTGTATAAGTAAAATTCAGTAGTGCTTACCTTTTGTACTTTCTTCACTTTGGTTAGAGATTCAGTAATTTGATCGATAAACCAATTAACCGCTACTGGTATGAGTGTGCTAGCAACAACGGCGCCTATTCCCTTATCCATAGCGCTATTATTGGAAGTAACCAAACACTGATTGCTAATATAAGTTCTCGTTTCTACAACGGTTAAATCTTGTCGTTTTCCCGTTGCACTGCATGAAATAATCGCAGTAGAGAACATTAAGGTGGCTAACAATTTATTATTAAAAGTAGTTTTCATCATCCTTTCCCATATATTGTTGTTTACTTATAAATTAAATAACAAAAGGGGGACAGCACCGTTTAACATAATTGTACTCGGTCCCTAGTTTGATTTATGTGCTTCGGACTACAGTAAGGCTTTTCACTTCTAGAAAGCCATACAGCTAGTATCCTATAGCCTCAGAACCATAAACCCAATCCATTCTAACTTGTGCGAGTAGTGCTCCAGTGCTGGTCATTGCATCATTGATATAGCCGCAATAATGCTCACATGAACTAACTTCAGCTTCACTTAATCTAAAAACCATCGCACTTTAATCTCAAGCCTTGAAAGTATTGGTTTGTTTACCCGTCTCGATATTGGTTGTGAAAGAATGAAGCAGTTTCTCTCACCAACTTTTCAAAATAGTTTAAATTTCCAATGCTGGAGCGTAAAAATGGGGTCAGAGTACTTTTTGCAAAATCGTAATGTACTCTGACCCCATTTCTTTTTAGAACTTCAGCCGAATGCTTAAGTGAGATGTATTTTTAGAAAGCTTGTGGTGAATAGTTAGGCTAGGGATAAAATAGTGACACAAAAATTTCCAACAACACGTATTATGACGCCAATTTTAATGTGTCGTGGGCTTTCCTCTTATGTCATTTAGCGCTTTAGGCCTATGTGCCGAACTTTTGAACACTGTTGCTGAAAAAGGCTATACCACCGCTACCCCTATTCAAAAGGAAGCTATTCCAGCCATATTAAGCCAGCGAGATGTCATTGCGATTGCGCAAACAGGCACCGGAAAAACGGCCAGCTTTTCCTTACCTATTTTGCATTTATTGGCTACCACGCAAAGACCGCAAGCTCACGGTATAAGGGCGCTAATTATTGTTCCAACTCGGGAGCTTGCAGCGCAGGTTGCCGATAACGTTGATAAATACAGTCAAAACGTGAATGTTCGCTCAACGGCCGTATTTGGTGGTGTACGTATCGAGCCCCAAAAGTTTGCGTTGGAAAAAGGTGTCGACATCCTCATTGCAACACCTGGGCGCTTGGTCGATTTATATGAGCAAGGTGCAATTAACTTCGAGAATCTCGAAATACTCGTACTAGACGAAGCCGATCGCATGTTGGACTTGGGTTTCATCGACCATATTCATCACATACAAAGTCTGTTACCAGAAAAACGTCAGACGCTGCTATTTTCGGCTACTTTTTCAAAAGAAATAAAAGCACTCACAACCGCGATGCTACGCAACCCCATGACAATTGAATTAGCCACAGCGCAGGATCACATCGACAACATCACACAAATTTTGCACCCGGTGGACAAGGAGCGAAAACACGAACTACTGATTCACCTGCTTGAAAACCATGATTGGTCTCAAATATTGGTATTCACACGTACCAAACGCGGTGCAGATACATTAAGAAATGATCTTGAAGCAATAGGGATTACTGCAGAATCTATTCACGCCAATAGAACGCAACATGCGCGTACATTGGCATTGAATGGCTTTAGAAGTGGCAGTATAAAAGTGTTGATTGGCACAGACTTAGCCGCCAGAGGCATCGACATTCAACAATTACCATGTGTGATTAACATCGACCTACCCTATGTACCCGAAGACTATATTCACAGAATAGGTCGTACAGGCCGCGCGTCTTCTAAGGGGTTAGCTATCTCACTATTTAGCGATGATGAAGCGAAACAATTGAGGGCTATAGAACGCTTTCTTGGTCGACAATTTAAGAAGACGTTTATTGCTGGCTTTACGCCAAAGCCGATGCCAAAGCCGCCCGTTGTTGAAAAGGAAGATGACTTATACGGAAATTTCGAAGCCGACGATAAAACAAAGCGCAAAGGCAAATCGAAAGGACGTAGAAAACGCCGCTAATAATATACGCTTAAACAATGGGGTCAGAGTACTTTTTGAAATAGGCGAATGTACTCTGACCCCATTTATTTCATTTACACCGCGATTAAAACTAAGCTACTAGCATTCAGCTTTTAGAGCTCACCTGAATCTTGCGAAGCATACTCATTTTTCATAAGCCACGCGTATGCACTGGTAAAAGCAGTCTCTTGAAATTGCTTTAAGCCTGTCTCTGAAAAGGGTACAGCGATTGGGTTTCTGCGTAACGACTCTTTAATATCTGTTGGGCTCATAACAACAACGTTTAACCCTTCAATTAATTCAATAGCCGCCTCTAGTTTGAAACCAATGGCACTGCCCGCAAACTTACCTTTGCTTTGACGCTGGCGGATTATTACCGCATCAATTTTATAGTCGGCTACGAGTTTAGCAAAAGTACTTTGAAAGCTTTTTAGCCCTTTGGCACTGGTATCGGCTAGTGTTAATCGGCGTACACGGCAGTCGGGAAGGTGGAACATACCGTCAACAAGCGATAACAAACTCACAACGGCTTCGTTACCTTTTAAATCTACACCACAAACTTTCATATTCATTCCTATTTACATTTATCATCCATTATAACCTGTTTCGCTGATGATACTTATTAATAGGCATTTTTCTTTACTTAGTCATTGGAAAAAATGGGGTCAGAGTACATTTTGAAAAAATGAAATGTACTCTGACCCCATTAATTTTTGCGGGGTATGCTAGAGTTTATCCTACGATAAAAGCAATTTAGCGCTTCGGGTGAATCGGGTCCACCTTTCTATCCTCTACCAATTCTTCTAATGCCACACCGGGGTCTTCTTCCCCTGCCACGGATGTATCATAGGGGCTAGCCGCTTCGGCTTGCTCATGTGAAACAGGGCTGATGTTTTTGGTGCGTATGTCACCGGGCTCGCTCCTACTTTTTTGATTCTTATCTTTTAAACCACGCATTAATTCCTCCAGATAGGGAACAAACTCCAAAGCGAGTGCTATCAATAATACGGTAACTAAATACCATGTGGGTAAAGGGTCCTCTTTCAGTTCTAACGCGAAGTCGGGAGACATATTACCAACACCAAAAAGTGCAATGAAATGTTCCCAATGTCGCCCCACCACCAGTACTAAGGCAAGCAGCGGGATCATTTCTAAAAAACTATGAACATGCTGTTCGATTGGCCCAACATGGCGCTTGGTTACAGCATAGGATACATCCCACATTGCCGTAGCCTCATGCACAAAAAAGAACAGAATACTGATAGCGATAATTAAGCTGTTGACTTCAAAAACCAGTACCATAAAAAGCGGAATGCCCACTTCGGCGAACATAAGTAAATGGATAAGGGATTCTTTTGCACCGCTAGTGCCGGAAATATTGCTTCGCTTATGACAATACCAGTCAACAATGCCCGCCAGAAACCAGATGGGTATGATGAAATACATCAGGATAATGAGTGTAGGGTCGTCCATAGAAACCAGCCTCTCCTCATAAACATGGCTTACATCACATAACGTGAGCGAAGGAATATGAGGTTATAAACGGGCAACAGACCAAAACAGATTAGCACTTCATTAAAATTTTTTAACCTTTGCGTAGTGAGATTATGAGAAGCGGCGCTTTAAAGCGAAAATAAACTATGCGCCTAACTCGATAGTAGTTGGCCTACCCTGCTTGATAAGTAAGTGCTCGCTTAATGGTAGGTCCAAACAGGTTACGAACGGTAAGCAGGGTCGATTCTATCTAATTTACGCAACATTGCCTGCCAGATAAGATCAACACTTTGGGCCATATAGCGCGGGTTGGAAGCCTGTTGGGCAACATGCTCACAAATATGATCAGCGGGGATAAGTAGTTTCCCGCCTGTTTGCATCATTTCCACCTGAATTTCGCAGGCTTTATTGAGGTAATACATGCGATAGAAGGCCTCGGCAACAGTACGGCCAACGGTTAATAACCCATGGTTGCGTAGAATCATGCTGTTTTTGTCGCCCATAGCGGCCACGATTGCTTCGCGTTCATCGCATTCCAAAGGAATGCCCTGATAGTCGTAATAGGCCACACGATTAAAGAACTCCATACTGGTTTGATTAAGCGGCAGTAGGCCTTCGGCCAGCCCCGATACCGCCATACCCGCCATAGTATGTGTGTGCATTACACAGTGGGCGTCGTGCCGGGCCATATGCAATGCGCTGTGAATAGTAAAGCCCGCTGGATTAACAGAAGCAGGACTGCTATCGGCGTTTTCGCCCTGTACATCCACCATGACCAAATTCGACGCACAAACTTCCTCTGGCAATAAACCGTAACTGTTGAGCAAAAAACGCTTTGCTTCATCGGGCATACGAGCGGAAATATGTGTAAAAATCATATCGCTCCAGCCTTCTAAATCCATCAGCCTATAAGCGGCAGCTAGGTCTTTTCGTAATTCTTGTTCAGCATCGATATCTGCCATCTAAGGGCCCCTAAACTTTGAGAAGTTGGTCAGTACACGCGTTTATGAGACCACATGCAATGACTGATGAAAATACGAAGAATGTTATGTAGAGCATTTAAACGAGACGTATTTTTCAAACAAACGAATAAAAACAAGGTAAGTGCGGCTGAAAAAAGTACTCTGACCCCATTATTCTAACATTTAACTGCTGACGATCATAAACGCATTAGGTCGAGCCGATTCGTAGACGACGAAGTAGGCCTGTTAGCGATGACAATTGAAAAGACCCTCGAAAGAGTGAGCGACTTTGTTGAACGCGAACGCAATTTCACCAATGCAGCCAGCCACGAATTACGCACCCCAGTGACGGTAATTTCAGGTGCGCTTGAAATACTTGAACAAAGTGACTTAGATAATGGTGACAAAAAGGCGCTAGATAGAATGCGGCGTGCCACGCTAGACATGAAAAACATGATTGAAATGTTTTTGTGTTTAGCCCGCGAGACCGACCATGGCTTGTACAGCGAACAGTTTAGCATTGCGCCCTTAGTGTATAAAGCCATTGATCAGCAGCGCTACCTTTTGCGAGGAAAGTCAGTTGATATTGAACTAGACGAAGCGGCCAACCCCAGCATTTTCGGGCATCCACAGGCTTTTTCTATCGCCGTTACAAACCTTGTACGTAACGCGTTCGAACACACCTTAGATAACCAGGGCTCAGTCAGCGTAATAATAAAACACAACGAACTCATTGTTAGTAATCACACAAATAAGCATGTTAGTCAGCAGATAACGTTGGCTAATGAATTCAGTACAACAAACAACGGCCTTGGTTTAGGCATTGTGCAGCGTTTGTGTGAGAAAAATAACTGGGCGTTTTCACTAAGCACGTCTGAAAATCTAGTCGTTGCTAGGTTGTGTTGGTGAGCTAGAAAAAACAGCCAATGCTTTTTTACCAGAACAGTATTAATAAGGTAATTCACTTCGCCAGATGACGGCTAATGTTCCCGTCCAGTTATTGGATCTCTTATTCTTTTCATCGCTGAAACCCTTTAATGAGGTCGAGTTTAAACTCGACCGTAAACGCAGAACTAATTAAAACCAGCTTCTTTTTAAAAATCATCAAATTCGATGACATTAAAATAAGGGTTAACGGCTAAAAAGCGGCATTAAAACCTATAAATGATATAACACCAAAACCTATAGATAAGAATTGCTAATTGGCCAGTATCACGAGTAGTAGTAACTAGAGTTGAAAACATACTTAATAGCCTCTGCAGTGGCTGTTTAGGACTCAAATGAGCGAATAGCGGAAATGAGTATCGAACTCTGAACGTACTAAATATCGAGCCGCAAGTTTTCCTGTATCTCGTCTATCAGAGTTTTTGGTACATCCCATTCCTCAGCAAGCTGACGCCAAGTTGATATGTGCTCAATGGTTGCATCAATAATATCGTCGATCTTTTTCTTGCTAAAAATAGGGCTAAGTTTCTCTAAACGATAGAAATCACTTCGTGTAAATCTATCTCTTTTACCATTTAAGCTCATCCAGTGGCTATTCACCCATTTACTGCCTGGTTTATAGCTATATGCTAAATCATAAGCGGGTGCGAGAGACCATTTGTCTTTTTTTAACATAAAGGCAAAGTTCTTTGAGTGGTCGTCATGATTTCGAGCAATAATATTGAACGTCATACGCTTAAATAGCTGCTCAGCTTCAACAGCAGAAAGCTTCAATTGTCTGGCAATGCCGAATAACTCTTCGTAAGAAAATGCCCCTGGTTTTTTGTAATCGACGTGAGCAAGCCCGTTTAATGTTTGTACGTGTACCTTGTTGTTTTTATTTCGATCAAACCGTTGTGTAATAAAGTGGCGTCGATTGCCTTCATGAAGTAAGCGGCATGGCATCATATCGACACCGCATTTGTTAGCCATTAAATAATAAACAAACTCCATTGCACCATAGCCTAATGGGTCACCGAAGGTTTCTTGATTTTTGTTGTGTTCACTAACGCCGTCAAATTTCATCAAATAATGAGTAAAACCACTTGGCACTTTGGTTTGGCCCGAGCGAACTTGAGTAAAATCTTCATTAAATGCTAATACGGCTTTCGGTCGTGCTCCTCCCGCACTCATGCCAACAGATAATAAAGACATCATTGCCTCCCTATCGTCTTGGCCACTTTGTTTAAGTTCTACTTCAAAATTACCTCGTAAATCTAAGATTTCTTGTGCGATTGAAACGAGGGATTGGATTTCTACTTGCTGTGAAGCATTTAAACTTCGTAACTTTGTAGCTGGCGCATACTCAAGCGCTCCCATGCCTCGCTTTCCCGTATATTGAAGGCGTTGCAGTGGGGTAATGTCACTAGGTGATCGACCTTGACCTGCAACCCATGCGTTGAGAACTGCGTTACCAAAATCATCAGGTAAGGAGTCAGCTATTAAACCCGGTAGGCCTTTAAAGGTGTTGAAATCCAGTTCGGGAAAGCTATAAATGCGATTCGATAATGGCATTTTGATAGGTGACAGCTCGATGCCTTTTTTTATGAAGCCTGGATCATATTCAAATGACCCAAGTCCCTTTTCAGTGTCAAAACTCACTGCACCAACAACATCGTCTTGGTATGTTATTGTAATAACTTCCATTACCATTCTGGTGTTTCCTTATCTTTGTTACTGCGCTGGCCAGAGGCTCTCTGCCTTTTCTTTCCTTGCAGTTTGGCCAGCTGTAAGGGAGAAATTTCCTGTTTAGGGAGGAATAGATCAATCTGCTCCGTGAGGTCTAATGCCATTAATATAGCAATCATGATGTTGAGCTGAACTTTTCCCTTTTCTGCATTTAAAACCGTTTTGCGAGCAATGCCAGCAAGCTCCGCAACTTCAGACTGTGTTAGGTCTCGATTTAGCCGAGCTTGCTTCAATCTATCACCGATCTCTTCTGCTAATGCTGTAGCTGTCACGCTTTTCACTATAAAGTCCTAACTTAGTTACATTATTAGAGGTATACGCACTTAATGTTCTTAATTTAGGACTTTAAAGAAACTCTGTCAAGTTGGCATTTAGAGTGCTATTTTGGTTACATAAAGTGCATTTTTACCTATTAGAGTAACCATTTTGGTGCTTTATACGATATTTAGGAAGCGTTATTCATAACAGAAAAAGATGAGAAAGTTAAACTTCATAAAAGCAGTAAGCCAGCTTATGTCCCTAAAGCAGAACGTGCAAAGCTAGTAGAACAAGCCCAGAGTAAACCGCCTGTGAACGAAAAAAGCACAAAACCAGTCAGCGAATAAATCCCCCCTAATACGCTGCCTCACCATCAAGAGGCACTATCACATACTCTGTCACATACACTAAACTTATAATCGGTCATTCCAATATCTCACCTAATTTTATACTTATGTATTAATTTCCTTGTTGTTAAAATGTTATTTATTAATACTGTTTCGTAACTACAAAGTTTTAAATTTGTTTAATTCTGAATTGGTAAGTACACTCGGTATGTTGCTTGTATTTCAGGGTGACTGTAACCGAAAGGCAGAACATGAAGCAGCTTACCTTATCCGAAATAGGTGAAGTAGATAAATCACATCCCGATATCGCAGCAGATCTGACGTCTTTATCTTCACCCAAAGCCATTTATGGTTTCATTGCTGCTAACTGTGTTAATCGTGCAGAACAGAATAGGCAGCCCTTTACAGTGTTATGTTGCGACAATATGCAAGGAGGCGGAGAGATTTTAAAACAAGGTGTAGAGCTAGTATTGCAACACCACAATAAAGAGGCAGTAGCGTGGGTTTGCTTTGATCAGCATGCGGTGAAAGCGGGCGTAATCAGCAACCTCCAGTCCGATTTTTGTCTTTAAATGGTAATAAATAAAGTATGCGTGAATCTTGGAGATGGTTCGGTCCTAATGACCCGGTAACAATTAGCGAAATCAGACAAACTGGCGCCACAGATATAGTAAGTGCTTTGCACAGTGTTCCTACCGGCGAAGTTTGGCAAGTAGAAGATATAAAAGCGTATAAAGCGCTTATCGAAACCTGTGAACCCCATGAAAGCCCACTTAAATGGACGGTAGTGGAAAGTATTCCCGTGCATGAAGACATTAAACTTGCGAGGCCTGGGCACGAAAAGTATGTCGAAAACTGGATAGTGAGCATGGAAAATTTAGCCAAATGTGGCATTAAGACCATTTGCTATAACTTCATGCCGGTAATTGATTGGACACGCACTGACTTAAATTATCGCCTGTCAAGTGGGGCTTATGCATTGCGCTTTGACCAACCCAAGTTTGCTGCATTCGATTTGTTCATTCTGCAGCGCGAAAACGCTGAAAATGAGTACAGCAAAGAAGAGTTAGTTGAAGCAAAGCGGGTGTTCGAAGAGATGACCGAAGCAGAACGCTCAACCCTGACGAATAACATCATTGCGGGTTTGCCAGGTCGTATGACAGATAGCTACGGCATTGAAGATTTCCGCGCCATGCTGGCAAATTATAAAGATATCGATGCCAACCAACTGCGCAAGAACCTATTTTCCTTTTTAGAAAAAGTACTTCCCAGAGCAGAAGCTGCGGGTATCAAGCTCGCTATTCATCCTGACGATCCGCCGCGTGACATGCTAGGTCTACCTCGTATTGTGTGCACGGCAGATGATTTAAATATTTTATTTGATGCCCAACCAAGCCCGTCAAACGGAATGACCTTGTGCGTTGGAACCTATAGCAGTAGGCCAGACAACAACCTTCCTGAAATGGCTCAGCAATTCGGAGAGCGTATACATTTCTCTCACTTAAGGGGGGTAACACGAGACCCTAAAGAACAGCGTAGCTTTTATGAAGCAAGCCACTTAGATAGTGACGTAGATATGGTGGCGGTAATTGATGCGCTTCTTAAAGAAGAGCAGCGTCGTGCTGAAAATGGTATGTCACAAGATATTTTCATACGCCCCGATCACGGGCATCAAATGATGGACGACATTGGAAAAACTGTGAACCCTGGTTATTCGGGTATAGGTCGCCTCAAAGGCTTGGCTGAAATTCGCGGTGTAATAAGAGCCCTTGCTGCGCGGAGATAGTTTTTTGCACATGTAATTAGCGGTATGGGGCGGTACAAGTGGTATAACAGCATTATCAAAAATAATTAAAAAACTGTTGCCAAGGATATTTCTGTTCGGTTTTACGGTAGGTACGGGAAGTGTTACAGGCTCCTTAAGCCAGTACAGCTAATTTTCACTTGGCCCACTATTCTATTTGTGGGTCATGTAAAAATACAAAACGAGTAAAATGACCGTGAACGTCGCCAGAGACGTCAGTCGCGCATATGATAAGAGGACAATATTTTTTCTTTTTAGCTGGCTAATATTTGGCTATTTTTTGACAAGTAAGAGCGGCTATGACAGCGTAGGATAAACAAACTATAAAAATCTCGTGCCTGATAGCGAAAAAGGGAATTTCAAATGTATCAAAAACTTGCCTGCGTTTTTATCGGCGCTGTAATTACCCTCAGCCTAAGCCTTAGCTTTCACGTAAACGCCAAAGTGCGTGGCGAAGCCGTAGTTACAACAATCACGTCAGAAGTTTTGAATGAGTCGCGAGAACTACTTATTCACTTACCTAATAACTATTCCCGCTATAAAAACACCACCTACCCAGTTTTATATTTGCTAGATGGACAGCGAAATTTTGCCCATACCGTAGGCACGCTTGATCTGCTCAATCAGTCTGGAATGGCGCAAGAAATGATAGTTATTGGTATTACCAACACAGAGCGCACGCGAGATTTCACACCTACCTATGATGAAAGCTACAACCAGTGAGGAATATCTGGTGGTGCCGACAACTTTTTAGACTTTCTAGAAAAAGAACTGAAGCCTTACGTAGAGGCAAACTATCGCACCAATAACTACGGGATCATTTCCGGGCATTCATTAAGCGCCCTTTTTACCTTATACGCACTGCAAGAGCGGCCTGAACTGTTTCAAGCTTACTTCGCATTTAGCCCAAGTTTGTGGTGGCACGAAGAAGTGATATTTCCAGAGGCAAAAGCGTTCTTTGCGTCAGATAACGACCTTAACAAACACCTTTATATCAATATGGGTAACGAAGGCGGGAACATGCTAAGCGCATACGAAAGTTACGTTGAACTACTAAATAGCAGCGAACGAAAAGGGTTTACCTTTGATACCGAACTGGATACATCTGAAAGCCACAACACCACTGCGCTTGCAGGTATGAGCTTGGCGCTTCAAAAGCAGCTAAATTCGTTACGCCCAACAGGTGCGATAATACAGGAAGGCATTCCTGCGGTAGAGCAATACTATAAAGACCTTTCTGCAAAATACGCTTTTGAAGCAAAGCCAGAATATAAAGCCGTAAACCACGCGGGTTATGCGGCGTTAAACAAACAAGACTTTGAATCCGCCATTGAAATTTTTAAGAAAAATGTAACTCGCTTCCCTAACAAATCTGATGCTTACGACAGTCTGGCAGACGGGTATGAAGCTAACGGCGAATTAGCCATAGCGCTTGAAATGAGAGAGAAAGCGCTAGCAATGAGCTATGAAGAAAATGTTGAGAATGGTGCTTATAAAGCGCGGCTGGCTAACTTGCGAAAGAAGATTGCGAAAGGTACAGACGACTAGCTATTGAGTGACTGATTTAGCATATTGCTAGCATTGACCGAATAATAATAGGAACATACGCCGGTATGTTCACTCGTAATGGAATACACATAATGAAAACAAACAAGCTCTTTGCCTCTTTAACACTTTCGCTTTGTTTAGCTTCGTTATTGGGCTGTACAGAGCCTGAAACCCTACCCGCCTCCCCCTCTGCTGCCGCAGAATTAAAAGAAGCTGACCTTTTAAAAACTGGGCTGGCTGAACGCATTCGAATTGAAGGGCAAGAGGTTGATTACCAGTCTTTAGAGCAAAGACAAGCGCATTATGATGTGCCTGGTGTGTCTGCCGCGTTTATGAGAAATGGGCAACTAGCGTGGACCATGCAAAGCGGCGTTAAAGATGTAACCACTGAACTGGTTGTTGATGAAAACACAGTGTTCCAAGCAGGCAGTATTTCTAAACCCGCATTTGCCTCGGTATTAATGAAATACCGCCAAGATAACCCTATTGATTTAGATACCGACGTAAATAACTTGCTTACCAGCTGGCAATTGCCCGAACACGAATGGACTGGGCAAGAGGTTGTTTCATTACGCAGATTATTAAGCCACACGGCTGGCACCACCGTACACGGCTTCCCTGGTTACGCAGCTGGTGAGCCAGTACCTACTTTGCAGCAAGTGTTAGAAGGTGCATTTCCAGCCAATACCGACGCCGTTGTTGTTGATATTAAGCCCAGTACGCAAATGCGTTATTCAGGTGGCGGCACTACGCTTGCTCAACTTACCTTGCAGGACGTAGCTAACGAGCCCCTGCCAGTTATGTCACAACGGCTTTTGTTTACACCTTTAGACATGACGCGCTCTGGCTTCGAACAGCCCATATCGAAAAACCTATCAAACAATATGGCTACGCCATACGACGGTGACGGTGCACCAGTAGAAGGTGGCGCGCATACTTACGCTACGCTTGCAGCAGCAGGCATGTGGAGCACGCCATCAGACATGTTGAAAATGGCAAGCGGCGTTCGTAGCGCGTATTTGGGGCAAAAAACAGATTGGATATCGCAAGCTACTGCACGAGAAATGTTAACCAACAATACGCCAACCAATGAAGCACCTAATGTTGGTATTGGCTTTTTTATCAACATGGATGAAGACGGTAAAACTCTGGGCTTTGGTCACGGCGGCGCAGATGCTGGATTTATGTCGCAGCTATACCTTGAGTTAGATACCGGCAATGGCTACGCCATCATGACTAATGGCAACAATGGCATGCAGTTAATAAGCGAGCTAGAAATACGTTTAAAAGAAGCGTTAGATGTAGGCTACTCGGAAGCTGAGGTTAAGAAGTTAGTACCCATAAGCCAAAAGGAACTAACTAAATATATTGGAACCTATGTGGTGACTACCCCTGTTAATGTTGATGTGGTGCTAGAAAAAACAAGCAATGGCTTTGTGCTTAACGCCTTACCCTACGTTGAAAATGAAGAATATTTTCATGAGGGAAGCGGGCGATTCTTTGCCAAGAATGGTAGTAGTGTTCGTTTTGAAGACGATGCTGAAGGCGTGCAGGCTAAGACGCTTGTTATGGATGGGAATATTCGGGGTGTTAGGGAATAGTCAGCGGTAAAGCTAAGCGTTTCCGAAGTGAGATGCCCTTTTACCGCATCGGTGTAAATAAGGTAATTCACTTTCGCCAGATTGCGGCGAATATTCCCGCGCAGTTATAGGAATTTTTGTTCTTTTCATCGCTGAAACTCTTTAATGAGGTCGAGTTTAAAGGTATTGAAATCCAGTTCGGGAAAGCTATAAATACGATTCGATAATGGCATTTTGATCGGGGACAGCTCGATATCTTTTTTAATGAAGCCTGGATCATATTCAAATGACCCAAGTCCCTTTTCAGTGTCAAAACTCACTGCACCAACAACATCGTCTTGGTATGTTATTGTAATGGCTTCCATTACCATTCTGGTGTTTCCTCATCTTTGTTACTGCGCTGGCCAGAGGCTCTCTGCCTTTTCTTTCCTTGCAGTTTGGCCAGCTGTAAGGGAGAAATTTCTTGTTTAGGAAGAAATAGATCAATCTGCTGCGTGAGGTCTAATGCCATTAATATAGCAATCATGATGTTGAGCTGAACTTTTCCCTTTTCTGCATTTAAAACCGTTTTGCGAGCAATGCCAGCAAGCTCCGCAACTTCTGCTTGTGTTAAGTTTCGATTTAGTCGAGCTTGCTTCAATCTGTCGCCGATCTCTTCTGCTAATGCTGCAGCTGTCACACCTTTCACTATAAAGTGCACTTTTGGTTACGTTAAGTGCCTTTTAACCTATTAGAGTAACCATTTTGGGGCTTTATGTGATCTTTAGGACACATCATTCATAACAGATGAAAGCGATAATCGCAGGTGAGCATAAACATCGCTGCATAATGGGGCAACAAGCTGTTGTCCCTTACTTTGATGGTAACGGGAGAATGGGGAAATTTATCATGAATCTAATGATGGCATCTGGTGGCTACCCTTGGACAATTGTGCCGGTTACGCGGCGAGATGAATATATGCAAGCGTTGGAAGTAGCCAGCGCCAAACAAGATATTGTGCCTTTTACAAAGCTTTTGGCATCACTAGTTTAATCAGTCTTAGTTTAGGGGAAGTGGACATTGCCAGTCTGAGCGATAATGTACTCTGACCCTTAACTCCCTAAATACCGTATTTAAAGTCCTCCATATTCCGCGGCTCATCCCCGTGGGCACGGGGAACACCCTACCCTTTTTTTTCTTTGCCTTTTAGTTTCGGTTCATCCCCGTGGGCACGGGGAACACAATGTAATTCTAAAAACGAAATCCAAATCAAGCGGTTCATCCCCGTGGGCACGGGGAACACTCAAGCGCAGCATCAAGGTTACGCCTAAGACTCGGTTCATCCCCGTGGGCACGGGGAACACGTGATTGAAATAATCAGAGGTTTGATTAGTGCCGGTTCATCCCCGTGGGCACGGGGAACACCAGTTTATCGAGTTCTCGCTGCGTCAAGATGGCGGTTCATCCCCGTGGGCACGGGGAACACAATAGGTGGATTTAATGGGACATTATACCCCACGGTTCATCCCCGTGGGCACGGGGAACACTAATGCCAAGTGTTCGCCATTGCAGTTTATAGCGGTTCATCCCCGTGGGCACGGGGAACACCTTCAATTCCCCAGCGGGAACTCGCACCCACTCGGTTCATCCCCGTGGGCACGGGGAACACTTCAGTGAAAAAGCAGTCTTTGCCTTCGTTTACGGTTCATCCCCGTGGGCACGGGGAACACCCAGCATTATGCCCAACCTCCTGAGCTTTGAACGGTTCATCCCCGTGGGCACGGGGAACACGTGCGCTTATTGGCTCTCGTTATTTTGAAAGCCGGTTCATCCCCGTGGGCACGGGGAACACACAAGTCTGTGCTTGATGAACTGAGGGAGAAACGGTTCATCCCCGTGGGCACGGGGAACACGCCAATTGCCCATTGGTTAGGCGAATGGCGTACGGTTCATCCCCGTGGGCACGGGGAACACCTTACAGGGGACACCTTGATACAATTCACCACCGGTTCATCCCCGTGGGCACGGGGAACACATTAATAAGAACGCCATCTGCGGTATTCAGTCCGGTTCATCCCCGTGGGCACGGGGAACACTTCATCTGCGTGAGTACATCGCTTTCGCTGCGCGGTTCATCCCCGTGGGCACGGGGAACACTTTAAGAATGGCTAATGCTCCCCATCGAAATGCGGTTCATCCCCGTGGGCACGGGGAACACGCAACTTATCGTCCATCAGGTTTTTTCTATCACCGGTTCATCCCCGTGGGCACGGGGAACACGGCTAATTCACGCGCCTGCGCTAAATAGTCGGCGGTTCATCCCCGTGGGCACGGGGAACACGTATAGCCAACCCCATCGGCTTAAATACCTTGCGGTTCATCCCCGTGGGCACGGGGAACACATATCAAAGCCTGGTGATGATATTAGCGGGCACGGTTCATCCCCGTGGGCACGGGGAACACGTACCAAATTATCAAGATAGAGTGTGCCCACCTGGTTCATCCCCGTGGGCACGGGGAACACTTTGAAAACATGGATGATGGGCCAGTCGAGCACGGTTCATCCCCGTGGGCACGGGGAACACACTTCTTGCCCCAAGGGAATGGGCTTACCCACCGGTTCATCCCCGTGGGCACGGGGAACACAATAGTGAAACCGAACGCGCACTCTCTACTGACGGTTCATCCCCGTGGGCACGGGGAACACTACCGTAAGTTCTGGGTAGTCGTCTGCCAGCGCGGTTCATCCCCGTGGGCACGGGGAACACTTACTACTGCGGTCACACCACTATTGAACGCGCGGTTCATCCCCGTGGGCACGGGGAACACATCCACACTAGCGCTCTGGCTGCAGCATTGTCCGGTTCATCCCCGTGGGCACGGGGAACACGAGGAAAATAAACATGTCTATTCAAGAAAACACGGTTCATCCCCGTGGGCACGGGGAACACACTCAATAACGCTTCAACCACGCCTTATATATCGGTTCATCCCCGTGGGCACGGGGAACACAAAGGTTTACGCAAACAAAGCCCTCCAGTTGCCGGTTCATCCCCGTGGGCACGGGGAACACTAGTTCAGATACATGCCAGCTACGAAGAAATGCGGTTCATCCCCGTGGGCACGGGGAACACTGGAAGGCTTCCGCGTGAAGACTTTGACGATCCGGTTCATCCCCGTGGGCACGGGGAACACCCACAGAGAGCCAATGTTATGAAAGCCTCATACGGTTCATCCCCGTGGGCACGGGGAACACTTTGCAGTAGAACGAATAGAAGGAGTGAGCACCGGTTCATCCCCGTGGGCACGGGGAACACCCTAAACGAAAGTGAACACCAGTGGGGAAGACCGGTTCATCCCCGTGGGCACGGGGAACACTCGTGTTGGTAGTGAGTGTTCATGCTGCTGTCCGGTTCATCCCCGTGGGCACGGGGAACACAAAGGACTAAATAAGGTTCAACTTATTGGCAACGGTTCATCCCCGTGGGCACGGGGAACACTGTCCGTAAATTTTGGACAGTTTCGGACAGTGCGGTTCATCCCCGTGGGCACGGGGAACACACATTTGACTAGACTGTCGAAAATCACACGACCGGTTCATCCCCGTGGGCACGGGGAACACATTGTGTTCGTAAATAATGGTATCAATCGAGCCGGTTCATCCCCGTGGGCACGGGGAACACTCATCAGCGTCTTTTTTGTTTAGGGCCCCAAGCGGTTCATCCCCGTGGGCACGGGGAACACAGCAGGAATACCCACAACTCCCTCTAAAATTGCGGTTCATCCCCGTGGGCACGGGGAACACTCTCATTTGTCGTTTGAATCATTAGCCATTTGCGGTTCATCCCCGTGGGCACGGGGAACACTTCTCGTTTAATGATTCCAATTCAGCTTGGTTCGGTTCATCCCCGTGGGCACGGGGAACACCTTTCCTATCCCTGCCAAAATAAACATGAAAACGGTTCATCCCCGTGGGCACGGGGAACACAAATTGCCTTTTTTGGACTCTAAATCCAATGACGGTTCATCCCCGTGGGCACGGGGAACACTCTAATGATAGACAATTGATCTATAAAAGGAATATTGAAAATTAAAAATACACCAACTTTTTAAAGAACAAAGTTAAGAATTTTGGTTAGAATCAAGAGGTAAAAATCGAACTAGCCTTAGTCCATCAACGTCAATTGGTTCTCGTCTATTCTCACCAAAAGTTTGAAATTCAAAGCCAGACTCATTATTGGTAGACCATGCCATTACTACATTCCCTTCATCAGCCAACTCGGTTATATGAAACCAAATCATTTCCCGAACCCGCCTTGAAACATTTCCAACGTATACGCCAGCTCTAACTTCTAACAACCAAACGGCAAGCCGGCCTCTTAGTCTATGAGGCACAGCTTCAGTCACTACAGTTAACATTGCCATAATACTTACCCTGTTCTATGCCCTTCGTTTCCGATATTCGTAGGTTCGGGTATCGCGGGAGGTTGGCTATCCTTAGGGGCCGCTGGAGGAGTAATCTCTCCAGCACTTAGGATTTCTTCAATTAGCGGAATAAGGCGGTTTAATACCTTGGTTTCCCGAAAAATATTACGACACGCAACCCGTACTTCTCTATCAGGACTTCGGGGGTGTTTTGAGGCTATCTTGAATGCTTCCGGTACTACAGACTCGAATTTCACTATATCCGCCATATCATAAACGAAAGACAAAGGCTTACCTGAATGAATAAAACCAATAGCGGGGGCGTATCCAGCCGCTAAAATTGCTGCTTCTGTTACACCATATAAACAAGACGTGGCGGCGCTAATACATTGATTAACGACATCGCCTTTTTCCCAATCTTTGGGGTCGTATTTTCGTCCTCGCCATTCAATACCATACTGCTTCGCAAGCAGTTCATAGGTTTTGCGTACGCGTGCTCCTTCAATTCCGCGCAATTGCTCTATGCTTCGTCGCTCTGGTGCTGGTTCTCCAAATCTCAGTTCGAACATTTTACGAACCACTTTCAATCGCAAGTTTTCATCCAGTGCCAGTTTAGCTTGGTATAACAACTTGTCTGAGCGTGCACCGCCAGGTTGACCAGCAGCATACAGCCTAACCCCAGCTTCCCCAACCCAAATTAACAATGTGCCAACCTGAGCTGCCAGCTTTACTGCCGCATGGGAAACTCGTGTACCTGGTTCAAGCATAATACACACAACCGATCCCACTGGAATATGCATCCGCTCGCCGTGTACCTCATCGATAACCACAAACGCGCCGTCTTTCACATCTATTCGCCCCATACCAACAAAAATCATTGAATTGCGATCTTTAATAGGGATAGGTTTAAGTGGAATGAATGCCATATTTACCCCTTTAATAAAGGATTCTTGGTGGTATTGGCTGCTATCAGTACCTGCATTTGCTGAATAGCTAATTCATTCAGTTTTACAATTCGTTCAGATTGCACCATGCCCTGTTGAATAAAATGGGCATTCATAGATTCCATGTTGGCCAAACAAACAAGCTGGTGAATATTGGCATGATCACGCATATTACCGCTGTGCTTGGGGTTTTCATTGCGCCATTGCTTAGCCGTTACACCAAAAAGTGCAACATTAAGTAAATCAGCTTCGCTGGCGTATACACAGGCTATTTGTTGCTTACTGAGCGTTTCAGGAATAAGGTGTTCCTTGACCGCATCTGTGTGAATCAGGTAATTCACTTTTGCGAGATTGCGTCGAATATCCCAGCCGAGTTTTTCAAATTCTTGTTCTTTTAATCGTTGGAACTCTTTAATCAAATAGAGTTTAAATTCAACTGAAATCCAACTGGCAAATTCAAAGGCAATGTCTTTTTGTGCATAAGTACCGCCATAGCGGCCGGCTTTTGAAATAAGCCCTATGGCGTTGGTTTTCTCTATCCATTGTTTTGGGGTAAGTGTAAAACTATTCAATCCTGCTTCTTTTTTAAACCCGTCGAATTCGACGGGATTAAATTTCGAATTATTGAGTTGCTCCCAGATACCCAAAAACTCGATAGTATTGCGATTTCGTAACCAGTTTCGAATAAGATCGTCGGAACGAGCAGAGTTTTTATACTTTGCAATATCAGTAATGCAAATATACTCCCCTCCCTCATTGGTCATGGTCGCGATTGTTTGTTCAAGTACTTGTAGTTTTGGTTTCATAAACGTCCCTGTTTTGTAGTTTCACGCTCGTTTAATCATCATTAATCCGCAGCCCATTCCTTTGGCTCTGCCAAATCCCTTGGCGTATTGGTTTATGAATTTTAGTGGGTCTTTAACTGTTAACATGCCCTGATAATCAACGCTTGAAAACTGTATTTGATGACGTTTTTTCTGAACCTTGTGCTGGGTATAGCCATCAATGGCTGGTTGGCAATCAAGAGTAATCCCCCATTCATCCAATCTTTTCTCGTTGCTCAACCAGCCAATTGCAGCTTGCTCCATATGCATCTTGAGCTTTTGTGCATCCAATAATTCGTTTTTGACACTATACTTCGCCTGCATCATCACATCATGGCGGCGCTGCTTTCCACCCTCACCTTTTACACAAACGGTAGGGTTAACTCTTAGCTTGAATGACAGCCGCTGCCCCTTGTCTAATTTAGGCTCAAATACTTTTGTTACACTCGAAAAGATAGGTAAATTTGCTTGCGGCTCTGTTTTAGACAAAACGTAAAATTCCGGCATGCCCGTTGCTCCGATTTCTTCACGATAAAGAAATGACCTTTCTGCATCATTTGTAAACAATTGCCAAATTAACTGGTGTGATGCATAAACGCCATTACGTTGAAGCTTTGCTAATTCCTGTGCAGTTTGCGGACTCGATTTCATTGTGACTTTTGATAGATACATCACTTAGCCTCCTGCATTGTTATTTGATGCATAGTCCGCTGTTTGAACTGCCATCTCCCGCGATGAACTGGCTCATCCCAAGGTTGGTAAGACTGCGTGAGTTCACCGTCAAATTCCGTCACAGCACCTTCCCAAAAATAAGTTACAAAGCCGTTAGCACCAAACCAATATTTGTCTGATTGTTCTGAAACAACAGGGGGGAAATCGGTATCTAAAGCTTGCTGCAGTGTCTCAGTTTCAATAGACTTTGGTGAAAGTGGTAAACTAAGAGGGCAAGATTTACGTCCCAAGTAGAGGGGAAATACCGGTTTTTCCAACGCGTCTTTTATGGCTGAAAGAGTTACTTGAGGCTTACCCTTTAACAAAACTGCTACTATCCAAACACCATCACAGCGGTAATCCCGGCTGGATAATACCGTATTCAACTTTGCTTCACTTAACTCGCTCTTGCGGGTGAAATGAGTAACGCCTCTTTTTTCTGATGGCACCTGTGCCGTATGATAATCCCGCAATATTGAACTGGGTACACATTGCTTAACACCAAAAGAAACACTTTGCTGAAGCGCCTCTAGTTTCGTAGCATTATCTCTGGTGACCCCCAATGCAGCACCGAGCAAACCCAACAGTGCTGAACGCGTGGGTGCAATCGCAGTGGCTCTATCGCCTCCCACTGCAGGCACGCCCCAACTCGCCATTGCTCCATAGAGCCGAAAGACTAAATATTCTTTCATTGTTACGCTCCAATTACTTTGCAACGAAATCTAATAATTCGTTTAACGTACCTTCGCCTTTTACAGCGTTAATTGTATAACGCGCATCTGCACATTTGCCGTAAACCGCGTCAAAATTCGCCGCCTGTTTTTCTATTGCGGTAATTGCCGCATCAGCCATATCTTCGTCCTGAACCGGCTTAAGATACGATACTGAAAGTGAACGTGGCTGTTGTTCACCAAGTTCAGCCATGACATAGCTGGCGTAGGCGCGTGAAGCAAAACTGTTTTGCTTGCCTTTGGGAGAAACTTTTACCGCCGCTTCGGTCAGTGCTTTTATAGCGTTATCTGCCAAGGAGGCATTACCGCCAAGGTTTTCGACTAGCTGAGTTTTGTTAATGCAGATATAGCTATAGAACAACGCCGCCGCAAAGTTAGCTTCACCTATGTGGGCTGAGCCAGTGTCTGTTTTACCATCGTTTAAGTCATCAACAGCGGTAAAATAGTCATCTTCCACCAATACCTTGTGAACACTGATTGAATGGGCTACCTGACAAGCGGCTTCTACATTGAACTCTGGGCTGGATGCCAGCATTCTGCCGAATAGGGCAATATCAACCGAAGTGCGGTCTGCTTTTAACAATTTCAATTCATCAGCACTTGGCTCGCGCTGCTCATGGCAAAGCAACTTAGCTAATGCCAATACGGCTTGTTTTTCAGCCGTACTGATATGGGCAAGTTGCTCAATTTCTAATGGCTTGTCTTTTTTAACCTTGCCAAAAACCCCTGCAATAGATGAAGCCCATGTTGTCGCTTGCTTCTCTTTCACGCCACCGGTAACCAAGGTGTTAAATACTTCTTCACCGAGCTTTTTGGTGCGAACGCCGATTCCGCCAATCATGGCTTCTTCGAATAACTCAGACACACGCCAGTTTCTCTTCAAACTTTGTGAACTCACACGTAAACGATCAAACCCGCCCATTTTTGCTGTTTTAGGGCGTCCGAGGTCATCACGGTTTAAGTTTGACGGCGCGTAGGAAGTTAGTAAGTGAAGTTGAATAAATTTGCTCATGTGATTAATCCTTTTTCAAAAAATAGTTATTCAGGCGCTTTTGATTAGTTTGCCTGGTAGTAATCCATTGCCCAGCGTACCGCTATGCGTTTGTCAGCTTGCCTGGGGTAATTTGATGTCAGTTCCTGATTCCAGTTACAGGTATCTTTGGCTAACTGTGCCACTGATGCCTTGCCTTTCAACTGTTTCAAAATTCGCCTGATTCGGCGTAAAAACTCTTCTGGCGTTTGCGCCTGTTGCAATTGAGCGAAACGCATTTCGCTTACCACAGGCTTCTCTCCGTCGCCCTTTTTCCCGGCTAATTTAGCAAAGCTTTGAGCATGATTTTCTGTTATGGAAACGAGTGCTCCAGCAACCATAGCCCAACCAAACATGTTGTGACTCACTTGCTTTTCGTTGCCTTCGGTTATTTCACTACTTAACGAAATCCAAAGAGCCCTAAAGCCCTGTGTTAACAACACCGCGTCAATAGACTCAGCTCTTTTTAGTTCAGCTTTCCAAGCGGTTGGTGCAGCCTGAATACCCTCTTTTTTCAACTCACCCGCACTGGCATACATAGACTTCCACCAGCGGAGCGCTGTTGATACACCACGTTGAATTAGCTCTTTATCCATTAGTTTGTCTCCTTAATCGGCTCAATTTGATGTTCCTTTTCAAAATTTTTGAATGATTTTGAGTACAGCCCTTTTAACAAGCTTTTTCTTGCTGTAACTCGCTTAGCCATCGTCCGTTCAGAACCCAGTTCAGATAGCGCATATTCATCAAATAAGGACAACGCAACATTCCTGAGCGTAGATATCCAATGTTTTGCATCCATTGAACTCAAATACTGAGACTCACTACTCATCAACTGTTGCACAGCGGTAAAAAAATCGGATTGGGTTTGTTGCCAAAAGGCAGCATCGATAAAACTGAAGTCCCCTTTTGCATCACCGGGTTTATCAAACCACGCCGCTTTTATCTGGCTACGACAATGCCATAGGGCATCAGTGGCTATTGACTGAAGCTCTTTGATGTGATCAAGGATATGTTGTTGCTTAGCCGACGGGAACTGATAAAGCGGCATAAATTCTGAATACCATCCACGAGCTTTCATGTTATCCATGTCGTAGCCAAATACCCATAATCTGGCTTGTACCGTTACATCATCTATAATGTCTTCGCTCACCAGACTATTAAAAGAACGAACCACCCTCGCACACATCTGCTGAGTCTTGCCACCATCCGGAGAGCCCGTTAGTGTCAGCACATCCCAAACCTTATAAGTAATTCCTCCAGGCTGGCCTTTGGTCGACAAGTCTTCCTGATCCGGCTTTTTTAAGTCACGCTTATAGGGTGTAAGGGGGTGTGACCACGATCCCGCATAATTTGCACCGTAATTCTGAGTCTTATACAGTTTCACTAATTGGCTACAAGGCTTACCTGTAATTTTGCATTCGCCAGCAACATCTTCGACGATCAGTCTTATGCGTCTTGGCATCGCCCAGAACATATGCAACGGGTGTACATCTTTTTGATAAACTTCGCTTCCCTTCTTTGCACTTACTCGAGTTTTGCCTAACCATGGGAATAATGTGTCGCTGTCAAAATCAGGCTCGGAGTAATTGTCATCTTTTGGAGTTATGTTGAGCCAAAGCCTCTGCCAAAGCGGAGCGAGTTCTTGCTGCGGCATCACGAGAGTTGTTAAAGGGCCGCCACCGCGAAGCCCGGTGCGATTACCCTGCCCACCCGCTGGTGCATTTATTTGGAGAGTAAAAAGCGCCAAAACCGCCATGGGCAAAGACATGGCTTCACCACCCCCTCTTTTAACAAAGTGATCGGTATTCAGCTTTAAGCCATTTCCACCCGGCGCTTCGATGAGTAAACCTGAGATTGAGTTTCGCTTTGCCTCTTCCAAGCTGTCGAAATCCTGCATAAACAGCGGGCCATCACCTGTGGCATTGAATGCATGTTCTACTTTTGAAAAAGCTTGCCGAAGGGCATCTTCTGTTGGTGGTTCAAGATAGTTATCTTCCCATTCAAACTCATCATCAGGCGAGAAACAGGTTTGCAATAGCCCAATCGCAAACTGATAGGCTGCACCCTGAAAATCGGCTCTGGGTAATGCAAAGTCGATGACTTCTGGTTTTGCAATGGCGGTTATCGGCAACGTTTGTTCAGCTATGCTTCCATCTGGTTGTTGCACGTTAAATAACAGCCAAGGATCTTTGAGTAAGTTCATAGCTCTTCCTTGATGTTTTTTTGATAAAAACCAGATACAGGAGAATAACCAAACCGCTCATCCTGCTCTGGTATCCAACATTGTTTAGATTTAAGTACTGGGTATTTCGTTTGTAATTCTTCCAGTTGTGCCTGATATTTTTCCGGCACTGGGCTTAAATTGTCTGCGTACTTATTTTTTGCGAGTTTCAATGTGCTTAGCTGTATTGCATGCTGTTTATGCTCGCACCAAAAAGTAAGATGGTCCTGCTCACTTACCTTTAGTAATACCACCTGCACTTCTTCCCGCTCACTTAGCCGGGTATTAATTTCAATCTCATCTTCTTCCCAGCGCCCTCGGTTCGTTATTTGATATCCCGTTTCCCAGTTGAGCTTTCTGGCAAATGCTTGATTTTCTCTCGCTCGTTCATCGCCGAGAACCTGTTGCTCCTGTGCAATTAAACTAGCAGGGATTTGCTCTCTACCTTCATCGCTATATACCGCTTCGATTAACTGTCTGGCATCCTGTGGCATACGCATGGAGCCTAATTTCAGCAACTCTCTCATGCCCAGCCATAACCTGCCTGCTGATGGGTAGACATAGCTGATATTTCTGAAATCTTTACTTACCCATTCATCACTGGGGTTATCAGTCCAATGTGGTGTATGCACAATTAATTCGGGTTGCCCTCGCTGATCTGATTTATTCGGAGTAAATTTGCCAAACTTATCTCGGGAATGACGATGTAAGCGTCCAGCCCGTTGTATCAAATCATCAATTGGGCAAATATCTGAAATCATCAGGTCACAGTCTGCATCTAAACTTTCCTGGAAAACCTGAGTCGCTATAAGGACTTTACCGGCTCGAGTACCTACTTCAGCATGCTTACCGAATACATTCAGAACTTTTGCTTCAATAAAATTTCTATCATTTAGGGTGAACCGGCTATGAAATAAAATACAATCATCGGGGTTACTCATCTGAACAGACAATACTGAGTATGCGGCTAGAGCATCATCAACAGAATTGCGCACCCAAACTACGCAGTCTCCGCTTTCTGTGGTGTTGATAATGCGCTCAATACAACTCGCTTCATCATGCAGAAAAGTCACCTTTACCGCTCTACTCACTGCTTCCCGACTAGGCATTGTGGCTTCTTGCACTGGATTCACTGTTCCGGGCGCAACTTGAGTGGCAAGAGGAAAATCAGAGAAGCAGGTTTTCTTTGGCAAAATCACTTCGTCCCGTGATGCCGTTTGCCATATTTCTACCAGCTTCTTACGCTGTTTTAGGGGTAATGTGGCCGTTAATAAAATAACACTACCGCCCTGATGCAAATGCAGTTTTAGTAATCCTTCCAGCAGTTCAAACATATATTCGTCTGCCGCATGGACTTCATCAAAAATCAGGACTTTATTATGTAACCCTAAGAGTCTAAGGGATTGATGCCTTTTAGGTAACACCGCCAGCAGTGCCTGATCAATGGTGCCAACACCAACCGGTGCAAGCAGTGCTTTTTTGCGAGAATCGGCAAGCCACCGATGACACTCTGCGAGGGCAGTTTTGTCGTCTGCGTTGTAGTCAGAGTTATCTTTGCCTGAAGTAATGACCGTTTGCTGAAAGAGCGAGTTCATTTCACGAGCACCATGAGCCAACACAATACTGGGCTTTTTTGCCACTGATTCATACATACTTAAGTAATGTTCGGTCACCCGTTTATACATAGCATTGGACGTAGCCATGGTAGGTAGACCAAAATAAAAACCACTAGCCACACCTTTTTGCATAAGCCTATGGGTTAATGTAAGCGCAGCTTCTGTCTTGCCAGCCCCTGTTACGTCTTCAAGTATGAATAGCTGGGGGGTATCTGCGATCTCTACTTTTTCAGCCCAGCTCTGTAATGGTGTAGGTTTAAAACCAAAGCTATTCTCAACAGAAACGAAAGGCGCAACTTTAAATGACCGGATGAGTTGTTTACTCTCAAGTGCTTTCTGGGCTTGTTTTCTAGCATTTTGCCAATAGACGTCTAACGGTATCTCATCTGAAACATAGGGAAAATCGGTTTGATCTGAGCCTATCCAATCACAAAGCACAGCTATACCTGCAATGTGCCAACTGACTTGTCTTAGCTTTGCTAGCCACTCAGAATCATTTAGATACATGACTTCGGTAAATTCAGGTTGGAATAGTGCGATTAGATCTACAGCAAATGCATCTGCGGCAATTAGGTTTTGGCTTTCAGTAAATCCTTCAATGCCCGGCTCATCAAGTTCTACCGGCACACCATGATGTCCCAACATACAATCCATGATGATATTCAATGGCTTTGTTAAATACCGTTGCTGTCTTCTATCTAGTCCATTGCCTTCTGTACATCGTTCACAGATTTGCTTGCGCAGTTTCCGCCAAAACCAAGTGCCCAACCTGTCATGGCGATAACGTGAACCGTCATAACACTTTCGACTATTGGGAAAAATGAGTGACGATGAAGCGTTCGAAAATAACGCTTGAAAAGCAGATGCAAATTTCCCAAGATCATGCATTGCCATGAACATGCTCATCATTGATGTAAACTGCGCTCTAGGGATTCCCAAATAATTGCTTAATTCAGCAGAGAGTTTAGTATCAGCGTAAAGCCACTCATAACACACAGCCGCCACATCCAAACAATGGTAGGGGAGCAAGTGATAGTCTGCCCCATCCTGATTAACGTCTTTTTTAGCTTTACCCCAATATTTAAAATAGGGAGGGAATTCCTTATCCATGCCGTTCCTTTATATTCGAAAAATACTGTTTAAGTACATTTCCATTTTTTTACTTCATCTACAATGAGGTAAATAAAACCAGTAAATTAAGTGTACCGATTGTGCACGCATATATCGGCTAATTACCGAATAGCCATTCTTTTACGTCGCTTTCGTTTACCAGTACGAGCTGTTGCTGTTGAGGTGTTTTGGCTAAAAACTCGGTTCTTACATGCATTTCTTGGAGCAAGTATTGCGCTAACGCGGGTTTTGACTTGATGACTAATTCGCCATTTCTCATCTTATAGTCTTGCTCAATAATAGTTCTTTGTGCTTTTGAGAATCTAGGGTCGGGTTGAATGCGCAAACTGACTTCTGTATTCCAACCTGAGTCATCACTTTCAAAATGTGTCGCCTTGCCCATTAACGTCGGCTCGCCCCGAAAACGACTGAGTACAAAGTCTCTAAACTCACCTCGATATTCACAATAGCCACGTAAATGCCAACGTAGCCCCGTTTTCACGAAGGTATGTGGCTGAATTACTCGCCCTTCCTCCGTCGTTTTGCTAAGCGAAACGTAGTCTACATCTACTCTACGCTTTGATTTTACTGCGCTTACTAATGCTCTCATGATGTTTGGCGAAATTGTTCTTGCCGGTAAACGAAGTTTTGCGTGGGTAATTGAATTTGCGGTCAACACAGTACCTTCGTTCAAGCCATTGAGCCAATCGAGATATTCACTGACGTCGCCAGAAATATACTGCTGTTGAAATGAGTCTTGTGCGAGGTGAGCTTTGGTACTTTTGCAATAGGCGAGGTTTGTAGGACAATAGTCTCTGTAGTGAGTAATATACTTTTTAGCTTGCGTTACACTAATACCAAAGTTATCACACAACTCTCGGCTGTTTATCTGCCCCTGCCAGTAGGCAACTAATTCAATAAACCAAAAGTATTTTGAGGTGCTTTTGTTTTCCATAACAATTTGACCTTCCTTTGCAATTCATTAACATTAAACTAAAGTATAAGAACTGTAAAATAATACTCGCTCAAAAAAAAGGCGAACCAACAGGTTCGCCTTTCAAATCAAACTCTAGCAGCAACGCTGCTAAACCAACAAAAACCTACCCCTCAACATAGCTCTCAATGCTAGGGCAAGAACAGATCAGGTTACGGTCACCATAAACATCATCAATGCGGTTAACCGTTGGCCAGAATTTGTTTCTGTGTACTTCTGGTGCTGGGTACGCCGCTAGCATGCGGTCGTAGCTGCGGTTCCAGTCGCTGTCACAGATGTCAGCTAGCGTGTGTGGTGCGTTGTGTAGCGGGTTGTCTGTGGCATCCCACTCGCCGCTTTCTACTTTGGCAATTTCTTGGCGAATGCTAACCATGGCACTAATGAAGCGGTCTAGTTCATACTTGGCTTCCGACTCTGTTGGCTCAATCATGAGCGTACCCGCTACTGGGAAGCTCATGGTTGGCGCGTGGAAGCCGTAGTCGTTTAGGCGCTTCGCGATATCTAGCTCGGTTACACCGCTTGCTTCTTTAAGCGGGCGAAGGTCAATAATACATTCGTGTGCTACGCGGCCATTGTTGCCTTTATAAAGCACGGGGAAGTGCCCTTCTAGCTGCTTAGCTACATAGTTGGCATTTAGAATTGCTACTTCAGTGGCTTTGCGTAAACCAGCGCTGCCCATCATTTTAATGTACATGTAGCTAATAGGCAGAATAGACGCACTGCCCCATGGTGCGGCTGAAACGGCGCCGCAGTTTTTGCCAGCGGTTTCAATATTCACCACAGTATGGTTTGGTAGGAACGGTGCTAGGTGCGATTTAACACCAATGGGGCCCATACCTGGGCCGCCGCCGCCATGTGGAATACAGAAGGTTTTGTGTAAGTTAAGGTGCGATACGTCTGAACCAATGAAGCCCGGTGATGTAATGCCCACCTGCGCGTTCATGTTAGCGCCGTCCATGTACACTTGGCCGCCGTATTGGTGAACAATGTCGCACATTTCACGTACGGTTTCTTCGTACACGCCGTGGGTAGACGGGTATGTGATCATGGCGCACGATAAGTTCTCGCCCACTTCTTCTGCTTTTTTGCGAAGGTCGTCAAGGTCTACGTTACCGTTAGCATCACAAGCCACTACTACCACTTTAAGGCTAACCATTTGTGCAGACGCAGGGTTAGTACCGTGGGCCGAGCTTGGAATAAGGCACACATTTCTGTGCCCTTCGCCACGGCTTTCGTGGTAACGCTGAATAGCCAATAGGCCAGCGTATTCACCTTGTGCACCTGAGTTAGGCTGCATTGAAAGGTTGTCGTAGCCTGTTACGTTAATGAGCCACTCAGCCAACTCGGCAATCATTTCTTGATAACCTTCGGCTTGGTTTAGTGGTGCAAACGGGTGAAGCTGGCCGAATTCAGCCCAGGTTACTGGGATCATCTCAGCCGTTGCGTTTAGCTTCATGGTGCACGAACCCAATGAAATCATCGAGTGGTTAAGCGCCAAGTCTTTGTTCTCTAGGCTCTTAATATAGCGAAGCATTTCAGTTTCTGAGTGATATTTGTTGAACACTTCATGGGTTAAAATGTCGCTGGTACGAACTAGCGTGTCAGGAATAGACTTAACGCCTTGTGTGGTTACGCTAGCGTCTAAGTCTTCAACCGTTAGGCCGTGCTCTTCACCTAGAAGCACATCGAATAGTGCAATAATGTCTTCACGGGTGGTGGTTTCATCTAACGACACACCTACCGCGCCTTCAAGGTCGGCACGTAAATTTAAGCCCTGTTCGTAAGCCTTGTTTAGTACCGCTTCTTTATCGTCAACCATAATGGTTAAGGTGTCGAAGTAGGTGCTATGTTTAAGTGCTAGCCCTTTTTGGGTTAATCCTGTCGCCAAAATGTCGGCAAAGCGGTGAATACGCTCGGCAATTGTTTTTAAGCCTTGTGGGCCGTGGTACACAGCGTAGAAGCTTGCCATGTTGGCTAGAAGCACCTGCGCGGTACAAATGTTCGAGTTGGCTTTTTCACGGCGAATGTGTTGTTCACGGGTTTGTAGCGCCATACGAAGTGCTGGGCGTCCGCGGGTGTCTTTACTTACACCAATAATACGCCCTGGTAGTGAACGCTTGTAGCTGTCGCGGGTAGCAAAGAATGCCGCGTGGGGGCCGCCGTACCCCATGGGTACACCAAAGCGCTGTGCACTGCCTAGTGCCACATCAGCACCTAGCTCGCCTGGTGATTTAAGCATAACCAAGCTCATTAGGTCTGCCGCTACTGCTACAATGCCTTTTTTCGCTTGTACCGCAGCAATAACATCGCTGATGTCTTTTACTTCGCCTGTGGTGGTAGGGTATTGAAGTAACGCACCGAAAATATCGTGGTCTGCGGCTTCTTCTGCTTCGCCTTTAATGATTTCAAAACCGAACATTTCAGCGCGTGTTTCTACCACGTCTACGGTTTGTGGGTGAACATCATTGGCAATAAAGAACGCATTCGCTTTTTTGTTCTTAGATACACGTTTAGCAAGGCCCATGGCTTCTGCGGCCGCAGTACCTTCATCTAATAACGATGCCGATGCTAGCTCTAGGCCGGTTAGGTCAATGGTCACCTGTTGGAAGTTAAGGATAGCTTCTAAACGGCCTTGAGCAATTTCTGGCTGATAGGGCGTGTACGCGGTATACCAACCTGGGTTTTCTAGCACGTTGCGAAGAATAACGTTGGGTACGTGGGTATCGTAGTAACCCATACCAATGAAAGAACGGTTGATTTTGTTCTTTTGTGCAACAGCTTTAAGTTCATTTAATGCTTCAACTTCTGTCGCCCCTTCACCACATTTTAATGGCTCTGGTAGCGCAATACCTGCCGGTACGGTTTGCTCAATTAAATCGTCTAATGAGCTTGCACCAATGGCAGACAGCATTTCTTCAATTTCACCTTTTCCCGGGCCAATATGACGGCGGATAAAGGTATCTTTTTGCTCTAGTTGAGCCAATGTTGGGGAAGTATTCGACATAACGTTGTTAAGCACTCGTAATGGTTGCCGCAAGGGCGCGTTAAATCTTAAATTTAAAAAGGGGCGCTATACATAGGCCCCTTTTTCAAAATGTACTACATGAAAATGGCGTAACGAATTACTCTTCGTCTATGCTGTTTTCGTAGCCTTCTGCGTCAAGTAGGCCTTCTACTTCTGCCGCATCGTCAGCCTTAATTTTGAATAACCAGCCGTCACCGTAGGGGTCAGAGTTAACCAACTCTGGCGAGTCTTCTAGGTCTTCATTAACTTCAACAACTTCACCTGAAATAGGTGCATAAACGTCAGACGCCGCTTTTACCGATTCAGCAACACAAATATCGTCGCCAGTACTTACGGCATCGCCAACGTCTGGCAGCTCTACAAATACCATGTCGCCAAGTAGGCCTTGAGCGTGCTCAGAAATACCTACAGTGAAAACACCGTCACCATCTGGGCGTACCCATTCGTGCGTGGAGGCATAGCGTAAATCAGTTGGGATGTTGCTCATAATCGTTCCTGTTAATCTTTGTAAACTTAAGAAGTTATTTTATAAAACACTTTTTCCATTGCGAACAAAGGAGGGCTTAACCACTTTTACTGTAACCCACTTTTTGCGCATTTCCACTTCTACTGTTTCACCAACATCACGTGGTACTCGTGCCATGGCAATTGAGTGACCTAGTGTTGGCGAGAAAGTACCTGATGTGATAACGCCTTCGCCGCTTTCTGTTTTCACTTTAAGGCCATGACGAAGCACGCCTTTTTCAGTCATCACCAAGCCTACTAGCTTGTCGGTACCTGCTTCGCGCTGTGCTTCTAGTGCTTTACGCCCTACGAAGTCACGTTCTGCCGGTTCCCATGTAATTGTCCAGCCCATGTTGGCGGCTAGTGGCGATACGGTTTCATCCATATCTTGGCCGTATAAGTTCATACCCGCTTCTAAACGCAGCGTGTCACGTGCACCTAACCCGCAAGGCTGTACTCCAGCATCTAATAAGCCTTGCCAGAAGCTTGCGGCTTGCTCAGTAGGCACCATAATTTCGTAGCCTGCTTCACCGGTATAACCTGTGGTAGCAATGAACAAGTCTTCCGCTTGTACGCCAAAGAATGGCTTCATGCCCGCTACCGCTTCTTTTTGCGCTGCGCTGAACAAGGTGGCGGCTTTTTCTTTTGCGTTAGGGCCTTGTACGGCAATCATGGCGAACTCAGGGCGTTCGGTAATGGTTACGTCAAACCCTTCGGCTTTGCTCATTAACCAGTTCATGTCTTTTTCGCGGGTTGCTGAATTTACCACTAGGCGGTAGTTAGTTTCGTCGAAGTGGTAAACAATAAGGTCGTCTACTACACCGCCTTCTTCATTCAGCATGCCGCTGTACAGCGCTTTGCCTTTGTCTTTTAACTTCGCTACGTCGTTTGCAAGTAGATACTGAAGATAGGCTTTCGCTTGCGCGCCCTTTGCATCAACAATGGTCATGTGAGACACATCGAACATACCCGCGTCTTTGCGCACTGCGTGATGCTCTTCAATTTGTGAACCATAGTTAATGGGCATATCCCAGCCGAAGAAATCGACCATTTTCGCGCCAGCTTCTAGGTGCTTGGCGTGTAAGGCGGTAGTGTTAGACATTCCACTTACTCTTTTTGAATTGAAAGGTAGAAAACGCCATTGAGTATAGTGAGCTACACCTTATGCAACAAATTGGAATTTCTTATCAATACATTTGCATTTATAATGTATACGCTTAACTACATCAGGAATTCAAATCTATATGAAACAGCTTTCGTTAGATAACTTGCGCACCTTTGTTAGCGTTATAGAGCTTGGTGGCTATGCCAAAGCGGGCGACTTTTTAGGTCGTTCTCAACCTGCGATTAGTTTGCAAATTAAAAAGCTTGAGTCGCAATTAGACCGAAAGCTATTTACCAAAGTAGGTCAGCGCCATGTTCCTAGTGCCGACGGTAATTGGCTTTACCCAAAAGCCAAAGAATTGCTAGAGCTTAACGACAATATCTTTAAAAGCCTAACACCTGCCCCATTAAGTGGCCGCTTACGGTTGGGCATTCCTAACGAATTTGCCTCTACCCTTTTACCGGGTTTAATTGGTGAGTTTTCTAAGCGTTATCCCGATGTTTCTCTCGAAGTCACGTCTGCTTTAAGCCGCGATTTACTGCACCCCAGTCAGCGTGATCATTTCGATTTAATATTGGCGCTGGTAAACCCCAATGAAGACACGGAAGGGGAAGTGGTACTTGAAGATGACGTAGTGTGGGTGGGTGATGCTAGCCACCCGCTCGTAGGCGACAGCATTCCTTTAGTACTCGCCCCCGATGGATGCATGTACCGAAGCCGGGTAATAGAAGAACTAAAACAACAAACTTTTGCCTGGAAAATTACTTACACTAACGCCGATTTAGGCGGGCTGGTCGCCGCTATTAAGCAAGGCTTAGGCATTACCGCCCTCGCCCGCTCTAGTTTGCCGCAAAACGTATCGCCCCTTAACCACCCAAAACTCCCTAAATTAGGCAGGGTGAATATCTGCCTATTTAACCAAGACACTCAACACCCGGTTATCAGCAAAACGCTGGCTGAGTTTTTTAAAGCTAGGCTCACTGAATAGCCGTTAGGGCAACTCAGCCAGCCCATGTTTTATGCTTGCAGTGGCATAAGCGTGCCCAACGGGCTAGCTAAACTGTCTGGTGGAGTCGTAAAGTAAGCAGGGCCTTTGTCGGTCATGTACAGGCAATCTTCCAACCGCACGCCGAACTCACCCGGAATATATAACCCGGGTTCGTTAGAAAAACACATGCCTTTGTTCAATGGCGTGGTTTCACCCCTTACGAAGTTCACGCTTTCGTGCCCTTCCATACCTATACCATGGCCGGTTCTGTGGCTTAACCCAGGTAAGGCATAATTTTTGTCATACCCTTTACTTGCGTAGTATTGGCGAACCGCGTCGTCAACACCACCGGCAGGTGCGCCCACTTTAGCGGCGGCAAAAGCAACATTTTGGCCCTCGCGTACGGTATTCCACACGTCTTCCACTTTTTGCGACGCTTTGCCAAATACCAAGGTGCGGCTTATATCACTTTGATACCCGTGCACACTGCATCCGCTATCAAGCAAAATAACAGAGCCTTCTTGAATAACTTGTTTCGCATTGGTGCCGTGGGGGTACGCACTGGCGTCGTTAAACAACGCTAAACACCAGGTGCCACTGCCCCCTAATTTTCGTTGCGCCGCATTCATTAGCCCTTTAACTTGTGCTTGGCTCATGCCCAACTTCAGGTTGTTAAACACATGTTCGTAAGCGCGAAGGGTCACTTCATTAGCTTTGTGCATCAGGGTAAGTTCGGCAGCGGTTTTATACATTCTACAGCCTAAGGTCACAGGCTCTGCGGCAACGATATTCATAGCCGGTAAGGCATTACTGATGCCGGTAACCACAAAATAACGCACACTACTTTCAAAGCCTATGTTGCCCGAACGAATACCCCGTGACTTCAAAATGTTTGCTACTACCTCAAAAGGGCTCTCGTGCTCGTTCCACACCTGAACGTCGTCGCCCACCTTTAAGCTTTCTAGCACGCTGGGCTTTTCAAAAAACGGGGTTACCACGGCAATGTCGCCTTTTTGAGGAATCACTAACGCAGTTAAGCGTTCGCTGCGCCACCACTGTATTCCTGAAAAGTAGTCCATGGCTGCGCCGGGTTCAATTAACAGGGCAGCCATGTTGTGCTGCTTCATAAGTTGCTGCGCCTTTTCTATACGCGCCTTTCGCTCTGCAACAGAAATAGGGTTTACCGAGCCTGTTATATTGCTTAAAGATTCAGTCACATTTTCACCTGAATCACTGCCAGCGGCCATGCCAGCCAATGGCGTCAGCGCCAGACTTGCGCCGGTAAATTTCAAAAAATCACGTTTATTCATGGTTGTTCCCTGTCGTTTTTCATTTATCGTTTTTATAAGTGCTTAAGCCCACATCACCATAGTAGCGGCTACGCCAATAAGCAGAAGGCCAATAATCTCACGTTTCGACACTTTATCGTTTAACCAAAAATGTGCCAGCAGCAAGGTAAGCAATACCTCTATTTGACCGAGTGTTTTTACATAGGCTACATGCTGTAGCGCCATAGCGGTGAACCAACACACAGAGCCCAAACAACTGACGGTACTAATCACCAGTACGGTATGAACATTGGCTTGCATTTGTTTAAGTATGTTGGGTTTACGAATGAAAATGTAGAGGCTAAGGCCTGCGGCTTGAATGCTTACCACCCAAAGTAGCACCCAGGCTGCCGCCTGTTTAAGCGGCAAAGCTAATAGGTGCGAGGCTTCGCGAACAAAGAGCGACGTAAGCGCAAAACACGCGCCGCTGGCCAAACCAATACACAAGGTTTTTGTGCTTAAGCTACGGGTTGCACTCTGTTGAACGCTTTTACCTGCGCTTAATACAAATACCGCCACGCCCCCCAGTACAATCCCTAACCAGCCGATAACACTCAAATAGCTGCCAAAAAACAAAGTCCCTAAAATGCCCGCCACTAAGGCTTCACTTTTTGCCAAGCCTGCACCTATGGCAAAGTTACGCTGCTTAAAAAGCATGACCATAAACGATGTGGCGGCAATTTGGAGAAGCGCTGCCAGTACCACCACCAGCACGAAAGAAAGGGAAAACTGAGGCAATTCTAGCCAGGCTGGCTGAACATTAGCGTGGCTGTCAAAAGATGGTTGAGATATATAGGAAAGCAACAGCAGGTACGCTAATGCAATAGGCGGCGCAAATAAAAAGCGCGACAAGGTTACACCTAAGGTGTCTACCTTATCGCTAAGTTTACTTTGCAGGGCATTGCGTCCGGTTTGGAGAAAAACTGCACCTAAGGTAAATAGCACCCAACTCACTTAGCGTTCCTTCTCTATGTCTTCACTTGTAGGTTGCAATGAGGGCTTACGTCGTTTCCCGCAAGGCCGTTAAAGCCCCATAGCATGCGCCACGAAGGCCTGCTTTACCGTAGTGAGTTTGTCGGTGGCGGCTAGCCCAACTCCACGAATAAGTTTCTTCACAGGGTCGTTACCGTCGAATAAAAACTTAAACCCGTCCATAGCCGCTATCATTTTCACCGCTTCGGTTTTGCGCGCTCGCTCGTAGGGGCGCAAATAACGATGTTGCGCAATGTCTTTTTGACGGTTTAATAATGCAGAGAGTGTGTCGGCTAAGGCCAATGCGTCTTGCATGCCTAAATTGGCTCCCTGCCCCGCCAGTGGATGAATGGTGTGTGCGGCGTCGCCCACTAACACCACCCCATCTTTCGCCCAGCTTCGCGCGTAACGCATGGTTAACGGAAAAGTATGGCGCGAGGTCTGTAAGCTAACGTTACCCAAGGCAGCGTCGCTCGCCACAGTTAGGGCGTGACAGAAATCGTCATCGCTGCATTGTTGCAGCTTACTTGCAGCATCCGGTGTCTGCGACCAAACAATTGAACAAACATGCGGGTTAGCCATAGGCAAAAGTGCTAGCGGCCCTGTTGGCGTAAAGGCTTGGCGCGCAACATTATTGTGTGGATGCTCGGTTTGAATATTGGCCACAATGGCCGTGTGTTCGTAATCACGAAAGGTAATGGGAAAGTTGGCCTGCTTTCGCACAGAGGAGTTAGCGCCGTCTGCGCCTACTAACAACCTACAACTGATGGCGTCATTATTATCTAGCATAAGCATGCTTTGCGACGGCCCCACTAACATGCGTTCAATACTTTGAGTTACTACCGTCACGTTCGCTTGTTGCATTACGCTTTCTGCCAGACCGTTCACTAACGCGGCATTTTCCGCAATCACGCCTAAGCTGTCGTTACCCATGTCGTCGCAATTAAAATGTATATCACCAAAACTGTCTTTATCCCACACATGCATTGCCTTGTATGGGTTAACTCTGTCTTGTTGAACAAACTGCCAAACACCGAGTGAATCCAAAGCCTCAATATTGGCCTGATTAATGGCGCTTACTCTGGGGCTTGGTGTGTCTAACAACGGCACAACGAGAGGGTGTTTGTTTATCACAGCAATACTACATGGGGCATCTTTTAGTGCTGCGGCTAATGTTAAGCCAACTATTCCACCACCAATTATTGCTATATCAACATGTTGCATAAAAGCTCTCTCATTGTGTTATTTGTTTTTGCCAATAATAACGGCTTGCTCGCATTAGCTAGCGTGTTTGGTTTTTACTGAAGGCGCAAAACCTGTGGTTTGTTTTACAAAGCGGCGCTTTAAACTTGGTACAATATTTAACGTTAACAACGCGGCATTTCTTGCCAATACTAATGGGAAATAGGTATTTGAAAATGTGCGCACTAGGGTATCGGTAAGCGCTATGGTATTTTCACGATCCCGCTGGCGGTTTTGCCCATATTCACGTAATAGCGAATAGTCGCCTGGATCCTTGCACTGGGTTAGGTGCCCCACTAAGGTTACAATATCTCGTAGCGCCAGGTTAAACCCCTGCCCCGCAATAGGGTGAAGGGTTTGCGCGGCATTCCCCACCACCACGGTGCGGTGGGAATAAAGGCTGTCTGTCACGCGCAACGAAAGCGGGTAACTCACGCGATCGCTGATGGCATTAATGACACCTTGCCTGAATCCAAAGTCTTGTTGAAGCTGGGCCAAAAACTGCTTATCAGATAACGAAAGCAATGCCTTGGCTTTATCTGGGCTGACTGTCCATACCACTGAAAATCCATTCCCCTTGGCCGTTTCACCGTTAATACTGCTGTCGAAGGGTAAAAACGCTAACGGCCCGTTGGGGGTAAAACGTTCGTAAGCTTTGTTATTATGTGGCAGTTGGGTATGTACATTGGCCACCACGGCCACTTGGTTGTAAGGGGTTTGCGTTCGGCTAATTCCCACTTGTTCAATGAGTGAAGATTGCCCCCCGTCGGCCATTATCACCAGTTTGGCTTGCCAACACTCGCCAGAATCCAATGTCACCTGCGCATCATTGGCAGTTCGCTCAATGGCAAACACGCTAGCGGGTGCAATATGGGTAATGCCTTCACTGGTAGTGTGCTGTTCAACTAACGACGCTAATGCCGATAGCGACACCACTTGCCCAAATGCATCTAAATTGAAGTCGTTACAGTGCAGCTGAGTCATGCCCAGCCACCCTTTATCGCTAACTTCAATGTGCTCTATTTTACCGGGGTTTTGCTGAGCTAAGTCGTGCAGTGGCACGCCCATCGCGGTTAATTCATTGACGGTGCGCTTTGCCAGGGCAATAACTCGCTTATCTTCACGAGGATGAATACCGTCGGTTTGTGCGCTATCTTGGGCATCAACCAATACCACCGAGAAACCGGTAAGTTGGCTAAGCCCCTTGGCCAACACAGTACCTACAATACCGCCACCCACTATCACTATGTCAGTTTGATTCACCTGCTATGCGCCCTTCATTAATGCTTCTATGGCGTCCACCGTTTTGGGTACATCGGCAGTAAGTACATCAACACCGGTAGCGGTTACCACCACGTTGTCTTCAATTCTTACCCCAATACCTTTGTATTGTTCATCTACATCTAGGTGGCTGCCGATATAAATACCCGGTTCTATGGTCAATACCATGCCGGGTTTCAAGGGTCTGTCTTGGCCATCAATTTTGTAGTCGCCCACATCATGTACGTCTAACCCTAAGAAATGACCCACACCATGCATATAAAACTGTCGCCAGGTTTCTTGCTGAAGGTTTTCTGCAATAGTGCCACCAAGCAATCCTAACGACACCAAGCCTTCAGTTATTACCTCGGCACTTTGTTGCATGGCTTCGCCTAGGGTGCTACCTGGCCCCAGCGTGGTTAATACTGCTTCTTGTGCTTTTAGCACCCATTCATAAATGTCTCTTTGGGGTTTGCTAAATGTCCCGTTGGCAGGAAAAGTGCGCGTAATATCTGCAGCATAGCCTTGGTATTCACCCCCCGCATCCACCAGTACCAGGTCGCCGTCTTTAATTTGCGCGCTGTTTTCGGTGTAATGCAAGATACATCCGTTTTCCCCACTTCCCACTATGGTGCTATAAGCTGGGGTGCGTGCACCTTGCATGGCAAAACTATGGTGCAGCTCCGCTTCTAGGTGATATTCATAGCAGCCAGGCTTTACAAATTGCATGGCACGTTTATGTGCCGCAGCAGATATTCGACCTGCCGTTTTCATCACTGCCACTTCGCATGCCGACTTAAATACACGCATTTCATGCAACATGGGCCGGGTGTCATGCATGCTATAAGGCGCGAGTGACGCTTTAGGCGCCTCACGCAATGCTTGTAATGCATCAAGCACAAGTGCATCGGCTTGTTTATTTTCGCCCAATGCAAAATAAAGGTTGTCGTGACCTAGCAATGTTTCAAGTAATGCTTCGTTTAATTCAGACAACTCAAACGCTTCATCTAAGCTAAATACCGATAACGCTGCCTCTGCACCTACCCGTCGCCCTTGCCATACTTCAGCGTCGGGATCTTTATCTTGCACCACCATCGCACGGTAGCTTTCGCCATAGCGTGGGTGATTTGAAAGCAGAAGCCATGCCTCTGGTTCGTGAAATCCAGTGAGATACCAAAAGTCGCTATTTTGGCGAAACACATATTCGGTATCTCGACTGCGAGTTACCACTGATGCCGCGGGCACTAAGCACACGCTATTAGGTAAGCACTGAGCTAATAACCTATCTTGGCGAGCAATAAACTCTTGCGCACTAATCATATTATTGGCCTTATCACGCTACGTTAATGGTCTTGGGTTGGTATTTAATGTACGGATGGCTTTTCTTGTTGATCATCTAAAAGCGACTGTCCTAATTCGCTGTAGCACAAAATGGCCGATATTTTTACGTATTCCATGACTTCGAATAAGGCCTTTTCAGACTCTTCATCAGCGTCCATGGGTTCTTCCATACGCGAAATATCGGCAAAGTCTTCAAGTGCTTCTTTAACGTCTTCAGAACACTGCATTAAGTCTTGTTGGTGCAAACCAAACCCTAACATAAACCCTTGAACCCAGTTAATTAACGCAGTACCTCGGTCGTTAATAGGCGTTTGATCGTCAGGTACCATTAATTGCAAAGCAAATTCTGGCTCTAGAAGCTGCTGGCATACCTGATTGAATAAGCTAGTCAGCAAATATTCTGTTGCGTCGTTAAACTTGTCGCCTTGGTTAATCGTTTCACTTAGCGCCGTTAACCAGTTGCGATCGGTCAGTGACATACCGCCACACAACATGCCCACGAGTATGCCGTGCACTTCAGCGCCATCCACAATAATACCGTGTTGTGACAATTTATTGCTTACGCTGTCATAATCGAGCTGTTTTTCCACAAATACTGTTCCTTTTTCGGTGATACTTCATACTAGCAAATTCATGCTTTAAAACCTACTTTTAGCAAATTGGTTAATGTGTATTCGAACGTGCAGTAAATAAAGGGTTTAGGGTGGTAAGGCTGATGTAATTGCTCTATGATCCCCGACACAGGATAAGGATTTCCCCACGTAACAGTACAATGATTGAGCTTCGTTCAATTGCGTGTATAATTGCTGACCATCTGGTCAAGAAACTTACCTTTCTTGCTTAGCAGTAATGAATAACTTCGCAAAGGTTTGAAAGGCGTCTTAGTGATCCACTTCACGAAGTACCGCGTTTGATATACCCTGTTGCGTTACACAACAACAATGTCTCCTGGGATGTACGCCAGTTCATTCATGTCCCTGGCCGATGCTTTAAAACTAGGAAGTTGAAACGATGGCTATTGTGCAAGCTCGGCGCGTATCGAGAAGCCTACGGCTATTGTGATTCTTCCGCCCTGAACTTTTCGGTTCACGGGCGAACGATGAACAGCGGCATTCTGGGAGACGCCCTCTTTCGACGGAAGAAGAAATGGCAATTATAAATTTTGGCTCTATTAATATCGATCATGTTTATCAGGTAGATCATTTTGTTCAACCTGGTGAAACCTTGGCTTCTACCCACTACCAACAGCTTTTAGGTGGTAAAGGCGCCAATCAATCTATTGCCCTTGCACAAGCTGGTGCTGATGTATGCCATGTTGGCAGCATTCACGAAAATGACGCGGCATTTAAACAAGCGCTAATTAAAAAAGGCGTTGATTGTCGTGGCGTTAAGTGTTCTGAAACCCCATCTGGCCATGCCATTATTCAAGTTACGCCAAGTGGCGAAAACGCGATAGTGTTGTTTGGCGGTGCTAATCAAACCATTACCGCAAAAACTGTCATGCAGGCGCTTGATGGCACTAAGCCGTCCGACTGGGTTTTAACACAAAATGAAACCAGCAGTATTGACCAAGTATTGCGTCAGGCCAAAGAAAAGCAGTTAAAAGTTGCCTTTAACCCTGCCCCTATGAGCGAATCAGTAAAATCGCTTCCACTTGAATGTATCGATTTACTTATTGTGAACGAAACGGAAGCGGCCGCCCTTACTGAAAAAGATTCACTCGATGATATTGTAGCGGTGTTTAAAGAGCAGTGGTCAGAGTGCGAAGTTATCATTACACTAGGCAAAGCCGGTGTCATGATGCTAAAAAATAACGACTGCATTAAAGTCGACGCATTTTTAGTAGACGCAGTTGATACCACGGCAGCGGGCGACACCTTTATCGGTTATTTCTTGTCGGCTTACAGCAATCACACTGACGCAAAGCGCGCGCTTATTCGTGGCTGCGCGGCATCAGCTATTGCCGTAACGAGAGAAGGCGCAGCTCAAAGTATTCCCACTCAAAAAGAAGTGGATCGTTTTTTAGCAAAACACAGCTAATTGCAGAACGCACAGAGTATTTTTAATGGCACATAAAATCATTTTAGACACGGATCCTGGCATTGATGATGCCATGGCTATCTTTTTCGCGTTTCAATCACCCGATATCGACGTACTGGGTTTAACTACGGTTTATGGTAACGTGCCTGTGACGATGGCAGCCCAAAACGCGCTAACCCTTTGTGAGTTTGCAGGTAAAGATATTCCTGTAACAAAAGGCGTTGGCATGCCTTGGGTAGGTCCAGAATCTACTTATGCGCACTTCGTACATGGTGATTACGGTTTCGGTCATATGAAACCTGAAGCCCCTAAGGGCGAGCTTGACCCTCGTAGTGCAGCACAGTTTATTGTAGATACCGCACGCAAGTACCCAGGCGAAGTCACTATCGTGGCTATTGGCCCTTTAGGTAATCTAGCGCTAGCACTTCGCTTAGAGCCTGACTTACCTAAATTAGTGAAAGGTGTAAGCATTATGGGTGGCGCAGCATTTGTTCGCGGTAATGTCACGCCGGTGGCTGAAGCCAACATTTGGAATGATGCCCACGCTGCAGAAATTGTGTTTGGTGCCGATTGGAACTTAACCATGTTTGGTTTAGACGTCACCAATGATGTGCCATTTAAGCCATCATTCGTTGACGTTCTTGCTGAGAAAAACCCTAAACTAGGTGGTTTTGTTCAGGAAAGCGCGCAGTTCTATATGGATTTCTATTCTCAGAACCGCGAAGATCGTGTGTGTTTCTTCCACGATGCCTTCCCTATCGCTCACTTACGTCACCCAGAGCTCTTTGAGTTAACTGAAGGTCACGTCCGTGTAGGTACAGGCCCTCTTGACCGCGGTCAAACCGTGGTTGCGCCTTTAGGTACTACGCCAAGTCCGCTGTGGACTGAAGCAAATACCATTAAGGTTGCCACCAAAGTTGACCACGCTAAGTTGGAACAATTGTTTGTTGATACTTACGCGTTGTAGTGCATGAAAAAAGGTGGCAATAGGCCACCTTTTTTATTCATTTAATTCCCATTGTCGAATGGCCTTTTATGCAGCGCTCTGAATTACGAAAGCAACTAAGGCTAGCGCGTCAGCAGCTAACACGCGCTCAGCAAGACAAGGCCGCAGAAGCTGTGCTTCAGCGCTTGTGTGACCTTCCACTATTATCTCACGCTACCTACGCAGCCTGTTATTTACCCAACGATGGGGAAGTTTCGCTTACCCCGTTTATTAAGCATTGTTGGCAGAGCAAAGCCACCTCTCACCCTATGCGATGCAACACCACCTTGCCTGTGCTTCATCCAGTGTGTAAGGGCCATCTGTTGTTTCTTGGCTATGATGCGCAAACTCACATGGTGAAAAACACCTTTGCCATTCCCGAGCCTGAACTGGCGTGCCAAAATATTGTTCCTATGCGACACCATAGCGTTATTTTTATGCCGCTGGTGGGCTTTGACAGTCAAGGTAACCGACTGGGCATGGGCGGCGGCTTTTACGATAGAACCCTTGCCTCGGTGCGCGAAGCACACTCCCGTCCAGCCCTTGTAGGTATTGCCCACGACTGTCAACACGTTGATAGGTTACCTGTACAATCTTGGGATGTTCCCCTTGATGCAATTGTTACTCCTACGCAAACCATTACCTTCAATCAGAAATAAAACCTGCAATTGCTAAATTGAGCCATAGGTGAAAAGGTGGCTTTTTGTTAGACTCTAACAAAACCCACTGGAGAGTAACGATGGATCAAAACGCAAAAAAACTGGCCGTAGCTAAAGCCGCTATTGAATACGTTGAAAACGACAGCATTGTGGGCGTAGGTACAGGTTCTACCGTGAACTTTTTTATCGACGAGCTTGGTAAAATTAAGCATAAAATTGAAGGTGCCGTGTCTAGCTCTGAAGCATCTACTGAAAGGCTGAAGGCACTTGGCATTGAGGTATTTGAACTCAATGAAATCAGCCAGCTTTCAGTATACATCGACGGTGCGGACGAAGTGACCGAGCACAAACATATGATTAAAGGCGGTGGCGCAGCGCTGACGCGCGAAAAAATAGTCGCCGGCGCAGCAACTACCTTTGTTTGCATTGTCGATGAGAGCAAACGGGTACCCGTGTTAGGCAAATTTCCACTACCGGTGGAAGTTATCCCGATGGCACGCTCATTTGTAGCCAGAGAGTTAGTTAAGCTGGGCGGAGACCCTGAGTACCGCCAAGGCGTAGTCACTGACAACGGGAATGTCATACTTGACGTGCACAACTTAGAAATACTGAATCCTCGTGAGTTAGAACAAGCCATTAATAACATTCCAGGCGTTGTTACAAACGGTATATTTGCCTTACGGGGCGCAGACATTGTACTTTCTGCCACCAACACTGGGGTAGATACCTTTAAGTAAAATTCTGCTTTTAAGTTAGCCCATTTTCTGTTAACTTCCGTTTAGACGTCTAGATGGCCTTTTGAGAGCTAAAGGTGGAGTGTGCATCGGTAGATGGAATGCCCACCTTTCGCTCTGTAAATACTAATTTTTTAAGAGATAGCGAATCCATGAGCAAAGTTTCACTAGAGAAGGATAAGATCCGAATATTGTTGTTAGAGGGAGTGCACAAAAGTGCGCTGGAAACCCTAGAGAATAACGGTTATACGAATATTGAGTATCTCAAAACCTCTCTGCCCGAAGACGAGCTAATTGAGAAAATTAAAGATGCTCACTTTGTTGGAATTCGATCTCGTACACAAATTACTGAAAAAGTGGTGGATGCAGCGAAGAAATTGGTTGCCGTTGGCTGCTTCTGTATTGGTACAAACCAAGTAGACCTAGAAGCCACGCAACGTCGTGGTATCCCTGTCTTTAACGCCCCTTTTTCTAACACGCGTTCTGTCGCCGAATTAGTGCTGGGACAAATCATTCTGCTACTTCGCCAAGTGCCAAGCAAAAACGCGAAAGCACACCGTGGTGAGTGGGAAAAAACTGCCGATGGTTCATACGAAGCCCGTGGTAAAACCCTGGGGATTATTGGTTACGGTCATATCGGTACGCAGCTTAGCATTCTGGCAGAGCACCTTGGTATGCGCGTGCAGTTTTTTGATATTGAAGACAAGCTAGTATTAGGTAACTCTACGCAAGTTAAGTCGCTAGAAAAGCTGTTAAACACCGCTGATGTTATTTCTTTGCATGTACCTGAAACCCCGCAGACACAGAATATGTTTGGCGCTAAAGAATTTGCACAAATGAAGAAAGGTAGCATATTCATTAATGCTTCTCGCGGAACAGTGGTAGACATAGACGCGCTGGCAGACGCGCTTGAAAGCGGCCAATTAAACGGCGCCGCCATTGACGTATTCCCTGTTGAGCCAAAATCGAATAAAGAAGAGTTTCAATCTCCTCTACGTAAATTCGATAACTGTATTCTTACTCCTCATGTGGGCGGAAGCACCCAAGAAGCGCAAGAAAACATTGGTATTGAAGTGGCCGGAAAACTGGCGAAGTACAGCGATAATGGCTCTACCCTGTCTGCGGTGAACTTCCCTGAGGTATCATTACCTGAGCATATCTCACGTTCTCGCTTGCTGCACATTCACAGAAACCAGCCAGGTATTCTTACTCAAATTAACCAAGCGTTTGCGGAAAAAGGCATTAACATTGAAGCCCAGTATCTACAAACGACTGCAGAAATTGGTTATGTGGTGGTTGATGTTCAACAAGACCGAGCTTACGACGCCTTAGCCCAGCTACAGCAAATTGACGGCACAATTAAAACCCGCATTTTGCACTAAGCAAAAAGCCGACTAATTAGGCATAAAAAAAACGCTGCAATGTGCAGCGTTTTTTTTTGCTTTTTGCCTGCGCTTAGGTGTTAGAACCTAGCTTTATCTCGCAGGGTTTAAAAGAAGTTATACACTAAGCTAACCGCTGTTTCAGTATCTAGCTTTTCTACATCGTCTTCTACGTCGGTGTTGTGATCAAGTTTGAACGACAAACGCATAGACAAGTTGCCACTAATGGTGGCGGTAAGTGCTGATTCAGCACGCGACTTGGTGTTTTCAGACCCTACTTCTGTACTTACCGTTTGGGTAAATTTAGCTGTGTCTGAAATTTTCCACGTATAAGCACTTGATGCACGAACAATGGCACTGCTTTGGTCTTCACCGTCTTGTGTTTCAGCCCATGAATAACCAGGACCAATTGAGTACTCAAGCGTGTGGCGCTGGTTTTCTAGCACCTTTTGGTTCCAACCCGCTGCGAGGGTTGCTTGGTAATCAAAGTTACTTAAACGGTCGTCTTCGTATGAAGCAAATCCGAACAAACGGTTATCAGGGTTTTCTAGCTTGTAATTGCCCTGTGCAGAACCGTAGAACTTTTGTGCTGATGTGTACTCTTCTTCTGTACCATCGTCATTATCTACCGTTTCTTCTTTATACAAACCTTCGATTGCGTAATCGTTGCTCCATTTCTCAAGCTCTTGGTGAGCAGTAATGCCTGCACTGATTGAGGTAGTCTTGGTGTTACCTGTTGTAGAGATAAAGCCGAGCTCACCGTCCATTGTGAAAGGCTTTATTTCGTCTTGCGCAAAGGCTGCTGAAGAAGCTGATAAGGCGATAAGTGTTGCAAGAAGCTGTTTATTCATTGGCAATCCTAGTGGTTTACTATCCTTTACCGTAGCAGGCCAGTGAACTGTTACACACGGGCTGTACGGCGCAAATTTACTGCGGGCAATAGTACCTACCTCACATTCTCAGTCAATGAAGGTTAGCCTAAAAAATCGCCAAAAAACGCAATATTTACACTAAAAGATAAGATAAATCGGGCTGTTTTAAAAAAACTGGTATACCAACGCCACCGATGTCTCGGTGCTTAACGGGTCAATATCTTCTGCCGTGTCACTTTCGTGACTTAAAATAAACGACAATTTCATCGCAAGTGAGCCAAAGACATTGGCCGACAACGACGTTTCAGAGCGAGATTTGGTATTTTCAGCGCCCGCTTCTGTGCTTAAAAACTGACGAAGCTTGGCCCCTGAATTCCAATGATATTTATATTCGGCGGAGGCGCGAACAATCACCCCGTCGTTCACCGAGTCGGTGGTTTCTTCTTCAGGTTCAACAAATGCGTAGCCAGGCCCAATGCTGTACCTAAACTCACTTTCTTCGTCACGCCATAAGCGTTGCGACCAACCCGCCGCCAATGAGGCTCGTTGATCGTAGCCATTGAAGTCATCATCTTCATAGTCGCCGTACATGAAAAGGCGACGGCCAGGTATGTTGAGTTTGTAATCGAACTGAGCACTGCCATAAAGACGCTTTGCGGTCACTTCTCTTTCGCCTGAATCAACGGTACTTTCTTTGTACAGCATTTCGGCAAAATATAAGCTGCTCCAGTTTTCTGTTTCGTGATCGGCATTGACGCCCGCTTTAACGCTGGCAGCAGAAGTATTTCCCGTATTCACCAATACCCCAAGCTCTCCATCCAACGAAAAGCGGGGAATTTCATCATCGGTATCTGGCGTAAAATCGGCATGATATAGCGTTTGAATGAGGTCTCTATCGGTGGCCAAGGCACCAAAAGAAACACTCATCAGCGTGAAAAACAACCAGCCACGGGAAAACGTATTAAGCATAATTTAAATTAGGTTTAGTCTATTTAATTGGTTTTGTTTACTGAGCGGGGTCAATAAACACCTTATTATGCCCTTCCGTGGGAGGCGCTACATTCGCTGCACGCAGCTTTTAGCTAAGTTTGTACCTTATTGCTTAGTGTATCAACATTGCAACTTTTGTGGTTTCAATATCCGCAAAAGTGATCGCATTTGAAATAGCATCCATATCGGCACTTACACTATTGGCTATTTCTTTAGAGAAAAGTTCAATTTCACCGTAACATTCTTTATTGTGCTGCATGGCGGTAATGCGTGAGGCCAATGCTAAAATGCCGATGTCAGTGTCTGCATCCTGTTTGGTAGGGTCGTTTGCGTTCATTACAGGGTAGTAAAGCACAAGCGGCAACTTCCAATTTTCCAATATAGTACCGCTACATTCTGAAAAGGTAAATCCGAAGTGTCTGATTTGCCTTACATAGGGCAGTTCACAAACCTTATCATCTTGGTAAATCTTATAAAGATCTGAAGAATGTTTAGCTACAACTAATTCACTCAAGTTCTGCAAAATCCCCATGACAAAGAATCGTTCGCTGCCGCGAATGCCAAGGTGACGTGCAAGGCATTTAGCCACCATGCCGCAATATACAGCTTGATACCAATGCTTATCTAAATCGATATGAGGGGTATTGAAAGACTTGAATGCAGAGTTAGCGGTTTCTGCAACCACCAGATTGTACAACGCTTCGCCACCAATCACGCTTATGGCTTTAGAAATTGACTCTACCTGCGAGGGAAAACGGAACAAGGCACTGTTGGCAAGCCTTAACACTTTGGCAGTTAAGGATGGATCTACACTGATCAGCGCACCTAAATCCTCCGCGCTAGAACGCGGGTCGTCTAATACGGCTCTAATACGAATACAAACCTCAGGCAAAGCAAAGGATTTAGCTGCCAAGGCCACGTACTTATTTAACGTCATGAATAGACCTACTTAATTTCTAATAATCAACTACAGAGGCTACCGTGAGTACCCGGCTTATCTGCTATTAGGTTGAGCCTGTATCGTCGGATCCGTCGAACATACCTAGCTGCTCACCCACTCCACTGGCGTTTTGCTGCTCTTTGTCTTTACGTCGCGCCCGCGCGTAGGCCGCCGCTTTTCGTTTATGGCACGCAGAGATAATTTTCCTACGGGTACCATCGTCAATTTTTAGCCAATACAAGCGTTCTTCACGACTACGAAAACAGCCTTTACAAAATCCTCGGGGGCCTGATTCACACACACCAATGCACGGGCTAGGGATAGCAAAAAACTCGAGTTGTTGCCCTTGATTTGAATGATCCGTCATCGTTCATTAGTGCCGTAATGAATGTGCTTAGGGACAATTAAACCCCAGGTCACGTATTTGTGCCAGTAGACATTAGCCGCAGCTGTACTCTATATGGTGGATTTACCGGTAAATATCAACTCTGTATCTATACACGGGTATAAACCATCGGTGTGTCATGACCATTTCCCACGTAGGCGCTGGCGCATTGTAGGTAGCAAAAACATAGGCCAAACAAAAAAAGGCCACTCAATTGAGTGGCCTAAAAATGCCCCTTAAGAGGGCAACGCTTGGGTAGACGGGAGAGTTAACCTTTGCGTTTTAGCAAGTAGTAGAAGACCGGTGTAAGAATTAAGCCAAAGAAGGTCACACCTATCATGCCGGAGAATACGGCAACCCCCATGGCTTGACGCATTTCCGCCCCCGCTCCGGTTGAGAGAACCATTGGCAATACCCCCATAATAAAGGCAATAGAGGTCATCAAAATAGGGCGTAAACGCAAGCGACTGGCTTCTTTAATCGCCGACAGAGCATCCATACCACTGTCTTGTAGCTCTTTGGCAAATTCCACAATAAGAATGGCGTTTTTGGTGGCAAGCCCAACCAATACAATCAGCCCTATTTGGGTAAAGATATTGTTATCGCCGCCATAAATTTGCACACCAATAAGGGCACTTAACAGAGTCATAGGTACAATAAGAATAATGGCCAATGGCAAGCGTAGGCTTTCATACTGCGCCGCTAACACCAAGAACACCAACAGCACCACCAATGGGAAAACAAAGGCTGAGGCATTACCCGCCAGTATTTGCTGGTAGGTTAGTTCGGTCCATTCGTAGGTCATACCCAGTGGTAGGGTTTCTGCCAAAATTTCTTCAATGGCCGCTTTGGCTTGGTCAGAGGAATAGCCCGCTGCTGGCGCGCCATTCACTTCCGCCGTCACATACCCGTTGTAGTGCATAACACGGTCTGGGCCGGCGCTGTGCTCAACATTTAAAAATGAGCCTAAGGGGATCATCTCGCCTTGTGAATTACGCACTTTAAATTGCGTAATATCGCCAATTTCCTGTCGATATTGCGCATCGGCCTGCACGTTCACCTGGTATGTTCTGCCAAATAAGTTGAAGTCGTTGACATACAACGAACCTAGGTACGCCTGCATAGTAGTAAACAAGGTGTCTATATTTACTCCTTGGCTTACCGCTTTTTCGCGGTCTACGTCTACATCAAGCTGAGGCACCGCCACGGTAAAGCTGGTGAATGACCCGGTTAAGGCTGGGTGTGCCCACGCTTTGCCAATCACTTCCTGAGTGACCCGCTCTAATTCTTGAAAGCCAAGATTACCTCTGTCTTCAATTTGCAGTCTAAAGCCGCCAATAGTCCCTAACCCCATCACTGGCGGAGGCGGAAATATAGCCACGTAAGCCCCTTTGATTGCGCCAAACTGCTGATTTAGCTTTGCTGCAATGGCCCCTGCTGATAACTCGGGTGACTGGCGTTCATTAAAGGGTTTAAGTGGCGTAAACAAAATACCTGAGCTTGGACTGTTAGTGAAACCGTTGATATTAAGCCCGGGAAACGCCACGGCGTCAGACACACCGGGGTGCGCCATGGCAATCCGTGACATTTCACGAATGACCTCTTCGGTTCTGTCTAAGCTTGCCGCATTGGGTAACTGTGCAAACGCCACCAAATATTGCTTGTCTTGCCCTGGCACATAACCGGTGGGCGTAGACGCAAATTGGTTATAGGTAAGCGCAATTAAACCTGCATACAACACCAATACAATACCGCTTTTACGAATTAACCCACCCACAGCGCCGGTGTATTTTTTTGAGCCTCGCTCGAATACGCGGTTAAACGGGGTAAACACGAAACGGCCAAACACTTTGTCCATGCCACGGGTTAACCAATCATTGGCTTTACCATGAGGCTTAAGCAATAGCGCAGACAGTGCCGGGCTAAGGGTTAACGAGTTAATCGCAGATATGACTGTGGATATAGTGATAGTAAGGGCAAACTGCTTATAGAACTGCCCGGTTAAGCCACTCATAAATGCAGTAGGAATAAATACCGCGGCAAGCACTAAAGTTGTGGCAATAATAGGGCCAGTCACCTCTTTCATGGCTTGCACGGTGGCATCAAAAGGAGACTTACCCTCTGCAATATTTCGCTCTACGTTTTCCACCACCACAATAGCGTCATCTACCACAATACCTATTGCCAACACCAAACCAAACAATGATAAAGCGTTAAGTGAAAAGCCCATAAGTTGCATGAACGCAAAGGTTCCCACTAATGAAATAGGCACTGCAACAAGGGGAATGATAGACGCACGCCAGGTTTGTAAGAACAGCACTACCACTAATACAACCAGCAATACGGCTTCCAGCAAGGTGTCGACTACGGCTTCAATAGAGCCTCGAACAAACACCGTGGGGTCGTAAACAATGTCGTACTCCAAACCATCGGGAAACATTGTCGACAGCTCAGCCATACGGGCGCGCACGTCATCAGAAATTTGAATAGCATTTGAACCCGGCGCTTGAAATATAGGTAAAGCCGCGGCCGGTTTATTATTTAACAGCGAGCGCAATGAATAGTTGTCTGCCCCTAACTCCACACGGGCCACGTCCTTAAGACGGGTTATTTCCCCATTTTCGCCGGTTTTGACAATAATATTTTCAAACTCGGTTTCATCTTTTAATCGCCCGCGAACGTTAATCAGTAACTGAAATTCGCTTTTACCCGTGGGTTGAGAGCCCAAGCTTCCTGCTGCCGCCTGCTGGTTTTGATCGGCAATAGCTGCGGCCACATCGCCAGGATTTAGTTGTAGCGCGGCAAGTTTATTCGGGTCTAGCCACACACGCATGCTGAACTCACCGGCGCCAAACATACGCACCTGCCCTACTCCGTTAATACGAGCCAGCTCGTCTTTTACAAACTGATCAGCATAGTTAGACAAATACAGCATGTCGTAACGGTTATCTGGCGAGGTTAAATGCACCACCATGGTTAAATCTGGTGATGATTTTTCGGTAACAACCCCTAAGCGCTGTACCTCTTCGGGCAAGCGGGGCGTGGCGCGGTTCACACGGTTTTGAACGAGCGTAGTGGCATCATCAGGATCGGTGCCGATAGCAAAGGTGATAGTAAGGGTCATGGTGCCATCGCTGGTTGCCTGCGACGACATATACAGCATATTTTCAACACCGTTAATTTCTTGCTCTAACGGCGTTGCAACAGTAGCTGCGATAACTTCTGGGTTGGCACCAGGGTAACTTGCCGTCACGACAACGGTGGGCGGTACCACTTCAGGGTATTCTGTAATAGGCAATTGCCACACCGCAATGGCCCCGCCGATGAAAATAAGCAACGACAGCACACCCGCAAATATCGGGCGGCTAATGAAGAATTGCGAAATGTTCATTACTTAAGACCTGCCGTAACCGTAGGCGCTGACACTGAACCACCAGCAAGCACATCATCAAACTGCGCCATGTTTTGTGTCAGCTCGGTGGCAATATCCACACGAGACTGCCAGTTAGACAAATTAGCCAAAGCGTCTTCATCACCCATAGGCACTTCGTTTGCTGCCACCAACGCACCAGGGCGAACACGCTGCAAGCCGTCCACAACAATGCTGTCGTTAGCGTTTAAGCCACGTTTAATAATACGCATGCTACCCACTTTATCGCCTAATGTTACTGGGCGGTATTCCACTTTGTTTTCTTCATTTACTACAAGGACAAACTTGTTGTTTAAATCTGTACCTATGGCTTTTTCTTTAATAAGAATGCCTTGCTCCTGGGTGTCGCCTGCCAGTTTAAGGTGGGCAAACAAACCGGGGATTAAACGACCCTCGTCATTGTTAAATACGGCGCGCACGCGAAGCGTGCCTGTACTGCTATTCACTTGATTGTCGATAAAATCAATTTGCCCCCAGTGATGATAGTCAGACTCATTTGCCAAACGCATAGCAACAGGCTGCTCACTAACGGCCGTTGACGCCTTATTAGTAGAAGATAGGTAGTTAAGATAAGTTTGTTCATCTATGTCGAAGTACGCGTAAAGACGATCTGTTGACACGATACGCGTTAACTCAGTTTGCCCTGCCGTGACGAAGTTACCTTCGGTTATATTCGCGCGGGAAATACGCCCTGAAATTGGCGCTTCAACACGGGCAAAACCACGGTTTAAACGCGCTACATCAAGCTCCGCTTGGGTTTGATTTAAACTGGCTAACGCCTGATTCTTTTCTGCTAAACGGGCATCTAGCACTTCTTCAGACACCGCTTGGGTTTTGCGAAGTTTGAAGGCGCGATTATAGTTCTGCTCAGCAAGTTGAACGCGGCTTTTCGCTTCTTCAAGTTGCGCAGTTAAACGAGAAACTTCAGCCTTAAACGTACGGTTATCAATAAGGAACAAGGTTTGACCTTGTTCAACATATTCACCTTCATCAAAAGCCACAAAATCGATATAGCCAGACACGCGAGGACGCAACGCAACAATATGTGGAGACTCTAAACGACCTGTAAAGTTATCCCATTCGGTTAACCGCTGAGATACTACTTTTGCCACATCAACAGGCACACCAGCATTTGCCTGCATGGTTTGAGCTGGCCCTTTTTCATCGCCGCCACATGCAGCGACCAGCAAAGTAAGGCTTACCATTGCCAATAAACGGGTAAAAGTTTTCATTGCAAGATACTCTTAAAAATTGAACTAAAGTTTGATGCCGTGCATTATGCACACCCTCAAACAATAAAAATAATTATCTTTTAATATGCAACACATCACATGATGTTATATATTAGGAAGCAGATGAAGTTATGAACAACTCACCGTTCGTGGTATCAATGCGTTACGTCCACGCCCCGTTTTGACCAAAGGAGACGAAGATGCGTCCACATGATTTAAATTTACTCATGATATTTGATGCCATCATGACAGAAGGTGCGATTACGCGCGCTGCCGATAGACTGTCGATGACACAGCCTGCTGTATCTAATGCCCTTTCGCGCATGCGTACAGCGTGGAACGATGAGCTGTTTGTGAAAGACGGTCGCGGTATTCAACCCACCTCCTTTGCTAAAAACCTGTGGAGCCAAATTCAAGAGCCCTTAGGTGAGCTTGAAGTGGCCGTCAACCCTACCGACTTCAACCCTGCTACCGCTAAACGTACCTTTCGTATTGCCGCCACCGACAGTATCGTTTCTATTGTGTGGGGACCCCTTCGTAAAGTGATTGAAAACGAAGCACCGGGTATCAACATCCACGCTATTCCCAACTACGATATGCAAAGCCATAAAATTCTCAAAGATGCTGAAGCCGAGCTTACGTTTTCAAAATATCTTGAACCTGGCTCAGTCATTCGCGCAGAACACGTGCTCGACCCAAGCTGGGTAGTGGTGATGCGCCCCGATCACCCGCTGGCAAAATCGCAACTCACATTAGAAGACTTTGTGGCTGCCGATCACTTATTGGTGTCGGTTACCGGTGATGTGACTGGCCCTACCGATCAAGTGCTTGCAAACCTTGGTTTAAAGCGCCGCGTGGCCATGTCGGTTAATCAATTCTATAACGCCACACCACTACTGAGGGAAAGCGATCTCATTTGCGTGGCGCCTTCTCTTGTCTTGGAAAGAGAAATATTTTCCGGCGAATTAGCGGTGTTTGAAACGCCCATTGAAATCGTCAGCTCTCCCCTTTCTGTTATGTGGCATAAACGTCAAGATCAAGATGCAGGCTTGCAGTGGTTGCGTGGCTTAGTGGTGAAATTTATTCGGGAACGCGCTCAACGCCATGAAATGCTGCTTTCCCAGTGTTGCCGAAAAGCCTATTGCGCAGATACCGTAAAACGATTTATGGATCAGCGAAATATGGACTGTAGCGAATTTTCGCCAGCCCACTTAAACGTGCCAAGTAACGATGAGATTAACAAAAAAGAAATACGTAAAAAACCAGCTTAATTAGCGTTGGTTGAGCACCCGACTGTCTTTAACCAGGCTAATGCCTCATCTTCACTGGAACAAAAATAGTAGTCAATTTGAGCTTCAATGTATACCCGCTCAAATTGGCTGTTGACCAAAGTTGGAATGTCGGCCTCTTTTGTAACCAGTGCACAGGCGCTCATGCCATAGGTTTTACGCAATTGAATAGAACCCACCAGTGCGAGTTCAGCTTCTGGCGTCAAAATACCTGTGCCATGCACAAAGCCAAGAAAGCCCCAAGACTGACCTCCCAAGGGCAAGGTAATCTTTTTCACGTCATTATGATATTGTTGTAGTAATTGCTTAGTAACAACGCCTCTGCCATCCACACGTAGGATATTACCTAATAATTCTATTTCATATTCGCCATGTTTTGATTTTACTTTCAAGGCGTTTTTGACCGTATTTGACATCTACCACCACGGGAATTCTGAAATTTATCCTCATCATTTAAATATAGTATAAAAAAACCCGCTCATTGAGCGGGTTTCTACATTTCATCCCAAAGACTAGGTTACTTTTTCTTCTTTGCTTTCGGGTTTGGTAGGTCTGTAATGCTTCCTTCAAAGATTTCAGACGCTAAACCAATTGACTCGTTCAGTGTTGGGTGAGCGTGAATAGTTAATGCAACATCTTCTGCATCAGCACCCATCTCAATAGCTAGGCCAATTTCACCGAGCATTTCGCCGGCGTTTGTACCTACCATTGCACCACCAATAACGCGGCCAGTTTCTTTTTCGAAGATCATCTTGGTCATACCGTTAGTTGCATCAGAGGCAATCGCACGGCCTGAAGCAGCCCAAGGGAAAGTTGCAGTTTCATAGCTTACGCCCTGCTCTTTCGCTTCTTTTTCCGTTAAACCCACCCAAGCGACTTCTGGCTCAGTATAGGCAACTGAAGGAATAGCACGTGGGTCGAAGTAGTGCTTCTGCCCAGCAATAACTTCTGCTGCAACATGGCCTTCATGCACCGCTTTGTGTGCAAGCATTGGCTGACCAACAAGGTCACCGATTGCAAAGATGTGGTCAACGTTAGTGCGCATTTGCTTATCAACATTGATAAAGCCACGCTCGTCAACGTTTACGCCAGCAGTATCAGCACCAACTAGCTTGCCATTTGGCTTACGACCAACAGCAACCAATACTTTATCGTAACGAACGGGTTCAGCAGGCGCTTTTTTGCCTTCAAAGGTCACATACAAGCCATCATCTTTTGCTTCAACCGCAGTCACTTTGGTTTCTAGCATGATGTTAAACTTGTCTTTGTAGTCTTTCATGAATACTTTCATGATGTCTTTGTCAGCAGCTGGGATTAGCTGGTCTAAGAACTCTACTACATCAATTTTTGAGCCTAGTGCTTCGTACACTGTGCCCATTTCTAGACCGATGATACCACCGCCTAGTACTAGCATTTTCTCTGGAATGTCTTTCATTTCCAAAGCGCCAGTTGAATCAATTACACGGTCATCTTCAGGGATGAACGGAAGGCTTACTGGCTCAGAACCCGCAGCAATAATCGCTTTTTCAAAAGTAATCGTAGTAACGTCGTCACCATCTTTTACTTCTAGGGTATTAGCGCCTGTGAACTTGCCGTAACCTTTAACGTGTTTGGTTTTACGCATTTTTGACATGCCGCCAAGACCGTTAGTTAGTTGGCTAACAACGCTGTCTTTGTATTCGCGGATTTTGTCTAAGTCGATGGTAGGCTCGCCGAAAGTCACACCGTGGCTTGCAAGGTGCTTTGCTTCTTTCATTACTTTAGCAACGTGAAGAAGGGCTTTTGAAGGAATACAGCCTACATTTAGACAAACACCACCTAGGGTGTCACGAGAGTCTACGATAACTGTTTCAATACCTAAGTCAGCTGCACGGAAAGCTGCTGAATAACCGCCAGGGCCGCCGCCCAGTACCACCAATTGCGTTTTTATTTCGCTCATTGTGAACCTCAATCCTGTTCTTGTAGGGTCATGCTATTACTTTTGTGTAATAGCATAACCTAAATGCCGCCAAATGGGCTGATAAAATCGTCGAAAATGTTACTGATATTGTAAACTTTTTCGACCTTTTACTTAAAGTATGATTCTGCGTAAGTCAGTTAGGTTTGCAGCCACCTCGGTAGAGAATCTTGCACCTACCGCACCATCGATTACTCGGTGGTCGTAAGACAGGCTTAGCGGCACCATTAAGCGCGGCTCGAACTCTTTACCATTCCACTTAGGCTTCATCTCAGACTTAGACACACCTAATATGGCGACTTCTGGTGCATTTACAATAGGCGTAAACGCCGTACCGCCAATACCACCTAGGCTAGAGATAGTAAATGTACCGCCCTGCATGTCTGCAGCTTTAAGTTTACCTTCGCGGGCTTTCTTGGACGTTTCGATAAGCTCGCGAGAAAGTTCTTCAATACCTTTCTTATTCACATCGCGAATAACAGGAACAACAAGGCCTCCCGGTGTTTCTACCGCAATACCAATGTTGATGAACTTCTTAATGATTAAACTCTCGCCATCGTCAGACAGTGAAGAGTTAAACACTTCGTACTTTTCTAGCGCTTTAGCGACTGCCTTCATAACGAAAACAAGTGGTGTGATCTTAAGACCAGACTTAATTTTCGCGTGGTAAGCATTTTGCTCTTTACGGAAGTCTTCAACGTCTGTGATATCGGCTTCGTCGAACTGGGTAACGTGGGGAATAGTCGCCCAGTTACGGTGTAAGAACGGACCAGAGATTTTCTGAATGCGCGAAAGTTTCTGCTCTTCCACTTCGCCAAACTTGCTGTGATCAACAGGTTTAACTGGCACAATTTGAAGTACGTTATCACCCGCAGGGGCATTACCTGACGCGGCAGCAGTTTTAGGCTTAGCCAGTTCCGCTTTCACATAGGCTTGAACGTCTTCTTTCAAAATACGGTTTTTAGGGCCTGAGCCTTTAACCTGAGTTAGGTCTACACCAAACTCACGGGCAACACGTCGTACTGATGGTGACGCGTGTGCTTTACCTGTACTTTTCGCTTCTGGCGCTGGAGGCACAGGAGAGCGACTCGCAGACGCCTCTTGCTTAGGCGCTTCTTTCTTAGGCGCTTCAGCTGGCTTTTCCGCAGGTTTTTCAGACGCTGGTGCCGGTGCCTCACCGCCATTGGTTTCAAGCTTAACAACCAAAGTGCCTTGCTTAACCTTATCGCCTGCTTTAATAAAGACTTCTTTGATAGTACCCGCGTGAGTAGAAGGCACATCCATAGTGGCTTTATCGGTTTCTAGCGTAATAAGGCCGTCTTCTTTTTCAACGGTATCGCCTGGCGAAACCAACACATCGATAACATCAACTTCGCCGTCTTCACCAATATCAGGTACGGCAACTTCGATGGTTTCACTGCTTGAAGATGCACTTGCTTGAGGCGCACTTTCTTCTTTTGCAGGGGCTTCTTGTTGAGCTGGCGCTGCTTCGCTTTCGCTTGAACCGCCTTCTCCCGCAATTTCTAGCTTAATGACCACCGTGCCTTCTTTGACTTTATCGCCATTACTGATAAGCACTTCTTTCACTGTACCCGCGTGAGTTGAAGGTACGTCCATGGTGGCTTTATCAGTTTCAAGGGTAATAAGACCATCTTCTTTTTCGATGGTATCGCCAACAGAAACCAACACGTCGATAACGTCAACTTCGTCATCTGAACCAATATCAGGTACAGCGACTTCAATCACTTCGCTGGAGCCAGAAGCAGCAGGCGCTGCGTCTGACTTGCTTTCTTCTTTAGGGGCTTCTTGAGCAGGAGCTTCTTGCTTCGGCGCTTCTTGCACATCATCAGAAGCAGTGTCTTCTGATGCACTTTCACCGCCAGCGGCCTTCATCTCACCGATAACATCGCCTTCTTTAATCTTATCGCCGACAGCGACAGACAAGCTTACGATTTCACCTTCAAACGGTGCCGGGATGTCCATCGACGCTTTGTCACTTTCTACAGTCACAACGCCTTCGTCTGCCTCAATGGTGTCGCCTACGGCAACACATAGCTCGATAACTTCAACTTCGTCACCGCCTACATCGGGTACGATAATCTTTTGAATATCTGACATATGTAAAATACCTTCTTTGGCTACGCGTAAAGTGGGTTAAGTTTTTCAGCGTTAATATCAAAACGCTTAATCGCTTCTGCTACCACTTTCTTCTCAACGTCACCACGTTGAGCCAATTCGTAAAGTGATGCAACCACAATGTATGACGCATTAACTTCAAAGTGCGTACGCAAGTTTTCGCGGCTATCGCTTCGACCGAAACCATCTGTACCTAGGCAGCGGTATTCAGTATCGATAAACGCACGTACTTGATCTGAGTAGTTCTTCACATAGTCAGTGGCAGAAATTGCAGGGCCTGCATCTTTCGTAATAACCTGACCAATGTAAGGGACTTTTTGCTCAGCTTCTGGGTTAAGCATGTTGTAACGTGCTACGTCTTGACCTTCACGGGCTAGCTCGTTGAACGAGGTTACCGAGTACACGTCAGACGATACGTTGTAGTCTTCACACAGAATTTGTGCCGCTTTACGCACTTCGTTCAAGATAGTACCTGAGCCCATTAGCTGAACGTTAAGCGTAGACTTGTCGTTTTCAACACGCTCTAGCTTATAGATACCTTTAATGATTTGCTCAGCAATATCGTCACCTTCTGGCATTGCCGGGTGCTGATAGTTCTCGTTCATCAGCGTTAGGTAGTAGAACACGTTCTCGTTGTTACCGTACATACGACGCAGACCGTCTTGAACGATAACCGCGACTTCGTAACCGTACGTTGGATCGTAAGTAATACAGTTAGGAATAAGGTTCGCCTGAACATGTGAGTGGCCGTCTTGGTGCTGTAGACCTTCACCGTTAAGTGTGGTTCTACCTGCAGTTGCGCCTAATAGGAAACCACGTGCTTGGCTATCGCCTGCTGCCCATGCCAGGTCACCAACACGTTGGAAACCAAACATTGAGTAGTAAATATAGAACGGAATAGTGGTCGCGTTACAGGTTGAGTAAGACGTACCAGACGCTACCC
>Ga0208316_1000088_pt1 | contig 120793 bp, 104 predicted proteins | sample MalvireepMed_231_FD_184240 | JGI IMG/M metagenome (GOLD analysis project Ga0208316, IMG submission 184240) | Marine viral communities from the Global Malaspina Expedition - Malaspina viral metaG DeepMed_231 (SPAdes) (version 2) | ecosystem: Environmental > Aquatic > Marine > Oceanic | place... | reverse complement strand
GCGCTGGTCGCACCCGGTGCAGAACTGGAATCTGACACTGTCTCAGCTAACCATCCACTTTGAAGGTCGACTGGATGGCCACATAGATTTATGAAAACTTGGCTGACACAGAATATTGAACACTCTCTCTACGAACGATGCCTCTAGTCCTTGGCACTACAGCACTGGACTTGCACTCATCCAACAGGCATTGCAGGAATTCCGTGAAGCAAACGCCGACATCTCCTCGGAGCTTGCCAGTGAAACCCTGACGCTGTCGGCAAATGTGTTTAAAGAACAATTGCAAGATTACCAATTCCCTGAGGATCAGGACGACATTCGCTTACGTCAAGCAAGCTACGTGCTTAACAACAACATCCGAAACATAGAACAATCCTTGCGACAGGAACTCGACCAAGAACGAATGGCCCAGCGCCTTTGGTTCTCACTGGCGCTCTTAGTTGCCGTTGGTATGCTGGTGCCGCTGGTAATATCACTGCTGCGCTCGGAACATAAGCGTCTTCGTTTGGATTATCAATTACGGCAGAGTGAGCAAAAATTTCTTGAACTGGCCGAAAAAATCGACGAAGTTTTCTGGCTCGAGGACATCGTTGAAGACCGTGTTTTATATCTATCTCCGGCTTTTAGCAAGATTTACGGAATCCCAACACAAGAAATCTACAAAAACAAATACTTGTGGCGAGAAGCTTTGCATCCGGAGGATAAAAAGCACGTCATCGAGGCGCTTGCAAACCTTAACCGCGAACCGCTGACGCTCGAATACCGCATTATACGTCGCGACGGCGAAATACGCTGGATCAGTGACCGTACCTTCCCTATTTTTGAAGAAACTGACCAGCAAAAGCCTTCCAAACTGGCCACCATTGCAGCCGATATCACCGAACGTAAAGAACGCGATAACGCGGCCTTCCACTCACAAAAGTTAGAGGCCATAGGCCAACTCACCGGGGGAGTCTCGCACGACTTCAATAATTTATTGACGGTGATATTAAACAATGCCGAGTTGCTCAGTTGGAAACATGCGGATGATGATGAAACCTTGCACTTCAGTAAAATGATCATCAAAGCCGCAGAACGCGGTGCGTCATTGAATCAACAGTTACTCGCTTTTGCCAGCAAACAACAGCTACGTCCACAACAAGTTGATATCATCGAATTGATTAGAGAAACCAAAGACCTACTCGCGCGCTCGATTAACAGCCAGATCAAACTGGTTCTGGAGCTGCCTGAGTGCCATCATATTACGGTATCCGTTGACCCTGCTCAGTTGCAGACGGCATTACTTAACCTCTGCATAAACGCCCGCGATGCCATGCCATCAGGCGGCGTACTGACGATTTCAGTCGCCGCAAATCATGACAGTAAAAAGGTGACCATCAACGTCTCGGATACCGGCCAGGGGATCCCACAGCATATGCTGAAGAAAGTCGTTGAGCCCTTTTACACCACCAAGGAGCGGGGTAAAGGAACGGGCCTTGGTCTGAGTATGGTGTATGGCTTTGTGCAGCAATCCGGAGGCGAACTGAACATAGCGAGCGAGGAACTCATCGGAACCACCGTTACTATAGGCCTGCCTCTACTGGATTTCGACGTAACGGCTCCAATACCTGCCAAGACTAATTCTACTCAGCCGTCCATATCCGCTGAGCAAGGCAGAGCAACGATTCTCCTGGTAGAAGACGAAGAGTTCTTACTTGAAACCTCGAGTAAGACCTTACAGCGCAGAGGTTATCGAGTATTAACCGCCAGCTCCGGTGCCGAGGCACTTGACATTATCAACAGCAATTCAGCGATCGACCTGTTATTCACGGATATCCTAATGCCTGGCGGCATGAACGGTATTGAGCTTGCGGAGCAAGCCGTAGCGCTGCGACCTAACCTTAAAGTGATTCTAACCAGCGGTTACAATGAATTTGAACAAGTGAATGCCGACACCTTTCTTAAAAAACCCTACGCCACCCAAGATATGCTCAATCGTATTGGCGAAAAACTACAGGATAAAGAGACCCTAATACGGCGATAGCTTCGCCATTAAGCTTTGTGCCGAAAAATCTGCAGGGCTTGATGTCGTCGCATAGTCGAGCCCAAGAAAACACCAACTATCGAACGCTTTCTGAAGCTGGTTTAACTTCGCCCCAACGCGTGCCATGATCACATCTTCAATACCATCATCCACGCTATGCACAAGCAGTACAGCGTACTCTCGCTCCGACAGGCGGATAACAATATCCGAACGCCGGCAACTTTTACGGAGAATTAGATCAAGCTTATCGAGCTGCCACTTTAAGCTGTGAGGCGGTACTCGCCAATGGGGCTTTATCACCAGTAACGTTGCTTGATAACCAAGCGGTTTCACGATATCCAGGACACGGTCGATTCGCTCAAACTGCGTCTTTAACAACAGCTTTCCTGACGTGCTTTTCAGAGAATCCTCGATAAGAAACTCTATCAGTTTGGCTGCACTTCTAAGCGCCAAAATACTTTTTTCACCGATTGACATTGGTCGATCGTGTAAGGCGCATAAGCTGCCAAGTAGCAATCCAGTTTTGCTGTACAACGGATAACCGGCATAAAAATGAATATCTTTCTGCCAACTATCCGGTAATTGGTACGATTGACTGTCTGGATCGTCACTGCTGATAATGACAGCGTCCTCCCGGCTCACGACGTACTTACAGAAGGTTTCGCTGATGTCTTTGGGGGCCGGGTTAAATCCAATCGAAGCCGTGCAAAAGACCGTTGTATCCGTCAATAGCGATATGGTCGAGTATTCCACCTTTAATATTCGGGTAACGAGAGCTGTTACCGACGTCAGTTCCTGGACTTTGCGCTCACCGTTAGCCCGCAGAGTTTGTACCATATTCGCGCGGACAGCCAATTGGCTTTGTCGACGTTGCTTTAGCCAACGCTCCATATCGGCACTGGCAAGCGGTTTTTCGATGAAATACCCCTGAACTTGGTCACAGCCGTAAATTTGCAGTAGATTAAGCGTTTCTTTATTTTCAACCCCTTCTGCAACGGTCGTCAAATGCAAGGCACGCGCCATATCAATAATGGTTTTGATGACATGACGGGCTTCTCGGCTTGCCGTCGCGATACCGATAAAACTTTTATCAATTTTGAGTTCGGTAAAAGGCAATCGGACCAATTGTTTTAGCGATGAATAACCGGTACCAAAATCATCAATAGACAGCTTAAACCCTTTAAGTCTCAGACTAAGCAACATATCAAGCGAGGTCATTGCATCGCGCATTGCGTGCGTCTCGGTCAACTCAAGTGTAATGGCTTGGGGCTTTACACGATAAAAGTCACAGCGCTGGGTCAGCCGCTCGAACAGCTCTGGGTTTTCCAGAGATAAAGGCGAGATATTAAGGGCAAGATTTAAATGCGTCTTTCCGCTATACTGCTTTTGATTCGAGAACCAACTCAATGCTCGCTCAAACATGTATTCGGTTAGCTCATCAATTAAGCCATATTCTTCGGCCGCATTGATAAACACATCGGGCGCAACCATACCAATATGTGGATTAAACCAACGCAGCAACACCTCAAAGCCAACCAGGCTTTGTGTTGTGCTATCCACCTTGGGCTGAAAGACGATGCTGAACTCTTTATTTTCAATGCCGCGCCGAATCACCTCGGCATCCAAAACAGGCACCGGTTTCGTTTCCAAAGCTGGGGTTACGCGTTGTTTTTTCGGTAAACGATCCAGAATTTTCTTTAAATTCTTTAAGAAAAATGGTTTTTCTAATGCGCCCAAAACAGTCAACCCATGCTCTTTGGCCGACCGCTCAGCAGCCCATAGCACACGCCGGTCTCCGCCGCTCATTAACACCAGAGGCGTTTTTGATTTAGTCCGAGCCAACTCGCGAATGATTTGGTCCCCGGAAACTTCCGGCATGATTAAATCAAGGATAAGGCAATTAAGTGGTTCAAATGCGGCCGCGTGAAGAAAGTGGGTTGGGCAGGTGGTACTCTCCGCAGCCACACCGATCTTTTCCGCCATTTGCCGAATGGTCAGGCCGACGCATTCTTGATCGTCCAAAATAAGTATTCGGCTGCTTGCGTCCATAGCCCCGTCTCAACAATTGATTTGAAGCGACAGTATCGGCAAGTCGGTGGTTTGACTATCGGTGTAAATACGTAATTTAACTTAAGTGACCCGACAACATCAGCATTCTAATCAACGGAGCGGTTGAGCCGATATCCAATTTTTTGAAGATATTGGATTTATGGGTTTCTGCAGTGCGCTTGCTAATAAACAGCTTTTCGGCAATTTGTGTTGCCGATAATCCTTCCGCAGTAAGTAACGCAATACTCAGTTCTCTTGGTGAAAGTTTATCAACTTGCTCTGCAGCGGTTTGTTTGGCGACCAGATCCTGACGGACCTTTTCGGCATGTTTAGCAGCTTCATCAATCACATCAATCAATTGTTTTGCTGCAACCGGTTTTTGCAGTACCGTATAGGCGCCTTCCTTCAACGCAGAAACCGTATCCGGAATATCCGCAGTGCCGGAATAAATAATGATTGGCAGATACACGCCCTTCTTAACCAGACGTTGCTGCACCTCAAGGCCGTGAATATCAGGCAGCTTTAAATCCAGTATCAGAACGCCGGACGGTTCAGGTTTTGACTGCAAAAAGTCAACCGCACCAGCAAAACAATACACTTGATACCCCGCGTATTCCAACACCGATTTCAGGCTGTTAGTCACGGCTTTATCATCATCTACCACATAAACGGGTAATTTACTTTTTTTCATACTTTTCAAATAAATAGATTATGTTCGTATAGAAGACTAAATGCTCAGAAAATGCTGTCAACAAATACATTACAATATTGGTCGATTTCTCAACTGCGGATTAGCACTTACGTAAAAATACGTATTTTGACACCGTTTTGATGGTTTCTATTGCGAGCTCTGATAATCAAAGGTTATATAGCGACTTCAATGGTTTAACTCATTATGGGTCTCGTTATGCCGACTGCCTCGCTCCCTGCTTATTGGTTTGCAACAGGTTTACTAACCATGTTGGCAATCCAACTGTGGCTTTCAGTAAGCTACGTTGCAGCGGCCATTGCGACACTTGTTGCATTGATATTGATGATTTTTTGCTGGCAAGCTCAGGCTCGACTAAACCTGAATCATCGTTCAGCGATCACCCGGCTACAGACCATCATCGACAACCCGGTAACCTACGACAGCAACAAAGTTTCCCAGCCACTAATACGATTGCTCGCAATTTGGCAGCGTTTAATCGAGGAAGGCCGAAGCGAGATGGAACGCGAAACAACCGACTTGACGCACCTTTTCGATGCCCTCAAGCAGCAACTTGACGTAGCATTGAAAGCATCTAGCGGTAACGACTTGCACGAAGAGCGCCAGTTGCTAGCCTCAATTTTACAACAAACATCCAATACTTTCACCCAGTTGCTTAATTCTCTGGAAGAAGGACGCAAGCGGGATGAAGTCACCAAATCAAAAATTAATTCATTGGCGAACAGTAACGTCTCTCTGGTCAATTTTTCGAAAGAAGTAAAAACCATTGCTGACCAAATCAATCTTCTCGCCCTAAACGCCAGCATCGAAGCGGCAAGAGCCGGTGAGCATGGCCGGGGCTTTTCCGTGGTTGCCGATGAGGTCAGAAAGCTGGCTCATCGTTCAGCGCAGGCCGGTAACGAAATTGAAAAGTTGGTGAATGTGGTTAATACCCAGGTTAACGAAGTTATCGAGCAAACCAGCCAAAACCATGAAGCGGGAATCGCCGAGCGAAAAACAAATGAAGACCGTATCAGCAAAACTTTGCAAGATTTAAATCGTCAGGTCAATGCGGTTATGGACGACACCGAACAATTGATGGCTCTTCGGAATGAAGCAGAACAAAACGTCGGTGATGCGATTCAACGTTTACAGTTTCAGGATCGACTGTGCCAAGTTTTTGAACACCTTTCGATATCAGTACAAAGCACTGAAATAGTATTTGAGCAGCTGGCATTAGAAGCGTTGGATCAGTTTGAAAACGAGCTGGCTCAAGTATTTGACCAGTTGAAAGACAGTTCAACCACCGACCTGGAGCGCAAGCTGTTCAACATTAAAAGTGCTAAGAAAAATTCTGACAGCGAACTTACTTTTTTCTGAGGGATAACATCATGAGCAAAACCATTCTCGTTGTTGATGACTCGGCATCCGTCCGTCAGGTTGTCTCAATGTCATTAAAATCTCAAGGGTATCAAGTGATTGATGCTGTCGATGGCATGGATGCCCTAAAAAAAATCGAAGGCCAAAAAATTAACTTGATTGTGAGTGACGTCAACATGCCCAATATGGATGGTATTACCTTCGTCAAAACACTAAAGGCCAAACCAGAATACCGCTTCACGCCCGTACTCATGCTAACCACTGAATCTGAAGAGAGTAAAAAAGAAGAAGGCAAAGCCGCCGGTGCGAAAGCCTGGTTGGTAAAACCTTTCAAGCCAGACGTGTTGTTGTCTGCCGTCGCCAAACTCGCCTGAGGTTATTATGAACGAGATTAAGCCTACCTCATTGACCATTTATGACCTCGATGCACTTCAGAATCAATACGTGATGGAGAGCTACTGGTCAGGCGCCCTAGATATCAACCTGGAACAAGTCACCGAATTTGATTCAGCGGGGGTGCAGTGGTTGGCTCTTGTCAAAAAAAATCAACAGGCACGAGGCCAAAGCTTAACGCTCAGTCAAGTGAGTGAAGACGTCAAAAACGCAATTATTTTATTAGGAATGCATTCACTGTTAGGGGATGCTCATGTCAATTGATCCCGTCATTATCTTCAAAGAAGAAGCTTTCGAACATCTGGAAAATTTAGAAAATGCCTTGCTGGTACTCGACGAATCCCCGCGGGATGCAGAGCAAATTGCGGCGGCATTTCGAGCTATGCATACCATTAAAGGCTCGGCTGGCATGGTCGGCTTTGACCATTTGTCCTACTTTACTCACCACATTGAAAGCTTTTTTGAACGGGTACGCTCTGGTGAGCTGCTTCTCAATGACGAGCACACTCGTGCCACCTTGCTGGCCAAAGATCATATTGAAGTCCTGCTGGAGAAAACCCCACCATCAAAAGAATCTATGGCGGTCAGCGAAACCATAATACAACAGTTCCGACGCTGGGCTGACTTGCCAACGGGAACAACATCATCCAGAACGACAGCCATACTAGCTACCAAAGAGTCAGAACAACGTATTCTCAAAATTACCATTAAACCATCCAGAGAATGTTTTAAAGACGGTTTCGACTTATTACCCGTACTGCGTGAATTATCCGCTCTGGGGCAGTGCCATACCTCGTCACACTTTGATAAAAATCTGGCATTCGACTCGGCAGACACCATCAATAATATCGATATCTTCGACTGCCATTTTTTCATTACCGTGTTATTGGCGACCGAAGCCAGCCAAAGCAGTATCGATGATGTTTTCTTATTTGTTGCGGATGACTGGAGTATATCCACCGAGGAACTTGATCCCGATGAAGCCTACCGTTTGGGAGACTTGTTACTCGCGGAAGGCGCCATTAATCAGCAGCAACTGGATAGCATCCTGCAGCAGCAACCTAAACTCGGTGAAGTTCTATCGGGTAGTGGTGCGGCCGCTCAAGAGGACGTGGAACAAGCGCTCGAACAGCAGAAATTCTTGCGCTCACAACAGGAAACTCAACAATCACGTTCGGTTCCCAGCATAAAAGTGCCACAGCCCAAGCTTGATGCACTCATGGATAAGGTTGGCGAACTGGTCACCTTACAGTCCTTCCTGGAACAAAAAGCCCGCGAGTTAAACGATGAAGGGCTTAACACCATAGCCGAAACCTTGATGCAGCTATCGTCAGACTTGCGCGAAACCGTGTTTGATATCCGTATGCTGCCGATCGGCACATTGTTTGGTCGCTTCCGCCGCGTGGTTCGCGACCTCAGTCACGAGCTGGGTAAAAATATCCAGTTTGTGACGGAAGGCGCTGAAACCGAACTTGATAAAGTCATGCTGGATAAACTGGGTGACCCGCTTATTCACTTACTTCGCAACAGCTTAGACCACGGTATTGAGAAACCCGAACAGCGCGCGGCCAACGGTAAGCCAGAACAAGCCACCATCACCCTATCCGCCGCTCATAACCAAGGCCAGATATTGATTAAAGTTAAGGACGATGGCGCGGGGATTAACACCCAAAAGGTACGTCAGAAGGCCATTGAAAAAGGCTTAATCTCAGCAACTGACGAATTAACGGAAAACCAGATACACCAACTGATTTTTGAAGCAGGATTTTCTACCGCTGACAAAGTCTCTGATGTTTCAGGACGCGGCGTGGGCATGGATGTTGTGAGAACGTCGATTGACTCTTTACAGGGCAAGGTTCACATCAAGAGCGATGCTGGACTTGGTACCGAAATACAAATTTTATTGCCAATGACACTGGCCATCATCGATGGGCTGCTTGTTAATGTTGCTGGCGAGTCCTTCGTTATTCCACTGAATATCGTCAACGAATGCATCGAGACTTATGCCAGTGAAAAATGCGTAGAGCGCGACACCACGTTGGTAAAACACCGCGGTGCATTGGTGCCCTGTGTGTCTCTTCGAAAGATGTTCTCTTTGGCCGGCACCGCTCCGGCCATTGAGCAAAGTGTAATAGTAAAAGTTGGCGAGGAGACCGGCGCCATCACCGTTGATGAGGTGGTGGGTCAGTTCCAGACCGTTATAAAAAGCCTGGGCCAGCTCTATCGCGGTGTTTCAGGTGTTATGGGGGCAACGGTTCTTGGTGACGGCAGTATCGCAATGGTGCTCGACGTATCCGAATTGCTTGAATCGATTCAATCTTAGACTTTGTCATTGTAAGGTAACTTTGTTATGAAACGCATCACACTTAAAACCCTTTTATTACTGGGATTTATTCTGCTTATCGCCTTAATGGCAATATCCAGCTTAATTGGCCTCAACTCACTCGATGGCGCCAACGATCGCTTAAATCGTTTAGTAGCTGACCCCGTCGAAAAACGCATTTTATCGGCTAGAATTCGAGCCGCAGTCCTCGAGGTTGACCGGCAATCAATGCGCTACACAAGTGCTCGCACTGCCGATTCTAAGAATGCTTTCCGCACGCAGATTCAAGGCGCACAACAAGCATTTGATAAAAGCCTAAGCGCTTTGTCCGCTCTTGTTACCGATGCTTCAAAAGATGAAATTTCGGAACTAGAACTGCGCTTCAATAGCCTAGAGCAAACCACAGGAATTCTCTTTGAGAGAACGGCTTTAACGCTGGAATCTGGGGCAACTATTGAGCAACTTGACGCTCAGGCACGAGATGGTTACCTCTTTATTCAGAAAGAACTCGAACCGCTTTTAAATGATGTATTGACTCGAGTTGCTAGCATCAACCAGAACATCGAAAACCAAATGGCAACAACGCTGACCAATAACGCCAAAGATTATGATTCAGCGCGAAGTCAAATGCTGATATTGTTCTTGATCACGCTACTGATCGCTGTTTCTGTCGCTATCATCATCTTCCGCCGTGTCAGCGAAGTTAACCGCATGGCCACCGAAATTGGCAAAGGTAACCTCAATCAGGTGTTTGACGAAAAAGCCAGCGACAATGATATCTACGGCGTTCTTCGTAATATGAACAGCAAGTTGCGTGACATCGTGTCAGAAATTAAAGAGTCATCGGGCAACGTCGCTTCTGGCAGTGTCGAGATGAGTGATACCGGTCAACAAATCGCAGAAGGTGCGACCGAACAGGCGGCATCGCTGGAAGAGATTTCATCCGCGATGGAAGAAATGACCGCAAATATCTCACAAACCGCTGACAATGCCCGTCAAACGGAACAAATGGCGCAAGAAGCCGCCAATAACGCCCGCGAGACCGGCAGTGCCGTGAATGAATCGCTGGTCGCCATGAAAGCCATTGCTGAAAAGATTGGCATCATCGAAGAAATTGCTCGCCAAACCAACTTATTGGCGCTTAACGCAGCCATCGAAGCCGCTCGTGCCGGTGAACACGGTAAAGGCTTTACCGTGGTTGCCGCCGAAGTTCGCAAGTTGGCTGAACGCAGTCAGTTAGCCGCCGGTGAAATCGTTGAATACTCCAGCGGTAGCTTGGAAAAATCGGAACGTGCAGGCAAAAAGCTCGAGGTTCTGTTACCGAGCATCATGAAAACCTCCAGCCTTGTCCAGGAAATCAGTGCCGCCGCACTGGAGCAGGATAAAGGCGCTGCTGAAATTAACAAAGCATTGCAACAGCTAGACCAAGTGGTGCAGCAAAGTGCGGCATCGGCTGAAGAGATGGCGGCAAGCTCCGAGGAACTCTCCGCACAGGCTGAAACACTCTATAGCGTGGTCGGCTTCTTTGATGTTAATGACGAGCCAAGCTCATCCTCAAAAGGTCTGCTAAAGAAAAAGCCCGGTGGCAAATCGCAAAACGCGAAACCCAGCCAAAAAAGTGAGCGAGCTGCGCCAGCAAAGCCGGCAACGAAAGCGTCACCGAAACAAGGCCAGGGCGTAGACATTGATTTAGACGATGACGACGATTTCGTACGCTATTAAGTAGAGGGTTTTGTAAACATGACAAATCCAGACGAAAACGAGATCACAGTTGACTCGCTAAAGATACTGACCTTCGTGCTTGATGATGAACTCTTTGCGATTGAGATCAGCGGCATTCAGGAAGTACTGGAGTTTAAAGGCGCCACTAAGGTACCTAAAACTCCGCCCTTTATGCTCGGAGTGATTAATCTGCGTGGCAAAGTCATTCCGATTGTGGATTTACGCGAACAGTTTGAACTCGGCAAAAAACCACGAACCGTTGACACCTGTGTGATCATTGTTCAAGTAACCATCGACGGTGAAGAAACACCGTTAGGCATTCTTGCCGATGCGGTCAAGGAAGTGTTGGAAGTACCCATGTCGGAAATCAACCCACCCCCGCGCATCGGTAATAAAATCAATAGTGCCTACATTTTTGGCATGGCAAAAATTGAGGAAGAGTTCGTCATTTTGCTACGTCTTGCCAAAATATTTTCCGCTGACGAATTGCAGTCAGTTGTAGGCGAGCTGACAGATGCAGAAGTGAACAGCAGTGAGACCCATGACGAATGAGCAGTATTCAGCTCACTCCCAAGGCTCACCAGCGCCTGTCGGCATTTGTGGGAGAAATGGCCGGGATTCAACTCCCGGCCCATAAGAAAAACCTTATTGAATCGCGCTTGCGCAAACGCGTAGTCAGCCTGGATTTTAATAATTTTGACGACTACGTAGAATTTTTTTTATCGGACGATAAAGGTGCCAAAACCGAGCAAAGCATTGTTATTGATTTGCTAACAACCAACAAAACGGATTTTTACCGCGAAGCCAGACAGTTCGAGTTTTTAAGCGAGTTTTACAGCAACAGCGCAAACCGACTGTTGCTAAAGCGTAAGCCACTTAATGTATGGTGCGCTGCAGCCAGTACCGGTGAAGAACCCTATACTCTGGCGTTGGAACTGAGTGAACTGGCCAGGGTACACAGCGACTTTTCATTTCGGATTCTGGCCACCGATATCTCACCCACAGTATTGGCAACCGCTCGTCGTGGTGTTTATCCCGAATCACGCATCGCCACGGTACCGCTGGAATTACGCAAGCGTTATTTCCTGCGCAGCAAGGACACCAGTAAGGCACTGGTAAAAATGTCAAAGCCACTGCGCAACAGTATTCAGTTTGATGAGTTTAATTTAATTAAGGGTGATTATTCTGCACTGTCTAAATTTGACGTGATTTTTTGCCGTAATGTGATGATTTATTTTAGCCCAGACGATCGACAAAAAGTTATCGCAAATCTACGCCAGCGGCTTAATCCAAATGGCTTACTGTTTGTTGGACATGCTGAAAGTATTGGACATAACCGGCTCGACTTTCAGCAGCTAATCCCGACCGTTTATCAAGTGAAGTAGGTGATATCTGTGATCAGAGTTTTAATCGTTGACGATTCAGCCCTAGTTCGACAAAGCCTCGCGGAGATCATTAATTCATCCCCGCAAATGCAAGTCATAGGTACGGCGGCAGATCCCTACTCCGCTGTCGAGCAAATCAAAAAGCAAAAACCGGATGTGATTACCCTGGATGTCGAAATGCCAAAAATGGATGGCATTACCTTTTTGCGCAAAATCATGTCGCAAAATCCCATTCCTGTGGTGATCTGCTCAACGTTCACTGAGCACGGCACCGCCACCCAACTGCAGGCACTAGAGTCCGGTGCTGTTGATATTATAACTAAGCCGAAGAACACCAGCCGTGCCTTTTTTGAGGAGAGTAAAACACAAATTCTGGATGCGATAAAAGCCGCATCGCAGGCTCGTTTAAAGAAAATGCTGTTCTCTAGATCATTAGGCAGCCCCACCAAAAAGCTTACGGCTGACGCCGTGATTGATGCCAACTTTTCGGCTAAAGCACTCGCCAAAACAACAGATAAGATCGTTGTTATCGGCGCATCAACCGGGGGAACAGAAGCGATTCGTGTGGTGCTACAAGCAATGCCCCGCAGTTGTCCCCCTATTGTGGTGGTACAACATATGCCGGAGAACTTCACCAAAAGTTTTGCCCAGCGCCTGAATGGGCTGTGCCAAATCAATGTAAAGGAAGCGGAAAATAACGATTCCTGCATTCCCGGTCACGCGCTCATCGCACCAGGCAATTACCACACCCTACTCAAGCGCAGCGGTGCAAAATATTACGTTGAAGTCAAAGACGGTCCGCTAGTGAGTCGACACCGCCCTTCTGTGGACGTCCTGTTCCGATCGGCGGCCAAGTATGCCGGAGCCAACGCCATTGGCGTCATTATGACCGGCATGGGCGACGACGGTGCCAGTGGCTTACTGGAAATGCGCAACATGGGCGCTTTTACCATCGGTCAGGATGAAGAAACCTGCGTTGTTTACGGGATGCCACGCGAAGCCCATGAACGCGGGGCGGTCATGAAACAAACGTCTTTGCAGCATGTCGCGCAAGCGATCATCAAAGCAGCATTATGAAAAAAATCAGTTGCACCCCCGACCACATTGTTCTCAATATTGGCGAACTCGTATTTGGAAGAGGAGCCAAGCCGCTTCATACGCTACTTGGATCTTGTGTCGCGATAACTCTTTGGCATCCACAACAAAAGCTAAGCGGTATATGTCATTTTGCCCTTCCATCTAACCCTAACACTAACGAAGATAGGCAGTTAGATGCTCGTTATGGTGATGACTGTATCAAGTTGTTTAAGCGATTGGCGAGAAAGAAAAATGTTCGGTTGAATGATTTTCAAGCACGAATTTTTGGTGGCGGTAATATGCTTGATACTCAGCGTTTGAAAACGACACTCGCCCAACAGATTAGCGCATCCAATATCGGAGAGGTCAATGCAGCGCAAGCATTTGCGCTTCTTATGTCAGAAAACATTGAAATATTAGAAGCCGACGTTGGTGAACAAGGCTACCGAAAGATACAATTTAATCCCGTTAACGGTACTGCACAATCCGTATTTGTCTCAATCGACAAACCTGAAAACCTTTCCGATTTTAGAAAACAACGAATTCTTATCGTCGACGACAGTATCGATACCCGAACCGTTCTCACGCGCAGCCTACGAAAGTCAGGATTTGATACGGCCGAAGCTCGCAATGGCCTTGAGGCTGTTGCGATGTTCGAAAAGTTTAACCCTGACATTATTATCATGGATATGAAAATGCCCATCATGGATGGTGTATCTGCAACCAAACAGTTACGGGAGGCTCATGCTGATCAGCCTATTTTAATGCTGACCGGCAGTGAAGAGCTTGAATCCATGGCAAGAGCGTTTGATGCTGGTGCAACCGACTTTATCTCCAAGCCAATACGCGTCCCTGTACTAAAACAACATATTTACAGCGCCTTAAATTCTTTAAAAAAACGATGAGTAAGTGTTCACATGTATCCCGTGCAGTTAGTTGAAGATCTCCAACAAAAAATCAATGAACTCGAACAAAAAGTCAAACAGGCAGAAGCCGCTAATATTTCTAAAAGCCAGTTTCTAGCCAACATGAGCCATGAAATTCGCACGCCCATGAATGGCGTCATGGGAATGCTGGATATTGTGTTGGGTACCGAATTAACCGCCGAGCAACGCCAATTTCTCAACCTTGCTAAAAGCTCTGCGGATCAACTGTTAGAACTGATTAACCTGCTGCTTGATTTATCGAAAATAGAAGCAAACCACTTCGATTTACATTACGAATCGGTTGAGTTACTGGACTTTGTTGGAGAGGTTATTAAAGCTCATACCGCCACAGCCAATAGCAAAAGGCTGAGACTAAGCTATTCGGTAGAATCAACCTTGCCTAAGTTTATTTCGATCGATCCGATGCGGGTACGTCAGATACTGACCAATCTACTGAGTAATGCCATCAAGTTTACTGAATCGGGTCATGTTTCACTGGAAATATCGGCAACAAACGACTGCCCCGCTCACAATGCTGACGCTCTGATTTTCTTTACGGTGAGAGATACCGGTGTCGGCATCAGTGAGGCCGATCAACTCCGCATTTTTGAGTCCTTCAGCCAAGTCGATGCAGACTTAAACCGTCGCTACGAAGGTTCAGGGCTTGGGCTTACCATCTGTAGCGAATTAGTAAACATGATGAACGGCAGTATTCAGTTGGAAAGCCAACTGGGCAAAGGTTCCGCTTTTACCGTCTGTTTACCGGTCGCGGTGATGAATACGGCGCACTCTGCACAGCTCGGCGTTAGTTGCCGACCCGAGGCCATTCGGGCACTGCTGGTTGATGATGAAATCGTTAACCGACAAGTCATTTCGGCACTGCTGACATCACTGCATGTTGCTCATGAAACCGCTTCAAGTCCAGAAGAAGCTTTGTTTAAATTACGTCATCCTGATAGCCAGTTCACTCATTTGATTTCCGATGCTGGTATGCCCGGTATGGATGGTTACGAGCTCATCCAACGAGTCATTACAGAGCAACTGATTGTGCCATCTAATATCCGCATACTCAGTTCATCGCCGATATCCGGTGATGCCGGTAAATGCAAACGTCTGGGAATTCCTGTTTACCTTACTAAACCGGTAACTCAGACTGATTTAAAGGAAACTCTGCAACTTCATACCACTCCGATAGAAACACAACACGAACTGATATTAGGCAGCGATCGTGATGATCCCCTGAAAGTCTTACTGGCTGAAGATCATCAAGTAAACCAGTTATTGATTACCAAAATTCTCGAGCGACATTCAGTGTCATTGGAAATCGCCGAGAACGGTGAAGAAGCGCTTAAAAAATTTACCACGGAACGCTTCGATGTGATCCTGATGGATATTATGATGCCAAAGCTTGATGGCCTAGCAGCCACGCTAAAAATTCGTGAGTTAGAAAGCGAATTACAGTTGCAACGCACACCAATTATCGCATTAACAGCTAACGTTATGCTGGAACACAAGCGGCAATATCAAGAAGCTGGCATTGAAGGCTTTGTCAGTAAACCGATTGATCATCGCCATTTAATTCGAGAAGTTGATCGCGTGCTTATTGACCACTCCAACCAAAGCGAACTGCCTACCCTTGATGAACTGCTAAGTGGACGTTTTGGCGAACCTAAATCGGAACCAACAACCTTCCAGCCAGTTAAAGCTGATGTCGTTGAAGCACTGGCTATGATGGATAATGATGCGGAGTTATTTCAGGAAGCATTCGAACTGTTTAAAAAATCATTGCCTAAACATTTACGTGCACTCCGTGGCGACCAAGAACAAGCATTGATTGCGGCTCACACCCTGAAGTCATCTTTTGCTTCCTTCGGCCTTAGCGATGCCAGGAGCGCCGCAGCAACGCTGGAGAAGAAGCTGCGAAACGAAAATGCAACTGACTTCGCGGCTGACATAGAAGCAGTAATTGCGTCGGTCGACAATATACCCGTTGATTTTCCGATGGCTATTCTGGAACGCATTTATGTCGACTAATTACTGTATTGCACTGCAACCCATATGTGATCGTAATTTTCGGCATATTGCGGATGAATTAAGCTATTATTCGGCAGATAGTCACGTAAACACGCACTTTGTCGATCCGGTTGCTGCAACAGCACGAGCCTGTGCCACTGCGATGTTAGAGCTTGGCTTGCCAGGATTAATCGGTGAGCGCACGCTGTTCATTAAAGCGCCGACAGACTGGGTATTTAACAAAGACCTGGTTGAAATCTTACCGAATAAATTAATGATTGAGCTACTCGACCCCGAATCGATCGATGACACTCTGCTAGTAGAGCTATTACACTTTAAAAAGCGAGGACTTCGTCTTGCCTGCGCCGTTCAGAAGTGGGAACAGATGCCGGAACGTTTTAGGGAGCTGTTCGATATTTTGACACACGATGAGTTTACTGACCACAATCAACTCTCGGGGGGGGATAAGCGCGGTTATCAACACCTCTTACGCGGACTCAACAATTCCGAATCACTCAGCAAAGCCCGTAATGACGGCTATGCGATGTTTCAAGGCAATGTCTTTTCACCATTAAAGACGCTTGAGGCAGCACCTGCAAAGCGCCAGAGCAACCCTATCGCCGAGCTTAAATTACTGCAGTTGTTATCCGATCCAGAGTCCGATTTAAAGCTCATTGAACAGTCATTAATTCAACAGCCGTACCTGTGTTATGTGCTGATGAAGCAAACCAATACCGCGGATCATCTGCGTTCTAAGCCCGTTAGCACGATTAAGCAGGCGGTGCTTTCGGTTGGCCTGACCAAACTCAAGTCCATTGTTGCGGCCGTTACGCTGTCGCGTCACGACCCCATTCAGAAGTTACAACTGCGGACGGTATTAATGCGGGCACTTTTAGCGGAGGCTTTAGCCAAGAAAACCTCCGACGTTTCGCCCGGAACGGCTTTCTTTTGTGGATTGCTGTCGTTATTTGACCGGCTCAACGGAACCAGCCTGGAACATCTATTGGAAGAAATTCATGTTTCCACCGCAGTAAGCCAGGCACTGACGCAACGGGCGGGTCCTCTGGGTCGACTGCTCAATATCATCGAAGATTTTGAGCAACAAAGCGTGGGACGCTACCACCCCAAACTTGTCAGTCTGTTAAACGAAGAATTCGTTAAAGTGGTGGCGCTACTTAACAGCATTATTATCGAGCCGCTACCGCGAACTTAGTGAATCAGTCGCCGGTGGCGCAGTGTGGGCACTTTTGGGTATCACGGAACAGTCGTTGAGCTTCTTCCAGGGCTCGGCTGGATGTTGGGCTTCTGGACAACGAAACAGCACGTTCTGGATTTTTCAGTTTTTGACAATCTTCTTTATGCAGTAAACGCGCTTGCTGGCCATCATCTTTTTGGCCGATTTCGATATAAAACCGCTTCACACTCTCTCCTTAGAACGGGAACAACTTCTGTGCAGAGTGGAATTTTAAGGTTCTCTAAAGAGTCTCGCAATGCGTATATATACGTAATATCCTTACAAAGCCCAAAACAAGGGGGTTAGCCTAATTTTTGCTCTAAAAAATTGATGGTTTCATTGACCGCAGAGCTTGCGTATTGGCGCGTTTCGAACAGCAAGCTGACGGGGGTTGGCGGCGGCATAAACGCATTCAGTAGCTGCTTGAGTTCTCCACTTTCGAGGAGCTCGGCAACCGAGTATTCCGGCAGGAACGCAATACCCAGTCCATTGCGGGCAGCCTGTTTTATGGCGCGGTTTTCATTGCTAAAAAAACGTCCACGCACAGGAACCGTTACCTCTTCCCCGCCGCGATAAAAATGCCAGCGGCTTCCCAACGCCGAAGGGTTTCTTGGTATGCACCAATGCGACGACTGATCAACGCTCAACTCCTCAGGGCTAGCGGGCTCGCCAAAGCGGTTCAAATACGCCGGCGAGGCCACGACAACGTGCCTTAACGGTTTCAAGCGTCGGTAATAGAGCGCCGAATCTCGCAGTTCGCCGCAACGTATCGCAATATCCACATCCTGTTCTTTAAAGGCAACCACTTCATCAGACAGTGTCAGGTGAATATTCAGGTGCGGGAATTTAGACAACAACTGGTCAATATGCGGTGCCACTTGCGCAGCGCCGAAATTTACCGGAGCCGAGACCGATACCGTGCCTTTAGGCTCACTTTGGTACTCACCCATATGTTCTTCGGCTAACTGAGCCTCTGAAACAATCACCTGGCAATGCCGAAGAAACTGTTCACCTTCGCCGGTGAGTGACAGTCGACGTGTGGTTCTGCGCAACAGCTTCACCCCAAGGTGGCTTTCAAGACGGTTGACTGCCTTACTTACCGAGCCTTTTGTGACCCCCAGCTGTTCAGCGGCACGTGTAAAGCTGGCAGCCTCTGCCACTGCGGCAAAGGTTGCCATGTCGGATAAACGCTCAAACATTGACTCTCCCGAAAAAATTCAGCAGCAGCCGACACAGCATTTCTGCTCAACTTTCCTCATCAAATCATCGTAACCATGGGGCTTAATCATTGGCTTAGGATGTTCAACGTTCACTTTGGTATTCCCCTCAGAAAACATCAAGCCACGCGCCATTTCGCCCAGCACACTGATAAATTGTTTGCGATTAAACATGTTCCTGACTCCTCTGTTAAAAGACAGGAACCATTTTATTGTTTAATAATGCGCTAAAAAGTACCTCACTGGAAACTCATTGTTTCCAGTTGCGCACGAATAAACTGACGCGTGTCATCCAACAAGGCTTTGCGCGAAGGTTCATGCACGTACATCATGTGGCCACCGTGATAGTAACGGTAAATGATGTCATCGCGAGCGATGCCGTGGCGGTTAAGCGTATATTCCGCATCGAAAAACGGCGTGACAAGGTCATAATAGCCCGACCCCACCATGACTTTAAGCGCTGGATTGCTTCTTAGCACCGACGCCAGATCCGGCGCCGTATTGACGTAGTGTGGCTCCCACGAGCGGCCTTCCGGTAAAGGACTCCAGCGCCACTTACCGGACAATTCCGGGTCCGATGGGTTTAAGTAACGGCGGTTCCAGTCAATGCCCAGTTCATTTCTCATGTAATGCATAAGTGAGGCTTTGTAGGCCGGTGAAATCGCACGAGCCGCATCGTCTTGCGGACGTGCCGCGACATCGTCGCGTTCGTCTTTGGTATAGCGACTGTCAAGCAGACCGACCGCAACGCCCTCATCGCGCCGTAATTCTTTGGCAAAACGGAAGGCATTAATGCGCAAATCGACTTGTTCGATATAGGTTTTACTTAGCCCCGTGAACCGTTGCAGCTTGCTGACCAGTCGTGCGCGTTCGTCATCGCTCAACAAATTGCCCTGAAATAACGCCGGCAGCAGTTCCTGAGTGGCAAATTCACGACTTTCCGCAATGAACGATTCAAAGTCTCCGGTATTATCAACTTTTCCGTGATACCAAGCCGTCGCCGCCATGGTCGGGATGTAGGTGATATAGGAGATGATATTGTCATCCACATAAGGCGTAGAGCCTTGGTAATCCAAGGCCTGAGAGACAAACACGATGCCGTTGACGTTAATCAGATAGTCATCGAGCAACACCTTAGCGACAGCAGCCGCGCGGGTCGTACCAAAGCTCTCCCCCAGTAAAAACACCGGTGAGTTCCAGCGGTTGTTGTTGGTCAGCCATTCCGCAATGAACGCCGCCATCGACTCCGCATCCTCGGTCAGCCCCCAAAAATCTTCTTTCTTCCCCTGGCCAATGGCACGAGAAAAGCCCGTACCAACCGGATCGACAAACACCATGTCCGTTACATCAAGTATCGTTTCGGGGGCATCCTTAAGCGTGTACGGCGCTGCCCCCGGGTGCTCTGCCTCACTCGGCACCACGATGCGTTTCGGACCGTAGCCCCCCATATGCAACCAATTCGACGACGAGCCGGGCCCCCCATTCCAGATAAACGTCACCGGGCGGTTTTCATCCTCCTCGGCAATGTAATCGAAGGAGAAAATGCTCGCGGTCGGTTCCCCCTCAGCATTGTTCAGGTAGGTCTCGCCCGCGTTAACCCGATAGTCGATGCGTGCTCCGTTAAAGGTACCGCTATGCTCGGACACAAACTGCTTGGGTTCAGCAACCGGCTGTTCGTCAGGCGCTGGCTCATTATCTTGCGCCATCACGGTTAGCGAAACTGTTGCTAACAGCAACGTCGCTAAAACGCTGAAATAGCGATTGGGTGTGTTGATGGAGTGTTTCACGAATTGTTCCTGTTGGTTCTGTTGTATCTGAGATTAGCATAACTCAGCATCGCATAAATTACTTATTGAGCAGACGACGTTCAAGCGCAATGCCTAGCACCCCACACATCAGCAAAAACAAACCCAACGCTTGCAAAACGCCATTAATCACTCGAGGCTGTTGAATGGTTCCGTCGATGTAGTAGGTCCGTTTGATATTGGGATCATCCGCCTCAGGTGCCGGCACCGTGAATTGTTTTCCCCGATAGTCGGTCAGTATCATGATATCCGGGTTTGAGCGCTCAGCCATCCGTTTTGAGAGCTTCTCCAATTCGTCAAAACCAACGACTGTATCATTCCAATTACGATAATAATTAGGGTTTTCACCCATCAATAATATGCCCGGAGACATATATTGGTAGGTTAGTTCAGGGAAAAGAACCTTGGTGTAGCCACTGTAAAACGTCGGTAATGAGAGCGCGATAAGCAGTCCGCAAATGGTTAACCAGCCCCGTCGTTGACGCTGATAATTTGCGGTTTGTTCTCGTAAATAAGCATCAATCGATGGAATCTGTCGCAAGCGTCCTTGTAGATAACTTGGATCAAACTGTTCTGCCACCTGCTCTATGGTGAGTTCTAGTGCGCTGAGCCATGTCTTCAGTACATCATCTGACGGAAGTGATCGATCACTTTCCAATTTCGATAGGTAAGACTGCTCAATACCGACTTGCTCAGCTAACTCTGACTGGCTAAGATGCAACTCGATACGACGTTGTTTAAGGAGCTCTCCAAGTACCATATCCTTATTCCTTATGTGAGGGTTCCACAGTATTCTTTCCTATTCCTTAAGGCATAAAAACAAGAATATATGCGAATTTAAAGGAATATTTTGCGCAGCTGTATTACTCTGAGCCACCGCGCACGGATTACGAGGAACGATATGAAAGGTAAAGCCACTTCTTTCGATATAGCTCATAGAGCCGGGGTTTCTCAGTCGACGGTTTCCCGTGCGCTGCGAGGCAGTCCGCTGGTTAATGAGGAAACACGCCGACGGGTCGTTGAAATTGCCCGCGAGCTTAATTACAAGGTGGATAAAAACGCCAGTAATTTGCGTGCGCAACAAAGCTCTACCCTGGCGGTATTGTTGTTTGAAGATCCTACTTCTGACGATTCACAAATTAATCCGTTCTTTTTATCCATGTTGGGTTCGATTACCCGTGCCTGTGCGAAAGAAGGCTATGACTTACTCGTTTCGTTTCAATCCAGCAGCAACGACTGGCATGCGGACTATGCCGAAAGCCATCGCGCCGACGGCATTATATTGCTCGGCTATGGCGACTACATCGACTATCAGGCCAAGTTTGCCCGGCTGTTGGACACAGACACCAAATTTGTTTGCTGGGGCGCCAGCGTTGATGGCCGACCTGAGCTGACGGTAAGCTGCGATAACGAGCATGGGGGACGGCTGGTCGCCGAACACTTTATTGAGCTCGGTCGCACCGACTGTGCCTTCATCGGCGATGCCTCACATCACAGCCCCGAGTTCAGTGCCCGCTTCAATGGCTTTGAAAATCGCCTACAGGAGCACGGTAAACACTGTAGCGAGCGCAAAATGGCAACCGCGATTTCTACCGAAGAGTCCGGTTATCAAGCAACCAAATCACTGCTTGCCAATAACATCACGTTTAACGCCCTGTTCGGTGCCAGTGACTTAATTGCTATTGGTGCGATTAGAGCGCTGCAAGAAGCCGGCTTAAGTGTTCCTAAAGACGTTTCAGTGGTGGGTTTTGACGATATCGCGGTCGCCCGTTTTTGCAGTCCGCCGTTGTCGACCGTACAGCAAAATACGACCTTAGCCGGACAAATGTTGGTGGCAAATCTGCTGAACCTGATTGCTGATAAAGACGTTGATGTGGCCAACAGCATTTTGCCGCCCAAACTGATCGTACGCCAATCGAGTTGTTTATAAGACAAAAAAGCCGCCAGATAAACGCTGGCGGCTAAGATTCATCAGACGGTCATTCAGTCAGCGAGCTTCTGTTCCACAAGCGGATAATTATCCCATACCGCTTCGTCACTCAGCGAGCGTAACAGCTTAACGTATTCGGCATGAGTCCACGCCAATGGTGTGGCTGAGTTGGTGCCTTCGCCAACCTCATAACCGAAAGGATTGACCCCGACGCCGTCCCATACCTGTTCCGGTAACATCATGCCTTGGTTCGCAAATGCTTCCATTCCCAACACATAGGTGTTTTTAATCCGTTGGTACTGCGCGTCCGTCAGGTCGCCGTCACTGGCTTTCGCAGCGGCGATTTCATAATGCCCCCGCTCACCGGTAAAGAACGGCCAGACGCGGCCACGTTGACCTGCCGTCTGGTTGCCGCCTTCAGCATAATTAGTGCCTAGCTCCTGATCCTCGCCGTAGCCATCATTGCCATAACGGCGCCAGCCGGGGAAGCTTTGCCCTTGATCGTTCATAAAGGTGTATTTAACCCGTAGCTTATGCTCTAGGCTTTGATCGTCATATTCCGGTAACGACGCCACAATCGACGGACTATCAGCAGAACGCACGCCGTAACGCACCAGCTCTAAAAAGCCACCATCAAGGATCAGTTTTTTATCCATCCCCGGACGACCATTATTGGCTGCCAGTTTGGTGTCTGCATTGACGTTTTCATCCTGCGCGATGCGCACAAAATATTGACCGTCAGCTGCATCGCCCTCCAGCGTACCCTCTGTTGTGAACATCAAAGCTTCGATATCCTGTTCATACTCCCGCGCGGTTTCCAGGTAGCGTTGTGCGTTTTCCTGGTCACCGCTCAGAGCGGCGATCTCGCTGGCGGTTATCAGGCCAGTTACCGTGGCGGCAATGGTTGAAGGAGAGTATCCTGCCTGTTCCTCCCAACGCTCCTGCTGGGTATAGGGCGGCGTGATCTGAGTATCATTCCACAATATTTTCGCTAAACCTCCGTCAACCAGAAAATCAGCCGCGGGCTTAAGCATTGATTCGTACCACTGGCTCAGCTCAGTTTCTGACAGCACGCCGTTTTTATAGAGTTTCCAGGCCAGCATGATCGGCATCGAGGTTTGATCAAGCTGTACTGCCACCCATTCCAATTCGCCGTCAACGTGGGTTTTTTGCAGGAACCAACCGGTATCCCCCTGATTTCCCGGCGTATCCTCTCTGACTTGTACCTTCGGCAAGTAACTGAACGCGGCTTTTGCCGTTTCGGTGTCGCCCAGCGCCAGAAACGCCATCGCTACTTGATAAAAGTCGCGCACCCAAACCGCTTTATAGCCCGTTTTACCCTGTTCGGCAGAAACCGTATCGCCCCAAGGGTTTGATAATGACGCAATCAACGCGCCAGCATAGGTTTTGTCTTCCTGAGCTTTGAGCACCAGGGCACTGGTATTCAGTAACTTGCCACCATCCGTAGTGGCGCCGTACATTTCTTCAAGGTTCAAGCTTTGCAGATAATCTTGCCAGCCAATCGCGTCACCCTCACCGTTGTAATGCGCCAGCACGGTATCGTATCCGCGCTTCAAGGTCTGTTGCCCCTGCTCTCTGGCCTGTTGTTCGCTGTTACCGTAACTCAATACCAAATCAAATTCGGCCGCTTCTGAGATCTCACCCAGGGTCGCACTCATAGACACATTACCGGGTTGCTCACCGGTGCTCTGATAGCGCGTCAGTTCGCCTGAGGTTTGTAATTGAGAATAGCGGTCGGATGTGCCCATAAAGCCTACCGAACCTTGTTTTAAACCTTGTTCACTTTGTAACGTCAGGTAATGTTCGCCGGAGTAGGCCACTAACGCATCACCCTCGACCTTAGCACGGTCATCGACGCCATCGTTGTTCACATAAGGGTTCACCTGCACGTGAGCGGTAAGCCCGGGTTGATTAGCTTCAAAGCGCACACGAACCATCAGCGATTGCGCATCAGGATCGGTAAAGATGTCTTTGATGATGCGAAAACGTCTCTGGCTATCCTCACTGGTCACGCGATACGCCAACGACAGCGGGCGGCCCTGCTCATCCACATGCAGGTATTCCACGGTATTTTTCAGCCCATCTGACTCTGCCACCACAAAATCATCGCCGCTGACGATAAACTGTAAGTCACGGATTTGCGCTTGGTGAATAAGGCCAAACATGGTTTCCGTGATCATCCCTTTAGCCAGCGAGAACCAGACCTTGGAAACCGTGCCGGTGGCACTGGCGTCGTCATAGTGCCCCTGTTGATACGCTTCATAAGAAGTGCCGATGCCGGTTTTACCCGAATAGGCCCAAAACGGTGTTTCCCCCGGTGCGCCCGGCGCCACCTGACTGGCGGCTTCGGTAGTGCCGCCGTTACAGCCTGCTAGTCCTGCCAGTAACATTGCACTGGCGATTGCGTTTACGACTTTCACTGTATCACCCTCTAATTAGTTAGTTTTACCCGCGTCAGCGATAACGCAGCCAACACAAACGACAGTCCGCCAATGACTAAGGCGTAAATCGGCTGGTTGGCAAAGCCATGCTTTAGAATCAAGCCGAGAATACTGGCGGCAAGCAATTGCGGAATCACGATAAAGAAATTAAAAATGCCCATGTACACGCCCATCTTCGCGCTGGGCAGCGCGCTGGCGAGCATGGCATAAGGAAGCGATAAAATGGACGCCCAGGCGAAGCCAATACCGACCATCGGTACCATCAGCCAGGCGGGGTCACTGATCAGCAAAAAGCTCACTAGTGACAGCGCGCCAAAAATCAGGTTAATCGCGTGAGCAACGCGAATACCAAAACGTTTCACCATCACAGGGATCACCAAAGCAGCCAGCGCCGCAAAGCCATTGTAGGCAGCAAACAACACACCGACCCAATCGGCACCGTCGTTGTAGGCTTTGGAGGTCACATCAACACTATGGTAGTGATAACTGGTGACGGCACCGGTGGTGTAGATCCACATCGCAAATAACGAGAACCAGCTAAAAAACTGCACCCAGGCCAACTGTCGCATCGCCCGCGGCATGGTGAACACATCATATACGACGGTGAAAAAGCCGTTGCCGGTATAGCGTCGTTGCTGTTGCCAGGCGGCGATCCCCTGCAGCAGGGCAAAAGCCAACAGTAACCCACCCAGTAAATACAGTTCTTTTTCTAAGCCCATACCGCCAACGGCAGCGATAATGACAACCCCGACAAGGCCGCTGACCGACATCGTTTTGGCAAAATTTATCGTTGTCTTAGGTTCGCTTTGTGCGTTCGCTTCAGCACTGTCGCTAAAGGCGGCAAGCTGCTCAGGGCTGTATTCGCTGGTGGTAAACACCGTCCACATCACACAAATCAGCAAGAAGGCGCCGCCAACATAGAACGCATACTGCACCGACGGAGGAATAATGCCAGCCGCGGCGGTATTGCTGACGTCAAACCAATTGGTCAGTACCCAGGGTAGACTGGAAGCAATCACCGCTCCCACACCGATAAAAAAGCTCTGCAATGAATAGCCCAGCGCCCGTTGCCGGTTAGGCAGGTTGTCGCCGACCAACGCGCGAAACGGCTCCATCGTGACATTAATGGAAGCATCCATGATCCACAGCATGCCCGCCGCAACCCACAATGTGGGCGAGTTGGGCATGACCAACAGCGCCGCGGTGGTAACAATCGCACCATAGAAGAAATACGGGCGCCGACGCCCCAGACGGCCCCAGGTCTTATCACTCATGTAGCCAATAATTGGCTGTACGATCAACCCGGTCAGCGGCGCAGCCACCCACAAGATGGGGATATCATCGATTTCTGCACCCAAGGTCTGGAAAATACGACTGACATTGGCGTTTTGCAGCGCAAAACCAAACTGAATGCCCATAAACCCCAGACACATGTTCCATATTTGCCAAAAACTCAGGGTCGGTCTCTCGTTTTGCAGGGTATTTTGCATCAGTGGTTACTTCCCAGTTGTACCACGCTCACACCCTGATAGGGCAAGGCAATGGTGACACCGTTGTTGGTGAATTCCGGCGGCGTACCGAGTAAGGTATTGCCTTGCGAGGCGTTCACGTCAACGCTTACGGACTGTTGTTGCCCGGCGAAATTTGCCACCACCAGCAGACGCTGTTCACCCTGCTGGCGAATAAAGCTGACCACCTGCTGCGGCTGCGAATTGTTCACTTCAACCAGTTGCCCTGCAACAATCGCCGGTAATCGATTCAGGCTCATCAACTGCACATAAAACTGTCGCAGTTCGCGCTGAGCTTCGCTCAACTGACCACCATCAAAGGCGCCATTATTCATCCACTGCTGGTGCGCAGGAACGCCGATGTAGTCAAAGATACTGGTGCGCGTAGGATCACCAAACCCGGGTTCTTCCGAGCCGTCCTCGCCCACGGTCTGACCGAAGTAAATCATGCTGGGTCCGCGGCCAATCAGCGTTGATACGGTCATCGCCGGTTTCCCCCAATTCATATCACCGGCAAAGTCGGCACTGGCGATACGTTGCTCATCGTGGTTTTCTAAAAAATGCAGCATGTGCTGTTCAATATCCAGCACTCGGCGGTGTTCGGCAAGCAGCGCTTGAGCCCCTTGCTGCCCCTGAATAATTGCTTTCAAGGTGTCATAAAAACCCACCTTGTCATAGAGGTAATCCATTTTACCGCTATGAAGATAAGGACGATAAAGGCTGGGGTTGTAGACCTCGGCCAGCAGGAAAGCATCTGGATTGGTCATTTTGATGGATGAATTCAAGAAGCTCCAAAATTCGACAGGCACCATTTCGGCCATGTCATAACGGAAGCCATCCACGCCTTTGTCCAGCCAATATTGAGTAATATCGCGAAATTTATACCAACTGTCCGGCAGTTGTTTATCCTGCCAGAACGCGTAATGCGCTTGGTAGTCTTTATCGGCATATTCCGGCGGCAAGCGCGGAAAGTCGTAACTGCCATCGGGTTTTACGCCGTAATTAATCTTAACCGTTTCGTACCAGTCATTAATGTCCGGCTGCGCCTTGCGCGCGCCATTACCGGTCCATTTCGCCGGGCGCTCGACAAACCCGCCATCCGCCTTAGGGTGACTCATCCCCCCTAACACTTGATAATCATCGTCCTGCGGTACCTGGAAGTCCTCGCCAACCACATAATAAAAGTTATTGTCGCGACGATAGCTGACGCTGGTATCATCATTGACGCCGAAATCCTGTACACCGTCTGGCTTAGACACCGAGTGATAATCCCGCGCCACATGATTCGGGACGATATCGATAATAACCTTCATACCCTGCTCGTGGGTGCGCTTTATCAACGCTTCAAATTCTTGCAGTCGACGTTCCGGGTTAACGGCTAAATCCGGGTTAACGTTGTAATAATCTTTCACCGCATAGGGAGAACCGGCACGACCTTTGACCACATCAGGATCATCCCCCGGCAACCCGAATTCACTGTAATCGGTTACCGTTGCATGATGCAGCACACCGGTGTACCAAATGTGCGAAACACCGAGTTCTTTAATACCAGCCAACGCTTTGTCATCAAAGTCGGCAAACTTACCCACACCATTTTCCTGCAATGTGCCCCACGGCTTGTTGGTCGTATTGGTGTTACCGAACAAACGGGTAAATACCTGGTAAACGACCGGCTTTTGCTGGTCTTTGGCGCCCCGCTCAGAATCAGCTGACGTTGATTGTTCATTATCCGTGCCACCGCAACTGACAAGAGCGGCTGTCAGCGTCAAAGCGAACACTGTTTTTGCTAGCTTGTGAACTTTCATTGATACACTTTATTGTTTGATTTGTCTTGCCATGAAACGGCGAAAAAGCCCCTGAACGACGCCAAGGGCTTTTGCATCAAGTCACCACATTTATCGATTACAGCTCGTACTTAATGCCAAGCATGTAAACACGACCATAATCCTGGTAGTCGCGCACTTGCAATGCGTTGTCGCCCTGCAACGAGATAAACGGTTCTTCAGTAATGTTCTGTACCTGGAAGGTCAGCTCAAGATTCTCAAGTCCCGCAATACCCGACTCGGAGAAGTCATAACCGAGCTGCGCATCCCAAATGGTCTCACCCTGGATATCCACTTGCTGCGTCTCGAAGCCAAGACCATAGATGTCGCCTTTAAAATCGCTCCGCTTACGCATACTGGTGCGGACGCTAAAGCCGTGACGCTCATAGTAGAAGGTTAAGCTTTGAATGCTGTCAGACAGACCCGGCAACTCATAGTCATTACCATTAGGGTCCTCGATATCCTGTTCAACACCCGTGTGGCTTACCAGTAAACCAAAGCCTTCTAACTGGTCTGCGAACATACTGAATGGCAGCGCAACGGCTAACTCGTAGCCCCACAGGTCGCCACCGCCACCATTGATTTTGCCTGAGCCAGTGCCGGTTGTCGTATCCGGTAATTCACCCGTGGCCGGGTCAGGTACGCCGCTCATGTCAATTTCATAAGTACCGTCGAAAATCCACTCGTTCAGGTCTTTGTAGAACAGGGCTGCAGAGAAGTAGCCTTCTTCATGGAAGTAGTTCTCATAACTCAAATCAACGCCCGTTGCTTCTTTTGGCTCCAATTGCGGGTTACCACCGGATACCGACCAATAATTGCCATTTTCGTCAGGCTGTTGCGCACTGTAAGTGGCACTGACCGAAGCGTTCATTTCGTCCAAGCGAGCGCGTGAAATCGTTTTTGCAGCACCAAAGCGCAGAATCTGCTGCTCATCCAGAGCGAAATTCAGGTTCAGGCTCGGTAACACGTGGCCATAATCGTGGCTGATGTCGGTTGGCTGTGCAACCACAAGCCCGGCGTCGTTAACGTTAAATGCGTTACCTTGAGACGATTGGTCGGTGTGCACGTAACGTAAGCCAACGTTACCGGTAACCGGAATACCACCTACTTCAGCGTCAATATTACCTTGAACAAATGCCGCTGTGACTTGCTCCTGCACCGTCCACGAACGTGTTAAATGTTTTGGATCGGTCAAGCTTTCGCGCAGCAGTTCAAAATAACCGTCGCTAACCAGCCCTCGGGTATCATAAGCAATCATTTGTCCCATACCGATGAAGCTTAGATCCGCCGTGCCTTCACGGTATTGCTCAGGAACCGGCAACATGCCCACATTATCCGGATAGGAAAAATCGGCCAGCGTCATGTAATAACCTTCAGAATTTTTGCTCTTCTGACGGTCACGATAAGAGACACCAAACTCGATACCTTTAAAGTACGCATTATCAAGCGCTTTGCGCGCTGCCAGTTTCAGCGTACTCAGCTCATCTTCGACTTCCGGGGCATTAATAAAACCGTCTTGCGCGGTGTTCTCATAAGGAGTTCCGACCAACCCATACTGATTATTCAGTGCCGCACTTGCGCCCCAGGACAAAGGACCACCGAGCTGAATCAGGTCAAAGTCGCCGTAATCTAACTGATGCGAGAACTGTGCTCCGGTGTTGCCATCGTCGAAGGTATAGCCAATGTTATCCGCGATGCCGTTGGCATCACCGCGACCAGTACCGGAGTAACTTTCAATACTCCAGACCTGACGCTCAACTTCAGAACGGCTGGCATCAAACTCAAGCGTCCAGTCGTGGTTAAGGAAGTATTCGACGTTATAACCGAACTGCGTTAACTCTGCCTCGCGGTCTTCAAAGTCATTACGCACCACCACACGTTGCCCTTCCGTTACCGCACTGGTCACGAACCCTGTTTCAGGGTCAACCGTTGCGTTTTCCGGAGATATTGAACCTTGCCCCCAGGCAAAAGGTACTTCGATACCACGCAGAATTTTTTCGTCGGAGAAGTCAACGTACAGGGCGTCAAAAGTTACGCTCAAGTTACTTGTTGGCGCGTACTCAAGCACCAACATGGCTGAGTCTCGATCCAGCGTTGACGAACGCACATAAGGTTTCGCACCACCCAAAATCGATACGGTTTCACCAGATTCTGACGTAAACTCCGGGTAACCCCAGGCGTTCCAGCGTTTTTCCTGATTCGGCGAACTCATTGATGTATAAGCAAAGGCCACACCAAAACTGTCATCCGCAAACTGATCAATGTACGACACCGTGCCGCGATAGCCTTGGTCATCGCCATCCGGGTTTAATTTTTCAAAGCCTGTTTGTTCCAACTGACCGTTAAACTGAATGACTTGCTCACCTTTGCTCAGCGGACGTACCGTTTGCATATCAATGACACCGGCAATACCTTCCGCATCCAGCGAAGCACTTGGCGTTTTATAAACCGTTACGCCGCTCATGATTTCTGATGGGTAAAGGTCGAACTCGACCCCGCGGTTATCACTGATAGAAACTTGCTCACGTCCATTAAAGGTTGTCGCACTTTCGTTTTCACTAAAGCCACGTACGCTGACGCGTGATGCACGTCCGTCCAAACGCTGCGCCGTCAAGCCAGGTAGTCGCGCGATAGCCTCTGCGATGGATGAATCAGGCAATTTACCAATGTCTTCCGCCGATACCGACTCGACAACCTCACTGGCAAAACGCTTGGTATTAATCGACTCAACAACGCTGCGGCGGAAACTGCTGGTTACCTCAATGCGTTCAACATCGCTTTGCTGGCTTTCTTTTTGCTCTTGTTGCTGCTCTTGCTGTGCTTCAGCATTTTGAGCGTCGGTATCTTGTGCATAAGCGACTTGGCTACTTAAGCCGGCACTGATCAGTGCGAGCGTTAGCATACTGGGTTTGAACGTAGACATAATGTGCATCCTGATTAATTATTTTTATCACCATTTTGGTGCGCTCTGGCGCCACACCATTCGGTATATTGCTTGTTGTCGGCGAAATACTAGCGCTCGTAATAAATTATTAACAAATTTATGCATACGTATTCAGCCGCAGGTTTGCCCCACCATTGTGCATCGATACCGCACCACATGAGTAAAAACTACACTATACGAAAAAATGCGATTTATCAGTTTACGTAAACGTAAAGTCGTTAAAAAATTAACTTACCGGTCATGGTTTAGCGCTACACCCCTTCACTCAGACGTGTTGTAGCTCTTTCGCCGCAAATTGCCTTTGACTGCATACGTATGCAGTTTTTTTACAACACTTCTAACCCTGACTTATTCTTTGCCCAACAAAAAAATAATCGATGTTCTGGAGCAAAAAATGGCGAACCCTCTTTGGTGGAAAGGTGCGGTGATATATCAGATATACCCACGCAGCTTTCAGGATACAAACGATGACGGGATCGGCGATCTTCGTGGCATTATTAACCGCCTCGACTACATTAAAAGCCTCGGTGTTGACGCGGTTTGGATCTCGCCGTTCTTTAAATCACCGATGAAGGATTTCGGCTACGACATCAGTGACTATCGCGACATCGACCCAATTTTTGGCAACCTGGACGACTTTGATGACTTGATTGCCCAAGCCCATCAACGAGGCATCAAGGTTATTATTGATCAGGTATTGAGCCACACCTCCGATCTGCACCCATGGTTTTTACAAAGTCGCGAATCCAAAACCAACGATTACGCTGACTGGTACGTGTGGGCTGACGCCAAGGAGGATGGAACACCACCGAACAACTGGCTATCGATATTCGGAGGCCCGGCCTGGAAATGGGAACCCCGACGCGAACAATATTATTTACACAACTTTTTGACCGAGCAGCCCGATCTCAATTTTCACAACCCTCAGGTGCGTCGGGCGGTGCTCGATAACGTCGAGTTTTGGCTGAAAAAGGGCGTTGACGGTTTTCGGCTTGATGCGATTAACTTCTGCTATCACGACGCTAAGTTGCGCGATAATCCAGCAAAACCAAAGGAGAAGCGTCAGGGTCGTGGCTTTAGCGAAGACAACCCCTATGCGTTTCAGTACCATTATTACAATAATACCCAACCAGAAAACCTCGAATTTATGCGCGACATCCGCGCATTACTCGATAAGTATCCGGGTACTGTGGCGCTGGGCGAAATCTCTTCGGAAGACTCACTGGCGACCATGGCGGAATACACCAGCGGCGGTGACAAACTGCACATGGGCTACAGTTTTGAGCTGCTGACCGACGATTACAGCAGCACCTACATTCGTCACACGGTAGAAACGCTCGAGGCCAATATGCGTGAAGGCTGGCCATGCTGGGCTTTTAGCAACCATGATGTTGAACGCGTAGCCAGCCGCTGGGCCGAAAATGGTGAAGTAAACACGGCACAAGTGAAAATGCTTACGGCGCTGCTGGGTTCCCTGCGCGGCAGTGTCTGTATGTATCAAGGCGAAGAATTGGCCTTAGGTGAAGCAGAGGTTCCGTTCGAAGCTTTGCAGGACCCCTACGGCATTACCTTCTGGCCCAACTTTAAAGGCCGCGATGGTTGTCGTACTCCAATGCCCTGGCAAGAGGGTGACAATGCCGGCTTCAGCCAGGGGAAACCGTGGCTGCCGGTGAGCCCCGGCCACCTTGCAAATAATGTCGCTAAACAACAGCAGGATCCTAACTCGACGCTAAACGCCTTTCGCGAATTTATGGCATGGCGTCGAACCCAGACCGCACTCATAGAGGGCGATATCCGTTTTATCGAAACCGATGAACCCGTACTGGCGTTTTATCGCCAACACAACGATGAAACACTATTGTGCTGCTTTAATTTGGCCAGCACCCCGGCAACCTTACAGTTATCGCAGCAGTCAGCTCATCCGTTTGACGGGCTTAGCCACCACAACGCGTCATTACACGGCGATACGCTGCATTTACCACCATACGGCTGCTGGTTTGCCGCCGTGTGAATACACTCTCCCCTGGTGTCATAATAAGATGTGACATTTTTATAGCACCCTTCGGGGTGCTTTTTTTTATCACAATCCAATAATCACTGTTTTGCCTTGCGCGGTTTACTGGCTGGGTTTACGCGCGAGCATGGTTGCAAACTGAAGTTGCGCTCCGTTGTGCATGGTTCCAAGGTCTTCGTTATACTTCAGTAACTCCCAACCTTTATAGGCGTCGCGCAGCTGCTCAGTTTTAAACGTAAAGGGAAAAGGAACCGGGCATGGGTGTTCATTAGTATTCATAGCGCAAACAATTAAATTGTAACCACCAGGTAAGGTATGCGACTGCATATTTTCAATAACCGCATCAACCCGCATAGGGTTCAGAAACATTAAAGTTACTGTGCAGGCAATCAACCCATAGTCGCCGCTTAACGCTGCATCATTAATGTCGTAGACCAGCGCTTCGATATTGTCGATGCGTTCTTCGCTAACAATTTGTCGTAGCATATTGATAGCGTCAGGGTTATTGTCTACTGCGGTCACATTGAAGCCGAGCTGGCTTAAATACAAAGCATTACGGCCATTAGAACAGCCCATATCCAACGCCTTACACGGAGCTACAATCTCGCCAGTTTTCACAACTTCGCTATGCGCGGGGTTTAGACCATAACGGCTATTTATATCAGCTGACATTATACTCGCCTAGTTTTCAGTAGTGTGCTGGCATGGTACTACTTTTAAGGCGTTATTAAATAACCATAGCTGGCAATGCGGTCGATGCAGATCAATATCTGAGTTGTTAAGTATGATGCTTTACAGTGAAAAATGGTGGCCCCTCGCAGATTTGAACTGCGGACCAACCGATTATGAGTCGGGTGCTCTAACCACTGAGCTAAGGGGCCATATCAGGATGGAATGCGTTTAAGCGGCGCAGATTATACGAACTTTTTACTCGCTTGTCATGGGTATCTGCATGATAAATCGTGAGTTTGCGCCATCGGATTGATAACTCACGTCACCACCAATGGCTTGCACGGCATCGCGTGCCAGCTTCAGGCCATTACCATAGTGCTGAGGCAAGACATCATCCTGCCGAAACAGTCTGCGCTCGTCTTGCGAGGATAATCCTTCAAACTCATCGATGACTTCAATCACTACCTCGTGCTCGTCGCCACTGGCTTTGATCAGCACTTCTCCCTTATTAGGACCAAAATTGAGGGCGTGGGCTATCAATGTGTCGAGCGCGAAACGCACCAACAAGCTGTTGCTTGTCAGCGTCAGCGGCTCGGGACAAATCGCGGTTAACGTCTGGCCGTCGTTGGCGGTACGTTGCTGATGGAAGGTAATAATTTGCTCTAACCATGGTCGTAGCGTCAGGGTTTCGTTACCATCGCGGCCCGGATTCCGGGTATCGAGATTTTCAAACCCTACCACCAGGTTTTCTATCCGCTGCAAGTCCTCGAGCAATACGTCCAACTGGTCATTGTCGATTGACTGCTTTTCCGATAGCAGTTGCTGGACGCTCAGTTTCCACTGTTCGACCCGGAGCACCAACTCTCTAGCCAACGACGAGGATAACCGCGCGATATGCGACAACTCCTGGTTTCGACTCAATTTAGCCTCGAGCGCCGTTATAGTTCGCTCCAGGTTGATGTTCTTCTGCCGTGCTTGATACAACAACATCAATAACGGTTGTATTTCGTTAATATCGGACGTTACCGGCACCGGTTTCGACTCATCTTCGCCCTGCTTAACCAAACGGTCGCGCTCGAGATACCAGCGCCGCTCAAATTTTATGGTCTGCGCCAGCATTATAATCGCCAACACACCCAGCAATACAAACAACACGCCGGTCGTTATCGTATTGTGCACAGGAACCAGACTGGCGCGCTGCATTAACCAGGCACTGAGTCCTTCGTGTGTTGTTATCGGGCAGGCCACTGCTATCAGCGCACTATCGGCATTACGTTGCACCGCTTCGACTAACTGGTCCTGTTCAAGGGCGCGCTGAGACAACGAGCTCAGCAAGGTTTTTTCGGCGTTGGGTACATCCGTTTTAATGTCGCTACCAAGATAGGTGGGGAAGGCATAGCCGAAAAAGTTGGTATGAATATGCCAAAAGCCGCCTTCAACGCCCGGTAAATTGGCCGTTACGCGGTTGATTTGTTGCTGCAGTAAGTCGGGATTGCCAACGCGAACTTGCTTCTGCTCATTACGGGGGAAAAGCTGTTGGATGTCGGTCTGCAGTTGCTCACAATTTTTACTGAGTAGCGCAGTTTGCTGAGAAACCGTTTGTTGCGCCGATTGCCAAAGGGTAAATACAAAACCAGAAACGGCAATGGCGATGAAAATCATCGCCATCCATCGATTCAGTTTTGAATGGGAAGACAGAGAGTACACCCAATAACCACGCTTTAATTAAGACAGACCGTTACGGGAGCTTATAAAACTCTCGCGCATTTTCATAGAAAACTTTATCGATCGCTTGTTCATCATCCAAGGCTTCAATCATGGTATCGATATCACTTGGTTCAAAAGAGCGGTTACTGCGCGTGCCTGGCAAGTCGGTGCCAAACATTAAGCAGTCAGGGTTGGCTTTATAAAGCGTTTTCATTGCATCCGAGACATTCACTTCGGTACGACCAAAGCCACTGGCCTTAATCTTTACCCCACCTTCGGCCAGGCGGCGCACTTGCGACAAACCTGATTTTGCCATACCCAGGTGATCAACGCTGAGCTTAGGCAGCTTCAGTAAGGTCGGCACCATATCGTCTAGCTCTCGGCTGTCGACGTATATTTCTAAGTGCCAACCGGCCAGATCCCAGATGCGCTGACCAAATTCAACGATACCTTCAATATCACGGTGCACACCGCGCTTAAGGTTAACTCGCACACCGCGAATACGGTGCTCATTCAGCTGTTGAATCTTTTCATCACTGACGCTACCGGGTAACTGAGTGACGCCAACGTAGTTGTCGCCCAAGTTTTCCAGTGCCGCTTTAAGGTAGCGTTGTTCGAAGCCCTGAAATGAGCCAGAAACAATAACACCGCCTTCAATTGGCATACCGGTAACAAGCTTACGGTAATCGTCAATGTAAAAAGGCTCTGGGATATGCCCTTGGTTTTCAATCAACGGAAATTGATCGTCATAAATATGCAGGTGCGAATCAATAATCCGTTTTGGCCAGTTGTTGCGGCTATTTCCCATAGTGCCTCCTGAGCTTATCTTCCTAGTTTGGCCAGATTAACGCATCTGGCCTAAGAACGTAAATCGCAGACCTTATTACTCGTCCAGGAACGACTTCAGTTGTTCAGAGCGACTTGGATGACGCAATTTACGTAATGCTTTGGCTTCAATTTGACGAATTCGTTCCCTTGTTACGTCAAACTGCTTACCCACTTCTTCTAACGTGTGGTCCGTATTCATATCAATACCGAAGCGCATACGCAACACTTTCGCTTCACGCGCGGTCAAGCCACCAAGCACTTCGCGAACCGAATTGCGCAAGCTTTCCGAGGTCGCTGAGTCAATCGGTAGATCCAGCGTATTGTCTTCAATGAAGTCACCCAGATGCGAATCTTCGTCGTCACCAATCGGCGTTTCCATCGAAATCGGCTCTTTCGCAATTTTAAGCACTTTGCGAATTTTATCTTCCGGCATCATCATTCGTTCTGCCAGTTCTTCCGGCAGCGGCTCCCGACCCATTTCCTGCAACATCTGACGTGAGATGCGATTCAGCTTATTGATCGTTTCGATCATGTGCACCGGGATACGAATGGTACGCGCCTGATCCGCGATCGAACGTGTGATCGCCTGCCGGATCCACCACGTTGCGTAGGTTGAGAACTTGTAACCACGACGGTACTCGAACTTATCCACCGCTTTCATCAGGCCGATGTTACCTTCCTGAATCAGATCCAGGAATTGCAGACCACGGTTGGTGTACTTTTTAGCAATTGAAATAACCAGACGCAGGTTCGCTTCGACCATTTCTTTTTTGGCCCGGCGCGCTTTCGCTTCGCCAATCGACATGCGCCGGTTAATGTCTTTTACCTTGGCAATGGTTAGCCCGGTTTCACGTTCCACTTCAAGCAGTTTGGTGACACTACGTTCGATATCGCTACGAATCTCACGCAAACCTTCAGAATAACCTTCACCGGCGTTGATGTGCTCGTCGACCCAGGCCATTGAGTTCTCGTTACCAGAAAATGCTTTCATGAACGCGCGTTTTGGCATGCCAGCCTGTTCCACACAAGCTTTCATCACCAGGCGCTCTTGCACGCGGACACGATGCATCATGTCACGCATGTCTTTCACCAGACGATCAAACTGCTTTGGCACTAACCGGAACTGCTTGAACAGCTCGCTCAATTTATCAATTTCAGCGCGCGCTTTCGGGTGATCACGGCCATTATCAATGATGGCTTGACGGGTTACTTCGTACTGTTCACGTAGCTCAGTGAATTTTGCGCGGGCAAACTCAGGATCGATGCCAGTATCAGCTTCTTCTTCGTCTTCGCTGTCATCGTCATCATCGTCTTCTTCTTCCAGCTCTTCTTCTGAAAGCTCAGAACCGACGTGCGTGGCGCTGACCGGTGCCTCGTCCACTTCATCGGGGTCGATAAAGCCAACTATGATATCGGTCAGGCGAAGCTCTTCGGCTTCGTAGGAATCCCATTGTTCAAGCAAGAAGTTAATCGCTTCCGGGTATTCAGCAACAGAGCACTGTACCTGGTTGATGCCTTCTTCAATACGCTTGGCAATGTCGATTTCGCCTTCGCGTGTTAACAGCTCAACGGTACCCATCTCACGCATATACATGCGCACCGGATCGGTCGTGCGACCAATTTCACTGTCAACCGTAGCAAGTGCTTGTGCGGCTTCTTCTGCGGCATCTTCGTCCGCAGCACTTTCCGCCATCATCAAGTCATCGGCATCCGGCGCGCTCTCGAACACGCGAATACCCATGTCATTGATCATGCGAATAATATCTTCTATCTGATCGGAATCAACAATTTCCTGGGGTAAATGGTCATTAACCTCAGCGAATGTTAAAAACCCTTGTTCTTTGCCTTTCGCAATAAGGACTTTAAGTTGCGATTGCCGACTCTGCTGCATACAGACGTTCCACCCAATAACTGACAATGAGATAACAATGAAAAATCAGTGAGAATACCCAAAATGACCAGAAAGTATAACAGATTGCTGCCTTTTAGGCCAGCAAAACACTCACTTCCGGCCTGTCACTGCTTTTTCCTCAGATGCTGTAATAGCATCAAATATTCCTGCTTCTCAGCTCTATTTAGCTGATGTGTTTGCTCTTTTCGTAACAAGTCGTTCGCACGTTGTTCAACGTACTGATCGATGAGAAAAACAAAGATGTCATAAAATTCTGCATTGATTTGCTCCTCATCTAATTGGTGCTCCCAAACCGCCAGTTTTTCAAGGGCACCATGAAATTCTGTGTCCCGCCAAGCTTCCAGCAACTGCGCCGTGGTCATTGCCTGAGCCGCGGTTTGCCGGTGCAGTTGCATAAACAACTCAACACCGTTCAAACGGAGTTGCCCGAGTTCTTCTCGAACCGGTACCGTTTGCCCAAGCCCCGGGTACTGTAACAGCAATGCGATGGCTTTACGTAACGGTGTCATTTTCATCGCCTGCGGCGTCATCCGTTGCTGTTTCGGTTTATCCACGTAACGTTCAAGTTGCGAGCGGTCCCGACGCAGCAAGTTCGCGAGTTTTTCCATCAGTGATTCGCGATAAAAGTCACTCGCAACTTTTTCGATACGGGGCTTTGCTTCACTCAATAATTGAGAACGTCCAGCGTCATTACTTGGATCGATGTCAGCCAGCAAATGTTCAAAAAAGTAGTCAATAAATGATGTTGCCTGCGCTAATTGTTGCTCAAAAGCCTCAGCTCCTTTGCTTTGCACCAGCGAGTCCGGATCTTCTCCGTCAGCCAGAAACAAGAAGCGCATATCGACGCCGTCTTTTAACAGCGGCAAGGCGTTTTCCAGTGCCCGCCAGGCGGCGTCGCGACCGGCTCGGTCGCCGTCATAACAACAGACCACCGTGGAAGTGGTTCGGAACAAACGCTGCAGTTGCTCTGTGGTCGTTGCCGTACCCAGAGATGCGACGGCATAATCAATACCCGCCTGCGCTAAACTGACGACATCCATGTAGCCCTCAACAATCACAACTTGCTCGGGGCGTTTACGCTGTTGTTGTAAATGCCAGAAGCCGTACAGTTCATGCCCTTTGTGAAACAGCCGGGTTTCCGGCGAGTTCAGGTATTTCGGACCATCGCTGTCGATCACCCGGCCGCCAAATCCAACGACTCGTCCACGCCGGTCATGGATTGGAAACATGATGCGGTCACGAAAAAAGTCGTAATGACGGCCGTTGTCATTCCGGTTCACCAGTTTTAAGTCAACCAATTGTTGGCGCTGTTGTCCGGAGCGGCCAAAGGTGTTGAGCACACCATCCCACTCGTCGCCGGCATAACCGATTTGAAATTTCTTGACGATCTCGCCGGTTAATCCGCGTTTCTTTAAATAGGAGATGGCTTTTTCAGCCTGTGCGTGGTGTTTCAACTGATGTTGATAGTACCGCGCGCATTGACTCATTAACTCACTGTCCTGACGCTGCTGTTGCTGACGCTGTTGTTGCTGTTGCGGCGTGGTATTTGATTGCTCCCGAGGCACATCTAAACCCAGCATGCTGGCCAACTCTTCAACCGCATCCGGAAAGTCGAGCCCATCGTAGTTCATTAAAAAGTCGATGGCATTGCCGTGCTCACCACAACCAAAACAATGGTAAAACTGCTTATCCTGACTAACAGTAAACGACGGCGTTTTTTCGTTATGGAATGGGCAGCAGGCCTGGTGATTTTTACCGGCTTTTTTTAACGGCACACGGCTGTCGACAACTTCCACAATATCAGCACGATCCAGCAGATCATGAATAAATGATTTTGGGATAAGCCCTGCCATACGCGTTGTCGCCCTTAGTTCTGTTGCCCCTAACTGAAAGGGTTACCAAAAACAAGAAAGCCGCGACGGCATTCCGACACGGCTTTCGAAACAAGACTAAATTAGCAAGTCATTGTCATTACGCGAAAGGTTTCGCTCTTCGCTTTGCCTGTCTTCGAGGCTAAAGCTTAGTACAAACGTGTACGACGAGCGTTCTCGCGAGCCAGCTTTTTAGCGTGACGCTTTACAGCTGCTGCTTTCTTGCGCTTACGTTCTGCAGTTGGCTTTTCGTAATGTTCACGACGGCGAACTTCAGACAGAACACCTGCTTTTTCACAAGAGCGCTTGAAGCGACGCAGAGCTACGTCAAACGGCTCGTTTTCTTTCACTTTAACGACTGGCATTAAAAAATCACCTCGGGTAAATTATCTATTTTGATTAAAAATTAACCACTACGGGTTTAATTGGTGCTGAATTGTACCGAGTCAAATTACTCTTGTAAAGCCTTATCCGAATTTGATCCTTCCGATCGTCCCGAGCTTTTCAGTTGTAAGACAGGGATAGAGTTCATTAACAGCCGATGCATGAGATCGACCCGATCATCATCGTTCATCACTGACTCCAGGCCAATACGCCACTGCTTAGGTCCAGCTTCTTCAACAGACTTGATACGCACCGCCCGTGTTTCATGCTCATCATCAGACAATTGAATCGTTAATTGCGCGTTTTTGCCAAGCAGTTGGCCTTCAAAACACGGTAATACACCTTCGCAGTCAAAGCCAAAACCATGTGCCGCCATATCATGCAGCAGCCCATTAGTCATCGGCTGCTTTTCACCCTCAAGTGTCAATTGCCCACGCACTTCAATTTGCATTCGTGGTGTCTTTCGTAACGATCTCGTTTGGGAGTTCTTAGGATAAGAAACAAACAACAACTTATCGGGAAACTGAGTGGCGTGGATCAAGTCAACCGAGCCGACGATAACTTCACCCTGCGCTGAGATGGTTCGCATGACCAGTTGATCACTGCCGCGCAACGCCGGCAGTACGTCCTGCCAGCGATATAAATGTGACACTTCAAGAATCAGATAGTCTGGATAATGCTGACCAATCAACGTAAAATGGAACCGTCCATTCGTGTCGTGTCCGGCCTGAGATGCGCACTGTAATTCCACCACCTGATTGTACCCAGAGGCTATTAATTTGTGCTTGCTCGTTTGCATACCGTAAGTGTTGTTGATTGGCGATGGTTCCAGCATAGCGCATTTTTTCAGAATGTTAATAGTTGATTTTATGCACATTTTTTTGACGTCGTTTGACGCCACTCTGTTCAAATACCTACCTTAAAGGCAACTTGTTTTGTCCTGAAACCGAGGATATAGGTACACTGAAAATGGATTAATGACCTCAAAATAACGCAAAAAGGTGCGACTTTGGCCCCCGAGGATCCGATAAATACAACCGAAGAGGCTCGATTTCCTTATCGAATAGCCGATCGTTACCACTGTAAGGGATACCTTGGTGGTGGCGGCAGCGGACTTGTATTTAAAGCATGGGACGACATGCTGCAACGCATGGTAGCGATAAAATTTATTCGCAACCCCTCGCTTATCGCACGCCAAAGACTGGTTGCCGAAGCCCGAGCCCTGGCCAAAGTGAATCATCCCAGCATCTGTTCGATATACGATATCGGCGAGCCGGTTGATGAACACTCTTCCCTATTCATGGTTATGGAGTTGATTGAAGGTCCACGGCTGACCGAGCTGGCCGGACAGTTAAGCACCGCCTCCGCAATTAAGATCATTCACAAATTGGCCGAGGGCTTGAGTGAGCTTCACGCCGCAGGGCTGGTTCATAACGACATTAATCCGGGCAATGTCATTATTAAGCAACAAGATGGTGATGAACCTTTCCCAACACTGATTGATATGAGTATTGCCGGCCGTCATAGCCACCCGATTCGTGCGCGTGGTTTTGGAGTTACGCCTTTGTTTGCAGCACCTGAACAAAGCAACGGCGATGTCATCAACCCGCGCCAGCGAGAGCGCGTTGATATTTATAGCCTGGGCGCATTATTGTTTTTTTTGATTACCGGTCAGGCACCCAATAAGCATCCGGAAAAGCTGCTTCGCGAACACAATGACCGATGTCCCGCGCCGCTGCGGCGTATCATTTTGCATTGTATCGCCCGCGATCCAGGCAAGCGTTTTCATTCAGCAACGCAACTGGTTGAGGCGTTAGGCCCTCTCCGTTACCCTAAGCGCCCTTGGCTGCCTATCGCTGCGGTTGTCGCCGGAAGTTGTTTGGCCGTTGCAGCCGCCGTCACTGTTGTCCACAACATCGATTTTACGATGACACGTGGCAATACCGAGAACATCAAACTGCGAGAAGAACTGATGTCTCAGGCAACGGCTTACGCGCTTTATGCCGAACAATTACAGATTGACAATAAACATAATGAAGCGCGCAAACAGGCACAAAAATCCGTGCAATATTACCGCCGCGCCATTGCCGTTTCCGAAGAAACGAACATTCGTCCGATAATGCAACTGATCGATTTTCTACTGAGCTATCAGCGTTTATTCAGTACCTCGGAGTTATCAGCGCTATTGCTCGATACCCTGGCACAGCTTGAGGAAAGAAAAGAGATTAGCAGTGACGATCACTTGTTGTCGTTCACACGAGCACGAATTTATTTCAACTTAGCGAAATTACATAAAGATCAGGAACATTTGACTGATCGCTGGGCTCAACGCGCCTTGTCGGAAGTAAAACGGGCTGTTAAAAAACAGCCCGCTTTAGAACGTTATACCCAGTTGCAATGCCGGGTTGAAAAACACCTGGGTCAGTCAAGCACCGGTACTTGCTGATCTCTGGCAGCATAAAAGTTCTGCACGTACTCATCGAAAGTACCCTCATCCAACGCATGGCGCATATCACTCATCACGCGTTGATAAAAACGCAGATTATGAATGGTATTCAGACGCGCCCCTAGAATCTCGTTGGTGCGATCCAAATGGTGCAAATAGGCCCGCGAATAATTCTTACAGGTATAGCAGTCACAATCCGGGTCCAAAGGACTGGTGTCGGTACGATGAACCGCATTTCGAATCTTAACCACGCCGGTGCTGATAAAAAGATGACCGTTACGGGCATTTCGTGTCGGCATCACACAATCGAACATATCGACACCACGACGCACCGCTTCGACCAAATCTTCCGGCTTACCAACGCCCATAAGGTAACGCGGTTTTTCCACCGGCATTTGTGGTGTGGTGTGTTCTAAAATGCGCATCATGTCTTCTTTCGGCTCGCCGACGGAAAGTCCACCGATAGCATAACCATCAAAGCCAATCTCGGTCAGGCCATTTAATGAGATATCCCGCAATTCCTCGTACATTCCGCCTTGGATAATGCCGAATAACGCCGCGTCATTCCCTTCGTGCGCTTTCTTTGAGCGCTCAGCCCAACGCAACGATAACTCCATCGATTGACGCGCTTCCGCCTGAGTTGCCGGGTAAGGCGTGCATTCGTCAAAAATCATCACGATATCTGAGCCTAACTCCCGCTGAACCTGCATTGACTTTTCCGGTGTCAGCAGAATCTTCTCACCGTTAATCGGCGAGCGGAACGTTACGCCTTCTTCGGTGATTTTACGCAACTCGCCCAAACTGAATACCTGGAAACCGCCTGAATCTGTCAGAATCGGCTTATCCCAATTCATAAAGTCGTGCAAATCACCGTGTTGTTGAATGATCGACGTACCCGGACGAAGCATCAGGTGAAACGTATTGCCCAAGCAGATTTCGGCACCGGTTTCCTTCACTTCCTCTGGAGTCATCCCCTTTACGGTACCCAGGGTGCCGACCGGCATAAATGCCGGAGTCTCTACCGTGCCGCGTGCGAACTTCATGCGTCCGCGACGAGCTCGTCCATGTGTTTTATCAAGTTCAAATTTCATCATATTCTAAGCTTCGTTATCGTTAGCGCGACAGGAACATCGCGTCGCCATAACTGAAAAAGCGGTATTTTTCGGCTATAGCCTGGTGATAGGCGTCCATAATCAGGTCTTTGCCGACGAAGGCAGAAACCAACATAATTAGGGTTGATTCCGGCAAATGAAAGTTAGTGATGAGCGCATCAATGACTTTAAATTCAAAACCGGGATAAATAAAAATGTCAGTATCGTCAAAAAACGGTTCGATCAGCTCGTCACTCCGGGCAGCCGCCGATTCCAGTGACCGCACCGAGGTTGTGCCAACCGCGACGACACGTTTGCCGGCAGCTTTCGTTGCCTTAATTTTTTCACACGTTTCAGCAGGCACTTTGGCGTATTCGCTGTGCATGACGTGCTCTTTGATGTCGTCTACCCGCACTGGCTGAAAGGTACCTGCGCCGACATGCAGGGTCACATAAGCAAACTCAACGCCTTTGTCGGTCAACTGCTGTAAAATGTCATCATCAAAGTGCAGCCCCGCCGTTGGCGCGGCAACCGCTCCTGGCTCACGGTTGTAGACGGTCTGATAACGTTCTTTGTCACTGTCCTCATCGGGACGATCAATGTAGGGTGGCAGCGGCATATGGCCATACTGCTCCAACAACTCCAATACCGTCTCATCGTGTTCAAAGCGCAATTCAAACAGGGCATCATGACGAGCCACCATGGTTGCCGTCACTTTACCCTCCAACCGTAATTCCTGCCCCGGTTTGGGTGCACGGTTAGCGCGCACATGGGCAAGTACGCGATGGTCGTCCAGCAACCGCTCCACCAACACTTCGACCTTACCGCCGGAAACTTTCTCGCCCAGCAGTCGTGCAGGGATAACCCGCGTATCGTTAAAAACCAACAAATCGCCGGCATCGAGCTCAGCGACAATGTCTTTAAACATCTTATGCTCGATACGCTGTTGTTGCTGGTTGACCGTTAGCAGGCGACTGGCGCTACGTTGCTGCTGAGGATAACGCGCGATCAGTTCGTCCGGTAAATCAAAACTAAAATCGCTGACTTTGAGCGAGGTATCAGGCCGGGTCATGATTATACTGCATTCACTTTAATGACTAATGTGCGCGGATTTTACTCGAAACTCGGCAGCCTGTCACGGCTGCCGGTAGGGTTGGTCGGTTAGTCGGTATTAAAAGTAGTACGGCTTCGCTGCTTCAATCAAGTCAACGGCCCCGTCATTACCGCTGCACTCGCGAATGTCGTCCATTGCAAACACATAAACGCGATCCCGACGACGCTCACCGGCACTATTGTCCGCCCCCTCCAGAATAAAGGTGACAAACTCATCCTGTGGCAGTGCTTTCAGTGTTATGCCGTAATCGCAGAGGGTTTTTGACAACAGTTGCTCAGCATTGGCAATGGCTTTATCGCGCGTTTCTATCTGTTGTTGACGGATTTTTTCACGCTCAGCCTTTAATTCTTGCTTCAATGCCTCGGATTTTTCCCTCAATGCGCTCTGCTCCGCCCGTAGCTCATCTAATTGCCGCTTTATCTCATTACGCTCACGGGTCAGCTCCGCCTTTTCACTGTCTTCGGCGTTACGTAGCCGGAACTCAATATCACGCAGCTCTCGTTCCTGTTCGCGAATATCCCAGGCAAGGTCACGCTGCTTTTCCGACAACTCAAACCATTCCTCCGAGTATTCACCGCTGAGCTTACTGAGTATCCGGTGCGCCGTTCGCAATCCCTGCTCAACCACAACATCCAGTTGCAAATCACGGGCAAACTCTCCCATATCAGCGGCTTCCGGCGGCATTGGCGGCTCCGGCGCATCAGGCGCCACGAAACGCCAGCCAGACTGGCCAAGTCGAACTCGGTAAATCACGCCTTGATCGCGCACATAGGTGTATCGAAAGTCCGACAAACGGGCTTCGTCATCACCGCTTTGTCGAGCCGCTGTCTGGATGATGCCGGTAAAAATTTCTAACTGGTTTTTTAATTCACTATAAGGTTCGTTCGCTTGAGCGGCTGCGCCATAAAAGGCACTTGCTACAGCCAGCGATAATAGCCACTTTTTCATCACTCATTCTCCAACATCGGTGGATGGTTTTGCATTCCCACACGGCGTAATTGCTGTGCATAGAATGTAATATCTTCTTCGCGAGTATCGTTTACGTACTCAACCAGGTTTTCCATATCAGCCTGCCGTTCCTGCCGGTTGGTGGCCAGGATGTAAGTCGCCAGTTGTGTGGTCGACGTTGACAGCTGTTCACGAAAATCGTTACGCAAGTCCTTACTTTGCTGAGCCAGTCGCATTTTCTGCTGCTCCTCGAAAACACTCAGCTTTTGCTCAACAATTTCAGCCACTCGAGCATCAACCTGAGCATCAATATCGGCCCGGTAACTTTGCACAACCACCAGCGATACCGCCAGACAAGACAAGGCAAAGGATGCGAATGCCATTGGCTGAGACCACCAGGATAATTTGCCGGTCGGCCGGTAGTGCGCCCGGAAAATGGCTTCGCGATCCCACTCCGGCATGTTTTCCGCACTGCGGTATTGCTCGCCGGCATCGGTTAGCCACTGCTCAAAGCTTGGTTTGTTATTTGACGATGGCTTGTTCATAGACATCCTCCAGGTACACCTTTAATTTATCCAACCCAGCATACAGCCGAGACTTAACCGTATTCTCTGATTCACCCTGTTGTTCAGCAATTTCCCGCGTCGTCAACTGGCGAAAGAACTTTGCTTCGACCACCGCGCGTTGTTCCATCGGCAAACGCTGCAACGCTCGTATGATGCGCTGTTGTTGCTGCTCAAAGTCGGCACTTTCGTCGGGCGATGCCTGCAACGATTCGTCCGCCTGATCGTGTTGCTCAATATCCCAGCCGTCTTCCTCCTTACGGCGGCGGTAATACTCAACGCAACGTCGATGCGCGATGGTCATCAACCAGCCGCTGAAGGCATGCTGCTGATTCCAGTTGTGCAGGCTCCGAAACACACTGGCAAAGGTTTCCTGCACTAAATCCAGTGCATCATCTGCATTCGGTAGCATACGCAAGCCGTAATGAAAGACTCTTTGTTCATAGCGTTTAACCAGAGCTACCCAAGCCTTACTGCTCCCTTTGAGCGCCTGTTCGGCTAGTTTTTTATCGCTTTTTTTAAACACGTGTCGTTGCGTCCGAGGATTTGTTTATAAAGTCGATAATGAACAAAAAAAAGTTGGATGGGAATGTGATTTTTTTTCGGGTAAAAAAAAGCCCCGTATAAAACGGGGCTTAGCAACGGCATATCCTCTTAGGCGACACCGAATATCGCTTTCAGAATGTAGAAGAAAATAATCGACATAATCGCGCCTGCCGGCAGCGTCACGACCCAGGACACCACGATGTTGCGCACAACGCCAAGGTTTAGCGCCGCAATACCGCGCGCCATGCCTACACCAAGAACCGCACCAACCAGCGTCTGTGTGGTTGAAATTGGCAAACCAGTACCCGAGGCAAGTACCACCGTCGACGCAGCGGCCAGCTCGGCGGCAAAACCACGGCTTGGCGTCAGATGCGTAATGCCCTGACCAATGGTCGCGATAACACGTTTACCCAGCATCGCCAGGCCGACAACGATACCCACGGCACCTACCGGAAGCACCCACCAGGCCAACGCCGCTTTCGACGAAATTTCACCATTGTTGGCAACGATGCTGACAACAGCAGCCAACGGACCAATCGCGTTTGCAACGTCATTCGAGCCATGCGCAAAGGCCATCGCACAGGCGGTCACGACCATCAGCACGGCAAACACCTTCTCAACGTTGGTGTAGTGCATCTCTTTGTCGTCGGATGGGTTAAACTTAAGCCGTGAAATAGCAAACTTACCGATAAAGAAGACCACGACGGCAATACCAATCGCCCATAGGTAACCTTCCATTGAACCTAAGTTCAAACCGACGTGTTTTAAGCCTTTTTTGATGGTAACCAGCGACAACACGAAGCCGGCCATTGCCATATAGAATGGCACATACCGTTGCGCCATTTTTAATGGGTTAGAGCGGTCAAAAATCAGTTTCTGCGCACTCATAAATATGAGGTACGCAATAAAGCCTGATATCGCCGGCGTTACCACCCAAGAGCCTACCACACCGCCAACTTTTGCCCACTGCACGGAATCCATGCTAACGCCAATGGCCGAAAAGCCGACTATGGCACCGATGATCGAGTGCGTAGTTGATACCGGCCAGCCCAGGTAAGAAGCGATCAGCAGCCAGAAACCGGCGGCAAGTAGTGCCGAGATCATGCCGAATACGAGTAGTTCGGGGCTGTCAACGAAATAGGCAGAGTCAATGATGCCTTTACGAATGGTGGAGGTTACTTCACCCCCGGCAAGATAAGCACCTGCAAATTCAAACACCATGGCGACGAGAATCGCTTGCTTGATGGTCAGCGCTTTTGAGCCAACCGAGGTACCCATTGCATTTGCTACGTCATTTGCGCCGATACCCCAGGCCATAAAAAAGCCAAAGACCGCCGCCATGATCACCAGGATCATGCCATAAGAAGTAATGATATCCATGAATCGTTCCCTTAAACTCGCGCCAGCATGAGTTCAAAACGTGCGCCAACACGTTCAGAGAGGTCGGCAAGGTCGCCCACCCAGTCCAAAATGCGATACAAAAACATTGCATCGAGTGGGTTCATTTCGGTTTCAATTTTGCGCAGATCTTTGCGCAGTTGAACTTGCAGCGTGTCAGTGTCCGCTTCAATTGCATCAAGTTCTGCAATGAAGTTGTTCACCAAGTCCCGCTCCCGACCTTTAAAGCCGGTTTCCAGCAAGTCATCAAACTCGCCAATGGTTTCTTTGGCTTTTTCGGTCGCGTCAAGGCAACGTTTGAGGTAGGCATCGAAGGCGTCGATTAATGGCTCGGGGATTTCTAATTGACGCCCGGTCATTAAACCTGAGATATCTTTTGCTTTATTCGCAATACGATCCTGCTGCGAGACAAGCTCGAGCAAATCGGTCCGTTCGACCGGCATAAACAAACCACCGGGTAGGTTCAAACGAATATTGCGTTTCAGTTCATCTGCCTTTTGTTCATGCTCAACCACATGCTTGCGCGCCTGCTCGGCGGCATCCCAGTCTTTGGCATAAACGGCTTTAAAAAACTCCTTCAACCATTCAGCGCACCGGTGAACTTCGTCCATGTGCTCGATCATTGGTTTTATTGGGGACTTAGCAAACACCCCAAGAAATGAGTTTACCGACATATCGGATCCTTACTTGTATTAGCCTATTTTAGCTGCCGCGAATGGTAGCTAAATCTTAGATCAAAAGGAACCGTTTTGCCGACAAAACTCTGCGTTAATGCTCAAAAACTTGCTCAATTTTGTGCTGCTGCTGTCGTGTTTGTTGTGTCGCCTGAGTTAACAGTTGCACGGATTCTTCAAGGCCGTCTACCAACTCGGTCATGCGATGTTCAAAATCCTGCATTTTTTCCGCTTGTTGCGACACCAGAGTAAATGCCCCGCTCACTTGTTGCGAAGATGAATCCGCCTGTTCACCCGTTTGTTCTATCAGGCCGACAATATGATTGACCTGTTGCTGCTGTGTTTCCGCCGCTCGATCAATTTCAACGTAGTTCTCACCGAGTACACGCGAAGCCTGTGTCAGTCGACTAAGAATTTGCTGAACCTCGGCGAGCGACTCATGGGTCTGTTGCGCGAGCTTTCTGACTTCATCGGCTACCACCGCAAAGCCACGGCCATGCTCGCCGGCTCGCGCCGCTTCGATGGCCGCATTCAGTGCCAACAAATTGGTTTGCTCAGAAATGTTACTGATGACGGTAAGGATGTGGCTCACTTCTTTCACTGACTGATTCAAGTCGGTGACCGCGTCAGAACCGGATTCGATAAGCTGTTGTGTCCGTTTCGATGCCTGATGCAAGGTCTCAGTGGTCTGCCCGCTGTCCTGCACCGAGGTTCGAGTCGCTCTGGCATTGGTCGCCAGAACATCAAAGCGCTGTTGCAACTGATTACCCAGCTCCGCTAACTCGCTCAGTTGCTGCTGATTATTAAGGGCAGAATCCTGGCTGGCTCGGGAGCGCTCGACGACTTGCTGGATCTCACCATTGATGGTCTCCAGAGCGCTTTTCACGATGCCCATTTGTTCCTTCTTCTGCTCGGCTTCGCGGGCATTGAGCTCCAGTAGCGCATTGAAACTCGACGCGATATCACCCATTTCAGTGTTCGAGTTAGCCCCTGGCAAAACCTCCATTTGCCCTTCAGAGACCAGCTTTTTCATCGCGTCACGCAGTGTTCTTAACGGTGCCAGCACCATCCTGCTGAGCAGGACAAAGTTGACCAGCGCAAAAACGATCAAAACCACAACCAGCACGACCACCATGGATTTTATCTGCAACAATGTCTGTTGGTAGGATTCCGCCAATTGTTGTTCGGCCCCGAGTGCGTCAGTTTGTAAGGCGGCAATGTCGGAGCGCAATTGTTCGAACGCTTGTTCACGTTCACTGATTTGTTGCTGGGTTTTTGCCAGTTCCCGAGGGTAGCGATTTAATAAACTGTTTAGCTCGGACAGGATACCGATGCCGAGATCTTTCGCTTCGCGCTGCACCAGCATCATGGACTGGTCCGGTAGCTCTTCTTTAATGCCCAGTAGAGGAAGGTTTTCGAGTTGCGCGACGGTCTGCTTCAAATTATCCAGTATTGGCTGATACTCGACACTACTGTCTCCCTGCGACAACTGTTGCCGAATGTGTATCAAATGAACCAGCTCTTGCATCACGTCATTGGCCAGCGCAATGTACCGCTGTGCCGTTTCCGGCTGTGTTTCGATACCCAACTCTGCATAATCAATTAAACTGGATAACTCATTACTCAATGAACGTTCCGCATTTAATACCAATTCATTCTTCGAACCAGCCAGTTTACCCAGAGCTCGGTAATCAGAATTGGTCTTCTGCAGGAGATCCTGCACTGATTGCTGCAGCCGGCTAAGACGTTCACTGTCCAGTTCGGCCAGTTGCTGTTGCACACCAGTCAGTGTTTCGGCAGCGTTGCTTAACAACAACGTATCGCCGGATTGCAGATACTGGCTGAGTGACGTAACCACATCCACCTGTACCCGTTGCTTAATCTGCTGGAAATGTTGGTCGAGTTGTTTTTGCTCTTCCAGCTTGATGTTGCCCCAGGCCAGCAAGCCAAGGAACAACAGCGATACCAGTGAAAGCGAAAGCGACGATAAGCGGCTAAAGTGAGATACGCGCATACAACTGAGTGGGCTGAAAATATTGCCGCTATACTAGCTCGGTTGTATGACACTTTTATGAAAAAGCCCGCCAGAATGGCGGGCTTCAATGCATCAGAACAGGACGGGTCTAAAAGCTATAAACCAAAGTCACTGCGGTTTCCGTATCAAGATTTTCAATGGTCTCGTTAGCAACTTCTGAGTTATGCGTTGCTGAGAAGGACACTTTCATTGCCAGCGAGCTGTTCAAGTTTGATGACACCGACAGCTCAGCACGGCTTTTGGTGTTGTCTTCACCAATTTCCGACGAAACCAGCGCATTGAACTTGGAAGTTTCAGAAATTTTCCAATGAGCGTTACCCGCCAAACGGAGGATTGCAGAGCCTTCTGACTCCTGCGGTACGCCGTCAACAATCGGCTTATAACGCGCATAACCCGGACCAATTTCATAGTCCGCATAAACCGCTTCGCTGTAACGATAGCGGGCGCCATAACCTAAAGCCACAGTGCTCTGATATTCATAACCACTGTATTCATCTTCTTCGTAGGAACCAAACAGAAACATTGACGACTTACTTTCAGGCGCAAATTTATAGTTACTCTGCGCGGAAATAAACAGGCTGTCTGCAGTCTCTGAGGTTTGGCCCGTCGACTGGTCTTCCTGCTCGGCCGTGTAGTAATCGATAATGCCTTTATGACGCCACTTTTTGTAGTCGCGAGAAACGTTTAATTTGCCTTTTAAACTCTCGGTCTTGGTGTTACCTGTGGTGAATAACAGGCCAAACTCTGCGCTTGCCTCCCATTCTTCAACGGTATTTGTATCCATATCCTCGGCATCGTCAAACATAAAGGTTTGTGCTGATGCGGATAGGGGCAACATTAAACTGGCAAAAATAACGGATAAGCGCACGTATACCTCGACTTACATTTTTATACGAGCCGCACAGGATGGACAATTTTCTATCCCATGCGACTCAATTTTCGATTTAATTAAGCAAAGTTTACGTTACTTTACAACAGCCTTCAAATCCCCACGTTCATATTTCTTGAACATTTCCTCAAGAGAAATAGGCTTGATTTTGCTAGCCTGACCTTCACAACCAAATGCCAGGAAACGTGCTTCACAAATTTCCTGCATCGCGTCAGTGGCCGCAGCCAGGAATTTACGCGGGTCGAAGTTCGACGGGTTCTCCGCCAGGTGACGTCGAATCGCACCCGTGCTGGCCAAGCGTAAGTCGGTATCGATGTTCACTTTGCGCACACCGTTTTTAATGCCTTCCTGAATTTGTTCTACCGGTACACCATAGGTTTCCGGAATTTCACCGCCAAATTCATTGATGACCGCCAACCAGTCCTGTGGTACTGAAGAAGAACCGTGCATGACCAAGTGAGTGTTTGGAATACGACGGTTAATTTCCTTGATGCGGTCAATCGCAAGGATGTCACCGGTTGGTGGACGAGTAAACTTGTACGCACCGTGTGAGGTGCCACACGCGATCGCCAGCGCATCCACTTGTGTTGCCTGAACGAATTCTGCCGCTTCTTCCGGATCGGTCAGTAATTGATCGTGTGACAATTTGCCTTCAGCACCAACACCGTCTTCTTCACCGGCTTCGCCGGTTTCCAGCGATCCCAGACAACCCAGTTCACCTTCGACCGATACACCACAGGCGTGCGCCATAGCAACCGCTTGCTGAGTGACGCGCACGTTATAATCGTAATCGGCCGGGGTTTTACCGTCTTCGCGCAGCGAACCGTCCATCATCACCGAGGTGAAACCTAACTGAATCGAACGCTGACAAACGGCCGGTGAGGTGCCGTGATCCTGATGCACAACCACTGGAATATCCGGCCACTCTTCGGTAGCCGCTTGCATTAAGTGGCGCAGAAACGGCGCGCCAGCGTATTTACGAGCACCAGCAGAGGCTTGCACAATCACTGGGCTGTTCACTTTTTCCGCCGCCTGCATAATCGCGCGCATTTGTTCCAGGTTGTTGACGTTAAACGCTGGAATACCGTAGCCGTTCTCCGCGGCGTGGTCCAGTAACTGTCGTAGTGACACGAGGGCCATAATGTAACTCCTTAATTTGTTGTTCCGATTATGCGTCTTTTGCGCGCTGTTCTAAAATGTCGACCGCGGGCAGCTTTTTACCCTCGAGAAACTCAAGGAAGGCACCGCCGCCGGTAGAGATATAACTCATCTTATCAGCGATACCGTATTGGTCAATCGCCGCCAAGGTGTCGCCGCCACCGGCAATCGAAAACGCCTCGCTGTCGGCGATCGCATTAGCCATCACTTCAGTACCATGGCTAAATGCATCAAATTCAAACACACCTACTGGGCCGTTCCACACGATAGTGCCTGCATTTTTCAGCTTTTCCGCCAGCATTTGTGCGGTGTCCGGGCCGACATCGAAAATCATATCGTCGTCCTCGACTTCATTTACCGGCTTGGTTTCAGCACGGGTATCGGCACTGAATTCTTTACCGGTTACCACATCCGTTGGTAATGGAATTTCCGCATTGCGTTGCTGTGCCTGCTGCATCAAGCGTTTTGCGTCCGGAATCAGGTCAGGTTCGTAGAGCGATTTACCCACGGAATGACCTGCAGCCGCGATAAAGGTGTTGGCAATACCGCCACCGACGATCAATTGATCAACCACATTGGACAACGATTCCAATACCGTAAGTTTGGTTGATACTTTCGAGCCACCGACGATCGCCACCAGTGGTCGTTTCGGATTATCCAGCGCTTTACCCAATGCCTCGAGTTCATTCACCAGCAGAGGACCGGCACAAGCAACGGGCGCGAACTTCGCCACACCATGGGTTGACGCCTGAGCCCGGTGAGCTGTGCCAAACGCATCCATAACGTAGACATCACACAATGCCGCCAGTTTCTTAGCCAGCTCATCGTCATTGCTTTTTTCGCCCACATTAAAGCGGACATTTTCAAATACCACCACTTCGCCGGCGGCAGCATCGGTACCGTCTAAATAATCATTTTCTAACCGTACCGGCACATCCAGTGCATCGTTCAAATAATCGACAACCGGCGCCAGCGAAAACTCAGCATCAAATTGTCCTTCGGTCGGTCGCCCCAGGTGTGACATCAGCATGACCGCGGCACCTTTTTCCAGAGCCAGCTTAATGGTCGGCAACGCCGCACGCAGACGAGCGTCAGAAGCCACTTTGCCGTCTTTTATCGGCACGTTCAGATCTTCCCGAATTAAGACGCGCTTGCCGTTTAATTCCAAATCCGCCATCGCTAATACAGACATGGTTTTTCCTCTTTTCAATGATTTCGATTGTTAGCCTTCACGGCGCTACAGCGTGTTGATGATAACGCGTGTGGTATCGAGTAACCGGTTTGCAAAACCCCATTCGTTGTCACACCAACACAGTAGCTTCACTAACCGTTTATGGCTGACGCGAGTCTGGGTGCCGTCAACAATGCTGGAATGGGGATCATGATTGAAATCGATAGAGACTAATGGCTCTTCGGTATAGTCCACGATCCCATTGAGTTCATTTGCGGCCGCCTCTTTTATCACCGCGTTTACGTCATCCAATGATGCATCATTATTTAAGGTAACGCTTAGATCCATCGCTGTCACATTGGTGGTCGGCACGCGCACCGCAATCGCTTCAAAACGCCCTTGTAAATGCGGCAAAATACGCTCGATTCCTCGCGCTAGCTTAGTATCCACCGGAATGATGGAGCGCCCTGCAGCTCGGGTTCGGCGTAAATCCGGGTGGTACGCGTCAATCACCTGCTGATCATGCATCGCCGAATGAATGGTCGTTACCGCGCCTGAATCAATACCAAACGCATTATCGATGATGTTGATGATGGGAACGATACAGTTCGTGGTACAGGAACCATTGGAGATAATCCGATGTTCACGGCTTAGCTGTTGGTGATTTATGCCGTAAATGGCAGTAAAGTCGACATCCGGCTGTCCCGGATGAGAAAACAGGACGCGCTTAACGCCCTGCTTCAGATAGCGCTGGCCGTCAGCCTGGCTACCAAACACACCGGTACAATCGATAACAATATCAACGGCGTGCGCCGCCCAGTCGACCGCTTCTATGCTGGTTTCGTGGGTAACCGCAATATCATCCTTGGCAACCGTCAGCTGCTCGCCCGCTTGCTGCACCGCAAACTTAAAACGGCCATGACTCGAGTCATACTTCAGCAAGTGCGCCATTGACGCGGCCGGCGCCGGTTCATTAATCAGCACCACCTGGAAGTGTTCGCGGTAATTGTTTTCGTACAATGCCCGCAAACAGCTCCGTCCAATCCGTCCAAATCCGTTGATAGCGACTCGAATCGACACAACTTAACCCAGCAACGCGTTGGCCTGAGCCACGGTGTTTTCAACAGTGATGTTAAAGTGCTGATAAAGCTCAGCCGCTGGCGCCGATTCGCCAAAGGTGGTCATACCGACCACCGCGCCATTTAAGCCAACGTATTTGTACCAGTAATCGGCGATACCCGCTTCAATCGCGATACGTTTGCTAACCGCCGCGGGGAGCACCTGTTCACGGTATTCTGCCGACTGTTGTTCAAACACATCCGTACTGGGCATCGACACAACTCGTACTTTGTGGCCCTGCTCCGTCAGTTTGGCGGCAGCCTGCACCGCAATATCCACTTCTGAACCGGTCGCAATAGCGATCAGTTCCGGCGTACCCTCGCAGTCTTTCAGGACATAACCACCTTTGGCAATATTCTGCAGTTGTTGCTCATCACGTTGCTGTTGCGGCATACCCTGACGGCTGAACACCAGTGCACTAGGTGTGGTCGTACTTTGAATCGCTGCACCCCAGGCTACTGCCGTTTCCACGGCGTCACACGGGCGCCAGCAATTCAGGTTTGGCGTTAAGCGCAAGTTGGCTAGCTGTTCCACCGGCTGGTGAGTCGGCCCGTCTTCGCCTAACCCGATCGAGTCGTGGGTATAAACGAAAATCGCCGGCTGTTTCATCAACGCCGCCATCCGCACAGCATTACGGGCGTATTCCATGAACATCAGGAAGGTAGCGCCATAGGCTTTAAAACCGCCGTGCAAAGTAATCCCATTCATGATCGCTGACATCGCAAATTCGCGCACACCGTAGTACACGTAGTTACCACTAGCGTCGTTCGCATCGATGCCTTTCGCTCCATCCCAAAGGGTTAGGTTCGAACCTGCCAGATCGGCAGAACCGCCCAACAGTTCACCCAGCTTTGGACCAAATTCGTTTAACGCATTCAGCGAGGCTTTACGTGTCGCAGGGTTATCCGGGTTCGCCTGTAACCGTTTGGCGTAATCGACAACCTGTTGCTCGAAGTCCGTCGGCAACTCACCATTTAGACGGCGCTTCAATTCCGCCGCCAGTTGCGGGAATTCCTGTTCGTAAGCAACCCAGCGTTTGTTCCAGCTAGCTTCAACAGCGTCACCGCGGTCTTTTGCAGACCATTGCTGATAGACATCGGCCGGAATTTCGAACGGCCCGTAGTTCCAACCCAGTTTTTCACGAGTCGCTGTAATTTCATCATCGCCCAGTGGCGCGCCGTGACAGCTCTCTTTGCCCTGTTTGTTTGGTGAGCCAAAACCAATCACGGTTTTGCAGATGATCAGGGTCGGCTGATCCTGATTTGCCTGTGCCTGCTCAATGGCATCACTGATGGCGCCGGCATCGTGACCATCAACATCACGAATAACGTGCCAGTTATAGGATTCAAAACGCTTCGCGGTGTCATCGGTAAACCAGCCTTCAACTTCACCGTCAATGGAGATGCCGTTGTCGTCGTAAAACGCGATCAGCTTACCCAGTCCCAGCGTCCCCGCCAGCGAGCACGCTTCATGCGAAATGCCTTCCATCAGGCAGCCATCACCGAGAAACGCGTAGGTGTGGTGGTTAATGATTTGATGACCTTCACGGTTAAACTGGGCCGCCAGCACTTTTTCTGCCAGAGCCATACCGATGGCATTAGCAATACCCTGCCCCAGTGGTCCGGTGGTAGTTTCGATACCGGGTGTATAACCGTATTCCGGATGGCCCGGCGTCTTCGAATGCAGTTGGCGGAATTGTTTAAGATCATCAATACTGAGGTCGTAACCGCTTAAGTGCAGGAGCGAGTATATGAGCATTGAACCATGCCCGTTCGACAGGACGAAACGATCGCGGTCAGCCCAATGCGGATTATTCGGGTTGTGTTTTAGATAATCACGCCACAACACTTCGGCAATATCCGCCATGCCCATGGGCGCTCCGGGATGGCCAGACTTGGCTTTTTGTACAGCATCCATACTTAGAGCACGAATAGCATTGGCGAGATGACGACGGTCAGACATGAAAAACCCCCAAACGGTGAGATGCGAATTCAGATGCGCGTATTCTCCACATTTCGGGGGTTACAAGCAAATTTAATGCGTATTTTCTAGCCGCCGGCGCGATTAGATATCGGCTTTAAGAATCTCCGCTTTGTCGGTCTGTTCCCACGGGAATTCATCGCGGCCAAAGTGGCCGTAAGCCGCAGTTTTACGGTATATCGGCTGTTCTAAGTTGAGCATTTGAATAAGGCCGTAAGGGCGTAGATCAAAGTGTCGGCGAACCAGCGCAATCAGCGTTTCCTCATCGTACTTAGAGGTGCCGAAGGTGTCGATGCTGATTGAGGTCGGCTCGGCCACGCCGATGGCATACGAAACCTGAATTTCACAGCGTTCAGCCAGACCGGCTGCGACCAGGTTCTTCGCCACATAACGTGCGGCATAAGCGGCACTGCGGTCTACTTTCGACGGATCCTTACCGGAGAACGCGCCGCCACCGTGGCGTGCCATGCCGCCGTAGGTATCAACAATGATTTTACGGCCGGTCAAGCCACAATCACCCATCGGGCCGCCAATCACGAAGCGACCGGTCGGGTTGATATGAAACTTGGTGTCTTTGGTAATCCACTGCTGTGGCAGCACCGGCTTTAGGATCTCTTCCATCACAGCTTCTTTCAACTGATCCTGGGTAATATCTTCGCGGTGTTGGGTCGACAGTACCACGGTATCGATACCGACCGGTTTTCCGTTTTCATAGACAAACGTCAGCTGGCTTTTCGCGTCCGGACGTAACCACGGCAGGGTACCGTTCTTGCGCACCTCAGACTGACGCTGCACCACGCGGTGTGCGTAGGTAATTGGCGCCGGCATCAACACCGAGGTTTCATTCGACGCATAACCAAACATCAGACCCTGGTCGCCGGCCCCCTGCTGTTCAGGATGCTCTCGATCAACCCCTTGGTTGATGTCCATACTTTGTTTACCAATCGCATTGAGTACGGCACAAGAATTGGCATCAAAACCCATGTCTGAATGCACATAACCAACGTCTTTGATGGTATTACGGGTCAGTTCTTCAATATCAACCCAGGCGTTCGTTGAAATTTCACCGCCCACCAGTACCATACCGGTTTTTACATAAGTCTCACAGGCAACCCGAGCGCGCGGGTCATCTGTTAAAATGGCATCAAGCACCGCATCAGAAATCTGGTCGGCAATTTTATCCGGATGTCCCTCAGAAACTGACTCGGACGTGAACAGGTGACGTGACATATGTCTACCATTCCTTTATTTTGATTAAAGCTACTAGTACTAAAACGGTAATGTAACCGATCAACAATTATTTTTCTACTTCTGGACGTCTAAAAGTCCACTTCGTTATGAGAAATGTCAATGAGACTGCCAAGACTGTATCACCCTGACGCTTTGGCTATCGGCGTCGAGGTCGAGTTATCGGCCGATGCCTTTCAGCACAGCGTGAAGGCATTACGGATGAGTAGCGGACAAACGGTTTGTCTGTTTAATGGTGACGGCTTTGAGTATCAAGCCGAACTCACCGAAGTGAGCAAACGCAACGCCAGCGCCCGCCCGATTCAGAAAACCGAGAACCCAACGGAGTCGCCGTTGCAGGTGCACTTAGGACAAGTCATTTCCCGTGGCGACCGCATGGATTTTGCGTTACAGAAATCGGTCGAGCTCGGCGTCACTGAAATTACTCCGCTTTTTAGTGAGCGCTGCGGTGTTAAATTATCCGGCGAGCGACTTGAAAAGAAACGCCAGCAGTGGCAAAAAGTGGTTATCTCTGCCTGTGAACAATGTGGCCGCAGTGTGGTTCCCACCGTGCACCCGGCACAGGCTATGGAAACCTTTGTTGCCCAGGTCGAAGGGCAATTGAAGTTGACGCTCGACCCCTATGCACCGGCGCCGTTAACGGAACTTATTGCGGGCAGAACGATGACTTCAGCGGTATTGATCATCGGCCCGGAAGGCGGCTTTAGCGACCAAGAGGTGACTCAGGCTGCCCATCATGAATTTAAACCGATACGTTTGGGGCCGCGTATACTACGCACCGAAACCGCTGCTTTGACTGCGCTGAGTGTACTGCAGTATCAAATCGGCGACCTCGCCTAAACACAGTCAAAAAGGATAAGGCATGAAAACGCTTGCTATGGTGATGGATCCCATCGCCGAGGTCAAAACGCACAAAGACACCAGTTTTCGATTGTTGCTTGAGGCTCAAGCACAGGGATATCAATGTTATTACATCGAAATGGGCGACCTGTTAATCGATAACGGCCAACCGTTTGCGCTTACCCGAACCGTTCATGTTACCGATCGCAGCAGTGATTTTTATCAGCTCGGCGAGGATGAAAAGCGGGCATTGGGCGACTTCGATGTCATTATGATGCGCAAAGATCCGCCGTTTGACAGCGAATTCCTGTATGCCACCCAGATTTTGGAGCTGGCGGAGCGTGACGGTGCGCTTGTCGTCAACAAGCCTCAAAGTTTACGTGACTGTAACGAGAAGCTTTATACCAGCTGGTTTGCGGAATTTACCACCGATACCATCGTCAGTGCTAACGCAGAGGTGTTAAAGGCATTTCATAAGCAGCACCAGGAAGTGATCATGAAACCCCTCGATGGCATGGGTGGCGCGTCCATTTTCAAAGTCGGTGCGGATGGTGCCAATTTAGGCGTCATTATCGAAACATTGACACAGAAGGGCCGCCGCTACGCCATGGCACAGAAGTACTTACCGGCCATTAAGGAGGGTGACAAACGCATCCTTATCATTGACGGCGAACCGATGCCTTATGCGCTGGCTCGCGTGCCTTCGGCGGGCGAAACCCGGGGTAACTTAGCGGCCGGCGGCAGTGGCCGCGCCCAGCCGTTATCAGATTCAGACTGGGCTATTGCCAACGCCATCGGTCCGGAACTTAGTCGACGCGGACTACTCTTAGTAGGTCTGGATGTGATTGGTGATAAAGTCACGGAGATTAACGTAACCAGCCCGACCTGTATGCGCGAAATAGAGGCCGCTTACGACATCAATATTGCCGCCAAATTGTTTGCCGCAATTGACAAAAAGTTATCGCAGCAACATTGAATTTTGCACCATCGCACCGATATCTAAGGTATCGATTGTTAAGGAGTCACCGATGGAAAGCTTACAGAATCATTTTTTGATAGCCACGCCGACAATGGACGATCCGTTGTTCAAGCGCAGCGTAACCTATATCTGCGAGCATAACGAAGACGGTGCGATGGGTTTAATCATCAATCAACCCGCGAACCTCAAGGTCAACAGCTTGTTGGATAAGCTTGAAATCGTTTATCCACAAACCTCCGAGCAACTGACGGGTCCGGTTTTTACCGGTGGTCCTGTCGGCCAGGAGCGCGGCTTTGTTATCCATCCACCGCAGGATAACTGGCGCAGCAGTTTAAAGCTCAGTGACGATATTATGGTGACTACGTCGCGCGATATTTTAGAAGCGCTCGGCTCATCTGCGGCGCCACTGAAATTTTTATTGACGCTCGGTTACGCCGGCTGGGAAGCCGGACAACTGGAAAAAGAGCTCGCCGAAAACGCATGGCTGTCGATTCCTGCAGACCCGGACATTCTATTTAATACGCCCGTTGCAGAGCGCTGGCAGAAAGCCACCGAAAAACTGGGCTTTGATGTTTGGCAACTTGGTCCAGACGTTGGTCACGCATGACCTTACTGGGCTTTGATTTTGGCACCAAAAGCATCGGCGTTGCAGTTGGACAAACCATTACTGCAACGGCATCCCCATTGGCGGCCTTAAAAGCCCGTGACGGAGTTCCTGACTGGAACCAACTGGAGCAACTGTTAAAAGAATGGCAGCCCGAGCAGGTGGTGGTTGGGTTGCCGTTAAACATGGATGGCAGCGAACAACCACTTACCCAGCGAGCCCGCAAGTTTGGCAACCGAATACATGGACGCTTTGGCGTGAAGGTTGTTTTTCAGGATGAACGTCTAACCTCAACCGCTGCTCGTGAACAACTGTTCAGCGACGGCGGTTACCGAAACCTCAGTAAAGGAAAAGTCGACAGTCAGGCCGCCCTACTGATCGTTGAAGATTATATGAGCTCGCTCAGCGATTAACACTTGCGATAGTTTCGTTGACGCTGTATTGGTTAATCTTTAATAATTCGTTATAGTTGCAACGTTAACTCGTGCTCGATTAAGCATTCATTCTGATTTTGTCTTTCGATAGGAGCAAGCTCGTGTTCGGTAACGAAGAACCTTACACTGTAACCGGCAATACCATCATGCTGAAAGATGAGAACAAGAAATTGTTACTCATCACTAATGATCGTTATAAAAACATACTGGTTACACGTTTTGGCGTAGAAATGTCCGATTGGGGACCAGAGCGACGTCCGGGCGTAAAAATTATCACTCTGCAAGAGTTATTTAAACGCGATAAGACGTACTTCTTTGTCCGTGCTGGCGGGGTAGAATACCAAGTGGATCTTAAGTTTGAAGAGAATCCCATCACCGAAATGAAGTTCTGACGAGAAACAATGAACGGCCGCCGGTTGCATCATCAAAAGATTGGGTTCGCTGGCGTGTTGTTGTTGATCACACTAACGTCACTTCCGGCTTTTTCTCAGCAACAGTCCTTTGAACGCACACAGCAAGATCAACAGTTGCAGTTTTCTTACCAGTGGCAGGAAGCTACTGGCACTTCTCGCTCACTGAGCTTCAGTTCCGACCGTCAGCCATTCTTAAATTCCTTTCAACGCTTTCGTAACTACAATTTAAAAAGAGCCAATCGAGAGCTTTACCAACAACTAACTCGGTTTATTAAACAACAAAACTATCGAGGCGTAGAAGTCACCCTGTCGCCACGTCAGCAGCAGCTTTCCATTGCGGTAAAAGAAACTCGCCAACGACACTTGCAACAACAGCACCAGCAACAAGCTCAGCGAGTCCGCAGTTATTATCAACAACAGTGGCAAGACTATCTAAGCGCTAACTATTATCGTTACTTACGTTTACCGTCCGGTGAACAGGGAATCATTCCTGATGCGGTTCAGATAGCCGCTCAGCAACAAAGCCTGTTTAACCCGTTGATCGAACAAATCGGCCATGCGCTGCGCGATAACAGCCGCCGTAGCTATACCGATTATATTGCTCAGTTTATCCAGGCCATTCCTTATGACGCCCAAGAGGACGGCATCAATAATCGCGGTGACGGTTATTTGCCGCCCAATCAAGTGCTCTACTACAATCAGGGCGATTGCGACAGCAAAGCCGGATTGATGGCGGCCCTACTCAAGCCGATCATTCCACAAGCGAAAATGGCGATTGTTTACTTGCCCGGACACGCGTTGTTTGCCATCAGTATGGCCAGCACAGCGGCCGATGCGACCATTGAGGACGGTGGTACGAAGCTGGTATTGGTGGAAGTTGCCGGTCCGGCCATCATGCCTGCCGGCAACATCTCAGCGCAAAGCCAATTTTACATCGACAGCGGTCAGTACGTCGTTGTCCCGTTAAGTGGCGGTTAACGCTATAAATGCTCTTCCGCGAACTGAGCCAATTTACTGCGGACTACGCCATTCAGGTTAATCGTTGCACTGCCGGGATAATCTTTAAAGCGCTCCACAATGTAGGTTAGGCCTGACGTAACCGCTGTAAGATAATAACTGTCGATTTGCGCCAGGTTGCCGGAAACCACCAACTTGGTGTTCTCACCGCACCGCGTGATCAATGTTTTTAACTGGGATGCGGTCAGGTTTTGCGCTTCATCCAGAATTACCACCGCATTTTGAATGCTCCGTCCCCGCATAAAGTTAAGCGACTTAAACTGGATGTTCGCTTTATTCATGATGTAATTCAGACTTGAGTCCATGCTTTCGTCATGGCGATGCAGCACTTCCAATGAATCCGTAATGGCCGCCAGCCAGGGCGCCATTTTCTCTTCCTCTGTGCCCGGCAAGAAGCCAATGGATTCAGCAATTTCCGGCGTATTGCGGGTGACAATGATTTTCTCGTAGATGCCCTGCTCGACCACCATTTCCAACGCAGCCGATAACGCCAATAGGGTTTTACCGGACCCCGCCGGTCCGGTCAGTACCACCATATCCATATGCGTATCAAGCAGTGCATGCAATGCCATTGCCTGGTAGATGTTTTTAGGCCGGACGCCCCACGCATCGTAGGCCATCATGCGTTCATAGCCAAGATCCTGCAAGGTGACCGTTTTATCGTCATAGCTATCGACACGACTGGCAAAGGTATGGGTTTCATCGATGATGTACTCATTATGAAACACCTGCGGCAACACATCCCGGGACACGGTATGATAAGCATCACGCCCTTCCTGTTGTGTTGATACTTCCTTGACTTGCTGCCAGAAGTCGCCACTGAACTGATAAAAGCCTTTGCTCAACAGCCGAATATCATCGATCAGTTGGTCGGTGCGGTAATCTTCGACAAACCGCATCCCCGCACCTTTGGCCTTAAGGCGCATATTGATGTCTTTGGTCACCAGCACCACCGCCGCTGGCGACTGTTTGCGCTGAATCTCCAGTGCCGCCTGAATAATGCGGTGATCGTTTTCTTTTAACGACAACACCGAATCGTTCTGTTCCAGTTCGTAATCCGGAAAAATAGCTAAGGTGCCATTGGCCTGATGATCACCCTGCACTCGGGTTAACGGCACACCGTCGATGATTTGTTCCGGGCTTGCCTCTTTTAACACTTCCTCAAGCGATCGAATGGCTACCCGCGCTTCACGGCTCACATCCTTGTGGCGATCTTTTATGTTATCGAGTTCTTCCAGCACCACCATCGGAATGATGACATTGTGTTCGTCAAAATTAAGAAAGGCGAGTGGGTCGTGCAGAAGGATGTTGGTGTCAAGGATAAAGGATTTACGAGCGGTCGTTGAAACGGATTTTGAGGTCATCGCATCACCCTAGTCATGGTCGGCTTTATCATTATTCTTTTCTTACAGCTTAGACTAAAATTCATGACAGAGTGATGACACGATTGTTTTTTTTAGCCTCGACCATTACCATTTGCGCCCTCTTAATGGTTAGCAGTAAGGACGGATAGTGAGCGAGTTTAGTTTAGGTCAGCGTTGGTTAAGCGAAACAGAAACAAGTTTGGGGTTGGGTATCATCACCCACATTGATGGCCGTCAGGTAACGGTTATGTTTCCCAGTAACGGTGAAAGCCGAATTTACGCCAGCCATGACGCACCACTGGCTCGTCTGCAACTGTCCGAAGGTCAGCAGGCCAAACACGCTGATGACTGGTCGTTTACCATTACGGACGTGAAAGAACAAAGCGGCCTGTTAATTTACTTCGGTCAGCGTCTCGACGACCAATCCGAGGTGATGGTACCGGAGTCACAATTGTCCCATCAGATCGACATTAACCCGGCGCTGACGCGTCTGGTTGCCGGTAACGCTGACCGCCATGACCTTTACCTATTACGCAACCAGGCCAGTGAATTCTATGCGCGCTGGCAACAAAGTCCGGTCGCCGGCTTGCTCGGCGCCCGGATCGGTCTGTTACCGCATCAATTGTACGTGTCGCACACCGTCGCCGAACGCTACCATCCGCGCGTTTTGCTGGCGGATGAAGTCGGCCTGGGGAAAACCATTGAAGCCGGTATGGTCATGCAGCGCCGCCTGTTAACCGGCCGCAACCACCGGGTATTGGTGATTGTACCAGAGTCACTTCGCAATCAATGGCTGGTCGAGATGCGCCGGCGCTTTGCACTAACGTTCAGCGTGTTTGATGAAGAACGTTGCCAACAGCTGAGCGACGAAGGTGCCAACCCATTTTTTGCTGAACAGCTGATGATCGTCAGCGACCAATTTGTCGCCGCCGGTGAATGGCAATCGCAACTGCAGCAGGCAGAGTTCGATTTACTGGTTGTGGATGAGGCACACCATATGCAGGCCGGAACGGCTGGCTATGAACATACCGAAGCGTTGTGCCAAAACATCAGCGACGTTTTACTGCTGACGGCAACACCAGAGCAGGAAGGCAGTGAAGGTCATTTCCAGCGTTTACGATTGCTTGACCCAAACCGTTTTAACAGCCTTGACGATTTTCAACAGCAACAAAGCCATTACCGCGAGCTCGCCGAACAGGCCTCTCAGCTAACAGGCGAAGCCCTCGATCAGTTGCTCGACCAGCACAGTACCGGTCGTGTTATGTTCCGTAATCGCCGCAAACACATTGGCGGCTTCCCGCAACGGCATTTGCACAGCTACGCCCTACCGGAATTCATGCCGGAAAGTGGTGAACCCTGGTGGCTTGAGGACCCCCGGGTGAGCTGGCTAATGGACTTTTTAAAAGCACAAAAGCCCCATAAAACCCTATTGATTTGTCATTCGGCCGAACAGGTGCTCGATTTATCGGAGGCTCTGCGGGTAATGGCCGGCGTTCATGCCGCCGTGTTCCATGAGGGGATGTCGTTGCTGGAGCGGGATCGTGCTGCGGCCTTTTTTGCCTCGGACGAAGATGGCAGCCCAATCCTGTTGTGTTCAGAAATTGGTAGCGAAGGACGTAATTTCCAGTTTGTGCAGCATCTGGTGCTGTTTGACTTACCCGAAAACCCCGATTTACTCGAGCAGCGCATTGGCCGTCTTGACCGGATTGGCCAGCAAGGCGATGTACACATTCATGTGCCGTATTTACAGCACTCCGACGAAGCGCTGCTATTGGATTGGTACCACTTGGGCATGAACGCGTTTGAACAATGCAACCCTGTTGGGCGGCAGGTTTACGAAGCTGAGCGCGATGCTTTACAACGCGCTCTGAATAGCGCCGAGAGCCTGCCAGACGATTTATTGCAGCGAACCCGCAACTACCACCAGCAACTGGTGCAGGAAACCGAGGCTGGCCGCGATAAGTTGCAGGAACTCAACGCTTGCCGCCCAGAGGCAGCAGCACAACTGATTCAGCACATTAACAACGATGCTGATGCCGACGCACTGTATGACTTCATGGAATCATTCTGGGATCGTTTTGGCGTTAATACCGAAGTACTGGACGAGCACCGTATGTTTGTGAAGCCCAGTGAGCATATGCGAGTACCGGCGATTCCCGGCTTAGCCGAAGACGGCATGACCATCACCGTCGATCGGGACACCGCGTTGGCCTTTGAGGACATTGAATTTTTAAGCTGGGATCATCCTCATGTGCAAGCAGCAATCGAACTGCTCACGACCGAAGACTTTGGCAGTGTCTGCGTCGCACGCTTACAAAATAAGGCGTTACCGGCAGGTGCCTGGTTCCTGGAGCTGGACTACGTGACAGAGGTGCCGCGCTCGGATAACATCGCAGCACAGGAATTTTATCCACAACAGCGGCTACGTATTCTGCTGGACAGCCAGGGGCGCGATTTGAGTGACAAAGTGCCACGCGATGCACTGACGCAGCAAGCCAGCTTTTTGGATAAAAAGACCGCACGCCAGATCGTTCGCCAGTTACGCGACAGCGCGCAGCAGTTTATTCAGCAACAGCAGCCTACCGCCGAAGCATGGTTGCAGCAACGTATTGAACAGGCGTGCGAGCAGGCACAACAGCGCCTTTCACAGCAGAAGCAACGCCTCGTCGCGCTGAAGGAAAAAAACCCAGCCGTGCGTGATGATGAAATCAACGCAATTGATGCTCGCCAGACCGCGGTAATGCAGGCGTTGAAGCAGCCAACGTTATCGTTGTTCGCCATTCGTATCCTGGTCAACCAACCGTAAATGGCGTTATTAAACTACACACCACCACAGACACCCTATCTGACGGTGGTGTACCGTGACGAACAGCTACTGGTCATCAATAAGCCCAGCGGGCTACTCAGTGTCCCCGGGCGCGCACCGGAGCATTTCGATTCGGCGTATACCCGGGTCACGCGGGTGCTGCCGGAGGCAAAGTTGGTACACCGGCTGGATATGGCCACCTCTGGCATCATGGTTTTTGCGCTGGGTAAACCGGCACAAAGCCATCTTAGCCGGCAGTTCCAGCAGCGCCAGCCGGTGAAGCGTTATCACGCCCGTGTATTTGGAATACCGCCGGCTCAATCCGGCGTTGTTGATTTACCGCTTGCCTGTGACTGGCCCAATCGTCCGCGTCAACAAATCGATTACCAGCAAGGCAAGGCCAGCCAGACGTTGTACCGGGTCATGAACCATGATGATCACAGCACGCTGGTGGAACTAACCCCCTATACCGGACGCTCACATCAACTTCGTGTGCATATGCTGGCGCTTAACTGCCCCATTCTTGGCGACAAGTTTTACGCACACGACGAGGCCTTTAATATGGCGCCGAGGCTGTTGCTGCATGCCCATCAACTGAGCCTGTTTCATCCACAGTCCGAACAATGGTTGACGTTTACCTGCCCGACGCCGTTTGCGTAAAAAAGCTCGGCTGCGACTCAAGACTGCCGCGTTGCATCCGATAACAAAGCATGAACACAAAATCTGTCATCGCTGTAATGGCCACGCTGTGGCTCAGTTCGACATTGGTTCCTCCAGGAGCCGATGCAAACGATGATTTACAGCGTTACCTGCCCCCGGATCAATTGCGCTGGCTCGAGCATGAGGACAATCGCTATTTGGCCTTATACCAACCGGCGCAAGTGAATTTTGTGCGTGGACGGCTGCTCAGCATGCCGGACTGGCCATTGCATCCTCTGCAGTCTCCTTGGGTTCGTCACAGCTATGAGCAGGCACCGATACTGGGCTGGCATAGCTGGGCACTGGTACCGCCCGAAATGGCATTACAGACTCACCAGTTGCAACAACATAACCCAGCGTCTGTTCACCCACAGCCGGTCGATGAGGCTTTTTTTGAACCATACATTGTGGCGTTGCAAACCCGTATTCAAAGACTGTCGACGGAGTTTTCCGATAACCCGGGTTTTACCCTTTGGGTGATGGAAGGAATTACCGCTGCGATGGCGGTCAAGTTGATTCAACAGCAACCCGAACTGATGCCGGACGCCTTAGTGGTTATCGATATGTACTTGCCGCAACCGCAGTTGAACCGGTCGTTATCCGAACAGCTGGCGAAGTTGCAACTGCCGGTGCTTGAACTCATTACGCCGGAGGCCAACCAATGGGTGACCAGTAGCCTTGACCTGCGCCGCCAGTACAGTCAAAAACATCAACAAGTGAACTATCGTCAACGCCCCCTTCTGAGTGAAGGAACATCAGGGCAAAGAGAGCTTACCAGCACCCTAAAAGGTTGGCTTAAATACCACGGTTTTTAACGCATACCTCGTTTTTGTTTGATGGTTTCGTAAGCTGCCTGAATATCCTGAGCGCGTTCCTGAGCTTGCTTCATCACTTCTTCCGGTAAACCTTTAGAAGCCAGCTTATCCGGGTGATGCTGTGCCATCAGTTTGCGATAGGCTTTTTTGATTTCCGCGTCAGATTGATGCGCTGAGACCCCCAGAATCTCATAAGCATCTTGCACATCATCAGCACTGCGCGACGCGTTCTGAGTTCGACCCTGGCGCTGTTGCTGCTGGCGTTGATTGAAACGAAAGGCCGCTTTTTGCATCATCAGCCACTGGTCAATTTGGAACTTGGTAAAGCCCAGCGTTTTACCAACGTTTATCAGCACTTCATGCTCTGCCTTATCCAGCACACCATCATTGAGCGCCAGCGCCATCAACTGCTCCATAAACAACTGCAGGACGTCGCGGTTACCGTAAAAGGCTTGTTTAAATTCACGCACTACCTGCTGTAATGGGAAGGTGTCGTGTTTGCCTTCACGAAACGCCGATTGCGCTTCAGTGCGAGCATCACCGCTGAGTTTTAGCCGATCCATTAAGGCTGAAGCCTGTGCAATATCACGCTCGGTCACTCGTCCTTTAGCCTTAGCCAAGTGCCCCATCACCGCAAACAAGGTATACAGGAAGGTGGCATCTTCGGCCGCCGTTCCGGCCCGAAAAAGGAACTGCCCAAAACCACCTTTGCGGGTAAAGTCTTCTGCCATTCCGCGATCAAACCAATGCCCAATCAGGGCGCCCAATATGGCGCCGGGGATCCGCAGAAATAAATAGCCGGCCAGTGCACCTATCACTTTACCCCAAATCATCTTCACCTCGTAGCTGTGTATCAAGTTGCGCTAACCGCGCGGGCGTGCCTACATCGACCCAATGTCCCTCGGTGACAATCGTTGCTGCCATCTTCCGCTGCTCAATCGCTGCATCAAACAGCGGCCTTAACGGCAGTTTCTCAACCGGTCGGTGGCGAAACCAATCGGGACTGTACAAACCCATTCCCGAATAAGTGTAACTCGCTTTGCCATTATCGGTGCGGCAAAGCCGGCCCTGCTGCACGGAAAAATCACCCTCTGGGTGATGCGGCGGATTCTCGACCATCAGTAAATGAGCAAGGTCACCGTCGCCTAATTGTTTCGGTAGTCGGCTGAAGCAGATATCTGTCCAGATGTCGCCATTAATCAACCAAAACGGTTCCTGCCCAAGCAGTGGCAACGCATTTATGATGCCACCGGCGGTTTCTAAACCTCCCGCGGATTCTGGTGAGTAATGAATGGCCAGATTCCAGCGCGACCCATCACCAAGGTTGTGCTCGATTTTTTCTCCCAGCCAGGCATGATTAATAACGACCTCCCGAATCCCCTGCTGCGCCAGTTTCTCCAGATGATACTCGATCAACGGCTTGCCATTAACCGCCAGCAACGGCTTCGGCGTGTGGTCCGTTAAAGGGCGCATTCGCTCGCCCCGTCCTGCGGCGAGAATCATTGCTTTCATAGCGACTGCTGCCACGCTGGCATGACCCGTTGTTGTAACCACTCGCGATACTCACTCAAGTCGGCATAACCGGCGCTAACTCGGCTCAGATAACCGAGCGTTCGTGGCACATCCTTAAGATATCCCGGTTTATCGTCGCGATGCGCCAGCCGCGCAAAAATGCCGGCCGCTTTGGTGTGGCGTTGCAATCCCATCCAGTCAAACCAATGTTGCCACTGTTGCTCGTTCACGTTGGCGGCCAATTGCTGGCTATCGATCAATCGCTGGCGCAATTGTTGTGACAATTCCAGCACCAGTTCGTCCGGCCACTCAACATAGCAGTCGCGTAACAACGAAACCGCATCATAGGTCACCGGACCGCGCACAGCGTCTTGAAAATCAATCACACCTAACTCGTCATCACCCAGCACCATCAAGTTGCGCGAATGATAGTCGCGATGCACCCCGACCTGCGGCTGTTGCAGCGCGTTATTCACCATTTTTTGCGTAAACTGCGACCATACCTGCTGATCATCATCCGTCCACTCCAGCTTTAGATGTGTCTGCAGTAGCCAGTCTTTGAACAGCGCGAGCTCCCGTTGCAACAAAGCTTCGTCATAAGCTGGTAATTCGCCCAATTGCGTATGGGTGACTGACATAACGTCGGGTAATATAGCCAGTGCCGCTTGATAATATTGACGGGCATTACGCGGATGCAGTTTCGACAATAACAAAATATGACCGAAATCAGACTGCAGCATAAAGCCGTGCTCGCGATCAACAGCGAGAATGGACGGTACCGGGATATTCGCCGATCGGTAAGCGTCAGCAACAGCAATAAAAGGCGTCATATCTTCTTTCTGCGGTGGACAGTCAACCGCGATCAGGCTTTGCCGTCCATCCGACGCTCTAAAATAACGACGAAAACTGGCATCACCGGACACTACTTCTAACTGCGACTGCGGCACGCCGGTCTGAGCTTCGCACCATGCCTTTAAGTCAAGTTCACGTTTATCTTCCAAGCCGTCCTCCGAAGTAAAAATCGCTCATACTGGCGGTCTATCAAATAGCGGAATCAAAAAAATTGCTATATCATAGCATTCGCGCACAACAAATATTAAAGCCTTACAATAATTAAACGGATTAACCATTGCCAGCTAGCGATACATTCACGTTTTCCTCTTTTTTCCGCCTGTGTTCAGTGGCTCTCATGGCCACCCCCATCAGTGTGGCGGCTCAGGACACGCCCCCCCGTGCTACGGGACTGTGTCCGCCTGCACCGCAAGCGTTTGATTTTGGCCTGACCGACGAGGAACAGTCGTTCACACCCAGTACGATCAGAGTGTCTTCTAACACGGCGAAAATATACAGCGACGAAAGCGCCTATTTTAGTGGCGATGTGATCATTCAGCGCAATAATCAATGGTTAAAGACGCAAAGCGCTCAAATCAGCCAGCGGGACAACACCATTGACGCCGAGGGCGGTGTTCAGTTTACCGATGGCTATATTAATGTCACTGGTGCGTCCTTTAATTTTGACGGCGACAACGAGCTGGCCAAACTTAACCAGACTCAATATCAGATGGCCTCCACCAATGCGCGTGGTAAGGCACAACGGCTCGAAATCTCGCCCACTCATGTCAGTTTGTTCGGCTCCAGTTTTACCACCTGTCCGACGGACGATCCTGCCTGGCAGTTGACCGCTAAGCGCATAGAAATCGACGAGCAAAGTGATTTTGGTAAGGCTTGGGGCGCCAAGCTTGAGCTGTTCGATATTCCGGTTTTTTATCTGCCGTATTTCACGTTCCCGGTTAATGATAATCGCAAATCCGGTTTCCTTTATCCGACCATAGACTCGTCATCGCTCAATGGTCTTGAGGTTGAAGCCCCATACTACTTCAATCTGGCACCGAATATGGACGCCACCCTCGCGCCGGTGTACATGAGTGAACGCGGGGTGATGCTGAAAACCGAATACCGCTACTTATTTAATGAGCATGCCGGACAACTGAATTTGGAATATCTGGGCAACGATCGGGCGCGCCCCGATAATGCCGATCGCTACCTGTGGCACGTTAATCACAGTGCCCGTTTTTCTGACAACTGGACGGGTTATGTCGACGCCACACAAATCAGTGATGACAACTATTTAAATGATTTTGGCAGCGACTTTGCCGGACGCGCCGATACGCACCTGTACCGAGTTGCCCAGGTCGATTACCGGGTACCCAACTGGCATTTACGCTTGCGTAGCGAAGACTACGAATTACTGGGTCAGTACCGCAGCCCATACCGGACATTACCTCAAGTCAGTCTTAACTATCAGAGCAGTCAGTTAGAAGGTCTGCGTTTCGACTGGTACAACGAACTGACGTATTTTCAGAATCAAGAGCAAACCGCTAACTACGCAACCCGTGCGCACAGTGCACCGACCCTTGGCTACTGGCTGGAAGCGCCAGCGTTTGATGGCGAGGCCGAACTCACCTATCTGGTCACTCATTACCGTCAGCAAAGCACCAACCCAATGTTGGATGAACAGGTGACCAGAGCTCTGCCTCGAGCTCGCTTGCGTGGCCGCATGCATCTTGAGCGTTATTTCAGCAAAGGCGGCGGAGAGTTCCGACAAACGTTAGAGCCGCAGTTGCAATACCTCTACGTTCCGTACGAGAACCAGCAAAATATCGGCATTTACGACACCACCCTGATGCAGGACGATTATAACGGTCTGTTTCGGGCACAGCGCTTTTCCGGGCTGGATCGTATCGCTGAAGCGAATCAGGTTACCTATGGGGCGAGCAGCAGCTTATTTAACGCGAACGAGCGCGAAGTATTGCGCGTCAGTCTTGGTCAGATTTACTACTTTGATAACAGCCGTACCCAGTTGCTTGATTCCCAATCACAGGTAACCTCTAGTAACTCTGAGTGGGTTGCAGATGTAAACTGGGCATTGGATTCGCAGTGGAGCTTCCGAAGTGCAATTCAATACGACACGGAACTAAACCGGACGCGCAAGAGTCAGACCGCGTTAGAGTACCGCATTGACGACAAGAACCTGGTGCAAATAAACCATCGCAAAGCAACCAATATTCTGAATAACGATATTGAACAGATGGGCACACAAGCCGTATGGGAAATCAGTAAACAGTGGCAAGTTGCGGCAAATGTGTATTATGACTTGAGTAATGACCGAGTAAATGATGCTATTGTGGGCGTTCAGTACAGTAGTTGTTGTTGGGCGTTGCGGTTATCAGCGTATCGTCGCATCAACCGCGACTTAGAGCCTGGCAATGCCGCTGCCGGTATGATGAATATCAGCGGTAACCCTGCTGAGTTTGACAACGGTGTTAGTTTACAGTTTATCATCAGCGGTCTTTCGTCAGACAGCAGTAGCTTAATCGACATGCTTGAAAAAAGCATTTATGGCTATCGTCGGCCTTTTTATCTTAGTAACTAGTGGTAGGTATAATGAAATATTTGTTGACTCTCTTTTTGGCGGTCTCAAGCATAGCCGTTAGCGGCTTTATCGCGACACCGGCCAAGGCGCAGGAAACGCTCGATCGCGTCGCCGTTATCGTCGATGAGGGCGTCATCCTGCAAAGCCAAATTGAACAAATGATGCAGCAGGTTAAAAGCGGCGGAAACTTTGACGCCGACAATGCGCCCAGCGATCAGGTATTGGAAACGCAGGTTACCGAACGCCTTATTTTGCAGGAATTGCAGTTGCAAATGGCTGAGCGTATGGGGGTAGAGATTGGCGAATCGCAGTTAGAGCAAGCTATCGATGGTATCGCTAAAGAACGTGATAAAAGCGTCGAAGAGTTACGTGCCGAAGTCACTGCTTCAGGCATCAGCTGGCCGACTTTCCGTGAGCAGATTCGTAATGAACTGATCATTTCTCAGGTTGAGCGAGCAGCCGTACAACGTCGTGTCAGCATTACTCCACAAGAAGTCGGCAACCTGGTTGAATTAATAGAAAATAATAGCCAAACACAAACAGAATATCGTTTGAGCCAGATTCTTATCGCCAGCCCATCGGACGCGTCACAAGAAGAACAAGCAACGGCGAAACGTCGCGCTGACGCGGTAATGAAACTACTGAACGAAGGCGAAGACTTTTCTGATCTCGCCATTCGCTCATCATCCGGCAGTAATGCACTGGACGGTGGTGACTTAGGCTGGATGACGGAGAACACCATGCCAACGTTGTTCGCCGACGTGGTCAAAGGCAAAGACGTTGGTGCCATTGTTGGTCCGTTACGCAGTGGTGTTGGTTTCCATATTCTTAAGGTCGCCGATAAACGCGGTGAGCAGAAAGTCGAAGTACAGGAAGTGAAAGCCCGCCACATCTTGATCAAGCCGTCGGTCATTCTTTCGGACAAACGTGCGCAGGAAATGCTTAATGAGTTCCGCCAACAGGTTGAAAGCGGTGAGAAGACCTTCGACGAACTTGCTCGCGAACATTCGGCCGACCCTGGTTCAGCCTCTCGCGGCGGTGATTTAGGCTGGTCACGCCCAGACCGTTATGCCCCTGAGTTCAAACAAACCGTTGAAACCATCGAGCAGGGCGTCATCAGTGAACCGTTCCGTACCCAATTCGGCTGGCACATTGTCGAGGTTACTGATCGCCGCACCTTGGATGCTACTCAGGAAAGTAAGCAAGATCGGGCCTATCAGATGCTGTTCGCACGTAAATACCGTGAAGAGCTGGACAACTGGCAGCAAGAGATCCGCGATCGGGCTTACGTTCGCAAAGTCGTCAACTAGAGGACAGCGCCAATGCTTCCGGTTTTGGTCTTTACTCCCGGCGAACCCGCCGGGATTGGTCCTGATCTCGCGGTAATGATAGCGCAGCGGCAATGGCCCGCTGCGATTGTCGTTTGTGCCGATGCCCATTTACTCCAGCAACGCGCACGAGAACTCAATGTCGATCTTGCCATTGAGTATTACGATGGTACCCGACCACAACAGCCAAGTCCCGCCGGAACCTTACTGGTTGAGCATTTACCCGTGGCTGAACCTGTCACTGCCGGGCAGTTGAATGTCGCTAACGGGCACTACGTGGTGGATACTCTGGCACGGGCGTCAAAAGGCAATTTGAACGGCGAATTTGATGCCATTGTGACCGGCCCGGTACATAAAGGTATCATTAATGATGCTGGGATAGCCTTTTCCGGCCACACTGAGTTTTTTGCCAACCTTGCCAACAAGAACGATGTCGTTATGATGCTGGCAACGGAAGGACTACGAGTTGCGTTAGTAACCACTCACATACCGCTAGCCTATGTTAATAAGGCAATTACTCCCGAAAGACTCACGCAGATCTTGCGTATTTTACACCATGATTTGTGTCATAAATTCGGCGAGAACAACCCGAGAATATTAGTTTGCGGTCTTAACCCTCACGCCGGTGAGAACGGCCACCTGGGTCGTGAAGAAATCGACGTCATCCAACCGGTTTTGGAACAACTGCGCAACGAGGGCATGGACTTACAAGGTCCTTTACCTGCCGATACAGTGTTTCAACCGAAGTATCTTGAGGGTGCAGCGGCTGTGGTTGCCATGTATCATGACCAAGGCTTGCCCGTGCTAAAATACAAAGGCTTTGGCAACGCGGTTAACATCACCCTTGGCCTACCCTTTATCAGAACATCCGTCGATCATGGTACCGCTTTGGATATGGCTGCAACCGGACAGGCTAACCCGGGCAGTTGCCTGCTGGCGATTAACACCGCAATCGACATGGTAAGAGCATCACACAATGAGTAAAACACATCTCGGCCACCGCGCGCGCAAACGCTTTGGCCAAAACTTCCTGCATGATCAGAACATCATAGAGCAGATTGTTGACGTAATTAATCCTCAGCCGGGTGAGAACCTGGTTGAAATCGGCCCGGGTCTGGCCGCATTAACCGAGCCAGTGGCTGACCGCAGTGGTCACCTGAACGTCATCGAGATCGACCGTGACCTGGCCGACCGACTGGAGTCCCATCCATTCTTAGCGCCTAAGCTTAACGTGACTCGTGGCGATGCAATGAAAATCGACTTTAACCAGTTCACCAACAGCGAAAAACCCTTGCGCGTGTTCGGTAACTTACCATACAACATCTCTACGCCACTGATTTTTCACTTACTTAAGTACACCGCCAGCATCAGCGATATGCACTTTATGCTGCAAAAAGAAGTCGTTGACCGCCTCGCGGCAGAACCGGGCTCCAAGACCTATGGCCGCATCAGTGTTGCGGTGCAACAAGCGTGTCGGGTAACACCGGTAGTAAACGTCCCTGCGGGCGCGTTTAACCCACCTCCAAAAGTCGAATCGGCGGTGGTCAGACTCGAGCCATACGCGCAAAGTCCTTACCCGGTCACCGATCGCGAACAACTGCATGCACTTTGCCTGCAAGCCTTTAATCAGCGACGCAAGACCATCCGCAATAATCTAAAAGGGTTGCTGTCCGAGGCACAACTGACTGAGCTCGATATCGATCCTGGTGCTCGACCTGAAACACTGAGTGTGGCAGATTATTGTGCTATGGCTAATTATCTCTCTGAGCAGAGCAACGTCCGCAATGACTAAAACCAACATCGACATCAAAGTTAAGACGCAATACCTGCCGGCACAATCCGTGCCGGACAATGGTCAATACGTCTTTTCGTACACCATCACAATAGTGAACAACTCACCCATTCAGGTTCAGTTACTCAGCCGCGAATGGCATATTGTTGACGCCAACAACAAGGTAACACGGGTCGCCGGTGAAGGCGTTATTGGCCAAAAACCGTTGATCGCCGCCGCTGACTCGTTCAGTTACACCAGTGGCACCGTATTAGCGACCCCCATCGGTACGATGCAAGGTCATTACCTGATGGTTGATGCGAACGGTCAGCATTTTAAGGTTGAGATTCCTTCGTTTAGGTTAGCGATTCCGAATATACTGCATTAGTCATGAGTTTATACGTTGTAGGTGATATACAGGGCTGTTATCGCGAACTGATGCAGTTACTGGAGCAGGTAGGCTTCAGTTATCAAACCGACACACTTTGGTGTGTCGGTGATATCGTTGCTCGTGGTCCTGATTCCCAGTCTGCTTTGCACTTTTTCATGAATGCCCCTGACGGCGTGATAAACAGTGTGCTTGGCAACCACGATTTGAATTTGATCGGCATTTTGTTGGGCCAACGCCAGGCCAATCCTAACGATCAGTTAGACGCGATTCTATCGTCCCGCCAGCGTCTGGATTACATCGATTGGCTGCGACAGCTTCCGTTACTGCACCACAATAGCGAACACAACCTGGTTATCAGTCACGCCGGATTTTATCCCTGGTGGACGTTAGATGACGCAAAAAAAGGCGCTTTTGACGTAGAGCGGGTACTTAAGAATAACGATTTTGGTATATTTATAAAATCTATGTTTGGTAACCAACCCGACAAATGGGACTCAAGTCTTGCGGGTTTTGACCGATACCGTTTTATAGTCAATGCGTTAACCAGAATGCGTTACTGCACGGAAGAAGGCGTATTAAATTTCTCGGAAAAATCACATCCGAGTGACATCACGGATGAAAAGCTGCAACCTTGGTTTCACTACTATTCGCAGCCCTATCGTATCGCGTTCGGACACTGGGCCGCCCTGATGGGCGACACCAACGATGACAACGTCATCGGCCTGGACACAGGCTGTGTCTGGGGTAACCATATGACCTTGTGGGACGTCGACAATAACGTATTTTATCAACAGTCTGCCGTTTCATAACGAGCTTACGCTGTATTGAGGGGTTTTTCATGAAATTAACAGTCGCCACGCGAGTGATTGGCGGATTCGCCATCATAACCTTGCTTTTACTCATCATCAGTTTGAGTTCGCTGTTTAATATTAATAGCATCGGCTCATCGGTCGACCGCCTAAATGATAAAGCTGTGCCAGCCCTTGAGAGTGTGGCAAGTGTTCAGGTGGATGTACTGAGACTGGGCGCGCTGCAAACCGAGACCTTTTATGACGAAACCCTGGAACTGGTTGATACACATACCCAGGATCTTGAACAGACCCGCGACCAATTTCAGCAATCGTTAACCCGATTACGCGACCTTATCCGTGGCGAAGGGTATGGCGATCTTATTGCGCGAATGGAAGACGACGCACAGCAATACGTTGCGCTGGTCGAACGCCTATTTGAACAACAACGTCGCTATCTCGAGCTTGGTGACACGGCCCGGGCGCAACTTGATGAGTTGGCTTTCGCAATTGACGACGCGTCCATCATGTTGCTCGACGCCTCGGATATGACTCAAAACGCACAGGTTGCCGAAGTCGCCAGCACCATCGAAAAATCACTGGCGTCGCTCATCACCCTGATGTATGACCTGGGTAACGCTGATGATATCGATACCGCGCGCGTCATCCGTAGCGAAATTGACATCAATATCGATGCCTTGAAACCACGCCTCGACGACCTAGACGCGATTGCAAATGGCAGCTCAGAACAAATCGTTGATGATGCCATCAGTGTAACCAAGGATGCCATTTCACAACTGCAGGGCGCCGGCTCCTACCCAGACAACATCGTCAGCCAAAAACAAACGCGCATTGATGAGGCACAAACGCTTGCCGACTCCGAGCAAGAGCTTAATGCCTTACTTAATTTAGCGACGGAACTCCGTCAAGCGGTACGAAAAATTGCCGATGACTCACAAACTTCGGTGGCGTCCTCAATCAGTACATCAAGCTGGATTAATGGCATTATTACGCTGGTTTCAATCGCTTTGGCGGTACTGATTTCCTGGTTTACCGTGCGTAGCATTAGCGTGCCGTTAGGCAAAGTAAACCATATGCTGAATATTATGGCCGACGGTAACCTGACCGAACGGGTCAACTACCAGTCCGATGATGAGTTCGGCACGCTGGCGGTTAACACCAACAAGCTGACCGAGAACTTAAGAACGCTGATTGAAGGCATCGCTAACCGCGCGACGCAATTAGCCACCGCCGCTGAAGAGAGCTCGAGCGTTTCTGACGAAACCACCGGCGCTATCGAAGAGCAACGACGTCAAATTGAGCAAGTCGCCACCGCGACCCAGGAAATGAACAGTACCGCCAGCGAAATGGCTGACGGAGCCGACAAAGCCTTGGGTGAGATCCAGCATTCTGATGATGAAGCTAAACGCGTCCGCAAAATATCTGAGCAGAACCGTAGCACCATCGACAGTCTGGCACGTGAAATCCAGGGAGCATCAGAAGTCATCAATCAGCTGTCAGAGAACAGTAAGAACATTGGCGGTATTCTGGATGTTATTCGTGGCATTGCCGACCAGACCAACCTGTTGGCCTTAAACGCAGCCATTGAAGCGGCACGGGCAGGCGAGCAAGGACGAGGTTTTGCGGTTGTTGCCGACGAAGTACGTACGCTGGCAAGCCGTACCCAGGAGTCTACCGAAGAAATTCAACAAATGATTGAAAGTTTGCAAACCGACTCTACCCGTGCGGTTGAAGTCATGAACCGCGGTCGCGAGCAGGCCGAGCTGAGCGTCAAGCAAACCGACGAAGCCGCCGCCGCGCTGCAATCAATTACCGACTCCGTACACCAGGCTGCGGACAGCAGTAATCATATTGCTACCGCAGCGCAAGAGCAAAGCCGCACCGCTCAGGACATCAGTGAGCGCCTCGAAGCCATTGTGTCGATTGCGGAACAAACGGCATCCGGCTCGAAACAAACGGCACAGGCGTCCAACGAAGTGGCCAAACTGGCCGATGAATTACAAGACTCCATTAAGAGCTTTAAAGTCTGACGTTACACAAAAAAAAGAGCGCCGTTTGGCGCTCTTTTTTTTCGTAGTCAATGGACAAAATACTAGGCGGTAAAAATAATCTTAGCGAAACGTCGCTTACCGACCTGGTAAACGCCGGAATCGCCTTCTCCACACACCATCTTGGTGTCAGTGATTTTTTCGCCGTCACGTTTTACCGCAGACTGTTTGATCATACGCAGGGCATCTGACGTCGACTTAACCAAATCGGCCGCTTTTAATGCATTGGCGATCGGCATTCCGTCAGCCTCTATTTTTACTTCAACTTCGGGAATATCGTCAGGGATCGCATTCTTTTGAAAGCGTTGTACGAAATCTTGCTCAGCGTCTTCGGCGGCCGCTTCGGAGTGGAACCGTGCAATAATTTCTTTAGCCAGCAGGACCTTGATATCACGCGGATTTTTACCGGCTTCAACATCCTGTTTAAACTGCTCGATCTCGGCCAATGGGCGGAAACTCAACAACTCAAAATAGCGCCACATCAGTTCATCTGATATCGACATGATCTTACCAAACATGTCATTGGCCGGCTCGGTAATGCCAATATAGTTATTCAGCGACTTCGACATCTTTTGCACACCGTCGAGACCTTCGAGCAATGGCACCATAATGACGGTTTGCGGCCGCTGACCTTCTTCTTTCTGCAACTCTCGACCCATCAACAAGTTAAAGCGTTGATCGGTGCCGCCAAGTTCGACGTCGGCTTTTAACTCAACCGAATCCCAGCCTTGCACCAATGGGTACAAAAATTCATGTATCGCAATCGACTGATTTGCCTTATAGCGCTTCTTGAAGTCGTCTCGTTCAAGCATTCGCGCGACGGTCTGACGGGCAGCCAGCTTGATCATATCGTCCGCGCCCATCTTACTCATCCACTCTGAGTTGAAGCGCACTTCTGTCTTTTCCGGATCAAGGATTTTGAAGACCTGCTCTTTATAGGTTTCGGCATTGGCTAGCACCTCTTCCTGAGTGAGCGGCTTACGGGTAACGTTTTTGCCCGTTGGATCGCCAATCATGCCGGTGAAGTCGCCAATCAGAAACACCACTTTATGGCCATAATCCTGAAAGATCCGCAGTTTATTAATCAGTACCGTATGTCCCAGATGAAGATCGGGAGCGGTTGGGTCAAAGCCTGCTTTAATCACAAGCGGCTTATTCTGCGCGAGTTTCTCCGCTAACTCACTCTCGATCAGTACTTCCTCAACGCCGCGAGTAATTTCCGCGATCGCTTCTTTTACCTGAGCTGCCATTCAGTGATTCTCCTGCGCGGTTGGGCCAAATAAAGTGTAAAAGTCATAGTTTACGCCATAAAACCGCTGGTTTTAAGCACCCTAAAACTGGTATTCTCATTTTTTTCGTATTATCCTCAATTCATGCATGGAGATGCTCAAAAATAATACAACAAGGTGAGTGGTTACCGCATTCGGTATTTCATCCAAAACAAAAGAGTAGAAGTGCGCTAAATTATGACGTCAAAAGTAGTTTCCCGAATTAGGCAATTGCTCAATGAATTGCCACATTCTCATCGTGTCCTGATCAGTGCGATCAGCGCGACACTCTTTTTATTGTTGGTGATTCCTTCCGAGCCCGCAACCGCATCAAAAAACTCGAAGTCTCCCGAGCAATTGATGCCCGGTAAACGCTACCAACTGGATTTAGCCTTCGAGAGTACACAAGTTGAGGGCGAGGCCAGTACCAATCAACTCAGTTGGCAAAGCTACGAAATTAAGCGTGGTGATAACCTCGCTAAGATTTTTGATAAGCTGGGTTTTACCGCACAACAACTCTATCGGGTAACACAGTCCGGTGATGACGCTGAATTATTAAAGAAGGTACATCCGGGCGATATTTTGCGGTTAGCCACGGACGACGCCGGTGAGTTGGTGCAGTTGGTGTTTGAAGTCAATGACATCGACACGCTGATCATTACTCGTCAAAGTGATCGCTTTGTGGCCGAAGTCGAAAAGCGTGAAATTGAGACGCGCACCGAGTTTACTCATGCGGTTATTGACTCCAGCTTCTGGAACGCCGGCATTAACGCGGGTATGACCGATAATCAGATTATGCGTGTGGCCGATATTTTCGGCTGGGACATCGACTTTGCCCTAGACCTGCGCCAGGGCGACGAGTTCAGTGTTTTATACGAAACCCAATACGTTGACGGTGAGTTTGTCGGCTACGGCCGCATCCTTGCTGCAGAGTTCGTTAATCGCGGCGATAAATTCCAGGCGATCCTGCACGATAACGGCAATTATTACACCCCTAACGGGCGTGCCATGCGCAAGACCTTCCTGCGCTCACCGGTGAAGTTCACTTATGTGAGCTCTAACTTTAACCCTAAGCGTTTACACCCGGTCACCGGTCGGGTTCGTCCGCACAATGGGACCGATTACGTGGCAGCGGTCGGTACACCGGTAATGTCAGCCGGCGACGGTAAAGTCATCAAAGCCAGTTATAACTCGTTAAACGGTAACTATGTATTTATTCAGCACGGTGAAAGCTACGTCACCAAGTATTTGCATTTAAGCCGCAAACACGTACGTACCGGTGACCGCGTCAAACAGGGACAGATTATCGGCCGCGTCGGTGCAACCGGACGGGTAACCGGAGCTCACTTGCATTATGAGTTCCTTTATAACGGTGTCCACCGCAACCCGCGTACGGTCGAGCTGCCGAAAGCGCAATCGCTGTCTGAAGCCGAACTGCCGTCGTTCCGTCAGCACGCGGATCAACTGGTCGCAGTGCTGGAAGATAACAAGCGAGTTTTCCTCGCCATGCGCTAATGAAAGAGCGCTATATCGGTGTTATGTCAGGGACCAGCGTCGATGCCATCGACGCGGTTCTCTGCCACATTAATGAACGCGGTGACGTCAGCTTCGAAGATGCCTTCAGCCTGCCCATCGCTCCACCCTTGGCAAAACGCCTGCATGCTGCAATGACGCCGGAACGGCATTCGTTGCCGGATTACAAGCAACTGGAATACGACTACTCCAAAGCCGTCGTCGAGACAATAAATGCGTTACTGCAACAACGCCAGTTAAGCCCTGGTGATATCGCGGCGGTAGGTTGTCATGGCCAAACATTATGGCATCAACCGCCCAGCCATGAGCACCCGGCACCTTTTTCGTTGCAGTTGATTAATGCGCCCTACATTGCCTTTCACTGCGGTATCGATGTCATCAGCGACTTTCGGCAGAACGATATCATTGCCGGTGGGGAAGGAGCGCCATTGGTTCCGGCTTTCCACTTTGCTGCGCTGACACCGCACACCGGCTCGAATTGCGCGGTACTTAACCTCGGCGGCATTGCTAATATTACCTGGCTGGGCGAATCCGAAGCGGACGTCATCGGTTTTGATACCGGTCCTGCCAATACCCTGTTAGACGCCTTTTACCGTCACCGCGTTAACGACAGCGGTTTTGATGTTGACGGTAAATTAGCCGCGTCCGGTCGATGTATAACACCTTTGTTGTCAAAACTGCTGGCCGATCCGTACTTTTCACGAACACCCCCCAAAAGCACTGGCCGCGAAATCTTTAACCTGAAATGGCTGAACCGCTACTTACAAGGCGACGAGAGCGTTGCCGATGTGCTGCGCACGCTGGTTGAGTTAAGCGCGTATTCAGTGATGGCGGCATTGCGTTTCTTGCCACAGCCCCCCGAACGGCTTATCGCCTGTGGCGGTGGGGTCTACAACCCGACTCTCATGCAGGCTCTGCAGCAACAACTGGGGGCGGTTAAATTGCAAAGCATTGCCGACTTTCAGCTCGACCCACAAGCGATAGAAGGGATGGCTTTTGCATGGTTGGCCTGGTGTTATGAGCACAAAAAACCGGGCAATCTGCCTGCCGTAACAGGAGCACAGCGCCCGGTTATTTTGGGTACGAAAACCTACGCGAGTTAAGTGATTACTCGGCGCCTAACGCTTTGAACGCGTCCCGTGTCAGGTTTTCATTGTTGCCTTGTTCGCCAACAACAATACTGTCTTCAATGCGTACACCACCGTATGGACGCAGTTCATCCACTTTTTTCCAGTTAATGTCAGCACTTCCGGCGAAATCTTCCAACAACTGGTCGACAACATATAAGCCCGGTTCAATGGTAAACACCTGACCCACTTCGATGTCCCTTAGCAGACGCAGGAACGGGTGGCGTTGACTGCGTTCGTAACTGTCACCTTCTGCAGACTTCAAGAAGCCGCCGACATCATGGACTTGCAGACCGATAAAGTGACCCAACCCGTGAGGCATGAACGCTGACGTAATTCCTTTATCATAGGCGCTCTGAGCATCAATCGTGATAAATTCAAACTGCTCTAAAATGCGGGCAATTTTCAGATGCATCGATACGTGCAAATCGTAGTAGTTCACACCCGGTTTGATCTCGTCCAGCAACTCCTGTTGTGCAGCATCCATTGCCGCCACCAAGTCGGCATAAAAGCCAGGCTCACGTGCGTAGCTGCGGGTAATGTCGGCACAGTAACCTTTATATAATGCCCCGGCATCGATTAGAAACGATAAGCTTTCTCGCGGTGGTACAACGTCATAAACATCGTAATGTAAGATCGCCGAATGGTCATTCAGTGCGACAATACTGTTGTACGGCATTTGGGTTTCGCGCGCATCAATGGCCGCCAGATAGTCACTGTATATCGCCAGTTCACTTTTGCCGGCAAAGAACGCCTCTTTTGCCGCAATGTGCGCTTTGGCCGCCAAATGATTGGCTTCGCGCAGGTTTTGGATTTCCCATTCGGTTTTGATCGCGCGGGTAAAGTGCAGGTGGTCAATCAAATCCTGTGGATTGCGCGCTTTGACATTCCAGTCGCTGACCGGCTGGGCAAAATCTTCTCCGATAAAGGCGCTGGCCGCCAGCTCATCACCCAAATCGTCTGTTAACTTGCTCAGATCATCGATGATTTTGAGTTCAACATGCTGTTGCCAGTCTTCAGCGGGAATTTTTGCTTGAGAGTGCCAAAAATCACGTGCCTGAAACAGGTAAACCGTCGGTTTACCCGAGCCTTTGCGGTAGAAAATTGCGCTTTTTGGACTTTCCAGTACCGGCACCCAATACTTAAACAATGGGTTTACCTTGTATGGAGCGGGATTATCGTCCAAAAAAGCAACCCGCGGCTGGCCGGCATAAATCAATGCAGATTCGTAGCCAGTATCCGCAAGCGCTTGGTCAAAACGCTCGGTAACGGTTTTTAAATGCTTAGCGTATAAGCTCATAGAACACCCTCAAGCTTAAAAAATGTGAGAGCATTCTATACGATCCGAAGTGAGAAATCAGTACCGCTACTGGTTAGATGGAAAAGCTGGAGCCGCAACCACAGGTTGTTGTAGCGTTGGGGTTTTCAACGAAAAAGCGTGAGCCCTGCAAACCTTCTTCGTAATTGACGACTCCGCCTACCAGATACTGCAAACTCATCGGGTCAACCACCAGGGTAACCCCTTCTTTATCGATTTGCATATCTCCGGGGTTCACTTTTTCGTCAAAGGTGAAGCCATACTGAAAGCCGGAACAGCCACCGCCGGTCACGAACACGCGCAACTTCAGCGCTGGATTTTCTTCCTCAGCGATCAGTTTTTTTACTTGATTAGCTGCTTGTTCCGTAAACTCGATGGGCATCGCTTGTTCAACTGAAGCCGACATGAAACCTACCTTTGGTTAATGTGCGATAACGAATGCAATTTTCTCGTAGTTGAGTATTTTGGTCAAGTATTGCTCTCGCTGCGAAGGCTCTCACGCCAAAAAAAAGTGCGTTGCAGACGGCCGTCGCCGCCTTTGGTCAGTGTTGCTGTGACTTCAATGCGTTCAGGCACCAAACCTTTTGGCAAAAAGAAGTCGCCCTCATAGAGACTAAAGTAACGCATCACGAAATTGTGCTCACTGGTCGCGATATTGGCCAGCTTTAGCAGGTCATAACGTTTCTCTTTGCCGTCAACGCGCCCGATCAACTGTATCGCAATTTCACCTTCCACAAACTGCCGCCGTTGTTCCACCTGCAATAACGCCAGAGAAAAGTGGTAATGTCGTTCCGCCGGATTTTTATCCAGCGCCAGCGACTCGATGACCACCCCGCTTTGCTGTAATTCCGGCGCCATAATCTTTTGATAAAAAGCGACATTTTCGCGCAAATTATAGTTTTCTTCCTGTAACTCACTGAGCTGACTTTGCAGACCCTGATTGGATGACTTTTCAATATCAAGCTCGACTTCCAAAACGTTCCGTTGATATTCAAACCGATCCAACTGTTGATAGAGGCGCTGCAACTGTTGCTGCTGCTCTGCGACCTGTTGCTTGAGGTGATGAGCATGCCAGACCCCGACCTGATAAGCGCTAATGCTCAGCAAACACAACAAGGCAATCACCGCCAAAGCCACCGGCAATCGCCCGAAGCGCTGCTGCAGGTGAGTTATGTTTAGAAATTTTTTCATTAAAACCCGTCTGTTCTCAATGCCTTATGAAACGAATATGTTAAGCTAATTAACACCTTACTGACCTATTACAGCGCTCCGTTCAGGAAACCTTTGGATGACCCGGGTACAAGCACTTAAAAAAAGTTTGCGTAAACAACTTGCCGCCCCCACAACCACCATTGCGATCTGCTTATTGGGGTTACTTGGCGGTATTGCCGCCGCCCTGGTCATTGTTGTTTTTCGCTTTGCCATTGAGCAAGGCGCCTATGTTGTCGGTAATGTCAGCCATTGGCAACAGCCTTTATCCAATTTTACCCGTTTTGCCTTACCTATCGGTGCCGCATTACTGATTTTTCTGCTGTTCAGCCTGTCTCGCTCTCGCCGCGTTCGAATGGGTATTCCTTACGTCATTCACCGCATGAAACAACATTATGGTATGTTACCGTGGCAGAGTACGGTAAACCAATTTTTTGGCGGTATTATTGCACTGGTTGCAGGCTTTAGTGTCGGTCGCGAGGGACCCGCCGTGCATCTGGGCGCGGCCGCCAGTACCTGGGTTGGTTATCACGTCGACACCCCCAAAAATGCCATCCGCACGCTGGCCGCCTGTGGCATTGCTGCTGCTATCGCGGCGTCCTTTAATACACCGATTGCCGCGATGGTACTGGTGATGGAAGTGGTGCTGCGTGAATACAAAGTACATATTTTTATCCCGGTCATGTTAGCAGCGGTCGCCGGCTCACTGATTACCGAGCAAATTTTCGGTCCGGCTGCCGAACTGGCGATGCTAAGCGGCACTGATCTGCCTAACATTCAGCTCCCCTGGGTGGTAATCCTAGGTGTGATTTTGGGCATCAGCGGCGTCATCTTTAAAAAGCTCATGCTCGATGTCATGAACACGGTGAAGGATATGTCATTGCTGACGCGCCTGCTGTTTGCTGCGTTTATCACCTCACTGTTAGCGCTCATTATTCCATCAAGCTTAGGGCCCGGACTGACGGCAATCCAACAGGTGGTGCAACATCAACAGGAGCTGTCACTGTTGTTCACCTTGCTATTGGCCAAACTGGTTGCCAGTGCCATCGCTCTCGGTATGGGTATTCCCGGCGGCTTGATTGGTGCGGTATTCGGGATTGGGGCTGTGGTCGCGGCGCTGTTCACTGGGTTGGTTAACCAGTTCGAACTGCAACAATTATTGCAATACGATACCTTTATTTTGCTGGGTATGGCCGGCATTCTGGCAGCCTGTATTCATGCGCCAATGGCTGCGTTACTGGCAATCGTTGAGCTTTCCCGTAGCGTCGAAATCATTATTCCTGCAATGCTGGTGATTGTACCGGCATACCTCATCTCGTCTCAGCTGTTTAACTCAAAATCGATTTTTATTGCTCAGCTTGACGCTCAGGAACTGCCTTATCAAATCCCGCCGGTTGCCGTTGCCCTGCAAAAAACTGGTGTTGAACACGTCATGGAAACGGACTTTAAATTGCTGCTGGAGCCAACCCAAAATGAGTTACTGGACGTACTCGAAAATGCCTCAAACCAAACCGTTGTGGTTATGAACGTTGATGAAGACAACCAACCGGTTTATCGCTTAGTCACTTATGATATCGGCGCCGGCGACAGCCCTTCACTGAACTACATGCCGATTAACGGTTTAAAAGTGACTTCGACGCTGGCTGAAGTCTGGGATGAGCTCAGTGGTGCCCGCCGTGGCGCCGTCTATGTTTATGATCAAGAACAAGGCGAACCCTGTGGTATTGTTACCTGGGAAATCGTTCGTAAAGCACTGCAACGGGAATTATCCTAAACCTTCAGGAGTCGATGAATGAGCTGGATTTTATGGGTTAAAGCCCTGCATATTGCGTTTATGGTGGCCTGGTTTGCAGGCATTTTCTACTTGCCCAGACTGTTTGTTTATCACGCCATGAACAATCACACGGCCGTTGATGAGCAGTTTAAGGTGATGGAACGCAAGCTGCTTTATTTTGTTACCCCATTCGCGCTGTTAACCCTGATATTTGGTTTGCTACTGATTTACGCCTATGGCAGCGCCTGGTTTGCTGCCAGTGGCTGGATGCACACCAAACTGCTGTTGGTCACTCTGTTGTATGCCTATCACGGCTATTGCTTTAAGTTACTGGCCGACTTTAAACACAACCGTAATCGCCGCAGTCATCGCTTTTACCGTGTGTTCAATGAAGTGCCGGTGCTGATCTTGTTCGCCGTGGTTATTTTGGCCGTGGTTAAGCCCTATTAGATTCTTTTTAAGCGCGTTATTTGCTATAGTGTGCGCCCAGTGACTTTCGGCCACAAAGGGCGCACACCATGATGAATTTCACCGGCTCTAACATTCTTTCCGTTAATCAATTTGATCGCGACAGCATCGACTATATCTTTTCTGTCGCAGACAAAATGCAGCCCTACGCAAGGCGTAAAAAACGCACAAAAGTGCTGGAAGGCGCCATTCTGGGTAATCTGTTTTTTGAACCATCAACCCGGACACGGGTAAGTTTTGGCACCGCCTTTAATCTACTCGGCGGTGAAGTTCGTGAAACCACCGGCATGGAAAGCTCGGCTATCGCCAAAGGCGAATCACTTTACGATACCGCCCGAGTGCTCAGCAGTTACAGCGATGTGATTGCCATGCGCCACCCCAAAGCCGGTTCTGTCAGCGAGTTTTCCGAGGGTAGCCGTGTGCCTGTCATTAACGGTGGTGACGGCGCCAACGAACACCCCACTCAGGCGTTACTGGATCTTTATACCATCGATAAAGAGCTTGCCTACCACGGCCAGGGGATCGACGGCATGCATATTTGTATGATTGGTGACCTGAAGTATGGTCGTACCGTTCACTCGCTGTCTAAATTGCTGTCGATGTATAACAATGTCCGCTTCACGCTGATTTCACCGCGCGAACTGGCTATGCCGGACGGCGTCCTTGATACCCTGGACAATGCCGGCCACCGCTATACCGTCACAGAAAAAGTTGATGGTCTGGTCGATGCTGATATCGTCTATCAGACCCGCATCCAGCAGGAGCGGTTTGCATCGCCGGAAGACGCTGATCAGTATCGCGGTAAATTCCGTTTAAATCAGGCCATTTACACCAAACACTACAAACCCAACACCGTGATTATGCACCCACTGCCACGCGACTCGCGGTCTGAAGCAAATGAATTAGACAACGATTTGAACCAAAACCCAAATCTCGCCATCTTTCGTCAGGCAGATAATGGCGTATTGATCCGAATGGCTCTGTTTGCACTAACTTTAGGCGTCGTTGATCAAGTGGAAAAATATGAGCGCGACGTGAACTGGTACAGCGAAAAGAGCCAGCTTTAAATCCATCGGTAAGGAAAGATTAACTATGAGTCGTTCTGAAGAACTCTTTCAAAAAGCCCAACTGAGTATCCCTGGCGGAGTTAACTCCCCTGTTCGTGCGTTCAACGGCGTTGGCGGCAGCCCAATTTTTATTGAACGTGCCGAAGGCGCGTACATGTTTGACGCGGACGGTAAACGCTACATCGACTATGTCGGCTCCTGGGGACCTATGATTTTAGGCCACAACAACCCGGCGGTACTTGATGCAACGATTGCTGCAGCCCAGCGCGGCCTGAGCTTTGGTACGCCCACCGAAGTCGAAATTACCATGGCCGAAAAAATTAAAGATATCGTACCTTCTATCGAGAAAGTACGCATGGTTAACTCTGGCACCGAAGCCACTATGACGGCCATTCGTTTGGCTCGCGGTTATACGAAGCGCGATAAAATTTTGAAGTTTGAAGGTAACTATCACGGTCATGCTGATGCGTTGTTAGTCAAAGCCGGCTCGGGCGCCCTGACATTAGGCGTACCAAACTCACCGGGTATCCCAGAAGATTTCGCCAAACATACGCTGACCGTTGATTACAATAACATCGATTCTGTGAAAGCGATTTTTGAAGAAGTGGGCGATCAAATCGCCTGCATCATTGTCGAGCCGGTAGCGGGCAATATGAACTGTATCCCTCCGGTTCCGGGTTTCCTTGAGGGACTGCGCGAGATTTGTGACCAGTACGGTTCGATACTTATTTTTGATGAAGTGATGAGCGGCTTTCGTGCGGCGCCTGGCGGCGCTCAGGAACGTTACGGTGTGACCCCGGATCTCACTACCCTGGGCAAGGTGATCGGTGGCGGTATGCCGGTTGGCGCTTTTGGGGGCAAGAAAGAGGTCATGGACTATATCGCGCCGACCGGACCTGTTTATCAAGCAGGTACACTATCCGGTAACCCGGTCGCCATGTCCGCTGGTTTAGCGGCGTTGTCTCAGTTGAACAAACCAGGCCTATACGATCAGTTGTATGCTCGTGTTGATCAATTACTGGATGGTATGCAGGCACTTGCCGATGAGGCTGGCATTCCATTCACTACCAACCGCGCCGGTTCGATGTTTGGTTTCTTCTTTACCACAGACAAGCAAGTAACCACTTACCAACAGGCAACTCAATGCAATATGGAGCATTTCCGCCGCTTCTATCATCTGATGTTAGAGCAAGGCGTGTACTTGGCGCCATCGGCATTTGAAGGCGGCTTTATGTCGGCAGCTCACTCCGAGCAGGACATCAATGACACCCTGGCCGCTGCAGCAAAAGCGTTTGCTGCATTAGCCGCCGAATAGACGCTCCAACCAGCTTTTCTCATCAACGTCGGCATCGCAATTGATGTCGTCGTTGAGTGGGATTGGCGGCGCAGGCACCGTCACTGCCTGCGGACACTGAGACGGAATCCGCACGCCCTTCGTTGCATGGAAGCTCTGCAGGCGCACATCACCTTGAGGCCTTAATGACATCGGTTGTGGCGGTGCTTGACGGTAAATCTCACGGTTGATCATCAGCGCCCCGCTGCTGCCGGTAAGCCCTGTCGGACTATTATCATCGCGACCAAGCCAGGTTGTTATAACGTGCTCACCATCGATGCTGACAAACCAGCTGTCTTTATAGTCATTGGTGGTGCCGGTTTTACCGGCCACGGTTGCACCACCCAAGGTCTCCTGTAATGCCGTCGCGGTTCCCAACGACACCACACCCGCCATACCGTAGCGAATCATATAGCTGACTGCCGGCGTATACACCGCTTCTGGCTCAGCGACATGAGATTCATACACACTGAGTCCATCGTGGGTGGTAATACTGGTGATGGCTTTCAGCGGCTGATAACGGCCGTCGTTAGCGATGGTCGAATAGATACGGTTAACAGCCAGCGGGGATAGTTCCACGGCGCCGAGCGTTAACGACGGATAATCGTTTATGGGCGTAGTAACTCCCATTGCCTTTAAGTAGTTGGCGAGTGTCCGCGTGCCGACTTCTAAACCAATACGAACCGCCGGTATATTTCGGGATTTCACCAGCGCTTGGTACATCAACATATCGCCCAGATAGGTTTTGTCGTAGTTTTCAGGCTGCCAGCGTTTGCCATTTTCATCTTCCAATATCACCGCTTCATCAACCACGCGGCTGCCCAAATGCATACCATCTGCGACTGACATGGCCGACGCATAAATCACCGGCTTCATCAGCGAACCAATCGGCCGCAACGCCATCAACGCACGGTTGTAACCTTGTCCGTCGTTGTTTGTCGAGCCGACCATTGCGCGGATATGGCCGCTGCGATAATCGCTGATCACCACGGCGCCCTGCAGACCATCGATAGCCCGTCCCGGAATGCCGTTACGCAACACCTTCTGAGCCGTTGACTGTAGGTCGACATCCATCGCCGTATAGATTTTTAGACCCACCTCATGCCACTCAGGAGGGAGCACAATTTCTCCCAGTTCGCGCCGTATCAGATCCAGGTAGTGAGGGTAGCTCTCTTCAACCAATCGGCGGCTTTCACGCACTTCAATTGGCGCCTCCACGGCAGCAATGTAGCTGTCTTTTGCCACTAGATCATTTTCGTACATCATCCGCAAAATGGTGTCACGCCGTTGCTTGGTACGCTCCGTATAACGTCGTGGGTCGTAGTAGGAAGGGCCTTTTATCATCGCCACCATTAAGGCCGTTTGAGCCGGTGTTAATTCCTGTATCTGACGACCAAAATAATATTGGCTGGCAAGCCCCACACCATGTATTGCATGACGACCATCCTGACCAAAATACACTTCGTTGAGGTAGGTTTCCAAAATCGTGTTTTTATCGAAACGGTAGTCGATGACCAGCGCCATCATCGCTTCATGAAACTTACGCCATAACGTTTGTTCACGCGTTAAATACAGATTTTTAACCAACTGCTGGGTCAGGGTAGAACCACCCTGCACCGTTCGCCCGGCTTTGATGTTCGCGACCAGCGCACGCATCACCGACCACGGCGAAACGCCAGAATGATGATAAAAGTTACGGTCCTCGACCAGCAATAACGTTTCGATGAGCAAGTTGGGAACAACTTCCAAGCCGACCAGCAAACGATCTTCGTTGTCCAGAGGGTTAATGCGACCGATCAGTTGCGGTTCCAGACGCAGTTCACGCAATGCGACACCGCTGGGCCATTCCCGAATGGATTGAATTTGAGCGCCGTCAAAACGCACCTCAACACGCTTTGACATTTGTGCGCCGTCGGCAAACTCAAACGGCCGCCGGTGCACCATGACCAGATTGTTAGCGTGTGAGTAATAACCGGTTTCTTCCGTACTGCTGCTGCGCTGATAACTCAATCGTTCGAGTTGCTCTATCAGTTGTTGCTTACTGATGTGCTTCCCCGGAAACAGGCGGGTTTCTGAAGCGTACACCAGCGCCGGAGCCTGATAACGCTCAGACGCAAATACCCGCGACAAACTGGCATCAAGGTAGATGAGGTAGCCAACGATGACAAATGCCAGCGCCAGTCCCAGTTTTAACGAGGTAATCATTATGTAGCGAAGCCAGGGTCGTTTTATCATCGTAACTGTCTTTTCGTTTTCAGGGTTGCTTCAGCGCTTAACGGATCATCCGGCCAGGGATGCTTCGGGTAACGTCCGCGCATTTCTTTTTTCACTTCCGGGTAACCATTTTGCCAAAAACTCGCCAGATTCTCGGTCCGTTGCAGTAAACGTCCGGCTGGCGACAACAAATCCAGCGTCAACGGCTGGCGGCCGTCGAGCAAGGTGGGCGATACCGGCTCGCCGAACGCTTCTTGTAACTTCACTTCAGCACGTGGTTTTATCCCCTGTCGTGCTTCCGTTAAATTAGGATATTGAATGAGTACCTGACGACCACTGGGTGCGCGCCAGGTTGACGGGCAAAGCCGCTCAAGTAACTGCTGTTGGGGATAGTCAAGCCAGTGGCGAACGGCGTCATAGGGGTCCCAACGTTGTAAATCATTCAGTGATCGCAGCGCCGACCAAAACGGCAGCGCCCAGTCTTCCAGGTTGTCCAATAATGACTCCGGCGTCGGCAACGTCACCTGAAAGGCACTGCGAGCCTCTTCGACATGCTGATAAAGATAAAAACTGCGATGCCAGAGTCGCGTTGCTGCATCCGTCCAATTCAATGCCTCAATGCCCTCGCGTCGCAGCCACTGTATCAACCCCATATGAATGTCCTGTTGCGCCGGCGCACGGTCCAACCGCTGCCGTTCCAAGAGCAGTTGTCCGAGCCGCTGCTCCTGGATCAGTGCCGCATGACGCCCCGCGGCAACATCAACAAACGCGTGTTCCGTAATCGCTACCGCAGGATGCTGAATAAGTTCAGCTTTTTGTAACGGCGCCAACAAGGCTGCCTTGTGAAAGCGCACGTCTTCAGCAAGCCTGATGGTTAGCACCAGTGACCACTCACTCACCGGCTTCTCGTCCACCACCTGCAACCGCACCCCAGAGACCAACTGCACACTATCCGGCGTAACGCGTTTCGCCACTCGTTCAGGAAAACCGTACAAAAGATACTCGGTTATTGCGCCCCAGTCGGCCATGGATGTTACCTCCACGGCCAGTTGCTTGCACCAAAACTGCTGTCGCTGGCGCCACCGTTTAAGCTGCTTTGCTTGTGCTAAATGCCGTTCCACGGTTTCTATCAACGCCTCAGCGAGATAGGGTTTTGCCGGCTCCTCTAAGGTGGCCAGCGTACAAGCCAGCGCAAACCGGGTTGCCGAGGGAGCTGCCACAGCCGCCAATGCAACCCGTGCCAGGCGAATATCAGCCCCCATAGTCACAGCCTGTCGGCCAACTTCGGTCAGTCCGCCCTGCTGGGTACACAGTCCCAGTTGTTCCAGTACCTCAATGGCGTGTCCTGCATGCGCTTGCGATGGCTCGGACAACCAGCAAAGTTCATCGACGGAACTGCCCCACAGCGACACTTCTGCAACCAACTGCGTAAGATCCTGAGTTGCCACATCAGGCTCTGCGTAATCACTAAACCCGTGCTCATCGCTTTGACTCCAGAGCCGGTATACGCTGCCCGGATTTTGCCGCCCGGCGCGACCGGCACGCTGAGTTGCAGACGCCTTGGACAAATAGCGGGTCAATAATTGTGCAGTCGCATAGTGTGGTCGATACCGACTGACGCGTTCCCGGCCACTGTCGATGACGGTGTCGATACCATCAATGGTCAACGATGTTTCCGCCACATTGGTGGCCACGATAATCCGCTGCACGGGGTCGGCACACAACGCTCGCCGCTGCTCAGCCAGTGACAACTGCCCATGCAAGGGTAAACACGGAACCTGAGTTCGCGCACTCAGTTCCTGAATGATGCGCTGAATCTCCCGCACTCCCGGGACAAACACCAACACGCCTTTCTCAGCATGCGCCAGCGCCTCGAGTGTTACCGCAACCAGCCGCTCTAGCCAGTCATCCCGGCCCGGTGGTCGATAGTGAATGGTTAACGGGTATTGTCTGCCCTCGCTCTTCACCACCTTTACCGGCTCTGCCAGGGCCTGTTGTAGCCAGGCCTGAATAGGCTCAGCCGGTAAGGTCGCCGACATAATCATGAGCGACAACTCCGGGCGCAGCGTTAAACTGTCCAGCAATAAGGCCAAGCTCAGATCGCTGGCCAGATTACGCTCATGAAATTCGTCAAATAGGACGGTATCGATGCCATTGAGTTCAGGATCATTTTGCAACCAGCGTACCAGTACCCCTTCGGTAATCACCATCAACCGTGTCGACGCACTCCGCTTTTGTTCACCGCGAATACTGTAGCCGACGGTGTCGCCCACCGACTCTCCGAGTTGTTCGGCTAAATAATTGGCGACATTCACCGCAGCTAAACGCCGCGGCTGCAGCATCACCATGGTTCCAGTATGTTCCGAATGGAGTAACTGCAGCGGTAACCAGGTTGACTTACCGGCACCAGGAGGAGCTTGGATAACCACTCGAGCAGCAGGAAACTGCTCGAGTATTTCATCAATGACTTGTGCTATCGGCAGAGTCATACAACCACATTACCTCTCACCGATAACGGCTCAATTAACCACGTAACGTTGCTGCAATGGTGCGTACACCCAAAGCGGTCGCACCGGCCGGCCACATTGCGGTTGCGGATTTCTGATAAGCACCGGCTAAATCGAAGTGCAACCAGCCTTTACCGTCGTTTGGCGCAAAGCGCAGCAGAAAGCCCGCAGCATTACTGGCACCACCGGCACCACCACCTTTTTGCGGTCGGCTATTTGCCGTGTCCGCAAAGGCTGAAGGACAATTTTCAGCGTGCCAACGATTTAACGGCAACCGCCATAATAGTTCGTTTTCCTGGCGGGCAAAGCGCAGGGCTTTTTCCGCAGCTTCATCATCAACACTGAATAATGCGTTATATTCATTACCAACCGCCATTTGAGCGGCGCCCGTGAGCGTAGCTGCATCAATCACCTGCTTGGCACCGGCCTCGCCAGCAGCCTGAAGGCCATCCGCGAGCACCAGGCGGCCTTCCGCATCGGTATTAACAACTTCGACCTTGAGGCCGTTCTTATAGGTAATAATATCACCCAACTTATAGGCGCGGCCGTCAATCATATTCTCCGCACAACAGAGGAACAGCTTGACGCGCTTATTTAAGCCCTGACGAATCGCCAGTGATAACGCGCCGCTGACCGTTGCAGCACCGCCCATGTCACATTTCATCGACAGCATACCTTCGCTGGGTTTAATACTGTAACCACCCGAGTCGTAGGTAATGCCTTTACCAATGAGCGCTGACTCTACCGGCGCATCAGCATCACCGGTGGGGTTATAATCCAGTACCAGCATGGCCGGCTCGTGCTGACTTGCACGGCCGACCGTGTAAATGCCCATCCAGCCGGCAGCTTTCAGTGCTTCACCTTTGATCAGCTCGTAAGAGACATGGTCGGGTGCCAGTTCACTCAGATGTTTCGCCACCCGCTCAGCCAAGCTCACTGGGTAGATTTCTTCCGCCGACAGGTTAACCAGTTCACGGGTAAAGCGGAATACATCATTGACTTGCTGGAGTTCATCAGCCACCTCGGCACTCCATTGCACCGAGTTGGTCGACAATGTCGACGTGTAGCCTAATGATAACGCCCATTGCCGTTCTTTATCCCAGCCTGGCCCCTGTACACTCAATGACGTGATACCCTGCGTATCCAACTGTCGCCCTGCTTTTTGTATACGGCGTAAGTTTTCTTCCTCATTATCGCCAATCACAATATGCGCGGCATCATCCTTAAAGGCTAATAACGCTTTTTCAGCAAGGTAGTTAACCGGCATTTTATCCGTCAGGTAAACCGATAATGCGCTGGACATAGCACGTCTCTCCTTATAGTTTGTTGCTGCCAATACTTTAGGTTTATGAGGTTGCGAATGCAATTTAACAAGCCCCTCAAACATGGGGTTTTACGCAAACGTTACAAACGCTTTCTGGCAGACATCGATTTTGGTGATGGACATATTACCACAGTTCATTGTCCCAATACCGGCGCAATGACCGGATGTGCTGAACCGGGTTATGAGGTGTACTGCAGTGACTCAGAAAATCCAAAACGGAAATACCGTTACACTTGGGAGTTGAGTTTAACCCAGGACAAAGACTGGATTGTGGTGAATACCCAACGCGCCAATGCCTTGGCTGGTGAAGCTCTGCGTAACGGTTTCATTGAGCCACTTAAGAACATCCGTGAATGGGTGGCGGAACAAAAATACGGCGAACAGAACAGCCGTATAGACTGGCTGGGCAAAAGCGACGATAGCCCGTTGTGCTTCGTCGAGGTGAAAAGTGTCACCCTAAACGAGGGCGGCCATGGCTTCTTTCCGGATGCGGTCAGTGTCCGTGCTCACAAACACGTTCAAGAACTGATGCAGATGCGTCAGCAAGGCCACCGTGCGGTGTTGCTGTTTATGGTCATGCACAGCGGTATTAATGACGTTGCTCCGGCGCAGCACATTGATCCGAAATACGCACAGCTCTGTATTGAAGCTGCTGACGCGGGGGTTGAATTTTACGCGGTCAAAACCCACATCAGTGACGCGGCGATAAAACTGGACCGACAAATACATTTTCAGTTGCGGTAATAGATCGTTTCTGCTATATGTACCGTCCTTTTTTGAACTGACGCTAAACTGACCATGTCGTGGTGGCTCAGAAGCGACTCAATCGCGCAGCGATGTTTAATCATTTAGGAGAACCATGATGCCAGAAGGCAAGAAAAAAACGCATGGCATCCTGGCGCTGGCCGGGCTAGAGCCTTACCAAGAGAAGCCGGGCGAAGAGTATATGAACGATGAGCAGTTGACTCATTTTCGCAAAATACTCGAAGAGTGGCGCCGTCAACTCCGCCAGGAAGTTGACCGTACCGTGCATCACATGAAAGATGAAGCGGCAAACTTTCCAGATCCGGTTGATCGGGCAGCGCAGGAAGAAGAGTTCAGTATTGAATTGCGTACTCGCGACCGCGAACGTAAGTTGATCAAAAAGATTGAGAAAACACTGCAAAAAATTGAAGAAGACGATTTTGGCTTCTGTAATTCTTGCGGTATCGAGATCGGCATTCGCCGCCTCGAAGCACGTCCAACAGCGGATCTCTGCGTTGACTGCAAAACGCTGGCGGAGATCAAAGAAAAACAAATGACCGGTGCCTAACCAGCCCGTTCCTTTGCACCAGTCCTCCGAATACCGGGGTCGGTTTGCGCCGACCCCTTCAGGTCCACTCCACTTCGGCTCGTTAGTAGCCGCGCTCGGTTCCTATCTTGACGCTAAAGCTCATCAGGGCAAATGGTTGGTGCGCATCGAAGATGTCGATAAACCACGGGCCGTAGCTAAGGCTGATTCGGTCATATTGCAGCAGCTCGAGCAACATGGTTTATGCTGGGACGAGAGCGTTATCTATCAAAGCCAACGTGACCAACGTTACCGTCTGGTTTTGCAACAGCTTGGCACAGAACTCTATCACTGTGATTGCAGTCGCCAGCAGATCCGTGCCCGCGGCGACTGTTATGACGGTTACTGCCGCGACAGGCAGCCTCGTTCGACGCCTTACGCCGTACGTTTTAAAAATGATGATCCGGTCACGCGCCTGGATGATCGCTGGCATGGTCTCGTTGACGCCAGCAGTGACTGCGTCCGTGAGGATTTCATTGTGCGTCGTCGCGATGAATTGTTTGCTTACCAATTAGCCGTCGTCGTCGACGATATTGATCAAGGCATTACTGATATTGTGCGCGGTTCAGACCTGCTACAACCGAGCTTCTGGCAGTTAACGTTGTGGCAACGATTGAGCGGTCGGCAACCACGATTAATGCACTTACCACTGGTTACCGATGCCGAGGGGCGCAAGCTGAGCAAACAGAATCACGCGGCTCCCATCGACTCCGCGAACGCCTTAGAGAATCTAAAAAAGGCGGCTACCGTTCTGGGGCTCGGCGAGATTGCAGCAGATAACATCGACGATTTTATTAAAAAAGCGATCATCGCTTGGTCTAAACAGTGGCGAATCGATGCCAACTGACGGTACAATATTACAACAATTAAATGAACAACCATTGATGATTAGGGAGAACCATCATCATTAAGAAACTGACTGAACTTGCGCGCCGCGCATTTTCTGATAAAAAAAGCACAGCTGTGAAAGGCTCTGTGTTACCGCCAATGCAAGTTATACCTCGTGATCAGCACCCGATTTCACGTAAAGACATCAGTCCCAATGCACTGAAAGTGTTGTATCGACTCCACAATGCAGGCTTCGATGCTTACCTGGTCGGTGGCTGTGTACGTGATTTATTACTGGGCATCCAGCCGAAAGATTTTGACGTTACCACTAACGCAACACCTGAGCAGGTTAAGCGACTGTTTCGCAATTGTCGTTTGGTCGGCCGCCGTTTCCGGCTTGCGCACATTCTGTTTGGTCGCGAAATTATTGAAGTCGCGACCTTCCGTGGCCATCACAATGGCGACGACGACGAGCAGGAAAAAATCGCCAAACAGGATGAACACGGACAACTGGTGCGCGATAACGTTTACGGCACCATAGAAGAAGATGCCGAGCGTCGCGACTTTACCGTTAATGCGTTGTACTACAATATCGCCGACTTCAGTATTTACGACTTCGCCAATGGCCGTAACGACATCGAGGCGGGTGTCATTCGTATGATTGGCGACCCCGAAACGCGATACCGTGAAGATCCGGTAAGAATGTTGCGGGCAGTTCGCTTCGCGACCAAATTAAATATGGCCTTATCCAAAGAGGTCAGTAGCCCTATCCCGGCGCTTGCGGGTCTGTTAAAGAACATCCCGCCGGCACGACTGTTTGACGAGTTCCTGAAATTATTCATGGCCGGCAAAGCGCAGCCTAATTTTGACATGCTGTGCGAATACCAGTTATTTCAACAGTTGTTCCCGATCCTTAAGAGCTATTTAGATGCAGCCGACGCACCGCCGGTTAACATGCTGAGAAAGGCTTTTGCCGACACCGACCAGCGCGTACAAAATGAGCAACGAGTGACTCCGGCCTATTTGATTGCCGTACTGTTATGGTGGCCGTTGCAAGCTCGCCGAGAACAGCTTGAGAACGAAGGTGGATTGCCCCCCATGGACGCGCTGAACGTCGGTAGTGCCGACGTCTTCCACCGTCAGTCACAAACCATTGCCATTCCCAAGCGCTTCAGTTTAACCGCACGGGATATCTGGCAGATGCAGCTACGACTGCAAAACACCCGTGGTACGCGTGCGCAAAAAGCACTGGAACAGAAAAAGTTCCGAGCCGGATATGACTTCCTGATGCTGCGTAAAGCCTGCCATGCCCCGTTACCCGGTGAAGATATAGAAGCGCTGGCAGAGTTCTGGACTAAGGCTCAGAATAATCCTGCTGCGGTGACCAACGGCAAAGCACCCGCGGGCAAAAAGCGCAGTCCCCGCCGTCGACGTGGCGGACGCTCGCGCAATAAGCGACCACCGGCAAATGACTAAAGCTCTGGTCGCGCTGGGCGCCAACCTGGGTAACCCCCGGCAACAGGTCATCGACGCGCTGATCGCATTAAGCCGCCATCCGGCGCTGGATGTACTCGATGTCTCATCACTGTACAGCAGCGCACCCATGGGCCCGCAGGATCAGCCTAATTATATCAACGCCGTGTGCGTGGTCGACTCAGCTTTAGCGGCGTTTGATACGTTACAGTTATTACACCACATCGAAGATCAATTTGGACGTCAGCGCATTCGGCATTGGGGCGAGCGTACCCTCGACCTCGATCTGTTGGTGTATGGTGACACCTACTCCGACGATGAAGCAATGAGGTTACCGCACCCAGGATTGTATGAGCGCGAGTTTGTGCTTTATCCTCTTGCAGAAATTCAGTCTGACTGGATCTTACCCAATGGCGTCAGCGCCATTCAGCAGGCTCGGCAAGTTCCGAAAAATGGGTTGCGCGTGGTATTCTCCCGGGATGACTTGCTAAAAACACTCACCGAAGGAGGACAATGATGGCAGCAATGACAATTTCAACGTTGCAAAAAATGAAGCAACAGGGTCAGAAAATCGCTTCTCTGACGGCCTATGATGCGAGCTTTGCAAAGCTGATGACCTCCGAAGGTGTCGACTTTATGCTGGTCGGCGACTCTTTGGGTAATGTGGTACAAGGACTGGATTCAACCGTGCCGGTACAAATGAGTGAGATGGTGTACCACACCCAATTGGTACGTCGTGGCGCACTGCAGGCGTTTGTCATGAGTGATATGCCCTTTATGAGTTACGCGTCGCCACAACAAGCGTATCAGAATGCTGCGCAGTTGATGCAGGCTGGTGCGAATATGGTCAAACTTGAAGGCGGCAGTTGGCTCATTGACACGATTAAAGGCCTCACAACACGCGGCATTCCCGTGTGTGCGCACCTGGGTCTGTTACCCCAGTCAGTTAACGTACTCGGCGGTTACAAAGTGCAGGGCAAGGAACAACAGCAAGCAGACAACACCCTGGATCAAGCGCTGCAGCTTGAGCAGGCCGGCGCACAACTGTTGGTGCTGGAATGCATTCCTGCTGCGCTTGGTAAACGCATCTCTGAGGCGTTGACGATACCCACGATCGGCATTGGCGCAGGCCCCGATACCGACGGCCAGATTTTGGTCATGCACGATATGCTGGGGATGAACAGCGACTACCTTCCTAAGTTCGCAAAAAACTTTCTTGCCGAAAGCGGCTCCTTAGCCGGCGCGTTTCGAACTTATGTGGAACAAGTTCGTGACGGTAGCTTCCCGGCCGCTGAACACTGTTACGGTTCTTAATAACGGAGAGCGCTTATGCGACTGCTGAAAAACCTTGCCAGCCTGCGCCAATGGCGCAGTCAACAACAACGGACTGTGGCACTGGTACCTACCATGGGGAACCTTCACGAGGGACACCTGTCGTTGGTAAAAAAAGCACAACAGCAAGCCGATGTGGTGGTAGTCAGTATTTTTGTGAATCCGATGCAATTCGGTGCAAACGAAGATCTTGACAGTTATCCAAGAACTTTGCAGGCTGATTGTCAGGCGTTAGAGCAACTTGGTGTTGATGCGGTTTTCACGCCGCAGGTTGACGATATGTACCCGCGCGGACTGGAAGCACAGACCCGTATTGAGGTCCCCGGGATCAGTGACATCCTTTGCGGCGCCAGCCGCCCCGGTCATTTTGTCGGCGTAGCCACCATTGTTTGTAAACTGTTTAATATGGTGCAACCCCAGGTCGCCGTATTTGGTGAAAAAGACTTTCAACAGTTGCAGGTTATTCGGTTGATGACGCAAGATCTGAGTCTGCCCGTTGATATTATTGGCGTACCGACAGCCCGAGAGCCAAGCGGTTTAGCCATGAGTTCACGCAACGGTTACCTCAGCGAGGCGCAAAAACAGCAAGCCGCAAGCATTTACCGGACGTTGCAGCAACTTGCCCAAAAACTCCAGCAGGGATCACCGCAAGACGCCCAGCGCTGGGCTGTTGAAGAGCTGAGCCGTGCGGGATTTGAGGTCGATTATGTTGAGATTCGTAACGCCGACAGCCTTCAGCCAGCCACGGCCGCTGACGCTAAATGGGTTGCCCTGGTTGCCGCTAAACTCGGTTCGACACGTCTGATTGATAATCTAGTGATCGCTAACGATCATGCCTAGTTCACGCATTTCGGTGTGCAAGGCTCCCCGTAGGCTGGTCGCTTTCTCTGCGATCTCACGTTGTTCCTGAATAATTTCCTGCAACATCGCCTCGGTGGTCAACGGGTTCGCTAATACGACCCGGAATACGACACTTGGCTCGTGATAATATTGTGCCGGCGTCAGTTTGGTTCGGGAAACAAAGGAGCGACCGCTTTCACGCTGCCGTTTTTGCACGTAACGTGTCAAGGCATTAAGGTGTGGCGTTAGTCGCTCGACTTGCTCCTGATTAGCGCCAGCCAATGCTTGTTTAACTTTTTTCGGAACAAAACGGTAAGTTAACAGGCACAGCTCAGGTTCCGTAATCACTTCGAAATCATCCTGCGCCCGAATCAGATCGGCGAAGTAACGGGCTTTTTCGATACTATTATTGATCAATAACTCATAACCTCGACGGCCAATCACGTGCATCGCCGAGAACACCATCATTGCCATCCCGGCTCGTGAGCCTTCCATCGAGTGTGACCCCAAATCTTTAGAGCCCTGACGAATAATATACTCGGCATGGTGCTCAATCGCTTTAACCAGCGAAGGGTTTTTAAATAACACCATACCCGCGCCCATCGGCACGTACATCTGCTTATGCGCATCAATGGTAACGCTATCGGCGTGTTCAATGCCGTTCAGTAAACCGCGATGTTGATTCGACAACAAGGTAGCCCCACCCCAGGCCGCATCGACATGAAAGTGAGTGTCATAGTCACGGGCAATGTCAGCCATCTCTGCCAGTGGATCAATATGGCCGGTCTCGGTAGTACCTGCCACACCAATGATGGCTAACACACGACCACCTTCCTGCTGGACTTTTTCACAGGCCTGACGTAGCGCATCCACCTTAATTCTGTTGTTCTCGTCGGTAGCAACAGACACCAGGTTACGTCGACCGATACCGAGCACATCCGCGGCTTTTGCCAACGAGTAATGACCTCGTTCAGAGACCAATACCACCAGTTTTTTATAACCATAGTGCGCTAACCCTGCCGCCAGCCCCTCTGCCGCGATCCCGGCAAAATCACCATCCGGCTTTAACAGGCGGTTGCGTGCAACCCATAGCGCGGTCATGTTGGCAACGGTTCCACCCGAGCAGAATGCGCCCAGTGAATGTTGTGCACTGTGCATCCAGCGGTTGTAAAAACCGGCGTCCTGTTGATAGACCAAATGATGAAGCATACCAATAACGTTGCGCTCCAGCGGCGTAAACGCTTTTGATGTTTCAATCTTCACCAGGTTTTGGTTTAGACCAACCATCAGCTTGGCCAGTGGCAACAAGAAATACGGCAACGCTGAGGTCATATGGCCGATAAATTTAGGCGACGCCGTATGCACCGAATGCGCGACCAACTTATTCAGCAGAAACTCGGTATGCTCAGAAACAAACTGAGGATCTTCAGGAATGTTGGCCTGTTCAAAGTCACGCTCAATTTCCTGCAGAGGCTTTTCCCGCGCAACAATATGTTCACCCAGAAAACCCATCAAGTTTTCCGACAAATGTTTTTCAATTTTTCCTAAGGTCGAGTCAGGTGCTTCCGGTATCGTAAAAATACGATACAAAGCTTCCTGATTGACCTCAGCAATTTGTTTATTGTCGTGATGATTGGGCGCAGTTTGACTCAACGTAATTCTCTCTTAAAGCGACTGGCCAAGATCGGCCTGTAATTCCCACAGCGACTGTCCGCTGTCTTTATATTTACGTTCGAACGGTGTCATTGGCTCAAGCCGTTGAGGATCGAGCAAGGCAATGTTGGAACGAAAATCGGACAAGCTTAAAGCTTCCGCGACTTCCAGTAAATAGGTGCTCCAGTTTGAGCGCAGGGTAAACTGGCCACCGAACTTAAGCAGGTAAGGCCAAACTGGCGATCCATGCCAGCGCCGGCTGACATGAGCCGCTTTTGGCCAAGGGTTGGGGTACAGCAAAAAGTGATGCTGCACAGGCCAGTCGGCCTGTTCAACCAAGCGCCAGAAATCCATTAAATCGGCTCGGACCACATAATAACGCTGACCACGGCCGCTACGTTCGTAACTGCTGTGCTTTTCCAATCGATGGGCCGATTTATCCACACCAATCACTAACGCATCAGGATAACGCTCTGCCAACACTGCCGTGCTCTCACCAACACCACAGCAAGAGTCCAGAATTACCGGCCCCTGCCACGCCATCACCTTCGCGTGAATATCGTCAAACGCCTGCTGATTGTGAGCCTGAATCGGCTTTTTGAATTCACTCTGTAAATGACGCTGAACGATTTTTTTTAAGTCCTCATGTGGACCTGTTTGGTTTGAGTGAACCGGACGAGCTTCGTTCACGAGCGAATTCCTATGCCTTTTTCCAACAAATAGTAGGCCAGCCCGAAAAAGACCAGATTAAAACCCACCAATACCGTCATTGCGGTAGCGATACCGACATCGGACTGCCCCAGGAAGCCGTATCGAAATCCGTTGACCATGTACAAAATTGGATTGGCCATCGACACCTTCTGCCAGATTTCCGGCAGCAGACTAACCGAGTAAAACACGCCGCCTAAATAGGTTAAAGGGGTTAATACGAACGTCGGTACAATCGAGATATCATCAAACGTTTTACCAAAGACACCATTAATGAGACCGCCCAAGGCAAACAGCGTCGACGTCAGTACCACCGTGAGGACCACATAACCAAAATGCGCCATCTGGATATCGACAAACGCGAAAGAAACCAGCGTGACAATGACGGCTACGATCATGGCACGCGCCATACCGCCCCCGACATAACCGAGAATAATGGCTACGGTGGGTACCGGCGACACCAGCATCTCTTCGATGTTGCGCTGAAACTTGGCACTAAAAAAGGACGACGCCACGTTGGAATAGGAGTTGGTAATCACCGACATCATGATCAACCCGGGTACGATAAACTCCATGTAGCTAACGCCGCTCATGGTGCCGATACGCTCACCGACGATACTGCCGAAAATGATGAAATACAGCGTCATGGTAATGGCCGGAGGCACCAGAGTCTGTACCCAAATACGCAAGAAGCGCGTGCACTCTTTTATCCAGATCGTTTTTAACGCGATGATATTTGATGACATATGGCTCATGCGTTGTTACTCCCTTTGCCACGGCCTTTCTCGACCATCGACACAAACAGTTCTTCCAGCCGGTTCGCTTTATTACGCATTGACAACACTTTGACGCCAGCTGCACTCAATTGCTCAAAAACCTTGTTTAGGCCGGCGTTTTTATCGACATCCACTTCCAGCGTATTGTTGTCCTTCCAGCGGTGTGCGAACCCCGCAATCTCCGGCCTGGAATGTTCTTCCTCCAGGTCCAGTACAAAAGTTTCTGTATTTAACTGCGCCAACAACTGTTTCATTGAGGTGTTCTCAACAATCCTGCCGGCATCGATAATACCGATGTTGCGGCACAGCATTTCTGCTTCTTCCAGGTAATGGGTGGTCAAAATAATGGTAATACCCTCGTTATTGATCTTGGTGAGGTAATCCCACATTGACCGGCGCAGCTCGATATCAACCCCGGCTGTCGGCTCGTCCAGGATCAGGAGTTTGGGTTCATGCAACAGCGCCCGTGCGATCATTAACCGGCGCTTCATGCCGCCGGACAATGACCGCGCGGGTTCATCCCGTTTATCCCAAAGCCCTAACTGGCTGAGGTACTTTTCTGCCCGTTCATGCGCCAGCTTGCGTGGCACACCGTAATAACCAGCCTGATTGACCACGATCTGTCGCACCGTTTCAAACTGATTAAAATTGAACTCTTGTGGTACCAAACCGATTTGACGCTTAAGGTCGGCAAGCTGCGTATCCAGGTCATAACCAAACACTTTGACACTGCCACTGCTTTTGTTAACCAGCGACGAAATAATACCTATCGTGGTGGATTTACCCGCGCCGTTTGGCCCCAGCAATGCGTAAAAATCACCCTCATCCACGGTCAGGTTGATACCTTTCAGGGCTTCGAATCCACCCCGATAAACTTTTCTTAACTCGTTAATCTCTAAAGCTTTCATCGTTTACGATGACTCCTTTGCATAGCCCCAGCGGCCGACCAGGGATTGCTCGATACCCAGATGATCCAATAGCCGCGCTACCATAAAATCGATCAGCTCATCAATCGATTGCGGCTGATGATAAAATCCAGGCGCGGCCGGCATCACCGTCACGCCCATCTGGCTAAGCTGTAACATATTTTGTAAATGTAAGGTCGAGAACGGCGTCTCCCGCGGCACGATAATCAACTGGCCTCGTTCCTTCATCACCACGTCCGCGGCTCGTTCTATTAGTGTGTTACTGCTACCGGTCGCAATGGCTGACAAGGTACTGGTTGAACACGGGCAAACGACCATGCGTTTCGGCGCCGCCGACCCAGAAGCAACCGGTGAAAACCAATCTTCTTTACCATACACCTTTAATTGATCCGCGGCGGGCGGACACCCGCGTTCATCAAAATAGGCGATCAATTGCTGTAGCGCCTGATCCGGCGATGCCGACAGTTTCAGTCCCTGTTCGGTTGCCAGCACAACTCGGGCAGCGCTCGATATCAATAACAGCACCTGCTGTCGTTGCTGCAGCAAACATTCTATCAAACGTAGCCCGTAAGGGGCACCTGAAGCGCCGGTCAAGGCCACCGTTACGCGATCATCGGTCATAGTGAATCTCTTTGTTTGAGTGTGTCGATGAATCGTTGATGCAAGCCATCAAAGCTGCCGTTACTCATGATGATAACCGCATCTCCCGGCTTTACCGAGGAAACTAACTGTTGCATCAGTTGTTCAACCGAGTTGGCAATGGTCGCATCCGTCAAATAATCCGCCAGCGCCCAGCTTAATGACGGGGGCTGCAGTACAAATTGCTGGTCGGCAACGGCCAGCGCATGTTGCAATTGTTGCGCGTGTACACCCAACTTCATGGTGTTGGAACGCGGCTCCATTACTGCCACGATGCGTCCCGGATGATGCGCCTTTAATCCAGCAAGCGTGGTTGCAATGGCCGTGGGATGATGAGCAAAATCATCATAAACCTTGATGCCTTGAACATCGGCCAGTAGCTCCATCCGACGTTTTGGCGACTTGAAGGATTGCAGTGCCTGCGCGCTCGTCTTCACGTCGATCCCGACATGACGCGCGGCCAACATTGCCATTACCGCATTACGAACATTGTGCAGGCCGAGCAATGACCACTGGACACTGGCCACTGTCTGGCCACCATGATCCAATAGCTCAAAGCGTGAACCGTCATCACCGTGCGCAAGCAGATCCCAGTCAGCGCCCGCGCCTACGCGCACCACGTCGCTCCAGCAACCTTGCGCCAGAACGTCTTCTATTACTGCATCCGCAGCAGGAACGATCACTTGTCCGGAATCCGGCACGACCCGCAGTAAATGCGCAAACTGCCGTTGTATCGCCGCTAAATCGGGAAAAATATCCGCGTGATCAAATTCAAGATTATTGATGATCAGGGTATCAGGACTGTAATGAACGAATTTGGAACGTTTATCGAAAAAAGCCGTATCGTATTCGTCCGCTTCGATGACAAAGAAGTCGCTGTCGGTAACCCGCGCGCTGATACCAAAGTTTTCCGGCACACCACCAATCATAAAACCCGGGTTATAACCCGCATCTTCCAGTATCCAGGCCAGCATGCTGGCCGTGGTGGTTTTACCATGAGTCCCTGCAACGGCCAAAACCCAGTGATGTCTTAGCACTTCTTCATGCAGCCATTGCGCGCCGGAAACGTAGCGCAAACGATCGCGCAACACTTTTTCGACCTCAGGGTTACCCCGACTTAGCGCATTACCAATGATGACTAAGTCAGGACGCGGCTCTAAATGCGCTTCGGCATAACCAGACTGCAGTTGAATGCCCAACGCCTCAAGTTGTGTACTCATGGGTGGATAGACATTAGCGTCCGACCCACTGACCTGATGACCAAGTTGTTTTGCGATGGCAGCAATGCCGCCCATGAAGGTTCCGCAAATGCCGATAATATGAATATGCATGAGGTTGTTACTGATTTAAGCCTACTAATAATCTCCGAAGTGTACCATCGTACGTCACATAGAGCAGGATTTTTGCACGAAAATGCGTTATCATTTGCGCCCTGTTAACACACAGTGACCAGGCAAACAGGGGCAACCATGAAACGTTTACTGCCAACGCTTCGCGAAGACAAAACCAGCGAATCGCTTATTTCCGTTATAAACACGATACAGATCGCTGCAAAAGAGATCTCTTTTCGCTTACACCAAGGCGCACTTGCCGGGGTGTTAGGCTCTACGCTGGATGAAAATATTCAGGGCGAAACCCAAAAGAAGTTAGACGTTGTTGCTAACCAGCTTTTAAAAACCCTGCTGCTTGAGTCACCCAATGTGCATGCGATAGCCTCAGAAGAAGAGGACTCCATTGTCGTCAGTCCAAATTCAGGCCATTATTTGGTCGCGTTTGACCCGCTCGACGGTAGCTCCAATATCGACATCAACGGTTCGGTGGGAACGATTTTTTCTATTCTGCGCAAGCCTGAAGGCGAAGACACTGGTGAATCCATGTTTTTACAGCCCGGTAAAGCGCAGGTAGCTGCGGGTTACATCGTTTACGGCCCGGCGACCATGATGGTGCTGACCACCGGTAAAGACGTGCGTACCTTTACGTTGGATCAAACCGTTGGCGAGTTCCTACTGACCAAAGAACGTTCGGAGATTCCCCGCGCAACCAAAGAATTTGCCATTAACATGTCCAATCAACGCCATTGGTCTCCCGCCATCCGCGATTACATCAGCGACTTGCTGAAAGGCGAAACCGGTCCGCGCAAAAAGAACTTTAATATGCGTTGGAATGCGGCCATGGTTTCGGACGTTCACCGCATCATCACCCGTGGCGGTTTATTTACCTATCCCTGGGATGCGCGCAATGCGGCAAAACCGTTTAAATTACGGCTGATGTACGAAGCCGCACCCATGGCGCTGCTGATAGAAAAAGCCGGCGGTAAAGCCAGTGATGGTTATCAGCGTATTTTGGACATCGTTCCAACGGACATTCATCAGCGCGTCGGTGTGGTATTAGGGTCGGCTCAGGAAGTGGACAAATGCCTGGAGTACCATGCCCAGCATCCAAAACCATTTTAACAACGGTGAATACGGGGTTGCGCGTGATCCGGCACAAGCTATAATCGCGCAACAGCCTTAAATTTTTAATCATTAAACAGGAAGTACTATGAGCTTAGGAAACGTACCTGCGGGCAGCAACTTGCCTGACGAAGTTAATGTTATCATTGAGATCCCGGCTAACGCTGATCCGATCAAATACGAAGTGGATAAAGACACCGGTACGCTCTGGGTTGACCGTTTTATGGCGACCCCGATGTTCTATCCATGTAACTATGGTTTCGTTAATCAAACCTTATCTCTGGACGGCGACCCGGTTGACGTGCTGGTACCAACACCTTACCCACTGCAACCCGGCTCGGTGATCAAATGTCGTCCGGTTGGCGTGCTGAAAATGAGTGACGAATCGGGTGAAGACGCGAAAGTGATCGCCGTTCCAGTCAGCAAGCTGTCGAAAGAGTACGACCACATTCAGGACGTTAATGATCTGCCGGAATTGCTGCGCTCTCAAATCACTCACTTCTTTGAGCGTTACAAAGAACTTGAAAAAGGCAAATGGGTCAAAGTTGAAGGTTGGGGCGACGTGAACGCTGCAAAAGAAGAAATCCAATCCTCTTTTGAACGGGCGCAAAAATAAGCCATTATGAGTACCGCTGCCGTTGAGCTGACTGACGTTAAGTTTAGTTGGCCCGCACAACGACCAACGCTGGATATTCCGCACTGGCAGGTTGAACAAGCTGGTACCATGCTATTGCGTGGCGCCAGCGGCAGCGGTAAATCCACTCTGCTATCATTACTGGCCGGAGTGAATACCCCTCAGCAGGGAAAAATCGAATTACTGGGTACTGACCTTGCCCGTTTAAGCGCGCGTAATCGTGATAAATTTCGCGCCGACCATATTGGTTATATTTTTCAGCAATTTAACTTGCTGCCTTATTTATCGGCACTCGACAATGTCTTACTGGGTGTCCAATTTTCAAAGCAACGCCGTCAACGTTTGCGCGACCCCGCCGAAAAGACCGCAAATGATTACCTGACTCGCTTAGGATTAAGCCAACGACAACAGCATCAGCCTGCGGCTGAGCTTAGTGTTGGGCAGCAACAACGTGTTGCCGCGGCACGCGCACTCATCGGGGCGCCCGAACTGCTGATTGCTGATGAACCCACCTCAGCACTCGATGCCGACCGACGGGACCGTTTTATTAACTTACTGCTTGAATTAAGTAACGCTAATGGCACCACGGTGATCTTTGTCACCCACGATGCATCGCTGGCCAAGCAGTTTCAGTTCTGCACCGAGCTGAGCGACATTAACCAGGTTACCAGTAGCTTAGCGGAGGCTGACGATGCTTAAGCTCGCCACGAAAAGCCTGCTTAACCGCAAAGTCAGTGTGTTGCTGACGGTTGTCGCCATTGCTGTCAGTGTTGCTCTGTTGCTGGCGGTAGAGCGCGTTAAAGAACAAGTTCAGGAAAACTTTGCCAACACGGTATCCGGTACCGACTTGATCGTAGGCCCACGCGGCAGCCAAACACAATTATTACTGGCCTCCGTTTTTCATATTGGCAGCATGACCAATACCATGAGCTGGGCCAGCTTTGAAGACATCGCATCACGGCGGGAGATCAGTTGGGCGGTGCCAATTTCCCTTGGCGACAGTGTGCAGGGTTTACCGGTGGTAGCAACCACGGACGGTTATTTTAAACACTATAAATACGCCAACCAACAAGCGCTGGAATTAAATCAGGGGCGCTGGTTCGAGGCTAACGAACAGGCCGTACTGGGTGCCGAAGCAGCGCAACAGTTGCAGAAAAACGTCGGTGACTCGTTGACCATCGCTCATGGTAGCGGAGGCCTCAGCTTCAGCGAGCATGATCAACACCCCATCGCCGTGGTTGGTGTGTTAGAACGAACCGGAACGCCGGTTGATCAGGCCGTATACGTTAGTCTGGAAACGATTGAAACGGTGCATGGCATAGAACAGCAACACAGCGATGAGCATCACCACGAACATCACCACCCGGCAGAATCCATCAGCGCCGCCTTGCTGGGTCTGAAGGTGAAGCCATTAGCACTTAGGCTGCAGCGCGAATTCAATACCTATGACGCAGAACCATTAACTGCTCTGATGCCAGGCCTAACCTTGCAACAGCTGTGGAAAACCCTGAACGTATTTGAGCAAACCCTGAATGGCATGTCAGCGCTCGTTGTTCTCATCGGGCTTATCGGCATGCTGACGATTTTACTGGCCAGTTTGCGCGAACGCCGCCGCGAAATGGCGGTCTTACGTGCTGTAGGCGCAGGTCCTGTGACGCTGTTTACGCTGCTGGTCACCGAAGCCGTTCTGGTAACCCTTGCTGCTACCTTGGCCGGACTGGGTTTACTCTATGCGCTACAGTGGTCACTACAAGGCGTGATTCACGCTCAAACTGGCATACTGTTCAGCTTAAATTTCCCCACAGCTGCCGAATGGTGGCGAATGGGACTCGTGGTTGTGGCTGGTTTTCTGTTAAGTTTGATACCCGCTTGGCGAGCCTATCGCCAGTCTTTATCCGATGGATTAACGGTGAAAGTATGACGTTGATGAAAAAATGGTTAAGTGCAGCTGTGATCAGTTCGGTTTTCAGCATGCCGGCACTTGCCGACGCAGAAAAAATTGGCTGGAAAGATTTGCTACCAGAAGGCTTTACGCCGCCGCCAGTACGCCCGCAATCCTATTATGACGCGAACCCCGAGGCGGACAAACAAACGCACTTAGATGCCCCCGTGGTAGAAGCATTAAACGGCAAAACGGTGCGTATTCCTGGCTATGTCGTACAATTGGAAGGCAATGCCGACGCCGTTACTGAATTTTTGTTAGTGCCTTACTTCGGTGCCTGTATTCATGTGCCGCCGCCACCGCCGAATCAGATCATTCACGTTGTCTACGAAGAGGGAGTGCCATACGAGCACACCTATGATGCAGTTTGGGTTGAGGGCACACTAAAAACAGAACGTACTGAGGGCGAGCTGGCTGTAACCGGTTACTCGATGACCGCCAGTTCGGTAGAGGTTTACCAGTAATCAGTTCAATTGTGACTCGCGAGTCAGGCTGACACAGTCTGACTCTTCACTGGCCAGCATCTTCGCCAGTTTATCCGCGGGCATTGGCCGGGCAAAATAATACCCTTGCGCTTCTGCGCAGTTCAACTGCTTGAAATAATTCAGTTGTTGCTCGTCTTCGATGCCCTCAGCAACTACCCCCAGACCCAGTCGGTGCGCCATATCGACGATGGTTTCAATAATAATACGACCGCTTTCTTCATCTGAATGATGAACAAAGGTTTTATCAATTTTCAGTCGATCGAGCGGCAGTTTTTGCAAGTAACTTAAGGACGAGAAGCCTACACCAAAATCATCGATGGCAACGTGTATACCCTGCCGTTTTAGTCGATAAAGAATGTCCGCAACAAAGTCCGGGTCTTCCATAACGATGCTTTCCGTAATTTCCAGCTCAAGACGATCCGGATTTACCTGATGTTGCTTTAATTGCTGCTCAATCAGTTCCGGAAAATCTCGCATACGGAACTGAGGTACGGACACATTGACCGCTATCCGGATATCGCCATAACCGCGTTCATCAAAGCGGCGGATTTGCTGGCAGGCTTCTTCTATCACCCAGGCACCAATATCAACAATCAAGCCAGAATACTCCGCTAACGGAATAAACTCCGCGGGACTGATAAAACTGCCATCGTCCTGCGGCCATCGCAACAACGACTCAACGCCGATGATACAACCGTTGCTTAAGTCGACCTGGGGCTGATACCAAACTTCCAGTTTGCGCGCGGCAAAATCGGCCCGCAGGCGTCGTACCATGTGCAGCCGATGCTGGGTCTCTTCTTCCATATAAGGACGGTAATAATTGAACCGTTCAAAGGAATTCTTCTTCGCATTTTTCAACGCGATGTAAGCCTGTTTTAAAAGCGCCTTACCGTTAGATCGTTCCGAATTATCGGCCGACGTGAAACCACAGGTAATGCTCAGCGGAATATAGTGCTCACCGGCACGGAACGGCAGCTTAAACAATTCATTGAGGTTCTGCGGTGAGATGATGTGTTCGGGACCTATCAAGCCAAACACGTCGGCAGCAATACGCGCAACAAAAATGTCATTGCCCAGTTGTTCCGTCAAACGCAATGCCACCGAGCGCAGCAGCGCATTACCAACGTCCTGCCCCAGTCCGTCATTGACGTCCGAAAAGTGATCAATATCGACAATAGCGGCTACTTTTGATTTGCTGGCTCGTTCAGCCAGCCGTTGCAGCTGACGCGTAAACTCGGCGCGATTAGCAATACCAGTTAATGGATCGAGATAAGCCGCTGAGCGGAGCTCCTCAAACAAGTTTGCGTTCTCAAAGCCGACGGCAATATTAGCGAGGAAAACTTCCAGTAGCTCCTGATCGTAATTTTCAATCGCATCAGCGGTCTCGATATAAGCCGCTGCCTGGTGCTCCTGACCATCGATAAAAAATACCGTGGCGCCTTCCATTTGCACGTGCCGGCGCTCGGCCAGACAACGTTTTACACCTTCCTCGATTCGTTGTGACTCTAACGAGCGGAGACTCTTATTAATACTCCCGGCAAAGTGACCGGCAGCTCCCAGCACAATAATGTCATTTTCTTTATCCGGGGCCCGTGCCCCGACAATCCCTTCCGCCCGCAACCCAAGGAGCGAGGCAAGCTGAGTGACCACCCCTTCGGAGAAATTCACGATGGAGTGCTTCTCCATGAGGTTGGAGGCCGAATGAATAATTTTGCGCAGTCCGCGTCGGTTTTCGTTGATGGTTCGTAATTGCTGGTAGGAACGTATGGCAGAAAATACCGTCGTTAGCAGGCGACTGCGGGTTAGTTCTGTTTTGGTTTTATAGTCGTTGATGTCGTAGTTTTTAACGACGCTTTCTTCCGGCGCATAACCGGGTTGTCCAGTCCGTAAAACAATGCGAACTTCATCGTTTCCGAGCTCTTCACGGATGGCTTTGGCAACGTTGAGACCGGCATCGTCGGTTTCCATAACCACATCGAGCAATACCATTGCGATATCATCGTGTTCGGTCAGACAATCTAACGCTTCGATACCACTGTAGGCATGCAGAAATTCAAGCGAGCGATTGGCAATGATCACATCCGATAACGCCATCTTAGTGACGGCATGAATCTCCTGATCGTCGTCAACAATCAGGAGTTTCCATACGCCTTCGCAAAGTTCCCCGGGTATTTCGTCGGGGTCATCACTTAAAAAGAGTGGCTCATCGTGGTTACTGCTCATTGATTACCAGTTGCCTTGGGTTAAAGGATAACCTTAACAATTTAGCTACAACTGAATCTTACTGCAAGCGGTAATCTTTAGAAATGCACATCCAGTGAAACAAACGGGCCTTTGAAGTTAAGATCTGAGTAGATATTATCAATATCATCCAGCTCTACCTTCATGGCTCGATAACCAGCACTGATGCTAATATCAACCGCCAGGTTGTCAATCACACGGTATTCCAGTGCTGCTTGAATGTCATGTAAGTTACTGTCATCAAAACTGATGGCTTTCGCCTCGCCCGTTACCGTCCAGTTGGTAAATGGCAGGCCAATGCGTGCGGCAGCGTAAGCGGTTGGCACAACACCTGAAAAATCCTGCTGCGCAACAATGTCACTGACTGCGATTTCAGCCTGGCCGTCGAACTGTTTACCATTAATACCAACGTCGATGGCTACGATATCGTTGTCGAAAATCTCGTAATACAAGGTGTAATCGGTATTATCGAAGTTGCCGGAATAGCTGCCCGTTGATGTATTAACATCCAACTGAGTCTGACGAATCTTAACGTTCGGTATCAATGGAATCGGATGCTCCAACGCAGCATAGAAACTGGTGTTGGTGTCGTCATTATCAACATAAAACGGCTGAACATCTGAGCCAAAGCCGTACTGTCCGTCATAATCCGCGTTCCAGCCCTGTACACCAACGTACAAACCCAAAATCGTGTCGGCGCTGGCAGCCATCGGTAATGTCAGTAAACTTGCGGCGGCGACGAGTGTGCTCAGTTTTTTCATAATAGTGCGCTATCCTTCAGCTAATAAATTACGTAAATCAATTAATGCGGCATTAGCTCGCGATAAATAGTTCGCCATAACCAGCGAATGATTGGCCAGTAACCCAAAGCCTGATCCATTTAATACCATCGGACTCCAGATTGATTGCTGAGACGACTCTAACTCTTTAATGATCTGTTGCAAGCTAATTAACGCATTTTTATTATTTAACACCTCAGCAAAGTCCAGCTCCACCGCTTTCAAATAATGCAATAAAGCCCAACTGGCTCCACGTGCCTCATAGAATACGTCATCGATTTGCCACCAACTGGTTTGCGCGGAAATCAGTCTGGGCGAAGCGGTTGACTGCTTAGCCGCAGCGTCACCGGCAAGCGATATATCGGTCTCCACGCGGGCAACACTCGCGCTCAACCGTCTGGACAATGACCCCAGACGCTTTTCAACTTCCTGGATGTAGCGCCTTAAATTATCTGATCGCGCATAAAACTGCGCGGAATGATCGCCTGGATCCGCCAGCGCAAGTCGATATTGCTGCACTTCCCTCATCACCAGTTGATACTCATTCTCGGCCGTTGGAGCGAACCAGCTGCGGTGGTCAATATTCATCGCCGGCTGTGCTTTCAATAAATTTGGGTTTTCAACCGACTGCGATTGCGAGCGGCTAAAATCATTTCGCATAGCCAATAACATATCCCGCGTCATTTGTATGGCGCCAAATTCCCAGGCAGGAATATTATCGAGTAGGCTGGTGGGTGGCAGAATATCGTTACTCATATAGCCGCCACGCTTATTTAATAACGTGGAAATGACCTCTACCACCGCCGTACTGGTGGCAAATCCTTTAACCGGTTCTAATGACAGTTCAGTGGCACTCTCAGTTACCGCCTCACGCACAGAAAAGGTATCAGGCTCTTTACTGAGGAACCAGCCCAGAACCCAAATGAGAACGATCAGCGACAGCGTACCTATCGCCAACCACTTCCAACTTAATGTTGAGTACCAACGCGAATGTTGTTGCATTATGGCTTCCTTACCTCTAGTTGAAGCAACTGTGAACGACCATCGGCAAAAAGTAACTCCACGGCAACCGTCGAGCCTTCTTGTAATGGCTCCTGCAGACCCATCAGCATGATGTGGTAACCTCCAGGTTTCATCTCTAACGTTTCACCCGGCGCTATCGACACTTCGCTAACGTGGGTCATTTTCATCATGCCGTCTTCATGAATATGAGTATGCAATTCCGTCGTTTTACTGACGTCACTTTTCATACCGACCAAGGTGATTACACTGGCCGTTTCGTTATGCAGTGAGACATACCCGGCGCCACTACTTGCGCCGGGGATCGAAGCACGAGCCCATGCATTAGTGGCCGTTACGTCGACCGCCCATGCACTAAAGGTACAACATGCGAGAATACCCGCAAGTAAAACGTTAAGCTGATTCTTCATAGCCGTAGTTAAGTCGCTGACTGATACCTCATACTATACGGTTTTTCTTGGATTCCGAAAGACAAAGTAGAGAATTAACACACACAGCAACAGTGGCCAAAACAGTCCAATGCCGGTAAAAATCAGCGCGATGAGGGCAGCCCCAAGGCCCAGTAGCACACTGCCAAATATGGTCATGACTAAGAAGAAGACCAACCCAACCACAGCCAGACTGATGATCAACGAGATCGCGAATTCAATCACCGAACCAATCGCAAAACCCAGCGTTGCCAGTATCTCTGGAGCAAAAAACAGCACAACAACAGCGATAATGGCAATGATAATACCTTGATTGCGTGACATAGTAGCCTCTTAATGTTTCAAATAACCCGATATTGTCTTTCAAGTTTAATGCCAAGTATTTTTCCTTATTTATCAATATACTATATAGCTCGTTGATTTTAAGTTGGTCGCTTTAACTACAGAAATAAAAAAACCGCCACATTGTGGCGGTTTTTATCAAAGCTCAAGTCACTTAAAATGTGTATTCCAACTCGGTAAAGAAGTAGGCTCCGTTGAAGCCAATCGGCGAGTTGGTATTAGGGTATTTAAAGATTTGATCAAAAACGCCCTGTACCGGCTGCTCTTGCGGATACTCGCTGAAAATGTTCTGTCCGCCAACCACTAAACTCAGGTTATTGGAAAACGCATAGCGAACCGAAAGATCCGTCACCCAGTTAGGACCATAAGTCTCGTTCGCCTCAGCAGGGGTTTCACCCTCATCGTAGTCACCAATAATATAGGTACCAAAATAGTTAAACCGTAAATCGGTACGCCAATTACCCAAGGTATGAGTAAACCCAATTGAGCTACTGTGCGCCGGCGTCGAATCCGTCATCCGTATTGCTTCATCGTAATCGAACAATACCGACTCAATACCATCAAATAAAGGTGGTAAATTGACCGATTCAATTTCAGTATCGTTAAAGCCGTAAGCGACCTGAGTCTTTAGATCCCCATACTCGGCAAGATCAAATGACTTGCTGACAACCACATCAAGACCTTTGGTTTTGGTATCAACAGCATTGATGAAGAAGCGTGCATTCTCAGCATCTACGGTACTCAGTGCCTGTGCAACCTGTGGCGAGTCATCCGGACGAACCTGATTTGACAGGATGATGCGATCATCGATGTTGATCTGGAAGAAATCAACCGTTACCGCCAACCCATCATAACCATTCCAAACGAATCCGGCGCTGACGCTTTCTGACTCTTCGGGTTGTAAGTCAGGGATGCTCAAAGCTTCGGTAATTGGACTTAACGAATTAAAGGTACCTGATTGCTCAAGAACCGTTTCGCCGTTTACGTCCACCGCCAACGTTGAGATGTTGGTAAAATACAGTTGTTGTGCACTGGGAGCGCGGAAGCCGGTATTTACCGCGCCACGAACGGCAAAACGATCGGTCACATCATAACGGCCGGACAGTTTCCAACTGGTGTTATCACCAAAGTCGGAATAGTCTTCGTAGCGTACAGCAGCTCCCCAAAGGAAGTTGCTGGTAAGCTGGTTTTCAGCTTCCAAATAAACGCCGACGTTGTCGCGGCTCTGATTCACTTCGGATTCCGGTTTAAAGCCTGTAAAACCCTGGCTGCCGGCTGGACGATCCTGATAACCGCCATCAATATAAGACGCTTCCTCACCGGCTTCTATTTGATAGGTATTGTCGCGATAACTAACACCGAACGCTACAGACAAGTCCGAGTTATTGTAAAAAGGAATAAAACGCTGTGCGTCGAACGTGACATTTGTTTCTTCGTTGGTCAGGGTACCCGCGTCAAAAGACGTTGGGGTTAGCTCTGGGCCCATTGATGCATTCAGCGAGTTTTCCACGTTGTATTGAAACTCACTGGTCCCTAAACCACCACTAAAGTCCAGTGTCCATTCGCCAACAAACCATTCGTAACCAACGTAGGCCGAATAATCCTGCACATCGGGGGCTAAGATCGGCAGGAAACCGTCAGGATAGATTTCAGTTAAGGTATTCGACTGAATCGCACGGCGATAGAATGCGCCAGACTCGGATTTACGATCGCTGACACCACCAAACGCGTATAAACGACCGTCGGCAAAGCTCATGTCAAAATTCGCGAACAACGACGCATTCTCATACTCGCCAGCACCGATATGGAAGCTCTTGCGATCAAAGGTTTCTTCCCGCGGATCCGGCTCACCGTTGTCCAGTAGCGGATATTGTTGTCTGGTATCAAGACCTGCACGATTAGTGCGGTTCTTATGGTGAAGTTCAGCTGATAGTGTTAATGACCCATCTTCTCCAACCGAAAATCCGGTACTGCCGGACGCGCGCCATTGTTCACCATCACCTTTATGCGTCTGGCCAGCCTGTAAACTGACATCACCGCCGCTGGCGTTATCCTTTAAAACGATATTGATGACGCCCGCAATCGCATCGGAACCATAAAGTGCTGCGGCGCCATCGCGAAGCACTTCAATACGTTTAATCGCGGCCATTGGAATAGCGTTTAAGTCAACGTTTGAACTACCACGCCCTGTGGTGCCGTTTAGGTGAACTAACGCAGAGCTATGGCGACGCTTACCATTGATTAAAACCAAGGTGTGATCAGGCGACAACCCGCGTAATGATGCAGGTCGTACCGCGTCACTGCCATCGGTGATGGATGATGACGGAAAGTTAAAGCTCGGTACGGCGTATTGAAGTGCTTTGGCGGTGTCGGTCATACCGGTAGCAGCCAGATCTTCGGCTGAAATAATATCGATCGGTGCAGCACCGTCCGTCGCGGTACGTAATGACAGCCGTGAACCGACCACTTGTAACACTTCTTCTACTTCAGCTTCGGCGTTGGTATTTGCTTGTTGCGCAACAACAGGCGCCGTAAAAGCGGTGCCTGATAAGATTGCCAGAGTAATTAAGTTCTTTTTATTCATTACTGCTCTCCCATGAACGTGATGTTCCTAATATAACAGTAATACGAAAAACCTTATAAAACGGTTGGTGATGAATTAGATAAATTCAATCTAATAACTAGAAAAGGTCAACAGCGGTAACGCCGCGGGCCGGGCGGGCATAAAAAAAGCCCCGAGCGTGAGCCCGGGGCTTTCCTTAATTTGAAGTCTGGCGGTGTCCTACTCTCACATGGGGAGACCCCACACTACCATCGGCGCTGGTATGTTTCACTTCTGGGTTCGGAATGGAGCCAGGTGGTGCCATACCGCTATGGCCGCCAGACAAA